>Ga0255342_1000092_pt1 | contig 163862 bp, 157 predicted proteins | sample wastewater_treat_3_FD_192416 | JGI IMG/M metagenome (GOLD analysis project Ga0255342, IMG submission 192416) | Wastewater microbial communities from Lulu Island WWTP, Vancouver, Canada - plant14 | ecosystem: Engineered > WWTP > Wastewater > Unclassified | place: Canada: Vancouver, British...
CCCTTAAGGGGTAGCTGAGAATGAAATGCAGTTGGCAGACCTTTCTCAGCCCACTTAAGGGGCAGTGTCCGTATCAAGCCCTTCTAGGGCTTCCTCAAACCACCCGTTTTACGGGTGGTTTTGATTGCAGCTGTAAGATGTAGCTGTCGGGAAATATTTCGCGGAGCTTCTGCAAAACGCGACAGGATAAACGGGAAGCCCTTGTCGGAAAATGCTGCCAAAAGCGGCTTTTTTTCGGGAAACCTCGGTATTTAGCGTGAATTATTCCTTTCCCGAAAGGGATACAGGTGATATACTTTTTTCATAGGAGGATTCTGCTATGAAGAAACTGATAATGCTTGCCGCCGCTGCACTGACGCTGACAGGCGGCGGGGACAGCGCCGAGAAGGCTCACGGGAGCAGCTACGATTACACAATAATAGATGGAGAAGTCACCATTGTCGGCTTCACGGGGGAGCCTGTATACATAGATATCCCTGATTTTATCGAGGGGGTGCCCCGTTACTGAGGTGAGGGACAACGCATTCTACAACTGCCACACCTTGAAGCGGATAAGGCTTCCTGACACGGTGGAGAAGATAGGGCATCACAGCTTTTACGCCTGCTACGAGCTGGAGAGCGTTATCCTGCCCGACGGGCTGGAGGAGATAGGCATGGGGTGCTTCTGCGGCTGCGGAGCGCTTTCCTATGTAGAGCTTCCCGATACCCTGAAAGTCCTGCCCGATTCCTGCTTCCGAGCCTGCACATCTCTCACGAGCATGGCGCTTCCCGAGGGGCTTGAGACCATGGACAAGTTCTGCTTTGCCGGCTGTACAGAGCTTGAAAGGCTTGACACAGGTGACTCTCTTGTGACTATCGGTGAAAGGGCTTTTTATATGTGCCGAGGACTGGAAAAGATTTATATACCGCCGTCTGTGAAGACCATAGGTGCCGAGGCTCTTGGCTGGGACTGCGACGGTAATCTTATGAAAAAGCAGACTGAGCTGGTTATCCTCGGAGAAACAGGCACGGAAGCGGAAAGATATGCCCGTGACAACGATCTGACGTTCATGGCAGAGGAGCCCTCTGCGGCAGCTTTTGCGGAGCTTCAGCCCATTGATGAGGGTATACCCGCGGCGGCGTGGGCAGGGCTTGCGGTGTTCGGAGCACTGGGCACAGCGGTACTATGGCTGGTATTCGGAAAGGGCAGCGGTGACAGCTTAAATAATGAAGACAAAGACTGACCATTAATTGCGCTTTCATTAAAACAGACCATTTTTAGGAATGTTTCATAAAATCCCTTGCAATTTCACAGAAAATGTGCTATTATAAATTTGGAAGTATGCGTTAAGCTTATAGTTTAACTTAGGCGCTTAAATTTTAAGCTTGATATTGAAAATTAAATATTCCGATCTGGAGGGATCAATTTGAAGAAAGAGATCATAAAGCGGTCAGCCTGCACTGTGGCGGCTGCTTTCATCGCTGTGGCGGCGATGAGTTTTCCCTCTGCCATGAAAGACGGGAAAAGTGCTTCGGCGGCGGACACTGTGCTGAAGTACGAATTCGAGGACGGCAAGACCTCGGGGGGCAAGTTCTATACCTCGGGGGTAAAAAGCAAGCCCGATGCCGATGTGAAGTGGGAGATTTCCGAATTCTCGGGAAGCGGCTTTGCGTACCTCGACCAGAAGGGCACCACTATCAGCGTTGATGTGGAGGTGCCTGCGGACGGGCTTTACGAGCTGACTATCTGCTACTGTGAACCCACCGACCTCAACAAGAAGGTTCAGTACCTGAACGTAAACAGCGTAAATCAGGGCGAAGTCAGCTTTCCCTTCAACACAAAGTTCGAGGAGACCTCGGGCGGCGTGGTGAACCTTAAAAAGGGAAAGAACACCATCGAGCTCAAGGCTTACTGGGGCTATGCGTATTACGACTACCTCACATTGAAGCCCGCATCCGAAAAGCTCACCAAGCTGAGTCCCGACAGGACGCTTTCAAACCCGAATGCATCCGACTCGGCAAAAAGGCTGTACAGCTACCTCTGTGACACCTACGGAAACCATATCATCGCAGGTCAGCAGGAGTACTGCGGCGAGCATAACTACAACATCAACGCCGACCCGACCACCAAGAATTACATAGTGGACAATGAGGCTGAATTCCAGTATATTGAAAAGACAACAGGCAAGCAGCCTGCCATCAGAGGTATCGACCTGCTGGCGTATAACTCCACCTCGACATGGCGTGACCATGCTCCCGAGCGAGCTATCCAGTGGGTCAACGAGTACAAGGGCATAGCTACTCTCACATGGCACTGGAACGTGCCCCTTGAAAAGGGAAGCGAGGAAACAGCCTTCTATGTGAAGTCTGCGGCTGCTACATATACAACCTTCAGCATTTCCAAGGCTCTTGAGGAGGGCACTTGGGAGCACGAGGTGCTGCTGGCGGACATAGATGTTCTGGCGACAGAGCTGAAAAAGCTTAAAGAAGCCGATGTTCCCGTGCTGTGGAGACCTCTCCACGAAGCCGAGGGCGGCTGGTTCTGGTGGGGCGCAGAGGGGCCCGAGCCCTGCAAAGAGCTGTACAGGCTCCTATATGACAAGCTCACCAACGAGTACGGTCTGGACAACCTTATCTGGGTGTGGACGGGCTATACCTTCCCCACATCTGCCGCATGGTATCCCGGAAACGACGTGGTGGATATAGTGGGCTACGACAAGTACAACGCAGCGGACGGAATGCCCAATCTCAGCTCTATATCGTCTACATTCTACAGCCTCGTACAGAGCACAGACTGCCATAAAATGGTGACGATGTCGGAGAACGACTCCATACCGTCGGTTGAGAACCTTGTTAACGACAAGGCAGCATGGCTGTATTTCTGCCCGTGGTACATGAATTACCTTACCAGCGAGCAGAACAACCCTGTGGACAACCTCAAGGAGATATACAACAGCGATTACTGTATAACTCTTGATGAGCTGCCCGACCTGAAGAAGTACCCCATAAATGAGGGGGATGCTCCTTCAAAGACAACAACGGCGGTTACGACGACAGCGGTGACAACTACTTCGACCACATCACAGCTCCCTTCGGACAGCGATTATATGAAGGGCGATGTTAACTGTGACGGAACAGTTGAGCTGGCTGACGCTATATTGATAATGCAGTCTCTTGCGAACCCGAACAAATACGGTACTGACGGCAGCGATGAGCAGCACATCACCGAAAAGGGACAGCGCAACGGAGACGTTGACAAAGGCGTTGTGGGCATAACTGCCAACGACGCACTGGAGATACAGAGATATCTCCTCAAGCTTACAAAATGGGATTAAAATTGCTTCAGATTATAAAAGGGAGGAATAATACTATGAAGCTTTCAAAGAAGATAATCGCCGCAGCGCTGAGTGCTGCTACGGCGGCAGTCTCAATGGCATCGTCGATGCCCATACAGGCTGCGGACACTGAGACGGAGCAGCAGTTCTGCGCCCCCATCAGTGAAGTAGTCACAGACTCGGGTCTGGATATAGACTACGCAAGAGCACTCCAGTATTCGCTCTATTTCTACGATGCGAATATGTGCGGAGACGATGTTGAAGGCAAAAACCTTCTTCCTTGGAGAGGAAACTGCCACACTTATGATGCACACGTTCCGCTTACACCATGGGACGGAAAGAAGGATAAGAGCACCAAGAGCGGCGTTAACCTTTCAGCGTCATTTATCGAGAAGTACAAGGATATCCTTGACCCGGACGGCGACGGCACTGTTGACGTAGCGGGCGGATTCCACGACGCAGGTGACCACGTTGAGTTCGGTATGCCCGAAAACTACACCGCAGCAACTCTCGCATGGGATTACTACGAGTACAAGGACGTTTTCAAGCAGCTCGGACAGGATGCTCACATGGAGACCATTCTTCGCCACTTTAACGATTACCTTATGAAGTGTACATTCCGGGACAAGGACGGCAAGGTCATAGCACACTGCTATCAGGTAGGTCTCGGTGAGATCGACCATAAGATCTGGAACAATCCCGAGGTGGACACAATGCCTCGTCCTGCGTTCTTCCTGACAGCCGACAAGCCTCAGATCGACTACGCTGTATCTGCCTGTGCTTCACTGGCTATCAACTATCTCAATTTCAAGGACTCAGATCCAGAGTATGCAGAGAAGTCGCTTGACTATGCAAAGGCACTCTGGAACTTCACAAACGATGCAATAAAGGCATTCCCGCCCTCAGAGAAAAAGGACTCCGATCCTCTGCTCTCCGATAACAACGACGGACCCGGAGAGTTCTACGGCTCAAGCAAGTGGGAAGATGACTACTGCTGGGCAGCAGCATGGATATACATGGCAACAGAGGATAAGACAGCTCTTGAGCTGGCTGCACCCTACTTTGATTACTATGCGCCCTCAGGCTGGTGCTACTGCTGGAACGATATGTGGTCAGGCGCAGGCGTTATGTGGGCGGTTATCAATCAGGAACACCCCGATCTTGACCTTGTACAGATGGTAAGAGACGCACAGGGCAAGAACCAGTATGTATTCGATAACTTCTGGGACAACGACTGTGTGGGCAAGTGCCTCAAGACATGGCAGCAGAAAGAGACCAAGGGCGGTTTTGCATTCCTCAACGAGTGGGGAAGCTGCCGTTACAATACAGCAATGCAGCTCATCTGTCTCCTGTACGATAAGTACAACAACAACGGTCAGGCAAGTGAGTGGAGCCAGTGGGCTCAGACCCAGATGGACTACGTTCTGGGAAAGAATGACATCAAATTCAAGGAGACCGAGAAGATGACAGTTCTTGCAGGCAAGAACGGTACACACGGTCCCAGATCCTTCGTTGTCGGCTACAATGATACAGCCGTAAAGAATCCTCACCACCGTGCAGCATCAGGACTTCTCATGGCTGAGGATCCCCGTGAGCAGAAGCACATCCTCTGGGGCGCACTTGCAGGCGGTCCCGATGATGCAGATGCACACAGCGACAGCACAAATGACTGGAGAGAGAACGAGGTAACCATCGACTATAACGCAGCATTCGTAGGCGCTTGTGCAGGTATGTACAAGATGTTCGGAACACCCGAGATGGCAGTTACCGAGAATTTCCCTCCTCTTGACGAAAAGAGAGTATACGGCGGCGGTTCGGAAGGCGGCGGAAGCGGCTACTGGGTAGAGGCACTCGGTATCGACAAGCCCAACAAGAACGGCGACGGTGCAGGAACCACACAGATATCATTCAAGGTACTCACAGGTGAGACATCACCTTCAAAGAAGACATCCGTACGCTACTACTTCAACATCAGCGAGATGAAGAACGGAATTGACGGACTGAAGGAAGTCCGCGAGCTCTATGATCAGTCAAGCACTGAGGCAGGCGACGAGGGCGCAGACGGCGTTATCTCAGGTCCTTTCAAGTATGATAAGGTGCCGGATACATATTATGTAGAGGTAACATGGGACGGCTATGTTATCGCAAACTCAGGCAAGAAGTACCAGTTTGACCTCGGTATGTACTACGGAGACTTCTGGGATCCTACAAATGACTGGAGCTATGAGGGACTGAAGATAGGTGACAGCGGCGATTTCTTCGCAGTTGATGATCCTCCGGAGGAAAAAGCAGATCACATCTGTATCTACGCTGACGGCGTTCTGGTAGGCGGTATCGAGCCTGACGGAACGGAGCCGGCACCCAAGGAGGACAAGACCACCACAACTACAACAGCACCCAAGACGACCACGACTACAACTACAACAAAGGTAACAACAACTACCGTTACTGCAACTGCTCCCGACGGCAAGGTGGTACGCGGTGATGCAAACTGTGACAGCAATGTCGAGCTTGCAGACGCTATCCTTGTTATGCAGTCGATTGCAAGCCCCAACAAGTACGGCGTAGGCGGATCGTTTGAGAACTGCCTTACCGAGCAGGGAAGACTGAACGGCGATGTTGACGGAGAGCAAGGTCTTACCGGCAACGATGCGCTGGAGATACAGCTCTTCCTCCTTCACAAGAAAAAAACACTCTGATATAATTTACCGAAAGCGGCTGTACAGAAATGTGCAGCCGCTTTGCTTTGCGGATTTTCACGAAACTTTCATTTCTCTCACAATTTACCTGTTGTATTTTCACAGGGAGTATGTTATAATTTTGTCATACTTGATGTAGGAGATGAATTCATATGAATGAAGAAAAAAATCCGCGTAAGCAGTATGCGGTCTACATAGTTATATGTCTGGTGCTGCTGATGATATTCAACGCGCTTGTAATGCCGAGACTTACGCAGGCTTCCGTAAAGGACGCTGATTACAGCTTTTTCCTTGACTGCATCGACGAGGGGAGCGTCAGAAAGGTGCAGATCGAGGATACCGAGATAACCTTCACCGTCGAGGAGGACGGCAGGGAGCAGGCTTACTCCACGGTGCGCATAGACGACGCGGACCTTGTGACGAGGCTCCACGAGAGCGGAGATGTGGAGTTCACAGGCAAGCTTCAGCAGCAGAGCCCTCTCAGGAGCTTCCTGCTGGGGTGGATAATCCCGATGATATTCCTGTTTGTTCTCTGGAACCTGCTTTTCAAGAGCCTTGGAAAGCGTATGGGCGGACTTGGCAATGCCATGTCCTTTGGCAAGAGCAATGCCAAAATATATGTAAAGGCGCAGACCGGCAAGACCTTTGCGGACGTAGCAGGACAGGACGAAGCCAAGGAAGCGCTGGCTGAGATAGTGGACTTTCTCCACAATCCGGGCAAGTACGCCGAGATAGGCGCCGATCTTCCCAAGGGAGCACTGCTTGTTGGACCTCCCGGTACGGGAAAGACCCTGCTTGCACAGGCAGTTGCAGGCGAGGCTGAGGTGCCGTTTTTCTCCATATCGGGCTCCGAGTTCGTGGAGATGTTTGTGGGAATGGGCGCTGCAAAGGTCCGTGACCTGTTCAGTCAGGCAACGGAAAAGGCTCCCTGCATAGTGTTTATCGACGAAATAGACACCATAGGCAAGAAGCGTGACGGGCAGATGGGCAGCAACGACGAGCGCGAGCAGACCCTCAACCAGCTTCTCACGGAGATGGACGGCTTTGACGGCAAAAAGGGCGTAGTTATCCTTGCAGCCACCAACCGACCCGAGTCCCTTGACCCTGCGCTGCTCCGTCCGGGACGTTTTGACAGGCGCATTCCCGTGGAGCTCCCCGACCTTGCAGGGCGAGAGTCTGTGCTGAAAGTACACGCGAGAAAGGTGAAGCTCACCGACGGTATCGACTTCAATGCCGTAGCGAGAGCAACCGCAGGAGCATCGGGTGCAGAGCTTGCCAACATTGTAAACGAAGCGGCTCTGAGAGCCGTAAGGAATGGCAGGAGCGCCGTGAACCAGTCCGACCTTGAGGAGAGCGTTGAGGTAGTCATCGCTGGCTATCAGCGCAAAAACGCAGTCATCTCCCAGAAGGAAAAGGAGATAATAGCCTATCACGAGGTAGGGCACGCCCTTGTAGCGGCAATGCAGAAGGACTCCGCGCCCGTGCATAAGATAACCATAATCCCCAGAACATCGGGAGCTCTCGGTTACACCATGCAGGTGGACGAGAACGAGAAGTTCCTTTTGTCAAAGGAGGAGGCGCTCAGCAAGATAGCTACCCTCACAGGCGGACGTTCGGCAGAGGAGCTTATCTTCAACACCTGCACCTCGGGAGCCTCCAACGATATCGAGCAGGCGACAAAGCTTGCCCGCGCCATGGTCACACGCTACGGCATGAGCAGCAAGTTTGACATGATAGCCCTTGAGACCGTGAACAACCGCTACCTCGGCGGAGATGCCTCGCTGGTATGCTCTCCGGAAACAGCGGCAAAGATAGATGATGAGGTCAATAGCATCGTAAGGAATGCTCATACCAAGGCAGTACAGATACTCACCGACAATATCGGCAAGCTCCATGAGATAGCCCGTTTTCTCCTTGAAAGAGAGACCATCACAGGAGAGGAGTTCATGGCTATACTCCGCAAGGAGCCGCTGGTGACTGCATAAACCGTAAAAAACTGCCAATGATAGCCGATGAGGTGATACTATTGAAAAGGACAACATCGGCTGTCATGGCAGCAGATCTTATACTGACCATACTTATTTCAAATGCAGGAAGCATCATACGGGACGGGCGCAGGCTGGACGGGCTCCGCGGACGGGTGCTGCGGCTGCACATACTGGCGAACTCCGACAGCGAGGAGGACCAGCGCCTGAAGCTCCTTGTCCGTGACGAGCTGCTGCGGAGTGGCTATTTCAGCGGAGCAGCCGACCTTTCAGAGGCGGAAGCCATAGTGCAGGAGCGTCTTGGCGACATTGAGGATACTGCCGTGGACGTCCTCCGCGAAAACGGCTGCACCGACTGTGTGACCGCAGAGCTTGAGACAACGGACTTCACCGACCGCGTTTACGGCGACATCACCATGCCGTCTGGGGAGTACAAAGCGCTCCGTATTAAAATAGGAAAGGCGGAGGGACATAACTGGTGGTGCGTCATGTATCCTCCGCTGTGTATTCCCGCGGCGTGCGGCAGCGAGGACGAGGAGGCAGATGTCGCCGAGGACGAGTCGGCTGAGGAGGAGTATTTTGATGACGAGGAGCTTGATATCCTGAAAAAACCCAAGAAATACAAGGTGAGATTTGCAATATGGGATAAAATCAAGAGTCTGATAGATGACTGAACTGTGCATTTTCACGAATTTCACTGTCCCTCTTGACTTATCTCTCACAGTGATGTATAATATTTGAGTAAACAAAGCAGAACTATGCGTTCTCACCGTCGGGCTAAGCTGAAACGGTCAATATGTATCGGATATCCTGCTGTTCTTGCGGCAGGGGATATATTCAGTGCGTATTGGTGAGTGCGGATAATTTCTGCACTCATTTTTGTTTTTAAATTATATTGCTTGGAGGTGCTTGACTATTAGCAAACAGGAACTGCAGATCAACGAAGAGATAAGAGACAAGGAAGTACTCGTAATCGACGCTGACGGTAAAAAGCTTGGCGTTTTATCCGCCAAAGAGGCTCAGCAGATAGCCTTCGACAAGGATCTGGATCTCGTTAAGATCGCTCCGCAGGCAACACTGCCCGTGTGCCGTATCATGGACTACGGAAAGTATTGCTTTGAGCAGGCTAAGCGTGAGAAGGAAGCAAGGAAAAATCAGAAAGTCGTTGCTATCAAGGAGATCAGAATGTTCTCCACAATAGATACTCATGACTTCGAGACGAAGGTAAATCAGGCTGTCAAATTTTTACAGGGCGGCGATAAGCTCAAGGTGTCGGTAAGATTCCGTAAGAGAGCTATTGCACATCCAGAACTTGGAAGCGAGCTGCTTGATCGCTTCAAGGAAGCAGTTTCTGCGGCAGGCACTGTGGATAAGCCGGCTAAGATGGAGGGACGCAGCATAGTAATGTTCGTTTCGCCAAAGGCCGCTAAGTAAGGAGGATCATATAATGGCAAAGGTAAAGGTTAAAACTCACTCGGGCGCTAAGAAGCGTTTTAAGATTACAGGAAGCGGTAAGGTAAAGTACCAGCACACCAACAAGAGACACAGACTTACTCAGAAGGATACTAAGCGCAAGAGAATCGCTCGTAACGCAGGTGTAGCAGACTGCACAAACGCACCTACAATCAAGAAGCTCGTTCCTTATATGTAATCGGAAGCGGAAAAGTTATTCCGCATGGTACTGAGCGCAATTCCCGTAATTTTAATTTTGGAGGTAAAAGACTATGGCACGTATTAAAGGTGCAATGATGACTCGTAAGAGAAGAAACAAGACTTTAAAGCTTGCTAAGGGCTACTGGGGCGCAAAGAGCAAGCACTTCAAGATGGCTAAGCAGGCCGTAATGAAGTCAGGCAACTACGCATATATCGGAAGAAAGCAGAAGAAGAGACAGTTCAGACAGCTCTGGATCACAAGAATTTCCGCAGCTGCTAAGCTCAACGGCATGAACTACTCAACATTCATGAACGGCTGCAAGAAGGCTGGTATCTCTCTCAACAGAAAGATGCTCAGCGAGATCGCTATCAACGATGCAGCAGGCTTCACAGCAATTGCTGACAAGGCAAAGGCTGCTCTTTAATTGCAATTAAAAACACGCTCCTTTTATAAAGAGCGTGTTTTCTTGTAGGAGGCGGGGGAAGACTCCGCCTGCTGCATGAAGTCTCACCAAGTTATAACGGAGGTGCGTGTAGTATTGGATAATATTATAACCTCTAAAGATAATCCCACCATCAAGCTGTATCAGAAGCTTTCCTCATCGAAAAAAGAAAGGCTTCAGTACGGCTTATTCGTGTTGGAGGGGCTCAGAATAGCGGAGGACGCTCTTAAAGAGGACAGCGGAATCACCCAGCTCATACTGACCGAGAAGGCGTGGGAGCGCTGGGGCGAGGAGCTTTTACAGGCTGATTTGAGAGATACAAGGACAATTGTCATTTCAAATGAGCTTGGAAACAGGATAGCCTCGACGGAGAGCACACAGGGAGTCTTTGCCATGTGCAGGATACCCCTTCAGCGGACAGCGGAGAGCATAGTACGCGAGAATGGTAAGTACCTTGTGCTGTTCGGACTTCAGGACCCGGGGAATGTGGGCATGATGATAAGGACCGCGGACGCACTGGGCATTGACGGAGTGATAATGTCTGGAAGCTGCGACCTTTACAGTCCCAAGGTGATTCGCTCCACTATGGGCTCGGTGTTCAGGATGGCGATAGCCGTTGAAAACGATGCCGACGCTCTTTTTGAGCAGCTTCACGGAAAGGGCGCTGTCACATCTGCGGCAGTCATCGACAAGGACGCGGTACCCGTAACGGAATGTGATTTTACCGGCACACAGGCAGTGTTCATCGGCAACGAGGGCAACGGACTGCCGTCGGACATCGCACAGCGCTGCACACGACGGGTCATAATACCCATGCACGGAAACATCAACTCCCTCAACGCGGCAATGGCTGCGGGGATACTCATGTGGGAGCTGAAACGATAAGTCCGAAAAGGAGGGCTGACTATGGAGGAAACAAAATACTGGCTCTGGCTGAATATGGTCTTCGGAACGGGCAATCACCGTATCTGGGAGGTCATGAGCTTCTTCCGCACGGCGGAAAAGGCGTACATCTCCCTGACTTCCGACAGCGGCATAGTCAGTCTGAATGAGAGCGAGCGGAAGAATGTCAACGCCATACCTCTGCGGAATGCGGAGATATTCCTTGCAAACTGTGCAAAGCGCGGTATCGGAGCTGTTGCATTTACAGACCCCGATTATCCCGAACAGCTGAAGCACATCTACAATCCGCCGTCGCTGCTCTATTATAAAGGAAATATCTCCTGCCTTAAAACGGAGCTTACAGTGACCTCCGTGGGCACGAGAAAAGCTACGCCGTACAGCCTTAAAGCGGCAAAGGAGATATGCTCCGAGCTTTCGGCAAGGGGAGCTGTGATAATCAGCGGCTTTGCAGTAGGCATCGACCTTGCATCGCATATGGCTGCGGCAGACATAGGCAGACCCACAGTCTGCGTAATGGGCTGCGGTGTTGATGTAGATTATCCCAAGCCGAATTTCCAGTACAGAGATACCATACTTGCAGCAGGCGGCGTATTTATATCTGAATTTCCTCCGGGAACACCGCCCAATTCGCCCAACTTCCCCAAGCGCAACAGGATACTTGCGGCGCTGGGAGCAGCTGCGGTGGTATTTCAGGCAGGAGCCAAGAGCGGCTCACTCATAACAGCTAATCTTGCGGCAGGACAGGGGCGCGAGGTGCTGTGTCTGCCTCCCGCGGACATATTCAGCGGAGAGTTTGCAGGCAATGTGAAGCTTCTCCGTGACGGAGCAGTGCCGATGTACGACGCCTCCGATGTTATGGACTGCATAACGGGAAAGAAGAAACTGTCAGCGGAGACTTCTGCCGTCAGAAGGGGAGCAGAAGTGTTCGGTGAACGCCGCGAGCCCTCAGCCGATGAGATAAACAGCTTCATGAGGGCGATGAACGGCATAGATGATGTTAAAAAGGATTCAGCCGAGATTACTGAGCAGCCTGAGCTTTCCGACGAGCTGTCGGAAACTCAGAGACGCATTGCTATGGAGCTGTCGGAGGGACCGCTCCACGCAGACGAGCTTGCTCAGAGACTCGTGCTTGATCCCTCCGAGCTTATGACAGAGCTTACGGAGCTTGAGATATTCGGGACAGTGCGTTCACTTCCCGGCAAAATGTTTGAACTTATCAGATAAGGGGATAAATCAATGTCAGATTTAGTCATAGTAGAGTCGCCTGCAAAGGCAAAAACTATCCAGAAGTACCTCGGACCCGGATATGAGGTCATAGCCTCCATGGGTCATGTCCGCGACCTTCCCAAGTCAAAGATGGGCGTGGACAAGGATAACGATTTCAAGCCGCAGTACACAGATATGAAGGGCAAGGAGGACGTTATCAGGGAGCTGAAAAAGCGCGCCAAGAAATGCGATAAAGTATATCTCGCAACCGACCCCGACCGTGAGGGAGAGGCGATTTCGTGGCATATCGCCCAGATGCTCAAGCTGGATATGAACGAGAACAACCGAGTGGCTTTCAACGAGATCACCAAGACAGGCGTAAAGAACGGAATGAGCAATCCGCACAAGATAGATGTGGATCTGGTCAATGCCCAGCAGGCAAGGCGTATCCTTGACCGACTTGTGGGCTATGAGCTTAGTCCTTTCCTGTGGAAAAAGGTCAAGAGAGGACTTTCCGCAGGCAGAGTGCAGTCCGTAGCGGTACGTCTTGTAGTTGACCGCGAGAACGAGATAAGGGCATTTGTTCCCAAGGAGTACTGGTCCATAGACGCCAAGTTCACCGCCCCCTCATCGAGGAAGGTGTTCGACGCCGCACTTGTGGCAGTAGACGGCGAAAAGCTTGAGATACCAAATCAGGCAGAGGCAGACGGACTTCTTGCAAGGCTTGAGAACGCGGAATACGTTGTAAAGTCGGTAAAGAAAAGGGTCACCAAGAAACAGCCTGCACCGCCCTTCATCACCTCCACCCTCCAGCAGGAGGCATCCAGAAAGCTCAGCTTCAGTGCAAAGCGCACCATGAAGGCAGCACAGGAGCTTTACGAAGGTGTTGACGTACAGGGAGTAGGCGCAGTAGGTCTTATCACATACATGAGAACGGACAGCCTGCGTATCTCCGACGAGGCGAAGAAGGCTGCCGCTGATTATATCGGAACGGTATACGGCAAGGACTACCTGCCCCCCGAGCCCAGAAACTTCAAGACAAAGAGCAACGCTCAGGACGCCCATGAAGCAATACGTCCCTCAACTCCCGAGCTTACGCCCGAGAGAGTAAAGTCCAGTCTCAGCTCCGACCAGTACAAGCTCTACAAGCTTATATGGGAGCGTTTTATTGCCAGCCAGATGGCAAACGCCCTGCTGGATACAGTATCTGCGGATATCGAGGCAAACGGCTGTACATTCAGAGCATCTGGCTATTCCGTTAAGTTTGACGGATTTATGGCACTTTACGTTGAGTCAAGCGACTCCGAGGACGGCTCCAAGAAGATGCTTCCCGAGCTGAAAGCAGAGGATAAGCTGAAGCTGAAGTCCATTGCTGGCAACCAGCACTTCACACAGCCCCCTCCGCGATATACCGAAGCTTCCCTCATCAAGGCGCTTGAGGAGAACGGCATCGGCAGACCGAGTACCTACGCTCCGACCATAACCACCATAACCTCACGCCGCTATGTTGAGCATGAGGGCAAGGCATTGAAGCCCACAAATCTTGGCGAGGTCATCACGGAGCTTATGAAGGATCACTTCAAGAAGATAGTTGACGCCAAGTTCACCGCCGAGATGGAGAACAATCTCGATGAGGTGGAGCACGGCGAAAAGAACTGGGTAAGCACACTTCACGAGTTCTACGACGACTTCTCACAGACCCTTAAAAAGGCAGAGGAGGCAATGGACGGCAAGCGCGTGAAGGTACCCGACGAGGAGACCGACGTAGTATGCGAGCTGTGCGGCAGGAACATGGTGATAAAGTACAGCAAGTTCGGCAAATTCCTTGCCTGCCTGGGCTTCCCCGAGTGCAAGAACACAAAGAAGATAGTAACAGAGGCGGACGGAAACTGTCCGCGCTGCGGAAAGAAAATGCTGCTTAAAAAGTCCAAGAAGGGCAGAAGCTTTTACGGCTGTGAGGGCTTCCCGGACTGCAGCTTCATGACATGGAACGTCCCCACAAAGGAGATATGTCCTCAGTGCGGAAAGAGCCTGTTCATGAAGGGCGGAAAATCGGGAAAGCTGGTATGCGAGAACGAGGGCTGCGGCTATGAAAGAGAGCTGAAGAAATGAGCGTGACCGTCAATGTCATAGGCGCGGGACTTGCAGGCTGCGAAGCCGCATGGGCAGTTGCCGAGGCAGGTATAAATGTAAGGCTTTACGAGATGAAGCCGCAGAAATATTCTCCCGCCCACAAGTACAGCGGATTTGCCGAGCTGGTATGCTCAAACTCCCTGAAGGCGGCGAGACTGGAGTCGGCAGCAGGACTGCTCAAATACGAGATGGAGCTGCTGGGCTCACTGACCGTGCCCTGTGCAAAGGCAAATTCCGTGGAGGCAGGCGGCGCACTTGCAGTTGACAGAGAACGCTTTTCCGACGCAGTTACCGAAAAGATAAAGTCCCACCCCCTTATAGAAGTGGTGGAAACAGAGGTCACGGAGCTTCCCGAGGGCGAGACCATAATCGCCACAGGTCCCCTTACACAGGGTGCTATGGCGGATATAATAAAGGAGCTCTGCGGCGAGGGACTCAGTTTTTACGACGCAGCCGCACCTATTGTGACTGCGGAGAGCATAGATATGGAAAGAGCCTTCTATGCGTCCCGATATGACAGAGGTGACGCTGATTACGTCAATTGTCCCATGAACAAGCAGGAGTACCTTGCATTCTACGAAGCTCTTATAGGAGCCGAAAAGGTGCAGCTCAAGGACTTCGAGACCCACCCCTTCAGCGTATACGAGGGCTGTATGCCCATCGAGGAGCTGGCATCGAGAGGTGTGGACACCATGCGCTTCGGACCCATGAAGCCCGTGGGCATAGACGACCCGAGAACGGGCAGGCGCCCCTATGCAGTAGTGCAGCTCCGCAAAGAGAACCGCGAGGGAACACTTTTCAACCTGGTTGGATTTCAGACCAATCTTAAATTCGGCGAGCAGAAGCGTGTGTTCTCCATGATAACGGGCCTTGAAAACGCCGAGTTCATGCGCTACGGCGTAATGCACAGGAACACATTTATAAACAGCCCCGAGCTGCTCAGCGCGGACTTCTCCATGAGGAGCCGCCCCGAAATATCCTTTGCAGGGCAGATAACGGGAGTAGAGGGCTATATGGAAAGCGCTGCAAGCGGACTCATGGCAGGTATCGCGGTATCCCGCAGGATAAAGGGACTTGAGCCCTTAAAGCTTCCACTTGACACCATGACGGGAGCCCTTTCCCATTATATCAGCGACCCCTTCAACAGCGGCAACTTCCAGCCAATGGGGGCGAATATGGGCATACTTCCGGATATCGGCGTAAGGATAAAAGACAAGAAGGAGCGCTACGGCGCATATGCAGAACGTGCCGTTAATACGCTGAGAGGAGAGCTTGAGAGAATTGGCTTCTAAGATAATAGTTGACGCCTTCGGAGGAGATAACGCTCCTCTGGAGGTAATAAAGGGCTGCGAGAGAGTGGTCCGCGAGCTTGGCGTGAGCATCATACTCACAGGCAGCGAGGAAAAGATAAAGAAGTGTGCGGCGGAAAACGGTCTCAGCCTCAGCGGCATAGAGATAGTCCACACGGATGATGTTTTTGATATACATGAGGAACCGAAGGAGATAATGAAGTCAGGCAAGAATTCTTCAATGGCTCTGGGACTCAACCTGCTTTCAGAGGGCAGGGGCGATGCCTTTGTATCGGCAGGAAGCACGGGAGCACTTGTCATGGGAGCCACCTTCATCGTCAAGCGTATCAAAGGCATCAAAAGGATAGCGCCGTCACCCATACTCCCAGGTGATAAGGGAAGCTTCATACTTCTCGACGCAGGGGCAAATACAGAGTGCAGACCCGAAATGCTGGTGCAGTTTGCCGTTATGGGAAGCGCCTACATGGAAAAGGTCATGGGCGTGAAGTCTCCCAAGGTGGGACTGCTCAACATAGGCTCCGAGGAGACAAAGGGCAGAGAGCTTGAGATAGAGGCTTACAAGCTGCTGGAGAAGTCGGGGCTCAACTTCGCAGGAAATATCGAAGCAAGAGACCTGCCCAAGGGCGAGGTGCAGGTAGTTGTCACCGACGGATTTACGGGAAACATCGTCCTGAAGCTCTATGAGGGAATGGGAAGCTTCTTTGCCAAGAAGGTAAAGTGGATATTCTCGGGAGCAGGCAAGCTGGGAGCCATATTCTCCCTCGGTAAGATAAAGGCATTCAGAAAACAGATGGACTATAAAGAGGTAGGCGGCTCAGCCCTTCTCGGTGTAAGAAAGCCCGTCATAAAGGCTCACGGAAGCTCTGACGGAACAGCATTCTTCAACGCCGTAAGACAGGCAAAGAAGTGCGTGGAGGGCAATGTCGCAGGCGTGACGGAGAGCTATGTAGCTCGTATGTCAGCCGCAGACAAGGAGTGATAATATGGAAGATCTTTCGAGATTTGAAGATATATTGGGATATAAGTTCAATAATATACAGCTGCTCAGGCAGGCGCTCTCGCACTCGTCATACGCAAACGAGAAAAAGCACCCCAACGGCAGCAATGAGCGTCTGGAGTTCCTTGGTGACAGCGTGCTGTCCATAGTGGTATCGGACTTTCTCTACAAGAATCTGAACGTAGCAGAGGGCGAGCTGACAAAGATGAGAGCATCGCTGGTATGCGAGAAGTCACTTCACGTTTTCGCCAAGCAGATAGACCTTGGAAAGTTCCTGCTGCTGGGCAAGGGCGAGGAGAACACAGGCGGAAGGGAGCGCCCTTCCATACTTGCGGACGCCTTTGAGGCAGTCATCGCCGCCATATATCTTGACGGTGGAATGGAGCCCGTATCGAAGCATATCCTGCGCTTTATGCCCAAGGATATCCGTCATGCAAAGAAGCCCGTATTCAACGACTTCAAGACAGTGCTCCAGGAGGTAGTCCAGAAAAATCCCGAGGAGAAGGTGGAATACGTTCTCATCGGTGAGGAGGGTCCCGACCACAACAAGCGCTTCGTAGTTGAGGTGTGCCTGAACGATCAGGTCATCGGCAAAGGCAGCGGAAAGAGCAAGAAGGAAGCCGAGCAGCTTGCTGCAAAGGAAGCGCTGGAGCTCATGGGCTATGAAGCACAGTAACATCTCCGTTTTTGTGCCTCATGTGGGCTGTCCTCACAAATGCAGCTTCTGCGACCAGCGCACCATTAGCGGCGCACAGAGCCTTCCCCATGGCAGCGATGTCAGGGAGGTCTGTGAGCAGGCGCTGAGGGAGGTAAGCTCACCCGAGAACACCGAGATAGCATTTTTCGGCGGCAGCTTTACGGCTATCCCCCGTGATTATATGCTGGAGCTCCTCGAGGCGGCGCAGGAATATGTAGGCGAGGGGAAGTTCAGGGGCATACGCTGCTCCACCCGTCCCGACTGCATAAACGCCGAGGTGCTGGAGCTGCTGAAAGGCTTCGGAGTCACCGCCATAGAGCTGGGAGCCCAGTCCATGAAGGACGAGGTGCTTGCCGCCAACGAGCGCGGACACACCGCACAGGACGTGGTGAATGCCAGCCGACTTATAAAGGAGCGCGGCTTTGAACTGGGCTTACAGATGATGACAGGGCTCTACAAGAGCAGCCTTGCGGACGACATGGACACGGCAAGGAGAATAGCAGATCTTGCTCCCGATACTGTCAGGATATACCCTGTGGTAGTGCTGAGGGGCACCCGTCTGGGACAGCTTTATCTGTCGGGCGAATACGCTCCTGCACCCTTTGATGAAATGGTGGAGGTCTGTGCGGACATAATGAAGCTTTTCACTGACAGGGGGATAAGGGTCATAAAATGCGGACTTCACGCCAGCGAATTTGTGGAGCAGGACATGGTGGCAGGCTACTATCACCCTGCATTCCGCGAGCTGTGTGAGGCAGCCATTTACCGCAGCAGTATCCTTCATGCAATAGAGAGGGAGCTGCCGGACTGCCGCGGCAAAGTTACGGCAGAGGTCAGCAGCAGATGCATCAGCAAGGCTGTGGGACAAAAAAGAGCGAATATAGAATTTTTCAGGGAGCGCGGTCTGGACTTGACTATAGTCGGCAGCGAGACCGTCCCCATATATGAATGTAAGCTGAGGAGGTGAGCGGGTGTATCTTAAATCACTGGAAATACAGGGATTCAAGTCATTTCCCGACAAGATAAGCCTTACCTTTGACAAGGGACTTACCGCTGTCGTGGGACCGAACGGTAGCGGCAAGAGCAATATCGGCGACTCTGTGCGCTGGGTACTGGGAGAGCAGTCCACCAAGACCCTCAGAGGAAACAAGATGGAGGACGTAATCTTCTCTGGTACCGTGGCAAGGAAGCCAATGGGCTTTGCGCAGGTAACGCTGAATATAGACAACTCCGACAAGACCCTTCCCGACATGGGGGACGAGGTCGGCATAACCCGTAAGCTGTACAGGAGCGGCGAGAGCGAGTACCTCATAAACGGCAAGCCCTGCCGACTGAAGGACATCAACGAGCTGTTCATGGACACAGGTCTGGGACGCGACGGCTACTCAATAATCGGACAGGGACGTATTGCCGAGATAGTAGGAGCCAAGAGCTCCGAGCGCCGCGACATCTTCGAGGAGGCGGCAGGAATATCCAAGTTCCGCTACAAGAAGCTTGAAGCGGAGCGAAAGCTCACCGCCGCACAGGAGAACCTGCTCAGGCTCACAGACATACTCACCGAGCTGGAGGGCAGAGTGGAGCCTCTGAGGATACAGTCCCAGAAGGCGGAGAAGTTCATCAAGCTGGCGGAGGAGCGCAAGCGTCTGGAGATATCCGTCTGGGTCAGCCGACTTGACGAGATGAAGATAAAGCTTGACGAGCTTGAGAGCAAGATACTTGTCAGCAAGAACGAATACGAGAACATTGAGAACGACATACAGCGCGAGGAGCAGAAAATAGCCGATGGCATCAGGAAGATGCAGGAGAGCACCATGCGCGCCGATGAGCTCCGCCGCAAGATGCTGGAGGAGGAGCAGACCGCTTCCGGGATGAAGTCGGGAATCGCCGTTCTCGAGAACGATATAAAGCACTGCAACGAGGCGGTTGAGGCAGCCCAGAAGAACATCGACAGCTCCGAGGAGGCGAAGAAGGCTCTCGAGCAGGAGCGCAAGGCAGCTCTTGAGGGACTTGAAAAGCTGGAGGAGCAGAAGAAGGCTCTGGAAGCCGAGATAAAGGCAGCCGAGGAGAGCTTCGAGAAGGCTGAGAGCGAGAGCACGAAGCTGGGCGACTCCGTTGACAAGGCAGGCAGCGAGATAAACGGCTTGTACATCAGACAGAGCGAGCACCGCTTCAACATCGAGTCCTCAAAGTCCATGATAGAGGAGCAGACCGCAAGGCTTGCCGAGCTCCGCGAGAGCAGCGGCACACTTGTGAAGCGCATCGAGGAGTACGAGGGACACAGAGCAGACCTTACTGCCCGGAGCGAGAAGAACGCCGCAAGGGCAGAGGAGCTGCGCAACAAGCTCAGCGGACTGGAAAGGCTGTACAAGTCACGCCGCGACGGCTTTGAGCAGGCGAAAAACGACTTTGAGCGCGCGCTGTACGACCTGAAGGACAAGCAGCAGCGCAGGAAGATACTCACCGACCTTGAGAACAACATGGAAGGCTTCGCAGGCAGCGTAAAGCAGGTGCTGAAGGCTTCCAAGCAGGGAAGAATAGGCGGAGTATTCGGCACAGTCGCTCAGAATATAGGCGTTGAGCCGCAGTACGCCGTAGCCATAGAGACTGCACTTGGCGGCGCAATGCAGAATATCATCGTTGAAAACGAGGACATCGCAAAGCGCTGTATCCGCTTCCTGAAGGAGCAGAAGGGCGGACGCGCCACATTCCTGCCCATCACTTCTGTAAAGGGCTACGAGCTCAGGGAGCAGGGACTGGAAAACTGCGAGGGCTTTGTGGCGAATGCCAACAAGATAGTTACCTATGACCCAAAGTTCAGCGGCATAATCGCGTCGCTGCTGGGACGTATAGTCATAGCCGAGGACATCGACACCGCCACCCTTATCGCCAAGAAATACGGCTATAAGTTCAGGATAGTCACCCTCGACGGACAGGTCATCAATGCGGGAGGTTCCTTCACGGGAGGCTCCGCACAGCGCTCGGGAGGTATCATCACCCGAAAGAACGAGATAGACACACTTGACGCCGAGATAGAGAAGCTTGCTGCCGAGAGGGATACCCTTCGTGAGAAGGCAGAGAAGCTCCGTGCGGAGTCGGAGAAGCTCCGCTACGATACCGAGGCAGCCAAGGAGGAGCAGGCACAGTGCGAGGCTGAGAGAGTCCGCATAGGAGCCGAACTCACCAGCGTCATCTCACTGGCAGAGCAGCTCCGCACACAGTCTGCCGACTCCGACAGAGTAACCGCAGAGACGGAGCAGCGTATAGAGGCTGCAAAGCAGAGCATCGCCGACTCCGAGAAGGCACTTGCCGACACGGAAGCGGAGATAAAGTCAGCCGAGGAGAAGCTGGCACAGGGACAGGATATCCGCGAAAAGCTGAGACTTCAGCGTGAGGAGCTGTCCGACAGGCTTTCGGAACTGAAAATAAAGGGCATGGAGCTTGCCAAGGACTTACAGGCGCAGGAGCTTGAGATCTCACGCATAGACAGACGCGAGGAGGAGCTGAAATACGGCGCCCACCAGTTCGAGGAGGAGATATTCCGCCAGAGGGAGATAATAGCGCAGAAGGAGACCGAGATAGCGGAGCTGAAGCAGAAGCTTGCGGACTTCAAGGACAACACCGCCTCATACAACGAGGAGATACAGCGCTGTCACACCACTCACACCGAGCAGAACCGACTGGTCAACGAGATGCAGAACGGTCTCAAGGCGATAAACGACTCCAAGGAGAAGCTCTCCGCAGAGATAACCCGACTTGAGGAGCGCAGAGAGACAGTCTGCCGCGACACCGACAACATCATCAGGCAGCTCATGGAGGTCTACGAGCTGACACGCTCAGAGGCTGTACAGATAGCCGAGAAGATAGACGACATGATGGCTGCACAGGCGGGGCTGACCACCATCAAGAACAAGATACGCGCACTGGGAAGCGTAAACGTGGACGCTATCGAGGAGTACAAGGAGGTATCGGAGAGATACCGTTTCATGTCCGAGCAGATAGCGGACATCCAGAAATCCAAGGCAGAGCTGGAGAAGATAATCACGGACCTGACCGCAGAGATGTGCAGGATATTCTCAGAGAGCTTTGCCATAATCAACTCAAACTTCAAGAGCATCTTCGTGGAGCTGTTCGGCGGCGGAAAGGCGGAGCTCATACTCAGCGACCCCGAGAACGTGCTGGAGTCGGGCATCGAGATAAGCGTAGCCCCTCCCGGAAAGGTCATCAAGAACCTGATATCACTGTCGGGAGGCGAGCAGTCCTTCGTAGCTATAGCAATTTATTTTGCCATACTGAAGCTGAGACCCGCGCCTTTCTGTATACTTGACGAGATAGACGCGGCTCTTGATGAAGTAAACGTAAGGAAGTACGCACAGTACCTCAAAAAATTCACGGACACCACCCAGTTCGTACTGGTAACACACAGACGAAGCGCCATGGAGGAGGCAAATGTGCTCTACGGCGTCACCATGCAGGAGGACGGAATATCCAAGCTTCTGAAGATGGAGCAGGTGGACTTCCAGGAGGACGTAGCAGATATTCAATAATTTTTTGTCACAGATGACAATGTCGCTGCGATATGATTAATAGACCATGTTTGGAGGATATAATGGGACTTTTTTCTAAAATTGCCAGCGGTCTGAGAAAGACCAAGGATTTCCTTTTCGGCGGTATCCAGAGAGTACTCAACTCTTTTACCGTTATCGACGAGGAGCTTTTCGACCAGCTCGAGGAGCAGATGATAATGAGCGATATCGGAGTTGAGACCTCCGAGGAGATATGCGACAGGCTCCGCAAGAAGATAAAGGAGCGCGGCATCACAGACCCCAAGGAGATAATGGGACTTATCCATGAAGTTATCGCGGAGATAATGGGCAACGACACAGGTCTGGACCTTTCAGTATCCCCCGCAGTAATAATGGTCATCGGCGTAAACGGCGCAGGCAAGACCACAACCATAGGCAAGCTCTGCCACCAGTTCAAACAGGAGGGCAAGAAGGTCCTCGTAGCGGCAGCGGACACATTCCGTGCGGCAGCTATCGACCAGCTTGAGGTGTGGACACAGCGTGCAGGCGTTGACATAGTAAAGCACGCCGAGGGCTCCGACCCTGGAGCCGTAGTATATGACGCCCTTGAAGCCGCAAAGGCAAGAGAGTGCGACGTAGTGGTAATAGATACGGCAGGAAGGCTTCACAATAAGAAGAACCTTATGGAGGAGCTGAAGAAGATAAACCGTATCATCGACAACAAGGCAGGTGACTGTTCAAGAGAGATACTTCTCGTGCTTGACGCCACCACAGGACAGAACGCCGTAAATCAGGCGAAGTTGTTCAGCGAGACCGCGCCCATCACGGGAATAGTTCTCACAAAGCTTGACGGCACGGCAAAGGGCGGTATCGTTATCTCCATAAAGAATGAGCTTGGCATACCCGTAAAGCTCATAGGCGTAGGCGAGAAGATAGACGACCTCCAGCCCTTTGACAGCAATATGTTCGTTGACGCCCTCTTTGCCTCACCCGAGCAGCTTGAAGCTCTTGACGATGAGGACGAGGATACAGAGGAAGAAGCCGAGGAGTACACCGAGGACGATGAGGACACCGATATCGTTGAGGTGGACGGCGTTCAGGGCTACTACAACGAGTACGGCGCATTCATTCCCTATGATGACGAGGAGTCCGATGATGAGGACGAGGATGACACCGAGGAAGCCTATGAGGAGCCTGATGAGGACGAAGACGAGACTGAGGATGAAGCTGATGATGAAGACGACGAGTCTGACGATGAAGATGAGTCTGACGAAGCTGACGACCTGACCGAGGATACAGAGGAAGAAGCCGAGGAGGGGGCAGAGGACGAGGAGGAAGAAGCTCCCGCACCCGAGCCCGAGAAGAAGAAAAAGCGCGGCTTCTTCAGCAGACTGTTCGGAGGTAAGGACAATGATTAAGCAGCTGGTAATGGCTACAAACAACGCAAACAAGCTCCGCGAGGCGCGAGAGATACTCTCACCTCTGGGCATAGAGGTGCTGTCACAGCGCGAGGCAGGAGCAAACTGCGACCCCGAGGAAAACGGTGCCACATTTGCGGAAAATGCCCTTATCAAGGCAAGAGCGGTCTATGAAGCGGTAAAGCTCCCCACAGTAGCCGACGACAGCGGTCTCTGCGTAGACGCCATGGACGGCAGACCGGGAGTATACTCTGCAAGATACGCTCCCGAGGGACAGCACTGTGCAAAGCTCCTTGATGAAATGAAAGACGTCCCCACAGACAAAAGGGGAGCAGCTTTCGTGTGCTCCATCGCATTTATTGATGAAAACGGTGAGAATTACGGTGTAAGCGGCAGGTGCAGCGGCAGTATAGGCTATGAGCAGCGCGGCACCAACGGCTTTGGCTACGACCCTGTGTTCATGGTAGGAGACAGGACGATGGCGGAGCTGACCGCAGAGGAAAAGAACGCAATAAGTCACAGAGGTGCGGCTCTCAGGGAGCTGTACAAGTACCTGAAGGAAAGATACGGTGAATAATATGCTTACAAGCAAGCAGAGAGCGTACCTGCGCGGTATCGCATCCACATATGAGACCATATACCAGATAGGCAAGGGCGGCGTTACCGAGGCGATGTGCAATGACATATCAGCCGCACTGAAAAAACGCGAGCTCATAAAGCTGAGAGTCCTTGACAATTCGGGCTGGACAGCAAGGGAAGCCGCTGACGCCATCGCCGAGCAGACAGGCGCAGACGTAGTGCAGGTCATCGGCAATAAGTTCGTGCTTTTCAAGCGCAACGAGAAGGACCCCGTTATCGAGAACATCCCCAAGGCAAAGTAAGTCATGAGGGTACTGATAATAAGCGGCACCGCTCATAAGGGCTCCGGCTACAGTATCGGACGCATGACAGCCGAAAAGCTGGCAAAGCCCGGGGAAATAGACGAGGTGTTCCTGCCGCGGGACTTTGACGAGTTCTGCTGCGGCTGCACAAATTGCTTCACCAAGGGCGAGGACACCTGTCCTCATTACAGCAAGCTTAGACCTATAACGGAGCTTATAGATGCCGCTGATGTGTTGATACTCACATCCCCCGTGTACGTTTATCACTGCACGGGACAGATGAAGGCGCTGCTGGACCATTACGGCTGGCGCTGGATGGCACACCGTCCCGAGAAGAAGATGTTCCGCAAGCAGGCGGTGGTAGTATCCACAGCTGCGGGAGCAGGGGTGAAGTCCGCCATGAAGGATATGGCAGACAGCTGCTTCTTCTGGGGCATACCCAAGACATACAAGCTGGGCAGACCTGTTGCGGCGGCGGACTGGGAAAGCGTAAAGCCCGAGGTAAAGGAAAGCATCAGCAAAAAGGCGGACAGTATCGCCAAAAGGATACTGAAGCGGCAGGGAAATGTACCCGTACCGCTGAAAACAAGAGGATTTTTCAAGATAATGAGCCTTATGCAGCGCAATGGCTGGAACAAGGCAGACATGGACTACTGGAAGGCAAAGGGCTGGACAGAGAGCAAACGTCCGTGGAAATAACAGGAGGTGCATAATGAAGACAGGCATATATGGCGGAAGCTTCAATCCCGTCCACAACGGACATATTCATCTTGCGGAAACTGCCGTTAAAGAGTTCGGACTTGACAGGCTGTTTCTCCTGCCTTCAAAGATATCACCCCACCGCTCCAGTGCTGAGTACGCACCTGACGAGGACAGACTTGAGATGCTGAGGCTTGCCTGCGAGGGCAACGACCATCTTTTCGTCAGCGACTACGAAATAAAAAGCGACCGTGTGAGCTATACTATATATACCGTGGAGCATTTTCGCGAGACCTATCCCGATGACGAGCTTTTCCTCCTTGTGGGCAGCGATATGCTCATGAGCTTTGACACATGGTTCCGCTATGAGGATATACTCTCAAACGTGACCCTGTGCGTAGTTTCCCGTGAAAATGGAGATCTGCCTGCTCTGAAGAAAAAAGCTGAGGAGCTCGGAAAATTCGGCAGGGTGCTGGTATCAGACGCAGCTCCCACAGTCATATCCAGTACAGAGGTGCGAAAAAAAATTGCAAAAAATAAGGATTTCACTTGCTATCTTGACGAAAATGTAGTACAATATATAAGATTGAAGGGATTATATTCGGTAAGAGGTGAAGGCGATTTGCAGTATAACCCTGACGATAAGAAGAAATACCTGAAAGCACACCTGTCATCAAAGCGCTATAACCATTCCCTGAATGTGGCAGCAGAGTGCAGGAAGCTTGCGGAAAAGTACGGTGAAGACCCTGACAAGGCGTATTTTGCAGGACTTCTCCACGATATCTGCAAGGAGCTGCCCGACGATGAGCAGAAGGCTCTCGTTCTTGAGAGCGGCTACACCGTGTGCCGCGAGGAGCTTGACACTCGTTCACTGTGGCATGGCATCGCAGGCGCATATTTCGTAAAAAAAGAGTTCGGAGTGGAGGATATAGACATCCTAAACTCCATAAGATTTCATACGGTGGGCAGAGCAGGAATGTCCAGACTTGAAGAGATAGTCTATATGGGCGATCTCGTTTCTGCGGAAAGGGATTACAAGGATGTAGACAAGATGCGTAAGCTTGCCTATACTGATCTCAATGCAGCAATGCGCGAGGCATTTGCATTTTCAATGAAGTCCGTGATAAAAAAAGGCGGAGTTATACCGATCTGTACCGCCGAGGGGTATAATTTTTACACACGGCTTTCCGTTTAAGATAAAAAAATGATGGAAATTTGAAAAGAGGACTCTAATGAACCGAGAAGAACTTAACGAGGAGTTAAAAACCACAGCAGACAACGCTCCGAGGCAGATGAAACCGCTGAGGAAGCTTAAAAGGATAGATAACAGTCCAAAGCCTGCCGAGCCTGTATACCACGGGCTCCACGAGGCACCGCAGATAGACATCGCCATTGAGGGCGAGGAGAGGCCGCAGGAGAGAGCTCCGCAGCAGGTCTATCACGGGATGCACGAAAAGGGCAGGGCAGATGACGTAGTCGAGTCGGCAGTATACGACGATGACTACGACTATGATTATGACGAGCCTGAAAAGGGTTCGGGCAAAAAGAAGAAAAAGAAGAGCAAAAAGGACGCTCTGATAAAGCTGACAGCAGTGCTGCTCAGTATAGCAGCGATCATCACGCTCTTCCTGAATATGCCCATACTATGGTATAAAAAGAGCGGACAGCCGGACGAGCGAGTGTCCATAATCACATATTTCAAGCGCTGGCAGCCCACTGTTGACCTTGAGGGTGAGCTTGAGAAGCCCCAGATCGATTTCAGCGTCGATCACGACATCGTAACAGAGGACTTCACTGACGGACTTGATCTTCCCCAGCTCATCGAGGGACAGTACACCGTGCTCTTCCTCGGATTTGACGAGGATCAGGAGCTTACAGACGTTATCTGGATATGCCAGTTCGACATCGCAGGCGGAAAGCTCCACATCCTTCAGGTGCCCAGAGACTGCGCGGTACCGAATTATACCAGCAATCCCACCACCAAGATCAACAGCGTGTACTATTACGCATGGGATCAGGAATCCAGCAAGATACAGCGTGTGGTAAACTGTGTTCAGGACAACTTCGGCATACCCATAGACGCATATATCACTACCACCTGCTTTGATATAGTTGACATCGTTGACCTTGTGGGCGGAATACCCATGAACATCGACAACGAGATAGTATACGAGGCAGACAAGATTATCCCCGCAGGCGAGAACGTAGTTCTCACAGGCGAGCAGGCAGAGTGGTTCGTGCGTTTCCGTCATGACTGGCTTCAGGGCGATATCGGACGAGTACAGAACCAGCGCCGCTTTATGGCAGCTGCAATGCAGAAGATACTCAGCATCGTCAAGGACGAGGGCAGGATGAAGCTTTACAGCTACCTCAACACCATATACAAGAACAAGTGGATAGCCACAAATATGAGCGTGGAGGATCTGAGCAAGCTTGCCGACTTTGGCTCAATACTATCCATGGACAACGTGTCAGTCAACATGGTACCGGGAGAGGATGCGGCATACATCGGCTCCGACGGAAACGAGTACAGCATCTACTCCATCCACAAGAGGGCGACAGTGGATATGCTCAACGAGTCATTCCGTCCCTACCAGCGCCCCATGCTGCTCTCCGAGAGCAATATAATGGAATTTGTAAGCGAATACGAATATCAGTACGAGCTCTATGACGATACGGGAATAACCTTCAAGGACCTTGAAAAGGCAACTGAACCGCCGAGAGCTTCGGATTACAACTAATGAAAGAAAGGTGAAGCAGATGACAGAGCAGGAAAAGCTCGAGCTTATAGTAAAGACACTTGACAGCAAGAGAGGCGAGGACATTCAGGCTATAAAGATAGCCGACCTCACTATACTTGCGGACTATTTCGTAATAGTAAACGGTACCAGCAACACCCACGCGAGAACACTTGCGGACGAGGTGGAGTTCGTACTTTCACAGAAGGGCATCGAGCCCCAGCGCCGTGAGGCAGATACGGGCAACACATGGATAATCCTCGACTATGCCGATATAATTGTCCATGTATTCTACAAGGACACCAGAAACTTCTACAAGCTTGAGGGACTCTGGGCAGACGGCGAGCAGGTAGACATAAGCAGCCTTCTTGTAAAGGAGAATGAAGGTTGACGTTCAAAAACAAAACAGGCGGTACACTCATCGTTGTAATGGCGGTGTATGTAGTTGCGAAGTGCCTTCTGAACATGGCACTCAGCGGACATATCTCCGTGACAACTCTGGTCATCGCCATACTTGAAGCGGCAGCCTTTTTCCTGTGGTTCAGGTATGTGAACTATGCTCTGGCAGGGCTTCTTGCCCTCATAGCAATAATATACTTCCCACAGAATATAGCCGATATAGGCTCCAACTGGATATATCTCCTTGAGGGAGCCGCAGACATATGCTGTGCCGCGCTTTTATGCTTCCACAAGGACGTAGGGGAGCATTACACAAGACCATGGAATAATAATTAATAATAAAGGAATGATATTACAATGAGCAGATATGATTTCTCATCTGTTGAAGCCAAATGGCAGAAATACTGGGACGAGCATGACACCTTCAAGGCGTCAGATGACCACAGCAAGAAGAAGTTCTATGCGCTGGTAGAGTTTCCCTATCCTTCGGGACACGGAATGCACGTGGGCCACATCAAGGCGTATTCGGGACTTGAGGTAGTAAGCCGCAAGCGCCGTCTTGAGGGCTACAACGTACTTTTCCCCATAGGCTTTGACGCCTACGGACTCCCCACGGAGAATACAGCTATCAAGGAGAACATCCACCCCAGAATAGTTACCGACAGAAACATTGAGAAGTTCACAAATCAGCTCCGCACAGTAGGATTTTCCTTTGACTGGTCCAGAGTAGTTGACACAACAGATGAGAGCTACTACAAGTGGACACAGTGGATATTCCTGAAGATGTTCGAGAAGGGCCTTGTATTCCGTGACAAGACCTCAGTAAACTACTGCCCCAGCTGTAAGGTAGTTCTTTCCAACGAGGACTCACAGGGCGGCAAGTGCGACGTATGCCACAGCGATATCATTCAGAAGACCAAGGAGGTATGGTACCTCCGCATCACAGAGTACGCAGACAAGCTCCTTGAAGGACTTGAGACTGTTGACTACCTGCCCAACGTAAAGCTCCAGCAGCAGAACTGGATAGGCAAGTCCACAGGCGCATTCGTTGATTTCAAGATAAAGGAGCAGGACGAGAAGCTCCGCATCTACACCACCCGTCCCGACACACTCTACGGTGTTACCTTCATGGTAATCGCGCCAGAGCACCCCATTATCCAGAAGTACCGCGACAGTATCGCTAATATCGCAGCACTGGACGATTACAAGGCAGAGTGTGCAAAGAAGAGCGAGTTCGAGAGAACACAGCTTGTCAAGGACAAGACAGGCGTGAAGATTGAGGGACTGACAGCCATAAACCCCATCACAGGCAAGGAGATACCTATCTACATATCCGACTATGTAATGATGGGCTACGGCACAGGCGCTATCATGGCAGTTCCCGCACATGATACAAGAGACTACGACTTCGCAAAGAAGTTCGGCATAGATATCATCGAGGTCATCAAGGGCGGTGACATCACCAAGGAAGCCTACACAGGCGAGGGTGAGCTTGTGAACTCAGGCGAGCTCAACGGACTTTCCAACAAGAAGGACGCTATCAACAAGGCTCTTGAGATACTTGAAAAGCTTGGCTGCGGCGAAAAGGGCGTACAGTACAAGATGAAGGACTGGGCATTCAACCGCCAGAGATACTGGGGCGAGCCCATCCCGATAGTACACTGTGACACCTGCGGAATGGTAGCTGTTCCATATGAGGAGCTTCCTCTGAGACTGCCCGAGGTAGAGAACTTCGAGCCCGGTACAGACGGTGAGAGCCCTCTTGCAAAGATAGACAGCTTCGTAAAGTGCAAGTGCCCCAAGTGCGGCAGGGACGCACGCCGCGAGACCGATACGATGCCTCAGTGGGCAGGTTCATCATGGTACTTCCTCCGTTACTGCGACCCAAAAAACGACAAAGAGTTCGCATCACAGGAGGCACTGAAGTACTGGATGCCCGTTGACTGGTACAACGGCGGCATGGAGCACGTTACAAGACATATGATATACAGCCGTTTCTGGCATAAGTTCCTCTACGATCTGGGACTCGTCCCCACCGCAGAGCCCTACGCAAAGCGTACCGCACAGGGACTTATCCTCGGACCCGACGGCGAGAAGATGTCCAAGTCAAGGGGCAATGTTATCGACCCCAACGACGTAGTTGCAGAGTACGGCGCAGACGTACTGAGACTGTATGTACTCTTCATGGGCGACTACGAGAAGGCAGCACCGTGGAGCGAATCCAGCATCAAGGGCTGCAAGAGATTTGTTGACAGAGTATGGTCACTTCAGGATATGCTCACAGACGGCACCGAGTACACAGAGGGACTCCGTTCCAACTTCCACAAGACCATCAAGAAGGTAACAGAGGACATTGAGGCTATGAAGTTCAACACAGCTATCGCAGCCCTCATGACCCTCATCAACGATATATACAACGCAGGCTCCATAAACAAGGCAGAGCTGGGTACATTCTGCACACTGCTCTATCCATTTGCGCCTCACATCTCCGAGGAGATCTACAACAGCGTATTCGGCACAGTTCTCAGCGAACAGGGATGGGTAAGCTATGACGAGGCACTCTGCAAGGACGACACCATCGAGATAGTTGTGCAGGTAAACGGAAAGCTTAAGGCAAAGCTGAATATCGCAGTTGACGCCGATAAGGATTCCGTTATCGCTCTGGCACTTGCAGACGAGAAGGTAAAGGAAGCAACAGACGGTAAGAATATCCTGAAACAGATATATGTACCAAATAAACTTGTTAATATTGTTGCAAAATAACGAATTTTTTTCGGGCGAAAAAAAAGCTTGACAATCGTCCGAAAATATGGTAAACTTATAGTATATTCTTTATGACTAATTATAGTATATCTGCTGTTTATTGGGGTATATGCTGACTGACACCCGCAAGGGTGATTAGTATAGAGCTACGGAGCCGAGCTCCGAGCAACCTCTGAACAAGGGAGGGAAATTTAGTGGCAGAAGTTCGTGTTGGCAAAAACGAGTCTTTAGACACAGCTCTTAAGAGATTTAAGAGATCATGTGCAAAGGACGGCGTAATTGCTGAGGTTCGTAAGAGAGAGCACTACGAGAAGCCTTCGGTAAAGCGTAAGAAGAAGTCTGAGGCAGCTCGTAAGCGTAAGTATTGATCTTGCGATAATGATTAATGTTGATAAAAGCGGGCTTAGGCTCGCTTTTTCATTTGTATGAACGGAGTTGACAAATAACTTGGGCCTTATACATAAAATTACAGGGACCGACGTGGATTTCGCCTTCAGAAGAACGGTGGATATCAGTCCCGCCTTTCTGAAGAAGCACGGTATAAAGGGGCTTATCCTTGATGTGGACAATACCCTTACCACCCATGACAATCCCGTCCCTGCCGAGGGGATAAGGGAGTGGCTTGACAGCATGAGAGACGAGGGGATAAAGCTGATAATAGTCTCAAACAACCACCCCGAGCGTGTGAGACCCTTTGCCGACCCGCTGGGACTTGATTTCGTCAGCGACAGCGGAAAGCCCCTGAGAAAGGGCTACAAGGCGGCTATGAAGAAGATGGGGCTGAAAGCCTCTGAGACCGCCGCAGTGGGGGACCAGCTCTTCACGGACGTATGGGGAGCTAATATATCGGGCGTGACCATGCTCTATGTTGAGCCAATGGAGCTTGAACCAAAGAGCAAGAGGTTCATAAGGTTCAAGAGGGTACTGGAAAAGCCCTTCCTGCCGAAGAAATTTGTTGAACTTGCAAAGGAGTAAATATGGTAAAGAAGATACTTGTTATACACGGTCCCAACCTCAATCTGCTGGGAGAGCGCGAGCCGGGAGTCTACGGAAACCTGACCATCGACGCCCTCAACAGCAATATAATCGACCGTGCAAAGGAACAGGGTCTGGAGTGCGAGATATTCCAGTCCAATCATGAGGGAGCCATTATAGACAAGCTCCACGCCGCAAGGAACACCTTTGACGGTGTCATCCTCAATGCAGGTGCCTATACACACTACAGCTACGCTATCCGCGACGCTATCGCAGCCATAAAGATACCTGTTATCGAGGTACACATCAGCAATGTATTCGCAAGGGACGGTTTCCGCTCGAATTCCGTCATCGCACCCGTATGCAAGGGCAGCATAAGCGGATTTGGCTTCGGCAGCTATTATCTTGCAGTGCAGGCTCTTTCCGAGCTTTAAGAGGTGCTGCATGACCAGATTTGACAGACTTTTTGAAATATTTGAGGGCGCAGACTGCGTACTCATAACCTCTGACATAAACAGGCGATACTTCACAGGCATGAAGTCCTCCGCAGGAGTGATACTTGCATTCCCCGAAAAGGCGTACCTGCTCATAGATTTCCGCTACATAGAAAAGGCAAGAGCCACAGTAAAGGATGCCGAGGTCATCGAGCTGAAAAAGCTTTACCCTCAGCTCATGGAGCTGCTGAAGAAGCACGGCGCAGAGTCCGTTGCAATTGAGTCTGAGACCATGACGGTGAAGGAGCTCAACGCCTACGAGCATTTCTTCACAGACCTGACCTTTGTCTGCAATGACTCTCTCAGCAACGCCATAGCCGCGCTGAGAGCCGCCAAGGACAGCGAGGAGATAGCCTGCATAAGGAAGGCTCAGGAGATAGCTGAGAGGGCTTTGGAGGAGCTTATGGGCTTTATAAAGGTGGGTGTCACCGAGCGCGAGATAGCACTTGAGCTGAACCGCCTGATGTTTGCCTACGGAGCAGAGGACCTTTCCTTTGAGACAATAGTGCTTTCGGGTGCCAATACCTCAATGCCCCACGGAGTCCCCTCCGACAAAAAGGTAGAGAGCGGCGATTTTGTCCTCATGGACTTCGGCGCAGTATATAACGGCTACCACAGCGACATGACCAGAACGGTCTGTGTAGGGGAGCCCACCGAGGAGATGCGGAAGGTATACGACATAGTGCTCAGCGCACAGCTTGCAGGCATAGAGGCTGCCAAGGCTGGCATACTGGGCAGCGAGCTTGACAAGGTGTCCAGAGACATCATCGAAAAGGCAGGCTACGGCGCCTGCTTCGGACATTCGCTGGGACACGGCGTAGGCATGGAGATACACGAAAAGCCCAACGCCTCACCGAATTACAAGCTCCCACTTAACGAGGGCGCAGTAGTGACGGTGGAGCCCGGTATATACATCGCAGGAAAATTCGGAGTCCGTATAGAGGATTTTGTCATTTTGACCGAAAACGGCTGCGAAAACTTGACAAAAAGTGCAAAAAATCTCATAACTTTATAAGAATATCGCTTTAGGTATTGCAAAAATTCCTGAAATGTGATAAAATAAAGTATCATATTAATTTGAAAAATACGGAGGTATTTATAATGATTTCAGCAGGAGATTTCAGAAACGGCGTTACCTTTGAGCTTGACGGACAGGTTGTTCAGGTCGTTGAATTCCAGCACGTTAAGCCCGGTAAGGGAGCTGCTTTTGTAAGAACTAAATACAAGAACGTAATCACAGGTTCAGTTGTAGAAACTTCTTTCAACCCCACAGCTAAGTTCCCTACAGCTTTCGTTGAGAGAAAGGATATGCAGTACAGCTACAACGACGGTGATCTTTACTACTTCATGGATCTCGAGACCTATGAGCAGGTACCGATCAGCGCATCTATCCTTGGCGACAACTTCAAGTTCGTTAAGGAAGAGATGATCTGTAAGATACTCTCATACAAGGGCAACGTATTCGGCGTAGAGCCCCCCAACTTCGTTGAGCTGAAGGTCACACAGACAGACCCCGGCTTCAAGGGCGATACAGCTACAAACGCAACAAAGCCTGCTGTACTTGAGACAGGCGCAGAGATCAAGGTTCCGCTCTTCATCGACGAAGGCGAGATCATTCAGGTTGACACAAGAACAGGCGAGTATATGTCAAGAGCATAAGCTCCCGTTTAACGAGATACTATTTTGAGAGGAGGAGCTTGTTATGAAGCTTATCGAGAAAATGTCATATTTACAGGGACTTATCGACGGTCTTGAGATCGACGCATCTACAAAGGAGGGCAAGGCTCTCATCCAGATGTCAGAGGTAATGTCCGAGCTGGTGCTCTATGTTGAGGACCTCCAGTCACAGGTAGACGAGCTCACAGAGCTCTGCGACATCCTTGACGAGGACCTTGGCGCAGTTGAGGATGATTTCTATGAGGACCTTGACTGTGACGAGTGCGACGGTGACTGTGACACCTGCGACGAAGATGACGACTGGGACGATGATGACGATTTTGACTTCGATGACGAGGACGATGAGCTTTATGAGATCACCTGCCCCACCTGCGGAGACACCATTCTTCTTGACGAGGGCATGATCGAAGAGGGATCAATAAACTGTCCTAACTGCGATGAGCTCCTTGAGTTCGATTATGATGATCTTACTATTGAGGACTTTGAGGACAAGGACGAAGAGCCCGAGAAGTAAGAGATCGCAAAGGATCGTAAAACAGGCTGCGGATAGCGATTATCCGCAGCCTTTATTTGTAACGGAAAAACCCCGCGGTTGACCGCGGGGCATTTTTATTATTTTACATTTTTCAGATGAAGGAAGACAATATAAGCTTCCTGATCGGCATTAAGGTTAAAACTGCATATCTCATAGTCCTCGCTCAAATGCAAGAGATTATATGTATCAAAGGAGCGGCTGCTGCCCGAACCGCGGCAGATACCGAGTTCCTGATGGATACCGCGGGCATTTGGAGCGATGGGGTCAATAGCAGACTTAGGAAAGAAGATATTCACTTCGCAGTCATGGTCGCATTTGAAGGAGTAGGCTTTTGAAGCTGTCTCTGCGGTAAAGAATTCATCGTTCCATTCAGAGCCGTTATCGGGGACGACCTCCCTGACGGTAACAGCACTGCTGTTCTCGTTCTTGATATAATAGGACATATCTCCCACCTGTCCGAGGGAGTAATCCTCATGGACAGTTCCGTTGTTGCTGATGATCGTCCTGCACTCCGCATGAAAGGGGAGCATTGAGCTCTGGTCGTACAGTCCAACGTGATCCTTATCCCGATAAGAGACCAGTACGATCTCGTTATTATTATCTTCGCTGAACAGGTATTCGGGCAGGTCTTTTTTTCTTAATTGAAGAAATATCCGTATTCACATATTCTGCAAGGACTGAGCAGCGGCTACTGCTGAAAAACTCCTCTGGAGCGGAAGTATCGAAGCTCTCCGAATACATATTGATACATTCATTTTCTATAGGATCAAAGCTTGTCTGAACCATTCCGCCTTTCAGCGTAAGCTGCACAGGCTTGCCTGTTATATCGGCGATGGCAGTACAGAAGTAGTCCGCAATGTCCTTGCTCTGATAATTATCGGATCCGTCGGTATTATCTGTTGCACCGTCTATATACACACCGAAGTCACGGCCATCGTGGTTCATACGGACGTATACCGTAGACAGGGGAGCAGAGTTTATCCAGCCATATTCTCTTTCCTGTTCTGCACTTCTGACCTCAGGAGTAAAGCCGTACTTGTCCTCAATATACTTAACGGCGTTGGACTTGGCTGTGCTGATATACTGCTTGTTCAGCTTTTTTTGCTCTTTGCTGTCACAGCCTGTAAGCACGATGGCAGCCATGACGACTGATAAAATAGTTTTCTTCATAATAATTGCTTATTGTAAGCTGTTTACTTTTGTTTTGACGGAATATGAGTAAAAATGTAAAATGCCGCCGCAAAAACGCCTATACCGATACGGACGGCTATGAATCTTGTCTTGACGAACCACACAAAGAGCAGCACGATTACTGTCAGGAAAATAAACAGGCATACCAGCATAAATATACTGTTTGAGCGGACGATATCATCAACATTTGTGTCGATGATCTGCCCGTTTTCGACGGTTATTTCGATGGTACTGCCCACATCGACTATCATGTGGGTACCGTCTTTGTATGTCGCTGTCTGCTTTGTGCCGTCCTTTTCGTACTCACAGGTAAACACCGAAAGCTCAGACTCGCTGTCATTTTGTCTGTCGGTAATGACGGCAATGCATTTTTCACTCATATCATTCATACTGAGCAAGTATGCGGACCGCAACTTCAAGACGGGTCTGACGGTTGTTCATAGCCTGCTTTTCGATATATTTATGAGCCTGAGGCTCGGTGAACTTCAGGTACTTCATCAGTGTAGTCTTAGCGCGGTTTATGGTACGCATTTCCTCTATTCGGCTGAGAATATCGGAGCTCTCCTTTTTTACGCCTGCCATGCGGACTCTTGCGGCGATGACAAGCCTTATGGTACGCTGTAGGAGCTCTCTTGTGACAGGTCTTGCGAGGACGTTTATACCGCTGTCTGAGACTCTGTCCGCGATCTCGTCGGAAACATCGCTGCCGCAGATAAGTATGATACCTGCCGAAGTGTTATCGGCGATCATTTCCGCCAGTTCCTGACCGAACTCATCGGACAGGGGAGTATTTATGATAACAAGTTCGGGCTCAGTATCATTTTTGACGAGCCTTCTGGCTTCACTTCCGCTGACGGCCGAAGCTATCCTGCCGCAGCCCTCTATTCTGAGAAGCTGCTCTGCAAGCTCCGAGACCTCATTATTGGCGGAAACAATAAGTGCTCTTTCCATTTATTCCCTCACACAAACTTGAAATAGGACTCTTCCTCGAATTTATCCTTATCCGCTGCTTTGCCGTAATCCTCTATCTGCCTGTCAAGCTGAGCGAAAACGTTGTTTCTTATCTCCTTGGAGAGATTTTCGATGACGAATACGCTCTTTTTAGCGATAGCGGCAGCCTCCTCCAAGGTAGAGGGCAGGGGCTGGAACAGGTCGCAGTTTTCACCGCTGTGCATAGTGCTTTCAAAGAGGGAGCAGTCATTGGACTGTATACCCTCGATACCTGCGGCAAGGATGAGCTTGAAAGTGATATAGGGATTGCAGCAGGCGTCTACTGAGCGTATCTCGATACGGGGAGAGATACCCACAGGCTTAGGTACTCTTATGAGCTGAGCGCAGTTCTCTGAGGACCAGTTGACGTACTTGGGGGCATAACCGATGCCGAAGCGCTTGTAGGAGTTGGTGGTGCAGTTGAGGAAAGCTGTTATCTCTCTCATTCTGCGGAGAACGCCCGAAATGAAGCATTTACCCTCCTTAGGCATAGCATTTATATCGTCCCCGAAGATATTCTCGCCGCCCTTTTTAAGGCTTATGGAGATACTGAGAGCGCTTCCGTGCTCATGGGGGAGAGGCTTGGGCATAAATGAAGCGAAAAGACCGCTCTGAGCCGCAATTGACTTAACAACGGTCTTGTAGTGGACCATGTTGTCGGCGGCTGTGATAGGTTCACTCTCGCGGAACTCTATCTCATTCTGAGCGGGACCGTGCTTATGACATGAGCTTTTGGGGCTCATGCCCATTTCCTCAAGGGAAAGGCAGATCTCGCGCCTTGCGTTCTCGCACTTATCAAGGGGAGCAACATCGAGGTAGCCGCCCTTGTCGTGTGGAATCTTGGTAGGCTCGCCGCGCTCGTCCAGCTCAAAGAGGTAGAACTCACATTTGGTACCCATTTCGCATGAATAGCCGTCCAGACGGAGCTGATTGATGTAGTTGGTGAGCTCGGTACGCATATCGCCTACATAGTCGCTTCCGTCGGTATTTTTGAGAGCGCAGAAGAAGCGTACAACGCGGCCTGACTTAGGTCTCCACGGGAGAACGGACAGAGTAGAGATATCGGGGACGAGAAGCAGGTCGGAGCAGCCCTCCGCAATACATGAAGCGTCAAAGGGGATGCCGTACTCAAATGCTCTCGGAAGCTCATTTGGCATTATAGCAACATTCTTGAGATTACCGAACATATCGCAGAAGGTAAGTCTGATGAATTTTACGTCATTCTCTTCAACGAATTTAAGTATCTCTTTAGGAGAAAAGCTCATTGAAAGACCTCCAGTTATAATTATTCAGGGAACAGCGTCATTGATGTTCCCTATACAATAAGCTATTACAGTTATAACATACAAATAATGCTCTGCTGATTTGTGCAATATGCAGAACATATGTTAATTTTTTATGATATACAACGGAAAATCGTTGTTTTTATGCTGTTTTTTGCCCACTTATGAAAGGGGTGATAAAAGGTGCTCCGCATATGAAAAAGGAGACCGCTCATACAGCGCTGTTTTTATGATACGAACTGACGTCAGTATCACACAGAAAGCATAGCACACACAAATATAAAAATGGAAATGAATATGTGCAGCTTGCACTTTGAAATTGCTTCCATCAGAGTGAGCTGCTTGGCGTACATTCTGTACAGTATACCCACAGTTGCAGGCATAAGAACGCCAATGATAGAAAAGCCGGGCACAGAGGAATTCAGTGCCATAAACAGGATAAAGATACCGATGAATTCCAGTATCAGCACCTCAGTGACGAGCATACCAAAGCTTCCACCCTTTTTAGCGGTGGAGTCCTGAGCAGCGGCGTTGGCAAAGAGGGCGTCAAGCTTGTCCTCGGCATCACTGAGCTTTTGTGAAGTTTCATCGGGATTGGCAGACGCTTTCTTTTTATCGGCGAAAATATCGCGGCTGAGCTTGCTCGGAGCCTTGCTCTTGGATTTAGCACTGGCGAACATAGCCGCAACTCTTGCCTCTGCCTCCGAGACCTTATCTGTCTCACTGACAGCTTCGGCGGAGTCAGCCACGGTATCCGACGGGATATCTGCGGCTGTTTCGGAAACTGCTGTTTCCGTTTTCGCAGGAATAGTCTCCTCACGGGGAGTTGTGTCCGCAGGCACCTTGCTTTCCTGCCTGACAGGCGGAACAAAGGGCAGAACTGGAGCCGTTTCCTCATTGCGTGAGCTTCGTTTTTTTACGGGACGCTTGTTTTGGGACTTGGCATTGGCGAACATAGCTGCAACCTTTGCTTCAGCCTCTCTTATTCTGTCAGCCTGCTGCTGATCGGGAGTGGTATTTACGGCGTTATCCTGCATTTTATCCCTCCTGCTGCGGTTTTATTGATGTGACTTATACGTTGAATCTGAACAGAACTATATCTCCGTCCTGCATAACGTACTCCTTGCCCTCAAGGCGCACAAGACCCTTCTCCTTGGCGGCAGCCATGCTTCCGCAAGCCATAAGGTCGTCGTAGGAGATGACCTCTGCACGGATAAAGCCCTTCTCGAAGTCGGTATGTATCTTACCTGCTGCCTGAGGAGCCTTAGTGCCCTTGGTGATAGTCCATGCGCGGACCTCCTGCTTGCCTGCGGTGAGGTAGGAGATAAGACCGAGGAGCGCATATCCCTCCTTTATGATACGGTTGAGACCCGATACCTCCAGACCCAGCTCACTGAGGAACATAGCCTTGTCCTCGTCGCCCATGTCCGAGATCTCAGCCTCTATCTGAGCACAGATAGGCAGAACAGCGGAGTGCTCCTCCTCTGCCAGCTTGCAGACAGCCTTGTAGTTCTCGTTAGTGTCTATATTGTTTGTGAAGTCGTCCTCGCTGAGATTAGCCGCATAGATGACGGGCTTAGCTGACAGCAGGGGAGTTGACTTTATAAGCTCTCTCTCCTCGTCTGTGAAGTCGAAGCCTCTTGCGGACTTGCTGTTTTCAAGGTGTGACTTCAGTCTCTCAAGGAAGTCTATCTCCGCAAGGTACTTCTTATCGCCCTTGGCAGCCTTTTTGGCGCGGTCGATACGTCTGTCCACCATTTCGATATCGGAGAAGATAAGCTCCAGATTGATGGTCTCGATGTCGCGGAGAGGGTTTATGCTTCCGTCAACGTGGATGATATTGGGGTCCTCGAAGCATCTTACAACGTGAACGATGGCGTCCACCTCACGGATATCCGCAAGGAACTTATTTCCCAGACCTTCGCCTTTTGAAGCTCCCTTTACGAGACCTGCGATGTCAACGAATTCAAGAGTAGCGGGAGTGAACTTATCAGGCTCATACATTTCAGACAGCTTGTCCAGTCTCTCATCGGGGACAGAAACTATACCCACGTTCTTTTCGATAGTGCAGAAGGGATAGTTTGCTGACTCTGCACCTGCATTGGTGAGAGCGTTGAAAAGAGTGCTTTTGCCCACGTTGGGCAGACCTACCATACCAAGTTTCATATTTATTCTTACCTTTCATATCATATGTTTCCCCGCCGATAAAGGCGGGGAGAAATAGCTTTTAGTTGCTTGCGTAGGTTGTACGCTTGTTGTTTACCAGCGAGCTAACGTTTGAGTTCTGTATCTGGACATCGCCGTTTTCCGTGCCGATATCCTTGGGATTGCCTGCATTGACCACCAGTGATACCTGAGAGTCGATGATGGTGACATTTCCTGTTCCTGCGGCATCGCCGATACCCGTAACGTCGTCGCCCTCGGAGTCGATAGAGATAACAGCGTCCCTTATCTTGGTGTTGACGCCGCCCTTCATGGCACCGATAGCGGAGTGCTTTGCGGAGCGCATCTTCATGTCTATCTTGCCGTTTTTGATGTAGATACTGCCCTCGCCGTCTTCAAGAACGCCTATTCCCACAGCCTGAGCGCCTGTGCAGGTCATTACGATATCAGCACCCGTGCTGATAGTGGAAATGCCCTTGCAGCTTCCGATACCCGTTACGCGGTTGCCCGAGATGGTTATATCCATTGAGCAGTCCTCGCCGATATCGATATTGGCGTCGCCGTTGAAGCTTCCCACGGCAAGACCGTTGTGGGAGTACATATATATCTTTATCTTGCCAGAGCGGAGATTTATCTCCGAGTCGTCATCGTTATAGCCGCCGCCGATACACATGGACTCAACGCTGTTTGAGATTATCTCGAGAGTACCGCTGAAGTCCACAGTGATATCGCCGTAGCCGTGGTCGTAGTCGTTTCCTATGCCGATGCCCTCCGAGGCATAGCAGTCGATGGTGAGGCTGCCCTTGCCGTTTAGCTCGAACTGTGAGCCCATGGGGACGTAAATTCCCGAGTAGCCCAGCTTGTTCGCCTTTACAACGGTGAGCACCAGTCTTGCATATTCGCCCACGGATATAGTGGGCTTGCTGTTGCCGCTGGTTATATTGCAGTTTTTCAGCGTAAGCTCACAGCTGTGATTGTCCATGATGGAAATGTTCATCTTCACGGGCTTGTCGGGATCGCCGACGATGGTGAGCTTGCTCTGATAAACGTGTATATCGGTATATTTTTCGAGTGCCAGCTTCACAAGATCCAGCTCTGTATCGTTCTGAGCCGCGTATATCTTCTTTACGCCCTCAGGACGGGTCTCAAGGTTGGTCCTGATTATCTCGTCCTTGATATCGGCGGATATGCTGTTGAGGAACAGGGGCTTGGGCTTGGAAGTGTAGTAGCCCTGAACCAGATCAACGCCGAGACGGATAACGGTCTTCAGCTCCTGAAGGGTCTCAACTCCCTCTGCCAGAGATTTCAGCTGATTATCGTGGCAGAACTCGATAACGGATGTGACCAGCTGCTGCTTCTTCAGATCATTGTGTATATCGCTGATGAGAGAGCGGTCTATCTTGATGTAATCGGGGGAGTAGTGCAGTAGGTTTGAGCTGTTGGAATAGCCTGTGCCGTAGTCGTCGATAGCCAGCATGGCTCTGGCAAAGCCGCAGCGCTTTTTCAGCGTCTCTATGCCCTTTGCGGAGGAAGCGGACTCCTCCACGATCTCGATAACGGTCTTTTCAAGGAGCTCGCCGTAGGTAAGGTAAAGTTCGTTGAAGTCCTCGTCGGTGAGAAGGTGATTGGGCAGGCAGTTTATGAACAGCTTTCTGTTCTCGAAGATCTGCTGATTATCGCTGAGAAGCTTCATGGTGTTGAAGAATGTGAGCTTCTCGATAGCATAGAGGTCGTTCTGAGCCTCACCGATCTTGAGTATCTGCTTGGGAGCCATTTTTATATCGCCCACAGTTCTCATGAGAGCCTCGTAGGCAACTATCTCACCTGTCTGGGTCTCCACGATAGGCTGGAGGTAGTAGGTGAGCAGGTTTTCCTGCACTATGCGCGAGAAGGTCTGTGCATTGCGGTATGAGTCCTTTTCGCGGACGTAGTTCTCCTCGGAGAACCAGTTGATGACAGAGCGCTTGTCTGTTCTGGCTTCAAAGAGGGCGAACTCGGAATAGTTCACCAGCATATTGAAGTCGGAAGCCTCCTCGGGGAAGGAAGCACAGCCTATGGACAGGCTTATTCGGCTCTTATCGGAGATATCTATTATCTCGCCGAAGTCATCGGTGAGTATGCAGTTCTGAACAGCCTCGTCCATGCTGTTGAGGATGTTGTAAATGCTCATCTTGTCGCAGTCGCAGAAGAACACGCATATCTCATAGTTGGACTTTGAGCCGATAATGAGCGTATCGCTGGCGAAACTTTTCAGTGCCTCCGCAACAGATGTGATACAGCTGTTGGTGTTGTCAACAGTGAGGTACGAGCCCAGCTTGTCTATGCCGTTTATGTAGATAGTTGCAAGGCAGGCGTGCTGTATCTCGGGAAGTATCTTCTTTATCTTCTGTGAGAAGGACGGATAGGAGGGGAGTCTTGTGATGGGGTCGTACTCCACGAAGGACTGACGCTCGTTGATATCGGTTATCTGGCGTGTGAAGTCCTGTACGAAGCCCAGCCACTCGTCACTGCTCTCGTAGATGTTCATTTTTATGTAGCGCGAAGTGCTTCCGTCGGTGAATTTATATATATGCTTCTGTCCTTCAACAGGACTTTTCGATATCTTCTCAAGAAGATTGAAAAACTCGAATTCGTTGATCTTTTCACTCGGGCATCCGAGCATATGACAGGCGGCGGCATCAAGGTAGGCTGCCTTTTCCTTTGCGATGTAGGTAAACGCACCTATATTGCCTACAAACTGCTGGAATACCTGCCAGTCATGGCTCAGCGCGGGAGGAGTTTTGCTAAAATCAAATATACTCATGCTCGCTCCTTATACCTTGGGGCTGCAGCGCACCGCCGCAGCTTGTTTCCCCCTTGTGTACCTGCTTTTTGAACGGTCAGCAGGTGACCGTGATAACGTACATATTTATACATTTTTATTATACTACATCGCAGCCCGAATGTCAATAAAAAAGCCGCCGTTAACCGTGATACTCGTACAGCAGTTTTATAGGTGATATTGAGGAAAACCCTTTTGAAAAAGGGTTCTTCCTCAAACTCCTTTCCTAAAACTTTCAGCATTAAATTTAGCCCCGACAGAGCGCGCCTCACAAAATGTGAAAATCAGTAATAATACTGAGAGCGCCCTGTCGGGGCTAAATTCAGTTATAAAGTCTTTGGAAAAGGGGGTATGGGGTGACTCCCCACAGTGTGGGGAGATGTCACGCAGTGACAGAGGGGACCGCCTCCGTCAGAGGAAGAACCTTTCCTCAGAAAGGTTTTCTCCCCATAATTACGCATAAGCTGCTATATAAGCACCACGATTATGGGCGGCTTTATGAGTGTTGTGCTATCAGTCGAGGAAGTCCTTGACCTTCTTGCTTCTGCTGGGGTGGCGGAGCTTTCTGAGGGCTTTTGCCTCGATCTGGCGTATACGCTCACGGGTAACGTCAAAGCGCTGACCTACCTCCTCAAGAGTACGGGACTTGCCGTCCTCAAGACCGAAACGGAGCTTAAGCACCTTTGCCTCACGGTCTGTAAGTGTGGAGAGTACCTCGTTGAGCTGCTCCTTCAGAAGTGTATGTGAAGCTGCCTCGGCAGGTGCGGGAGCGTCATCGTCGGGGATAAAGTCGCCGAGATGGCTGTCCTCCTCCTCGCCGATAGGAGTTTCAAGAGATACAGGGTCCTGAGCGACACGCATGATCTCGCGTACCTTGTCCACAGGCATATTGAGCTTGTCCGCGATCTCCTCGGGGCTGGGGTCGTGGCCGTTCTCGTGGAGAAGCTGGCTGGACACCTTCTTTACCTTGGTGATGGTCTCTACCATGTGTACGGGGATACGGATGGTCCTTGCCTGATCGGCGATAGCACGGGTGATAGCCTGACGTATCCACCATGTTGCATATGTGGAGAACTTGAAGCCCTTGGTGTAGTCGAACTTTTCAACAGCCTTGATAAGTCCGAGATTTCCCTCCTGTATAAGGTCGAGGAACTGCATTCCTCTGCCCACATACTTCTTGGCGATGGATACTACCAGTCGGAGGTTTGCTTCCGAAAGGCGCTTCTTTGCGTAGGGGTCTCCCTTTGCCATTCTCTGTGCAAGCTCGATCTCCTCCTCGGTTGTGAGCAGGGGAACTCGTCCGATCTCCTTGAGGTAGATCTTTACAGGGTCATCAATGGCGATACCCTCGGTGGAAAGTGCCATTTCAAGGTCGTCTGTCATATTTGAGTCGAGACCGATCTTCAGGTCGGTGTCAAGATTCATGTCCTCGACGATCTCGATGTTGAGGTTCTCACAGTTGTCATAGAAGGTATTGATCTGATCAACGTCAAAATCAAGCTCCTCCAGTGCATCGGTTATCTCCTTTGTGGTGAGCTTGCCGTTGGTCTTGCCCTGTTCCATCAGGGCTTCGATGGTGTTCTTCTTTTCCATAATCTTATATCCTCCTATTTGTTTTTGGAACGGAAAAGCTCAAGCAGCTCGTCGTTGCTAGGCTCTCCGTCAGCCGCGGGTCTGTTTTCTTTCAGCACCTTAGCGCAGTCCGCCACAACGTCCAGCGTTACGGCAACTTCGCGCTTTTTTGCTGCTATTCCGCTTATTCTTCCCATTTCCTCCGTGGAAAATTCGTCCGAGAGCAGGGAAATGGAGAACTTGTCGGAATTTTTCATGCGCTCCAGCAGCGCTCTGTACACCTTCTTGTTGAAGGCGGTCACGAAGCACTCTGCGGGAGCAAGCTTCTCAACGTCCTCGTATTCCTGAGGACGCATGAGCAGATAGCTTATTATAGTCTCCTCGGCGCGCGCCTGCTTCTTGTTGCTGACGGCGTCGGGGTTGATATCGTCGCGTATGTATGAGGTCTTTGCCTTGATATTGCGCCATTCGTTCTTCTTGGCGCTGCTGCTGTTCTTTTTCAGCATGGCGTCGATGTGGGTCTTCAGCACTTGCACGGGAATATCGCACTTCTTTGACGTTCGGGAGATGTAGACCTCTCGCTCCAGAGGCGATTCTATGCCTGCAAGCACCTTTGAGGTGCGTTTCAGCAGTTCTACTCTGCCTATGTCCGTGGTAAGGTCGAGCCCCTCCTCGCACTTGTCCAGCATGAAGTCGTTTGCGTCGTTGGAGCCGTCAAGGAGCATACGGAAGCGGTCTCTGCCGAACTTCTTTATGAACTCGTCGGGGTCCTTGGCGCCCTCCATGTGGATTATCTTTGTGCGCAGTCCCACATCAGCAAAGTGGTTTATGGCTTTCTGGGTCGCCTTTTGTCCCGCACCGTCGCTGTCGTAGGCAACTATGACCTCCTCGGCGTAATGGCTTATGAGCCGCGCCTGATCGGGGGTTATAGCGGTTCCCAGCGTGGCTACCACGTTGTCGAAGCCTGCCTGATTTACGGCAATGACGTCCATGTAGCCCTCGCAGAGTATCAGACGCTTGGCGTTTGAATTCTTGGCGAAGTTCATGGAGAAAAGGTTTGAGCCCTTGTCAAATACGGGAGTTTTTCCCGTGTTCAGGTACTTTGGCTGTGAGTCGTCAAGGACTCGTCCGCCGAAGCCTATTATATTGCCGCGAAGGTCGATGATAGGGAACATGACCCTCTTGCGGAACATATCGAATGTCCTGCCGTTCTTGCTGCCTGCCAGCCATGCGTCCACGATCTCATCATCGGTGTAGCCCTTGGAGCGGAGATGATCGGTGAGATCATTCCATGAGTCCGAGGCGTATCCGAGACCGTACTTTTTTATGGTCTGGGGAGTGAGCTTTCGGCTTGCGAAATACTGCAGCCCCGTCTTATCGGGTCCCTTGAACAGGTTGGTGTAGAAGTAGTTGGCGGCAAGGCGGTTCATCTCGTAGATACGGGTCTTGCGCTTTGCGTAGCCGCTGTCCTTCTGTCCGTATTCGGGCACCTCCATGCCCGAACGCTGGGCGAGGAGCTTGACGGCTTCGGAAAAGTCCAGATTTTCGATCTTCATGGTGAAGGTGATAACGTCACCGCCTGCGCCGCAGCCGAAGCAGTAGAAGCTCTGGGTGTCGGTGAATATGGTGCAGGATGGGGTCTTTTCCGAGTGGAACGGGCAGGAGCAGACGTAGTTCCGCCCTCGCCTTATCAGGTTCACATAGCCGCCCATGACCGTTTCTATGGGGTTGGCATTTCGCAGATTGTAGAGAAATTCATCGTTACGGGGCATAGTTCCCTCACTTCCAGAATTTCGGGACGAACAGCTCGGTGTACAGATCGACTGCGTATTCGTCGCTCATACCCGAGATATAGTCGCAGACCGCTCTGTCTGCGTCGGTGTTTTTCATTATATTGCGGTACTCATCGGGGAGCTTGTCGCTGTGCTCGATGAAGTATGCGTAAAGCTTCCTCACCAGCTGCTCAGCCTTACCCTCCTCCTGCTTTGCGGCAGGATTGGTGTAGACCTTCTCAAACATGAACCGCTTGAGGTCATCGTGTGCCTTGCGGATATTTGGTGCAAAGTCTATATCAACTGCTCCGTGCTCTATGACGGAGGCGATGAGGGTGGTGATGCGCTGTGTCTTTGTTCTGCCCAGCGTTCTTACGCAGTCGCGGGGAAGGTCGTCATTGCTGAGTATACCTGCGCGGATAGAGTCCTCGATATCGTGGTTTATGTAGGCGATGGTGTCGGCAAGTCGGACTATATTGCCCTCCTTGGTGTCCGCTGTCATGTTGGTATGGCAGAGTATGCCGTTGCGGACCGCGTGGGTGAGATTGAGTCCCTTGCCCTTTTTTTCCACTACCTCAACTACACGGAGACTCTGCTCGTAATGCTTGAAGCCGTGGGGACAGATGTCGTTGAGGGTCTTCTCTCCGCAGTGACCGAAGGGGGAGTGCCCCAGATCATGACCTAAGGCGATAGCCTCTGTGAGATCCTCATTGAGGCGCATTCCGCGGGAAATAGTCCTCGCTATCTGCGCTACCTCAAGAGTATGGGTGAGACGGGTCCTGTAATGGTCGCCCACGGGGGAGAGGAATACCTGCGTTTTACGTTTCAGTCGGCGGAAGGAATTGCAGTGGAGTATGCGGTCGCGGTCACGCTGGAATTCCGTGCGGTAGGGGCACTTTTCCTCATAGCGGTCGCGCTTGGTGCCGACCTCGTCAACACTGGCACAGGCGTACTTGCTGAGAATGCCTGCTTCGCTGATCTCTATCTGTTCGCGGACTGTCATACTAACTCCTCCCTGACTGTTTATTGGCAAAAATGCAGTGAAAAACCGTGTACAGCGAAAATCTCCACTGCACACACGGACAGCCTTATAACTGCCTCTATAATACTTATACTAAAACGGGACAAAAAACCCTTTATTTTTCTTCGGAAATTTTTTTCACCGAGGAAAAATCCTCATAAAGCTCTCCGCAGTCCTCTATGGCGGCGGTGCCGTTTGTGGCTTCCGTAAGCTCTTTTTTCAGTGCGTCGAGCCTTTCGGAGAGAACAAGTATCTCCAGTGTTACATCGCTGCCGAAATCCGAATTCACCGTGATAGTGTCAAAATTTGGCAGGAGATATGATATCTTGCCGTACATACCGTAGTCTGCGGTTATTTTCAGACGGTGGCAGAGACACATATCCATGATGTGGGCTGCATCGCAGGCAAGAGATGCCGCGTGGGAATAGGCTCGCACCAGTCCTCCGCCGCCCAGCAGTATTCCTCCGAAGTAACGGGTGACAACCACGCAAACATCGGTGAGTCCGCGCTTTTTCAGTACGTCGAGCACTGGGACACCTGCGGTGCCCTGTGGCTCTCCGTCGTCGGAATATCGGGAAATATTGTCCTCGCGGAGTGTGTAGGCGTATACGTTGTGACGCGCCTTGCGGTGCTCCGCCTTTATGGAGTTTATGAAGGCGACTGCCTCGTCGTTGGTCTTAACGGGGGCGATATAGCCGATGAACTCCGAACGCTTCTCAATGAACGAAGCCTTGGCATTTTCGGAAATTGTCAGATAGTTCATAAATACTTACCTATGTACGAAAAGCCCCGTCATTGACGGGGCCTTGTGACTTATTTGTCCATATTGAAACGCTTCTTGAATCTGTCAACGCGTCCGCCTGTATCAACAAGCTTCTGCTTACCAGTATAGAAAGGATGGCACTTTGAGCAGATTTCAACCTTGATGTTTTCCTTTGTAGACATAGTCTCGATCACGTTACCGCAGTGGCAGGTAATAGTGGTCTTCTTGAACTCAGGATGGATTCCCTCTTTCACGATTTTCACCTCTTTACAATAATTTGTAGATCGTGCAGCCCATCATTTCCTTTAGACAGTAGTGCCGAATATACATTACAGTAATTAATTATATCACACTGCCCCGTGTGTGTCAAGGGTTCCGTGATTTATTTTTATTTTTTAACTCTGCCGAAAATGTAGTCTCCGACATGATATACCTCGAAGTTGTCAAGGTTTTCGGGAACTGTCTCCTCCTTGAAGAATACATAAAGGGCGTCGGTGCGTCCGCTGCCCGAGGTCAGCATTTCGTACTGGTCGTCGGCGTACTTCGCTATGGAGTAAAAATCGGAACGGGCAAGATAGAAGCTGCTGAGCTTGATATCGTTTTCCGAGGCAAGTCTGCCAAGGTCGAAATAAAGCTGCATCTCGGCTCTGTAATCAGGCTCCAGCGGCAGAAATACTATTTCGCTGACGCCCTCCGAAAGCTTCTTCCAGTCCTGCGACGGGATGTTCTCGGGTATCTCCTTTACAGTGCCGTATGCTTCGTGGAGCTCGTATCTGTAATTGCGGAGGTCCATGTATTGCAGCCATGCACATATGACAAGTGCGGCGGCTGCGCCCTTTTTGTCGAGCTTTGATACCAGCCATAATGCCGTTGTCATCACTATCAGGCAGGGACACCATATAAATCTGCCCGTTGCTCTGAATATGGAAAGTCCGCCGATGATTACCCTCGGCAGGGGGGACGTTTATGATAACCTTCTGGTTGAAGGCTACGGTGGTGGTCACTGCCCACATGAAGCTTACCATGAATACCAATGTGAAGGCTGCCGCTTCAACGCGGTGCTTCTTTATGTATGCGGCGGCATTCTTTATGACGGAGCCGTTTTTCCTCTCAAGCCGCGTAATGGCTATAATTATGGCGAGGAAGCAGCATACCAGCATTCCAAGTCCCAGATAGCCGTAGCCCTCGCCCTGTCCCTGTGTGGTGTTCAGCTGGCGGAGGTACTTTGAGTGTCCCATGCTGTTGAAGAAGGTGTTGAGGTTGGATGAGTATATTCCGTAGCCGCCGTCTCTGTAACTGCTATTACCCTCAAATGCACCTATAACGTAGAGCGTCAGCAGTGAGAACACTGTTGAGGAAACAAAAGTGAGAATTGCTTTTAGGCGGTTTTTGTCCCTGAAATAGACAAGTATGATATAGCCTGCCATGACGAAGTACACCATGGGTATAAAGTAGATGTGGATAAGTGTTGCCGCCATGCAGGTCAGCGTCCACAGCGCTATGGGGGTGAAGCTGCGCTTGTATTTGCGGTCGTGGTCCAGCGTCAGTATCATGGCTATCATTATGAGCCAGATGGCGCCGAGAGAGTTGTGGTGGGTTATTCGTGCTATGCTTGGGAAAAACATGGAATAGAACAGTGAGCCCACCGATGTGAAGAAGATGTTGTTCTTTATGCGGCTCAGCAGAAGCGCTCCGAAGCCGCCGTTAAGTGCGAAGCATACGACTCCCCAGATGCCGAAATACTGAAATGTCTCGGGCAGGATGGGGGAGAGGAGTTTGAAGAATATGGCGAACAGCGGCAGTGAATCGGTGTACATACATGATACTGCGCCGTCTGAGGTAAGTCCGTCTGTCATGCAGATGGGGAATGTCCACGGCGTATGCCTGTAAAAGACCCAGCCAAGATGATGCTGTGTGGTGTCATCGGGATGCTCGAATATCCAGCCCGTATTAGACGGTGCGATTATGGCTGTGCCGAATATCCAGATGAATACCAGCGCTCCCAGTACAGCTCCTATGGGGAATATTAGCCGTGAGGTGATGGTTTTCTGTTTTTCTGTCATTTGTTTTCTCCTGTTGTTCTTTTTTATCTGTGTTTTTTTGAGTAGCCGTTCTCTAATGTGCAGCTGCTGTCAAAGCTGCTTATCTCATCGGAAGTCAGGTCTGCCTTGCCGTCAGAACGGTAGTATCTTCCGCTGTCGGCGGTGAATACTATCACGGAGTAGTCCTCGTCGTCTATGCCCTTGGGGTAATACTTCTCGTCGCCCTCGTTCCAGAGAAGCTCCTTGTGCTTTCTGTCGCGGCTCACCTCGGCTTTTCCGTAAAGACATACGGCTTCAAAGCTGTCGTCATCGGAGAAGTAAAGGCAGGCGTTGCCGTTCTTCATGAGACTCTGAACGTGTGAGGAGCTTGTGTTGGTGGATATGAGGTGAGTTCCCAGTCCCTTGTGCCAGACGCAGAATACGCGGCGGATGTTCTGTCTGCCGTTTTCGTCGGTATATCCGAGAGAGGCAAAGAGGGAGCGGTCTATAAGTGATCTTATTTCGTTGTGTGTCATGATCTGCTCCTTATTACAGTAAAGGGCGGACTGAAGTCCGCCCCCCTTGTGTATTACTTCATGCTCTGTGTGAAGTCAGCGTAGATCTGCTGCTCGATGACTTCTGCCTCAGCTCTTGTAGGTGCCTTGGCTGTGATATATGTCTTGATCTTGGGCTCTGTTCCCGAGGGACGAACGATAGCCTTGCAGCCGCCCTCAAGATAGAATGCAAGTACGTTGGACTTGGGAAGTGTAAGCTCCTTGACCTCGCCTGTTGCGATGTTCTTGGAGGTGCTTGCCTTGTAGTCCTCGAAACGCTCTACCTTCAGTCCGCTGATAGTCGTGGGATGGTTCTCGCGGAGGCCTGTCATTATCTCCTCCATGTGCTTCATGCCGCTTTCACCATCGAACTCGAAGCTGTAAAGTGTCTGGAGGAACATTCCGTACTTCTTGTACAAATTCTCTCTTGCCTGCATGAGAGTGATGCCCTGTGTGCGGTAGTATGCTGCCATCTCGCAGATGAGCATTGACGCATCAACGGCGTCCTTGTCTCTTACATAGCTGCCCGAAAGATAGCCGTAGCTCTCCTCAAAGCCGAATATATAGCGGTTCTCCTCGCCCTTTGCCTCAAGGAAGCCGATCTGCTCACCGATGAACTTGAAGCCTGTGAGAACGTCGATTATCTTTACACCGTACTCCTTACCGATAAGGTTTACAATGTCTGTTGTTACAATGGTCTTGACCGCAATGGGGTCCTTGGGCATTGTGCCCTTCTTGATGCGCTGCTCGCAGATGTACTCGAGGAGCATTGCGCCCACCTCGTTGCCCGAGAACAGTGCGTAGCCGCCCTTGCCGTCGGGAACTGCGATACCTACACGGTCACAGTCGGGGTCTGTTGCAAGAAGAAGATCGGGCTGCACCTTGTCGCAGTAGCTGAGTCCTACCTGAAGTGCCTCGCGTATCTCGGGGTTTGGGTAGGGGCAGGTGGTGAAGTTGCCGTCGGGGTTCTCCTGTTCCTTTACTACTGTAACGTCAGTGATTCCGATGCGCTTCAGTATCTCGCGGACAGGCTTGTTGCCTGTGCCGTTGAGGGGAGTGTATACAACCTTGAGTCCGCTGGTGGGACAGAGATCCGTGTTGATGCCCTCTGCAAGAACGTGCTTGTAGAAGTCCTCGATAACGTCCTCGCCGATGTATGAAATGTTGCCCTTGGTTAACTCCTCCTCAAAGTCGGAAGTCTTTACGCCTGTGAATACATCAAGGGAATTGATCTTCTCAAGGATGATCTCGGCACCCCTGAGCGTGATCTGGCAGCCGTCCTCGCCGTATACCTTGTAGCCGTTATACTTTGCGGGATTGTGGCTTGCTGTTACCATGATACCGCCCTGACACTTCAGTGCGCGTACTGCCCATGAAAGGCAGGGAGTAGGCATAAGCTCTGAATATATATGTACCTTTATTCCGTTTGCTGCGAGTACCTCTGCGGCAGCCTTGGAGAACACGTCGCTCTTGATACGGCTGTCGTAGGAAATGGCTACGCTGGGGTTGTCGTACTCCTGATTGAGGTAGTCCGCAAAGCCCTGTGTAGCGCGTCTTACGGTGTATATATTCATGCGGTTGGTTCCTGCACCGATAACACCTCTCAGACCGCCTGTACCAAATTCCAGATCACGGTAAAATCTATCGTTTATAGCTTCGCTGTCGCCCTTTATCTTGTCGAGCTCAGCTTTAAGGTCGGGGTCTTCCTTGGCATTCTTGCACCAAAGGTCATAAAGTTCCATTTCTGACATTAATAATACCTCCTGAACAGATATATAGTTATTATAGCACATTTGGGAGGGTTTGGGAATAGCTTTTTTTAAAAAGATAAAAAATTTATGATTTAACAAGTTCATAATTAGAGAATATGGTCGATAAACTGGCGTTTGCAAGTGACATATCATTTTTTAATAATTGTATTGTGAAATGTATATATTACTTTTAGTATATGGCACATGGCGGTTTGCCATGCCATGCAACATGGCAGATCACTAAGCACTAATCACTAAATAATAACGCCCCGAAGCGCAATGCTTCGGGGCGGTGTATCAGTCGCCGAATGAAACTCCGATATCGCGGGCTGCGATAACGAGGTGGTTCTCGGTGTCTACGAATTTGGTCTTGCCGGCTATGTCCTCAAGCTTGTTTGAGGTTATCTTGTTGCCTATCTTGGCTACTGTCCTGCCGTAGCGCTCCTTGGCGATGAGATACGCTGCGTGTACGCCGAACTGGGTGGAGAGCACTCTGTCGTATGCACTGGGAGCTCCGCCTCTCAGCATATGTCCGGGTACACATACTCTTGCTTCGAGTCCTGTGTTGGACTGTATCTGTGCGGCAATGCGGCTTGTGGCTGTGAGTATCCCTGCTTCGGCACGCTTCTTTGCGCGCTCTTTCTTTTTCATCTTTGCCTCGTTGATGTCAAATGCGCCCTCTGCTACGGCAACTATTGAGAATGTCTTGCCGCTGGCGCTTCTTGCCATTACTGCGTCGCAGATCTTGTCGATATCATAGGGGATCTCGGGGATGATGATGACATCAGCTCCGCCTGCGATACCTGCGTTGAGGGTCAGCCAGCCAGCCTTGTTGCCCATTATCTCGCAGAGAAGCACTCGTGAATGGCTTGCGGCTGTGGTATGGAGTCGGTCAAGGACGTCGGTTGCTATGTCAACTGCCGTGTGGAAGCCGAATGTTACGTCCGTGCCGAAGATATCGTTGTCGATGGTCTTGGGGAGTCCTATTACGTTGAGTCCCTCGTCCGACAGCAGCTTGGAGGTCTTATGTGTGCCGTTTCCGCCGAGGGTCAGAAGGCAGTCCAGCTTCTGCTTCTTGTAGGTCTCCTTCATGTTCTTGACCTTGTCGATATTGTCCTCGCCGATGACCTGCATCATCTTGAAGGGCTGGCGCTTTGTGCCGAAGATAGTTCCGCCCTGTGTCAGTATTCCCGAAAAGGATGAGGGGGACATATCCTTGCAGAGATTGTTGATAAGTCCGTAGTAGCCGTTGGAGATGCCTACTATCTCCACATTGTCCTCGCCGAAACGCTCGTAGCAAGCCTTTGCCACGCCTCTGATGGTCGCGTTGAGTCCCGGGCAGTCGCCGCCGCTGGTGAGGATTCCTATTCGTCTTTTCATGTTTATGACCTCCGTTTGCTTTATGATATGAAGTTCATACTGAACTTATTATCTCTTTTTCTGGGGGGTATCCCTTTTTTCGTCCATGTCGAAGTACTCCTGTATCTTCTCGGGAGGCATGGGCTTTCCGTAGAGGTAGCCCTGTGCGTAGTCACAGCCTGCCATCCTGAGTATGGACTCCTGCACGTTGTTCTCGATGCCCTCTGCGATAGTCTCTATCTTCTTGGACTTGGCTATGCGTATTACCGCAGAAACTATCTCATAGGCAATGTTGTCGTGCTCTATGTCGGTGATGAACGAGCGGTCCAGCTTCAGCAGGGTGATGGGGAGTATCTGGAGATAGCTCAGTGAGGAGTATCCCGTTCCGAAATCGTCCATCGCAAGCTTTACTCCAAGGTCGCGGAGCTTGTTCATCTGGTCGACTGCAAAGTCTATATCGCTGAGAGCAAGGGTCTCGGTAAGCTCTACCTCAAGCCACTGAGGGTCGAGTCCCGATCTTGCCAGCGCCTCGAACACCTTGTCCTTCAGGTCGGTCTGATAGAAGTCGGAGGAGGCGAAGTTTATCGACATCACTATGCTGGGATAGCCCATCTTCTGCCAGAGCTTGTTCTGGCGGCAGCCCTCGTTGAGTACGAATTCGCTTATGCGTCCGATGAGGTGTGAGCTCTCGGCGATGGGTACGAATGCATCGGGCTTTACTATGGTACCGTCGGGCTTTATCCAGCGGATAAGCGCCTCTACGCCCATTATCTTACCTGTTCCCAGGTCTATCTTGGGCTGATAGAACAGCTGGAGCTCGTTGTTGTCTATGGCGAGTGCCAGAGACTTCTCAAGCTCGGTATTGCCGATGATGGAGTCATGCATACTGGGCTCATAGCCGCAGACGCTTCCCTGTGTGCCGTCACTGGACTTCAGTGCGAACTCGGCGTGCTCCATTACGTCGAGGAAGGAGCTGCCGTCCTCGGGCATTTTTGAGTAGCCTGCCGAGCAGGTAAGGCTGATGGAAGCAAGCTCCTCAACTGCAAGCTTCGCAAATTCTTCCTGAATGGACTTTACTGTCCTTGTGGGCATTTCGTCGTCGCCGTAGTCTCTCAGCAGGAGAGCGAAATTGTCGCCGCTTATTCTTGCTGCAAGTCCTCCCGGAGTTACGAATTTATAGAGGATGTGCGCGAAATTCTTCAGCACATAGTTTCCGTTGCTGTATCCTATGGTGTCGTTGATGATATGGAAGCGGTCGATGTCCAGAACTATCATCCAGAAGGAGTAGCCGAGGACCTTACATGAGTCGTATATCTCCTGACCTGTGCCCACCAGCTTGTTGCGGTTTGCGATGTCGGTTACCTCGTCGATGTAAGCCAGTCTCTCTATAAGGACGTCCTTTTCGTGCTCCTGAGTTACGTCGATCACGGCTCCTCCGAACAGGGGCAGGGTATTGCCCGTGCCTGCAATGGATTTGAAGCGGTAGGAGTACCAGCGGTATGAGCCGTCTGCGCTCCTCAGCCTGATCTCGATGTTCTTTATCTCGGAGAGGTCCTCGCTGCGGACTGCTCCGTCAAACTGTATCCTGTCGTTGGGGTGTACCAGCGAGCGGAACTCGTTGATGTTTATGGTTCCCGTTTTCAGTCCCAGCATTCGCATGAGCTCGGGAGATGCGCGGAATATCTTTCTGTCGGTGCTCATGATGAGTCCGATCTCGGCAAGCTCCATTGAGGAGTGGAAGAAGTCGTTGGCACTGGCGAGGTTTACCCTCATCTTCTTCAGCTCGGTGAGGTTGAAGCCCGTGCTCAGGTATACCGACTGCTTGCGGTACTTCTTTACGAGGGAGGTGCTCCATGCGATGGAGACCAGAGTGCCCTTGGGATTGCGGAAGCTGGACTCGTAGGAGTTGCTTCCCGCTATCTTCATCAGTGCGGACTCATCGGGGCTGTTGATGCCGAATGCAGTCCATACCGCCTCCTTCTTGTCGGAACGGTCGGCAGTTATGCCGAGGAGGTCGCGGAGCTTCTTATTTATGAACACATAGGAGAAGTTGTCCGACCAGATTATCATTTCGGTGTTCAGGTCCTCGATTATCTTGGTGATGTCCTTCTCGTCGATGGATGTTCTTTTGCTCTTATATATATAAGTAGAGAGGGCAAGTATCAGCGTTGCGCATACAATGGTGCATAAATATATGATAAGCGTTTCCGTTGCGTACCGCGGTCTCATGATGCAGTATCCTATGACAAGCGAGCTTGCGGCAACTATGATCAGTGCAGCTGCAAGCGGATTGAAGTGTCTCTTTATATTGGGCCTTTTTTTCATAGAAACCGCCTCCCTTCAAACACAAATATCCAAATACATTATAGCAAAAATAGCCTAAAATGTCAATCGGAAATTCAAGACTGCTAACAAATTTGATAAAATTGACGGAAAATTACAAGAAAATTTCACGGAATATACACTTTTCCCTGATATAATGTTATAATATAAACGGAGTATGGGTGACAGACAGCTCTTTTTTTGAATATGTTTATAATGCCGAATCAAACGGAGGTAGATACTATGGCACACATCCTTGTTGTTGACGACGAAATAAATATCAGAAAGGTCGTCCGCGAATACGCAGAGTTCGAGGGCTATGAGGTAACAGAGGCTGAAAACGGTATGGAGGCGGTGAACCTCTGCAACGAAAACGACTATGACCTTATCATCATGGACGTTATGATGCCGAGACTTGACGGCTATTCCGCCTGTAAGGAGATACATAAGAACAAGAGTATCCCCGTTATCATGCTCTCTGCAAGAAGTGAGGAGTACGACAAGCTGTTCGGCTTCGAGATAGGTGTTGACGATTATGTGGTCAAGCCCTTCTCACCAAAGGAGCTCATGGCAAGAGTCAAGGTGGTGCTGAAGCGCAATTCAGCTCAGGCTGCTCCTGCGGCACAGGATAAGTTCGTATTTGAGGGACTTGAGGTGGATATCGCAGGACGTGAGGTCTATGTAAACGGCGAGAAGGCTTCCATGACTCCCAAGGAGTACGACCTGCTGTTCTATCTGGTGAAGAACAAGAATATCGCCCTTTCAAGAGACAAGCTCCTTGAGGAAGTGTGGGGATATGACTTCTTCGGTGATGACAGAACTGTTGATACACATATAAAAATGCTCCGCAACAGTCTCGGAGAATACCGTAAATTCATAGTTACACTGAGAGGAATGGGGTATAAGTTTGAAGCGAATTAAGCCTTTCAGACATCTTCCCAGCAGAGTGCCCCTGAGGGCTACGGTGTGTATTTACTTCATGCTGTTCACCATCATCGTTTTTGCTCTGCTGTGGATATTCCAGATATTTTCACTTGAAAAGCTGTATGAGAGCATGAGGATACGCTCGGCGGCGAAAAGCATGGAGGCTATTGCCGATTCCTATGCCAACGACAGCAAGGCGGATTTTTATGATACGGTGAACGAAACTGCCGTAAACAACGATATATGCGTTCTCGTGCTGGATAAGTACGGTCGCCCCGTAAAGAAAAAGCACGTCATAGGCGACTGTATCATTCACGACAGAGGGAACGAGAATATGGCATTGTGCCAGATGATAGATGAATCCGATGAAGGTGTGGTAAAGTTCAAGGACAGAAACCCCCGAAGCGGATATAATATGCTCATATACGGATGCAGACTGGAGACCGACGGCGCCACTGACGGCTATCTGCTCATAAACTCGGTCCTCGTTCCTGTGGGAGCTACGGTGGATATCATCAAGCACCAGCTCATGATAATCACTCTCATCCTCATACTTTTCTCATTCATCCTCTCGCTTTACCTTGCAAGACGTATCGCTATGCCTATCGACAGGATAACCAAGTCTGCGGAACAGCTGGCTAAGGGCGACTTCAAGACAAAGTTCGACGGCAGAGGCTATCTCGAAGCGAAACAGCTGGCGGACGCTCTTATCTATGCGGAAAATGAGCTCTCTAAGGTGGATACCATGCAGAGAGACCTTATCGCAAATGTGTCCCACGACCTGAGAACTCCGCTGACCATGCTGAAAGCCTATGCGGAAATGATACGCGACCTTTCGGGGGATAATCCCGTGAAGCGCAATGAGCACCTCGAAATAATCATCAGCGAGACCGACCGTCTTGCTCTCCTCGTAAATGATATGCTGGACCTCTCCAAGCTGGAGAGCGGCAAGCAGAAGCTCAATCCTACGGAATTCGACATCAGTGCAAAGCTGAGCGAGATAATGGACCGCTTCAAGGGCCTTTCCGAGAAAAACGGCTATCAGATACACTTCACTCCCGATGAGGAGAGAATAGTTTACTGCGATGTGGTGAAGATAGAACAGGTCATCTATAACCTTATCAATAACGCTATAAACTACACGGGCAAGGACAAGCAGGTCTTTGTTCGCCAGATAAATCAGCCCGACGGCGTTCTCGTCGAGGTGGAGGACACGGGCGACGGTATCGAGGAAGATAAGATAAAGCTCATCTTCGATAAGTACTACCGCTCTGAGAACCATAAGAGAGAGGTCGTGGGCACGGGTCTGGGTCTGTCTATCGTCAAGGCAGTGCTGAAAATGCACAACTATGACTACGGTGTGCGCAGTACACTTGGAAAAGGCTCCACATTCTGGTTCAAGATAAGTGATGTGAAAGAAAAATGATTAAAGCGGTTTTTACAGATTTTTACGGCACTCTTGCTCATGAGGACGGAGAGATCGTAAAGAGGATATCCGAGGAAATATTCGATACAGGTAAGGCAGATGACATTTCGGATATTGGTGCGTACTGGTGGGAAAGCTTTCAAAGCCTGTTCAGCAGCTCTTACGGTGAGGATTTCCGCACTCAGCGTGAACTGGAATATACTTCCCTTGAGGATACGATAAAGCATTTCTGTTCAACAGCAGATGCAGGAAAGCTCAGCGAGCTTATGTTCAGTCACTGGCAGAAGCCGCCTGTGTTCGCTGATACCTTGCCTTTCTTTGAGAAATGTCCCGTTCCTGTCTGTATAGTATCAAATATCGACAGATGTGATGTTATGTCGGCACTCGATCACATCGGTGTAAAGCCTCGGGGGATATTCACAAGCGAGGACGCGCGTTCATATAAGCCGCGAAAGGAGCTTTTCCTTTATGCACTGAATAAAACGGGTTTAGCTCCCGATGAAGTTATTCACGTCGGCGACTCGCTGAGCAGCGATGTTAAAGGAGCGGAGTCGGCAGGCATAAAAGCTGTCTGGCTCAACCGCGGCGGCAGGGAGGTTCCCGAGGGTGTGAACTCTGTCGGAGTTCTGACGGAACTGTTTCCGTTCCTGTGAACTTGTAAAGAGTTATGTAATGGTACAAAGTGTGATAACAGGCGATAATTCGTTGTGGCGAAATTACAGTTTGTATAAAACAGGTGGACAAACTTATGATTTGTTATTAGTGTTGCACAAAAACTCAAAATAAGTGTTTAAAACATTGTGTGCCGCTCGTTTGGTTTTTTCACAAAAAATACATAATCATATGCTATAATATAATTGCTGAGGGAGAAGATCCCAAAGCTGATTTTCATGGTAGTTTAATGTTTACCCCAACATTAAATTATTAAATCCCCAATAATCCCTATATCATGGCAGATGAGCTTCCTGAAAAGGAGGCTCATTTGTTTTGTGTGAAAAATTTGTTGCATTAGCGCAATACCTATTGACAAATGTCATATCATGGTGTATAATGTTTTCATGACCTTATCAAGAGCGGCGGAGGTATCAGGACCTGTGAAGCCCGGCAACCCGACCATGAGTCGAAGGTGCTAATTCCTGCGGTTTAATCCGAAAGATGAGGAACTTTAATGTTATGAAGGCTTCTCGGAATGAGAAGCCATTTTTATTTCTCAGGAGGTTTTTTTAATGAGTAAATGCTTTTTCACTTCAGAATCAGTTACAGAAGGACATCCCGATAAGATCTGCGACCAGATCTCAGACGCTGTTCTTGACGCTATCCTCGAGCAGGACAAGCTCGGCAGAGTTGCCTGCGAGACTTGCGTTACCACAGGTATGGTACTGTGTATGGGCGAGATCACTACATCGGCTGATATAGACATCCCCAAGATCGCTCGTCAGGTAATTATCGATATCGGCTACGACAGAGCTAAGTACGGTTTCGACGGTCACACCTGCGCTGTTCTCACCTCTATCGATGAGCAGTCTCCCGATATCGCTATGGGTGTTAACGAGGCTTTCGAGTACAGAGAGGAAAACAGCGAGTCAGACGGTCTCTCAAACGGTGCGGGAGATCAGGGTATCATGTTCGGTTATGCCTGCAATGAGACTCCCGAGCTCATGCCCCTTCCTATCTCACTCGCTCACAAGCTGTCTCTCAAGCTCACCGAGATCCGCAAGGACGGCACTCTCCGTTATCTCCGTCCCGACGGCAAGTCTCAGGTAACTATCGAGTACGATGACGGCAAGCCCGTAAGAGTTGACGCTGTTGTTGTTTCTTCTCAGCACTCCGCTGACGTTTCTCTCGAGCAGCTCCGCAAGGACATCGAGGAGTACGTTATCAAGGCTGTTATCCCTGCTGAGCTTATGGACGAGAACACAAAGTTCTTCATCAACCCCACAGGCCGTTTCGTTGTAGGCGGTCCTCAGGGCGACAGCGGTCTCACAGGCCGTAAGATCATCGTTGATACATACGGCGGATATTCACGTCACGGCGGCGGAGCTTTCAGCGGTAAGGACCCGACGAAGGTCGACAGAAGTGCTGCATACGCTGCAAGATATATCGCTAAGAACATCGTTGCAGCAGGTCTCGCTGACAAGTGCGAGGTACAGCTCTCTTACGCTATCGGCGTTGCTAAGCCTATCTCTATCCTTGTTGATACATTCGGCACCGGCAAGGTTGACGAGGAGAAGCTCTCACAGGCTGTTGACAAGGTATTCGATCTCCGTCCTACTGCTATCATCGAGATGCTCGACCTCAGAAAGCCTCAGTACAGACAGCTCGCTGCATACGGTCACATGGGCCGTGAGGAGCTGGGCGTTGCATGGGAGAAGACCGACAGAGTCGAGGCTCTCAAGGCTGCCCTTTCATAAGGAGGAATTGTCATGGCTGAACAGGAGAACAGAGTCAGCATAAGGTTTACTAATGCACTGTTCATTGAAATTTTCGGCAGATATGCCTCAAACTCGGAAATGGCTGAGTTCATCGCTCCCGACGGCTCTGTTGAGCTGGACTGCCTTATGGTCAACGGCGTCATTGATCCGCCTAAAAGCTGCGAACAGATGCTCAGTCTCATGTATGCGCTTTTCGAGACCAACCCCAAGTCGGCTATCGGCAGGATATTTATGGCTAATCAGCTCAATATCCTCCGTGAGACTGTGTATCGGCTCCCTGCTGTGCTTGACGGATTCAGCGAGGTGAAAATGTCAATCGACGTTTTTGCTCCCAGCAAGGGTGATCCCGAGAAAAAAGTGAAGACTCATACAGAGTTCACCATGACTAAAACAAAGACCACCCATACCGACCGCGGCTGAGTGGCTCATAATCAAAGACAAAGCCATAGTATTTCCACATTTGGAAGTACTATGGCTTTTTTGCTTGCGTTTAATAGCTGCGGCTTTAAGAAGAACGGAAAAGAAAAATGTTCTCATTACTCAAATACAAGGAAATCATCTGCAATCGTTCCATCAAGATCAAAACAAGCATCATAGTAGCCGATATAGCGGCTTTTTTTATCATAGATCTGGATCTGAACAACTATATATTCCAAATTGACTTCATTAATATGTATATCATTAAAGAGCTTATATGATGTTGAATGAAGAATAGCATTTACAGAATTTGCATCGACTAATCCGTATTCTTCCGCTTCTTCAGGAGACTCGGAAAGAGCTTTTTTATAGCACTTCCAGAACAGCTCGTATGCTACATTTATCAGATCATTGTCAGACACTATCTTTGTTAACTGCTCTTTTAGATCCATTCCAATTTCTCCTTGATGTATTCTAAAAAAATCCTTGTTTTTCAAAATAAGCCATTGTACGCCATTTATTCGCGTCTGTATATCCATTCAAATGAGATATTACTTTCAACTACGGCTTCTTGTATTTTTTCAATATAATATACCGCTTCATCTGACGGGGCATGACAAAATATCACTTTTATATTGGCGATTTTACCTTTTCCGCCAAAATCATCGTAAATCTGTCCTGACTCTATGTAGTCTAAATAAGTATTAACTTTATCTTGTAATACTTCTAAATGGGCTTGTAAAATTTCAGAATTCCATGGAATATGATCGCTGATACATATAGTAACTTTGTCATCATCTTCATGTCCGAAATCTATGACGTTTTTATCAACTACTGACATTTTTTCATTTCCTTTTCTATATGGTATTCAGTCCTTCATCTTCTTGCTGAAATAGGCATTGGATCCTGATTTGCTGCCGGGAGGTGTTTCCTGCATAATCACGGTTCGGATATGCGGTAGCCGCTGAGGGAAAATGCGCTCAGCTCGGGGACAAGTCCGCTTTCACGGAAGGAAAATGTCTCCTCGTCACCTACTATTATGTGGTCGGCGAGGACTGCTCCCAGCTTTGACAGGGCAGACGCTGCGTTCCGCGTAAGAAGTATGTCGCTGTCAGAGGGCTGTGCTACGCCGTGTGGATGATTGTGGGCAATGAAAAATATGCCGCAGTCGCTCTTTATGGCAAAATCTGCTATATCCCTGTATGTTGCCATTACCTGCGATGCCGTTCCGTAGGCAAGTATCTTGGTATTCACCGCGCGGAAGCGCTTGCTCACCGAGGTCATCAGCAGCTGTTCGCCCACTGCTCCGATGAAGTGGCTGGCAAAGAAGGTCTTGGCGGCGTCTGTGCTGCTGAGTGTGCGGACGGAAAAACGCTCCATGTAAAGGGCGCGGCTGACGCTGGGGATGAGCCGCAGCAGCACCGCTGTCTGCTCGTTTATGCGCGGGTCTTTCATGAGAAGTCCCGAATCCGCCCGGGAAAGAGCGTTTACGCTGCCGTAGTCCCTGAGCAGGTCCTCTGCAAGCTGTTTCGTTTCTCCGCGGCAGGAGTATGACAGCAGAAGTTCAAGGCGCTCCTGCTCGGTCAAGGATCCAAAACCATCTGTCTCGTACTTATGTATCAGCTGCTCCCTGTGCAGCTTCTTGTTGTCAGCCATGGCTCTCAGAACGCGAATGCGCCGCTTCCGCGCATGGAAAAGCTGCTTCCGCCGCCGCAGATGATACAATCCGTGAAGGATGTTCCCACTGCCGACAGCAGCTCTCCCACCATTCGGGCGAGTGCTAAGTCCTCGGGACGGGGCAGGGGAAGATCGGTGCCGTGATTTATACCGAGGCATACGGAGGCTGCTCCGCTTTTCAGTATGGCTGCCGCAAGCTCACGGGGTGTCATGCCGCCGCCGAGAAGCTTCTCTACGGGCAGGGTCACTGTGGCAAGAAGCTCGGAACGTGAGCTGAGACAGAGTATGTTGCATATCTTGGCATCAATGCCGCTGAACTGCTCCGTAAGACAGCTGCATAACTGTGCCCTCTTTGACAAAGTTTCGTAGCTGTGAGAGATACGCATATTGCTTATGCCGAGATCGTGCATAAGCCTGAGGAAAAGCGCTCCGCTCTGTCCCACGCCGCTTACGGCGCTGAGACTTTCACTGTCGGCGGAAACGACCTTGCCGAGACTGCCGAACTTGTCGAGCAGGCTGTGTGCGATATCATTGGTGTTTACCACGGGACGGGCATAAAAAAGAAGGAGCTCCAGAAGCTCATGCTCGTAGAGTCCTTCGTGTCCCGAGGCGAGAAACCGCCTGCGGAGCCTTCCGCGATGTCCCGCGTGTGAATGCTTTTTTTCCATTAAAAACCCCCTTTTTTTGAATGGAAACGACTGTATATGGTTCAGGGCTTGTGCGGTCTGACAAGCTCTTTGACATTGGTGCGTCCGAGGATATAGTCCACGGAAACGCCGTAAAAATCTGCGAGTATTATCAGGTGCTCCACAGGAATGGTCCTGTAGCCTCTTTCGTACCGTGAGTATACGGTCTGGCTGGTGTGGAGAAGCTCCGCCACCTGGGACTGGTTCATGTCCTTGTCCTCGCGGAGGTCCCTCAGTCGCTGAAAGTACATATTATAAATGACCTTTCTTTTCTGAGGTACGGAGCATTTCCACGCGCTCCAGTATCCTGCCGCGTGATGTGCTGTCAAGTCTGCGGAAGCCGTCTATCAGCTCCGCTTCCTCCTCGGAGAGCGTAGTACCCGTAAAGCCTGTCTTTTTATCAGTGAGTCCTGCGATGTAGTCAAGGGATACGCTGTAGAGCTTCGCTATATTTATGGCGATGTGGAGCGGTATCTCACTTTCGCCGCACTCATAGCGTCTGTACTGCGTCAGGTGGAGAAACAGCTTCTCCGCTGCCTGCTTCTGTGTCATATCCGCGTCCTCGCGCAGGTCACGCACCCTCCTGTAGTTCATTGTATCAACTCCCTGATATGTGTTATATTAATTATAGCATATAGCACAATTATGTGTTGACTTTGACTAATATATGTGTTATAATAATAAAAGAAAAACACATATAAGTGTTTGAAAGGAGGGCGCTTATGAATAATAATACGAAATTTGTTGTTTTGGTTCTTGTGGTGCTTTATTTTGTTGCACCGGATCCTTTTCCCGGTCCTATAGATGATATTATTGTAGTGGTAATGGGAATGGTGATAAGAAAAGGCTTGCCCGACAATTCAAAAAAAGAATAGAGGAGGGATAATTGTGGCAAAAACAAGAAAGACCCGCAGTGATTGTACTGTTGGCGCCTTTGAAAAGAAACATGGATTGCCAGCCGGTTCAATAAGAAATCCTGACGGCAGAGATGCCAGAACTGATAAACTTATAGGTACTTTGCGTAAAGATTTTGCAAAGAAAAAGGGAAAATAGGAGGTTGGCTGATCTATGTCGTTTATTGGTAAACTGCATGAAATAGCATTTTACGCACTTATAACAGTTATAGGCTGCTCCATAAAAGGTGTTGTGAATCCTAAAACACTTCTCATAACAGTAATTGTTTATCTGATTATTGCAATAATAGGTGCTTTTTCTACGAAGTATGCAGATGAAGGTGAAGGACTGTCATTCTTTTCGGATAATATTATTGTTATTATGTTCGCGCATATTGCAGAAGAATTACTTGGCATTATTTGTACTCCTTTTTGGTTCCTTAGGGATCTGTTTACAAAGGAACTTACATTTATTAAACTGGTCGACTATGTTACATTTACTATTGAAGTTTTAATAGCAATTGCTTGTTTACTTTGATTAATTACCGCTTGCCTTACGGCAGGCGGTTTTTTATTGGTGGGCTGTGCAGAATAATCTGCCGGGAGCGGCGGAATGATAGTATTGTTGACGGCAGACAGTGTGGAAAATGCAGGAAAAGTTCATAATTATGCTTCAAAACTGCATATTAGACATATTGACTTAATGTTGGTGACGTGTTATAATTAAAATACACAAATTGTACATATTTTGTACGGAATTGGAGGAGTTTTATGAAGATCAGGAAACTGCTTGGCGGACTGACCTCCCTCGCTCTCTCGCTTTCGGCTGTAACAGGTCTTGGCGCGGCAGAGCAGATCAAGCCTATATCGGCGGGTGCGGCTCAGTCTGACTGGAACTTCGACTTCGGCGGAAGCGGAGCTGCTAACGGGTTCACCGCTGTATCAGCTACAGACGGCTATAATTCGGGCAGGGGATACGGCTTCGCTCAGACAAATAATGTTGCCAATGTCAGCGCAGGCGGCAGCGGCGTTCTTGCTGATGCTGTCAAATTCAACAACGGCAGTGCGACCAACACCTTTAACGTTGATCTGCCCAAGGGTCTGTATCAGGTAAAGGTCACTATCGGCAATGCGCCAAGAACCACTATTAAAATGGAAGGTATGCTCCAGATGATTAATCTGACGGGCAGGGGGCTTCCGAGACCATCAAGATACCCGTTACCGACGGTCAGCTGAATATTCAAGCCGTTGAGGGTATGAGCGGAAGAGAGCAGTCTATCTCCGCGGTGGAGATAAAAAAGCTCAACGACACCGGCGAGATGCCGCCTACTGTATGGATATGCGGCGACTCTACCGTTGCCAATTACTACAATACTGCCGATACTGCACAGCATGGCTGGGGTCAGTTCTTCGACGGCGGCAAGTACGATGTCCGCAATCTGGCTGCAAGCGGTCAGTACGCCAAGGGATTCGTGGACGCGGGACAGTTCGCTCCCATTGAGTACTACGGCAAGTCGGGGGATGTCTATATCATCTCCATCGGTATCAATGATACCAATTACTCCAACGAGACGGAGTACTACAACACTGTCACAGATATGGTTAAAAAGGCTAAGGCTAAGGGCATGGACGTTGTTCTTGTAAAGCAGCAGGGCAGACGCGGCAACCTTACCCGTAATCCTAAACTGCCCGGACGCTGGTACGGCGGTGCCCTTGATAAGATAGGCTCGGAGCAGAGCGTCAGAGTCATCGACCTGTTTACAAAGTGGCAGGATTTCGGCTTCTCAGTTGGCTACGATGGTATGCTTTCCTACTATGCTACAAAGGCTGACGGTTCGGCAGATGACCTCCACCAGAGCAAGAAGGGCGCTCAGAAGCTTGCCGAGATGATGCAGGAGGAGATGGCACTGGGAAGTGCTTTCATCCACCCCGATGAGTCTGTGACTTATATGTTCAAAAACGTCAACAGCGGTCTCTATATGGAAGTTGCCGACGGAAGCACTGCAAGCGGTGCAAATGTTCAGCAGTGGGGGGCAGACAGCTCTCAGCCCCATAATACATGGAAATTCGTTCAGGCGACAGGGGATTACTTCTACATAAAGCCACAGAATGCCGACCTGTACCTCTATGTTGAAAACGGCAGCAAGGACAACGGCGGCAATATCGTTGTTGCTGAGAAAAACGGATACAGCGACCAGTTCTTCAGAATACGCGACAACGGCGACGGCACGGTTACCTTCCTCACAAGAGCTTCACGCGATGCGGCTGCTGTTGAAGTCGCAAGTGCGTATACCAACAACGGCGCCAATATCCAGCAGTGGGAGGTAAACGGTCATAACTGCCAGAAGTGGGAAATGATCGAAGCTGCGGCTCCTGCGGAGACAACTACCACAACTACAACAACAGTGACGACCACAACTACCACAACAACTACGGCTCCGCCTGCTGAGCCTGTGCTGAAGGTGTTCCCCGGTGACGCAAACTGCGACGGCGTTGTGGAACTGGCAGACGCTATAATCATCATGCAGTCTCTGGCTAACCCCGATAAATACGGCTCAGAGGGCAGCGATCCTCTGCATATCACCGAGCAGGGCAAGATCAACGGTGATGTTGACAAGAATGTAGAGGGTATCACTTCAAATGACGCTCTGTTCATCCAGAGATGTCTGCTGGGTCTGGCTGAACTGCCTGAGAAGGTATATGAGATACCCGTGACTACCACTACTTCTGAAATGGTCACAACTACTGTAACTACCATTCTTGTAAGATACTACGCTGTTGACCAGCAGTGGAACAACGGCGTCACCGAGACTTCAAACTCGGGATATACAAGGTCTGACGGCTATGTAAACCTTGACAATACTACCGACAGCAACATCACATTCACCGTGGACGTTCCCGAGGCAGGCAACTATATGACTCATATCCGCTTCGCAAACGGCTCCACAAGCGACAGAAAGATGAAGCTCTTTGTTAACGGCAATGTTGACCGCTGCTGGATGCAGTCCTTCCCCGGAAGCGGTGACTGGACCGACTGGAAGGAGTACGGTATTGTCCTTCCTCTCAGTGCGGGCAGGAACACTATCCTCATGCAGTCAGCTATGTCGGAGGGCGGTCCGAATCTGGACTACATCGAGCTCTTTATCACAGACGAGCCATTTGCCGAGTACTATGATCCTTCACAGGAACAGCAGACCGTAAGCGGCAGCCATGCTCTCTATATCGCAGGTGACTCCACCGTGCAGTCTTACCGCGCCGATAAAGCTCCTCAGCAGGGCTGGGGCTATTACTTGCAGGATTACTTCAACAGTGACCTCACTGTTGTAAACCACTCCATCGCAGGAAGAAGCTCAAAGAAGTTCTACGATGAGGGCAGATTTGATGCCATCGCCAATAACCTCAAAGAGGGCGACTTCGTTATGATACAGTTTGCCATCAATGATGCAGGTGCTGCAAATGCGGACAGATATGCTCCCACCTGCGGAAATGTCAATAATCCCTCAAGCGGTTCATACGAGTGGTATATGACTCAGTTCATCAATGCCACAAAGGCAAAGGGAGCTACTCCCATACTGGTGACTACTACTCTCGGTATGAAGGCTTATTCAAGCGGCAAGTTCGTAAACAGCTATACCAACTACAATCAGGCTTGCTACGACCTCGCCAAGAAGTACAGCATTCCCTGCATCGACCTGAATACTCTCATGGTCAACCACTACAATTCCGTTGGCTATGATACCGCCAAGAGCTACCACCTTATGGGTGCTGTTGCAGGCTCTACCGACGGTACTCACTTCTGCGAGAAAGGCGCAAACATCGTTGCGGGCCTTGTGGCAGGAGAGGTGAGAAAGCAGAATATCAGCGGACTTGCTCCGTACCTCAAGTGAGCATTCAGAGAAAGCTAAGGATAATATGATAAAAGCCCGAAAGCATAGTAAAAATGCTTTCGGGCTTGCTTTTTTATGTACGTTTATTGCTATCACTCAATGGTGACTTTCTTCATTACCTGAGGTGTTGTGGGCTTGTCGCTGTAATCTGTTTCGCACTCTGCGATCTCGTCAACTACTTCCATGCCCTCAACTGCCTTGCCGAATGCAGCATAGTTTCCGTCAAGGTGGGGTGCATCATCGTGCATGATGAAGAACTGTGAGCCTGCTGAGTTGGGCATCATTGAACGAGCCATTGAGAGAACTCCTCTGGTGTGCTTCAGGTCGTTCTTTACGCCGTTTGATGAGAACTCGCCCTTGATGGTCCAGCCGGGACCGCCTGTGCCTGTGCCGTTGGGACAGCCGCCCTGTATCATAAATCCGGGAATAACTCTGTGGAAAGTGAGTCCGTCATAGAAGCCCTGCTTTACGAGCTTCTCGAAATTCTCGCATGAGATAGGAGCTATATCGGGATAAAGCTCGATCTTTATCTTCTTTCCGTTTTCCATTTCGATTACTACCATAATTCTTATCCTCCATTAATCAATTACAAGTACGATATCGGTCTTGGGCTCGATGTATCTTGTGGTCTCTGCTGCTGCTGTGGGATCCTCTGTATCTACCGCACCTTCTATATCGTCCTTTTGGGAATTCTTCCTGTATTCCTCAAGTATGGAAAGTGTGGTGGTAGGCATATTTGCCTCCTCGGGAGTGGTTACGGGAATAGTCTCCACAACTCTGCCCAGAATATTTGTAACAGTTATATACTCACGCTCGGTGGTGTACTCCGAATCATCTTCGATAAGATGGGGGACTCCGTTATATTCTGTTGTATCAGCATCAGTCTCGATGATCAGTTGTGCTTCTCTTGTGGTAGAGGCTGTTTTGTCACGGGATTCCTTCTTTGCTTTGATGGCGCTTGCCATACATGATCTTGTAGCCATCATTATGAGCAGACATACTACGCACGCAATAGCAAGTGCTATTATCCTGCCTTTTTCCACCATATCGTACTCCTTCCTCAGCATTGCTGAAAATGTTTACATATTATTATAATCCAATACGGAGAAAAAGTCAAGGGCAGATCAGGCTGTCTTTACAAGATGGAGCTCATAAAGCGTAACGGAGGAGTAGTCCTTGCCGCCGAACATTATGGCAAATTCAGCAGCCGAGTCATCGGATGTCACGGTGAATTCTGCTTCAAAGGGTGTCTTTTCGCCCTTTGCGGTAAAGGTCTCGTCACAGTATACGGTCTTGCCGTCCTTGCTCCTTATCTGTACGGGGAGCTTGCTTCCCTCGGGGGCAGTCGCCTTGAAGGTGAGCTTATATGTGCCGCCTTTCTTCAGACCAATGGGTGATACCACGGACTGTACGTCGCTCTGTTCCTTGCCGCCTGTGACTACGTTGACCCAGAAGGACTTGTCAAAGTCGGAGAAGTAGGTGGCTGCATCTGCGCCTGCATCCTTGTTGAGGGATACCTCGTACTTTGCATCGGCTGCCACGTCTATGCCCACCTGATCAGACTCCAGTCCCAGCATTGTGCATATCTTGTCGGAGAGAACTGCTGCGGACTTCTGATGTGTTGTATATGAGGGGTGCCAGTCGGAGCCGAGACCGTCGTTGTTCATGTCCTGCTGTGCCGACTGATAGCACATTATCTTATCGCCCATGCCCGAGGACTTTCTGAACTGTTCAACAGCTTCCTCAATATAGGGATACATCTCCGCACAGCCCATTGTGCCCACGGTGCAGATGATGGCTGCGTCGGGGTGAGCCTTGTGTATCTTGCCGAGAAGCTCCACATAAGCCTTTGTGAACTCGGGACCGCGGGTCTCGTAGTCCTTGCTGCAGTAGGTGTTGTCGTTGGTGCCGAGATTTACCACGGTAACGTCAACGGGTGTGGTGCTGTGGTCCCATGGGATATTATAGGGAGCATTTGCAGCTGCATTGTCGTAATGGTCGCCGAGGAGCCCGCTCGTGTTCCTGCTTCCGTCGGAGGAGTAGGAGGAGATGACTCCGTAGCCGCTGTAGCAGGCTGTGCTGTAATCTGCGTCCAGCTTCTTTGCGGTCAGATATGCATATGACTTCAGGAAGTTCTCAGTGGTGGTCTTGAAGTTCTCGTACTGATCCTTGCCCTCGACTCCGTATGCACAGGTTATGGAGTCGCCTACGAACTCGATGTGCAGGGGCTTCTGACTTGTGGGGATAATGGGAAGTGCAGAGTCGGAGCCCACTGTTATGGAGCCGACTCCCACAGGACCGTTGTTGGCTTCGGAGAGGTGTATAACCTTTATGACTGCATTGGTGGGAGTGTCAGAGTCCAGCACCTTTACTGTCTTTTCCTTCTCGGAAAGGCATTCGGTAAGTACGGGCTCATCGTTTACAAGTATGGCGTATCTGGGACGGTGCTCCTCGCCGTTGTTTACCGAGCTGTCGCCCTTGATGGTTACGGATACTGTCTTTGCTCTTGCGACGCTGAACTCGGTGGCTGCACCGCTCTGTACCAGCCATGTTACGCCGTCGGAGATAACGTTGCGGTTGATAAGCTTCACATATTCCTCCGTTGCGGGAACTGTTGTCTCTTTGTAGTCGCCCACAGAGGAGATGAGGCTCTTCCTCATAGCGATCATGTCGAAAATATCGCTGACATTATCGTCGTTAAGGTCTGCGCTGCCTGTTTCAGAGGCTCCGAGGAGAAAGCTGCCCAGTGACCTCAGGTCGGCAGGAGCCCATGCCTTTGCTGCGTAAGCCGTTGTGCCTGCGGCTGTGACAGCAAGAGCTGCTATGAGAGATGCTATTCTTTTTTTTCATGTTCTCAGCTCCTTAAAGAAGTATTATACTACTATTATACACCGTATTTCGGGGCAAATCAATAACTTTTTGTAAAATAGCGGAAAGCAGCTGTACACTGAGTTGAGCGGCGGCAAGAGCCGGTTGAGTAGGCACAACCAATGGTTGAAATCACGGTGCGGAGATAAAAAAGCGGACGCCCAATGGCGCCCCTGAGATTTGTTTATTCAAGCAGTCCTTTGATTCCTTTTTCTTTGAATGCCTCCTTGTAGTACACAAGCTCGTCCTGTATGATGTCGTCGATGACCTTCATGCCAAGCAGCTCCACGGGAGCCTTGTCATCGGTGAGTATGTGGTCGCCTGCCGTGTAGGGCTCAAGTTCGGGGCGGACTATCTGCATCATACGGCGCAGGTCCTCCTGCTTCAGCGCTGCGGTGTTGGCTTCAAATCTGTCCATGAACTCGTCGCTGTTTGTGGCGAAAAGCTCCCTGTTGGTGGAGTATTCAACGTCAACTGTCACTACATTGTCGAATACCGAGGAGATGGTGTCCGCAAGACAGCCGTTTATGCCGTCGGCGCTCTCTGAGCGCATATTCATGTTGACTACCATGACGCCGCCCTCGTTGAGGTGGTCTTTTACAAGGGTGAAGAACTCCACCGAGGACATCTGGAATGGAATGGTTATATCCTGATATGCGTCCACCATGATTACGTCGTACTTCTTGTCACAGGCGGCGAGAAAGGCTCGTCCGTCATAGGTGGTGACCTTTATATCCTCGGGAAGCTCAAAGTATTTGTGGGCAAGGTCGGTTATCTTCTCGTCTATCTCAACGCCCTCGGCTTTTGCACCGCTGAAGTACCTGAGACACTGCTTGGCGTAGGTGCCTGTTCCCATGCCCAGCACCAGTATATCCGCTGTGTCGGGGCTCTCTGTCATAAGGGGAGCTGCCATGGCGTAGTCGTAATACATATCCGAAAGCTCTCCCGACTTGACGTAGACGGACTGGACTCCGAACAGTACATTGGTGGATAGATAGGTGTTTTCGTCATCGTCCTTGACCTGAAGATAGTTGTATACGGACTCCCCCTCGTAGGTGAGTCCCTTTTCCCAGAATGCAAAGCCCATGGACGGCGATGCAAAGCAGCAGACTATGAACAGCACCGAGGCTATGGCAGTTTTGGCTGCGCCGCGTTTTGAACTTATGAAGTAGACCAGTCCTATAACAAGCATTATTCCTGCGAAGATGAGAAAGGTAACGGCTGTTCCCACAGCAGGGATAGAGATGAATGTGGGGACGAAGGTTCCGATAATGGAGCCGATGGTGTTTGCAGCTCCGAGAGTACCAACTGTCCTGCCGCTGTCGTCAAGGGAGTCTACGGTGTACTTCACCAGTGAGGGGGTGACGGTTCCAAGCAGGAAAAGAGGATAGACGAACACCACCATGCAGGTGATGAAGGCTGCCCATATGAGGAAGTTGGTGTTTATGGTGACCACGAGGAGTCCTGCTATGCCTGCGATGGCAAGCTTTCCGATAAAGGGGACTGCTGCTATCCACACTGCCGCAATGAGTATCCTGCCGTAGAGCTTGTCGGGGTCGGGGTTCTTGTCGGCGCTCCTGCCGCCGTAGATGTTTCCCAGCGCCATGGCTATCATGATAGTGCCGATGATGATGGTCCAGACTATCTGTGAGGAGCTGAAATATGGGGCAAGGAGCCTGCTTGCGCCCAGCTCCACTGCCATGACGGACATTCCTGCAAAGAACTCCGTCATATAAAGATACCATTTGTTTTTCAGTATTCGGGGAAGGGGCTTCTTTTCAGCCGCCTTTGAGTTTTTGTTTTTCATATTATCTCCTGATGATTTGATTTGTGATACTTGATCGCTGCAGAAAAGATGTACTGCGCCTTTTAAATCAGAGGCATAAGGAAGGACAGCAGGAATAACAGTATGAATATGCCTGCCGCCGAAATAAAGAATGTGTACACGGGGAGCTTTCCCGTATAGATGTTGTGGGGATAACGCGGCGAGATGCCTATTATGCGCCGTTCATTGTAGACAGGACTCTTGTAGCTTGTCATATCCCTGTGGATATAGGTGGTGCCGTTGTACTCATACTTCCATATGGCGCGGTATCTGGGGCGGTAGTTCTTTCGTCCGAAAATGGTCTGTATGTCCACACATTCCGCATCGACTTCCTCTTTGCAGACCATCTTCTTCATGATGGTGAACCAGAGGGGATACAGCAGCAGGACAAGGGCGCTGATGATCGCAAATGCGGCGGTCACAGCCACATGACCTTCAAATAGCTCAGCGTTTGCCGCTGTTGCAGAGATGAACACTGCGCTGACTGCAAATGTGCCCCACATGATGACTCCGTTGAAGCTGTTGGCGAGTGCCCTTGACAATGTCATGACTGCACAGCCTGCCACGGCAAGTACAAGTGAAGTTATGATAGTCTGGTCCTTGGCGGTATTGTCGTATAAAAAAACCGATACTGTCAGCAGTACGATACCGATGACAGTGGTAACGACCACCCTTGCGTTGGGCACCTGCCACGGGAAGTTCATATCTGCTTCACCGTCTGTGTACCTTATCGCCATTTCCTTACGGGTGTCGTGTTCCGTGTCGGTCTGCTTTTTCTCCCTGAATGCGTAGACCGCAGGGATGGCGGCTGCCATGATGAGTCCGATGACTATCAAGGCGGTCTGGGCATCTCCGCTTAAAAAGAATGCGGTTATTATCAGTACGAAGCCCAGTATCATTGATATCACAGGCAGCTTTGGTACGTTGGTCTGTGGGGGAGTATACTTCATGTTGTTATTCTCCAAGCTCCACAGCGACATATTGTACCGCGCCTTCTGCCGGGGGGGATGTCCGCCTCCTGTATGTATTTCCTTGCTTCTTCAAATCTGCCCTGCGAGGCAAGATCCATTACTCTTTCAAAGTGTTCGTCCATTTAATTTTACCCCTTTTTATCATTTTTGCATTGCCGTTTTCATCATACAATGAAGTTTACCCCATCGGCTTTGCCACAAAGAGAATTATATCACATGGCAGTCGTTTTGTAAAGAGGTATACTGCTGCGGAAGTCCGCATAGAATTTATCGGGAGGAGATATTATGCCAAACGGAAATCTCGATACAGAAAAATATAAGCAGGAGCTCATGCGGCTCTACAGCAGAAGCACCTCGGCTGAGGAAAAACAGGTAACTCAGCCTGTCCCCGAGGAGATAAATGACACCGATACGGAGGCTCCCGATGATACGGTATATGCCGAGCATACCGAGGAGGACTCAAACGGTGCAGAGGAGGACTACAACAGCCGCTTCCCCGAGCCCGACCTTTCGGAGCTGGATACGGACTTCGGCACACATTCTGCCGAGGACGATGTGCCTCCGGTGTATGACAGCGATGAGCTCCTCGGTACGGAAAGAGGCTATATCCTTGTGAACGTGAGGACGGGTGACGATTCTTCGGCGGTGGCAGGTGCCTTTATTGCGGTAACTGCCATCGTTGACGGCAAAAGACTGGTGCTCGCCTCGGGCGTCACAGATGAAAGCGGCGTTTCACCGAAATTCTCTCTGCCTGTGCCCGACCGTGAATACTCTCAGGAGCCATCTCCCGAGGAGCGTCCCTATAATCTCTTTGACGTAAGCGTGTCCGCAGAGGGATTCTTCCGCGCACGGAGCGTTGATGTTTCTGTTTTTTCGGGGATAACCTCGGTGCAGAACTTCAACCTCATACCCCTGCCTCTGATGATGGACAGCTCCGACGAGACCGTGACCTACTACAACGCGGAGCCAAGCTTCGGCGGCGGAAAGGAGTGACCCATGCTTACAGGTACGCCCTTTATCCCCGAGACTATCACCGTTCACCTCGGCTTCCCCGACTCCGAGGCGCCGGATGTGACGGTGGGCTTTGCCTCATACGTCAAGAACGTGGCTTCCAGCGAGATATATCCCACATGGCCCGAGAGTGCTCTCCGTGCCAATATCTATGCCATAGTTTCCTTTGCTCTCAACCGTATCTATACGGAGTGGTACCGCTCACGGGGATACAGCTTCGACATCACCGCCACGACCCAGTTCGACCAGAAGTTCATAAACGGCAGGGAATACTTCGAGAATATCAGTTACCTTGCAGACGAGCTTTTCAACGACTATGTGCGTCGGCAGGGCAGGGTGGAGCCCCTGTTCACCGCTTTCTGCAACGGTACCACTACCACCTGCGCAGGGCTGTCACAGTGGGGCACTGTGGCTCTTGCCAACCGCGGCTATACTCCCTATGAGATTTTGCAGTATTACTACGGCGATGACATCGACATCGTGAAAAATGCGCCTGTTCAGACTGCCATGCCCTCATTCTCCGATAAAGAGCTGAAAAACGGCTCTTTCGGCAACGATGTGAAGTACATTCAGGTATGGCTCAACCGCATCTCGGGAAATTTCCCGGCAATCCCCAAGATACCTGCCGCCGACGGTATTTTCGACAGCGCCACCGAGGCGGCGGTAAGGAAGTTCCAGCAGGTATTCGGACTGGAGGTCACAGGTGTCGTCAATGCTGCCACATGGTACAGGATAACCTACATCTACACCAGTGTCAAACGCCTTGCGGAGCTGGACTCCGAGGGAGTGCGCTTCGAGGAGATATCACCTCAGTTCGCAGAGGAGCTCCGCATAGGTATGCAGTCCATCGAGGTGAGTATGCTGCAATACTATCTTGCGGTGATCGGTGCATACTACGAGGCAGTCATCCCCGTGGAGATAACAGGCTATTTCGGTGAGCAGACCGAGCGCTCCGTAAAGTCCTTCCAGAGAGTGTTCGGGCTTCCGCAGACGGGTGTGGTGGACAGAGCCACAAGGAATGACCTGTACCGCGCCTATGAGGGCATTGCGGAGTCCGTTCCCTCACAGTATACCGCTGTCGCACTCTATCCCGGTACTGTTCTCCGCGAGGGAGCAAGAGGGGACTCCGTAAGAACTATCCAGCAGTATCTCACCTATATAAACAGGAGCTATCCCGATATCCCTGCGGTCAGCGACACAGGCTATTTCGGTCCTCTCACAAGGCAGTCCGTCACCGCATTCCAGCGGCAGTTCGGCATTGACCCATCGGGTATCGTGGGAGCCGTCACATGGGACAGGATAGCAGGAGTTTACTCCGACCTGCGCTTCGGCTTCGACAAGCGTCCCTATCAGAACCCGGGTTACACAATTAAGTAGGGGACGCCGCCCTCGGCGTCCCGAGCTTGCAGGAAGGAATGAAACCATAATAATTACGCTTTTCGCATTGATAAAGGGAGGAAGATATGCCATACACAGATGATCAGAGAAAGGAACATATCCGCGAGCTTCAGAAAATGCTCTGCGGTATTGCCGTTCTGGGGAAAAAGATACCGCAGGTGCTGCCCAGCGGCGTTTACGACAGCGACACCAGACAGGCGGTGGAAGCCTTTCAGCAGGAGTACGGGCTTCCTGTCACTGGGGATACGGACTCCGACACATGGAACATGATCGCGGAGGTGTACAGAGAGCTTACCGAGGGGGAGCCTGCTGCATACCACGCCTTTCCGTCGAAAAGCTATACGCTTTCGGTGGGGGACAGCGGCGAGCTGGTGTACATCATTCAGGCTATGCTGTGGAGGGCGGCGGCATGGTATGACAATATGCCGAGGATAGCCGTCAGCGGAGAGTTCGGGGAGGAGACTGCCGAAGCTGTCAGAGTATTCAGGAGCTGCTGCGGTCTTCCCGACAGCGGCTGTGTGGACTGCACCACATGGAATATGCTTGTGCGCTTCCTCGAGACTAAGACATAACAGCGCTCAAAGACTGCATGACAGAGTTCGTGCGGTCTTTTTTTATGGTGAGAGATAATGAAACTTCGTGCGTCTAATACTTGTGGGGGAATTCTGCCGATCATTTGCCGCTTTGGCAGCAGCTGTTCCTTGACAATTCTTCCCGATAGTATTATAATAGGAGAGTCAATAAATTTATACGGAGGACATCATGAAGTTTTTTTCCTGTTAATGCTTGCTGTAACGGTAGTTTCATCCGTTTTCATGATAAGATCGGATAAAAAAGGCAGTAAGTTCTACTTTGGCAGTGTCGGCTTCGTCATTGCCATCATCCTCGGCTGTGCCGACCTTTTCGGTGCTATGGACGATTCGCCCTTCCGCGGAACATTCACCATTATGGGAGCGGCTTCCGCTCTGCAGCTCCTGCTTTTCTTCTTTAAGCTCAAAAGCAGCGACAAGCCCACCTTCAATCGTATCTCCAAGGCTGTCATAGCAGCTGTGCTGCTGGAACTCATCGTCTTTCAGATACCTTCCATCCCGACGAACTTTATCGGTAAGTACAAGCCTGTTAACGTAAATATCGCCGATACTATCGTCGGAAACGGCTTCTATGATGCCAATGCCCCTCAGGACGGCATCAAGACAGGCGGCACCGATATCATCACTTTGGAATACAACAAGCTGAACTGTCCTGTGGGCTCGGTCAAGATCGAGACCAAGCTATCCGAGACAGTAAAGTACATGGACGCTTCCATCAGCCTGAAGGATCAGACGGTTTCCACTCTCAGAAGCGGTATCGCCACGGGCAGAGTTGTCCGCGGTGTTGACGAGAGCCAGTACATCCAGTGCTCCGTGTCGGGAAATGTGGACAGGCTCCTTATCGACTGCAAGTTCCAGAATTACAGCAATGAGACCGCTATAACAGGCATCATCATAAATGCTCCCATGCCTTTTGAAGCGAGCCTGATCCGTTTCTTACTCATTGTTGCCCTTGCAGCTCTGGTCATTGCAGTAACAGGCGCAAAGGCAATGCAGAAATCCGTTGAGGAGAAGAAGGGCACATTCAGACTCTATGTCATCGAGCTCACCATCGCGGCTGTTACCGTTGCTGTGCTCATGTGTGTGGCTATTGCTCATGCAAGCAATATGAAGCACTTCTTCAAGGGCGATATCGGAGATCAGCTCTCTCAGCAGCTGGTTGAGTCCTTCGAGAACGGCAGACTTGACATAGATGCTTATGTTTCCCCTGACCTTACTGCTCTGGAAAATCCCTATCAGTGGGACGCAAGAGATGGTATCGCTTATGAGTGGGATCACCTGCTCTATGACGGAAAGTATTACTCTTACTACGGAATAGCTCCCGTAATACTTGTATATCTGCCATTCCACAAACTGACGGGCAAGTTCATGACTCAGGTCTCGGCTATAATGATATTCACCATAATCGGTCTCATATTGCTGAGCATGGCGTATTACGCCTTTATAAAGCGGTTCTTCGGCAAGATACCTGTGGGCTGCGCTGTTGCAGGCCATGTGGTCATGCTGGTGTCCTGCGGTATCTGGTTCAACACCTGCCAGCCTATCTTCTATGAGGCGGCTATCTCGGCAGGATTTGCGGCTATGACTGCGGCGGTGTACTTCCTGTTCACCTCGGGAGTTTTCACAAAGGACAAGCTCTCGCTGCCCCGTACAGCTCTTTCGTCACTGTTCTTCGGAATAGCGGTCATGTGCCGACCCACTCTTGCAGTATACGCTATCTGCGCTTACATCATCTACGGTATGCACCTCAAGCAGGCTGACTTCATCAGCGCTGACAAGAGCAATAAGAAGCGCAGGATATACTACGCCCTCTGCGGAGCACTTCCGCTGGCGATACTGGGTATCTGCCAGATGGCGTACAACTACGCTCGTTTCGGTTCTCCCTTCGATTTCGGTATACAGTACTCACTTACCATCAACGACTTCACACACTCCGAATTCCACATAAACTTCATGCTTCTGGGACTGTTCTACTACCTCATAGCTCCGCCTATGCTGAAGGGAAATTACCCTTACATCACCAACGATTTCAGCCAGTTCGGAATAAACGGCTATTACTACCGCTGCCCCGAGACTGCGGCAGGTATTATCTTCCTCGCAATGCCTACACTGGGCTTCCTGTTCTCTCGCAAGGCGCTCAGAGCGCTCCCCGACAGAAAGGCTCGCATAAGGGCTCTGCTTGGTGTCGGACTGCCCTGTCTGGTAATGCCTATCGTCATCATATGCTCCATCTGGGAGAGCGGTTATGCCGTAAGATACTTTGCAGACTTCGCATGGGAGATGGTCTTCGGCGGTCTGTGCATACTCTTCTTCCTCTATAACAGGAGCAAGAACGAGACACATAAGAAACAGTTCAAGTGGTTCATGGCAGCAGCTGCTGTTGTGGCAGTTGTGCTGAATGCACCAATGGTATACGGTGTTATGTGCCCCAGAGACTACTTCCCCGAGCTCAGCGAAAAGTTCAGCAGGATAGTTGCCTTCTGGCAGTAAAGATATCATAGGACAGGTACTCTGCGGAGTACCTGTTTTTTTGCGCGGATATGTTTCTCTTTGGCTGATATTTATGAAAACTATTGACAATCGGCAATAGATATGCTATACTCTGCTCATAAGGTCGCCTGACCTTAAATATATTGTAAAGGACTTGGTACACTATGAAACACATTCTCAAGAAGATCTCAGCATTCGCCCTTGCAGTCACCATCCTCGGTGCAGGATCGGTAATGACCAAAACTGTCTCACCAAAATCGGATAACACCCTCGATGCTCATGCTGCCTGCGTTCATGGTCAGGGAGTTTACACCACTTTCCTCTGGGTAACTCCACATCTCCGCGTAGCTCAGGTCCGCTGCTGCGGCTGCCACGGTGTACTTGAGACCTACACTGCGTATTTCGGTTAAGATGTTATTTGAAAAGCCCCCTGTTTAATAAGGGGGGCTTTTCTTTGTCATAAGTCTCTGGACAATTTGCACATCAATGCTGCGGCATTACTGTAGAATGTCACAAAAATGAGCAGGATTAGTTTTATTTGTCGTGTTTTTCTTCCATTTTTTCCTCCGAAAAGGTATAATATTAATATATGTGTATACCGCTGTGACGGAATTGTTTTGTCAGCGGTGGAAAGGGGAGCACTTATGCAGGTTATCAAATACGTTTTTCAGCCCCATGGTGACGACAGAGGTCAGCTGGTGGCTCTGGAGGAGTTCAAGGATATCCCGTTCAGGATAAAGAGAGTTTATTATATGTATGATACCGTTGCGGACGTTACCCGCGGTAAGCACGCTCACAAGTCGCTGCAGCAGATACTCGTATGCATTCACGGAAGCTGCAAGGTGAGACTGGATAACGGCAGGGAGAAAAAAGTTATCCCTCTCGAAAAGCCCTATGAGGGACTCTATGTTTCAAATGCCATGTGGAGGGAAATGTTCGATTTCTCTCCCGATGCTGTGCTCATGGTCCTTGCATCGGAGCTGTATGACGAGAAGGACTATATAAGGGATTATGATGAGTTCCTTGAATATGTCAAGAATTGCGGCGATACTGCTGTGGCAGAGGAGGCTCCTCTATGATGGTACCCTTTGCAAGCTTCAGACCTATGGAGAAGGAGCTGGGGGATAAGCTCAGGGCAGCCTTTGAGGAGGTCCTTGCTTCGAGTTCCTATGTCAGAGGTGAGCAGTGCAGGCTGTTTGAAGCGGAGTTCGCGGAGTACTGCGGAAGAAAGCACTGTATCGGCGTGGGAAACGGTCTTGACGCCATTTACCTGTCACTGAAAGCTCTCGGCATAGGACAAGGCGATGAGGTCGTTGTTCCCTCTGATACGTTTATCGCAACTGCACTGGCTGTTACATATACGGGCGCTGTGCCTGTGTTTGCCGAGCCCGATATGAGAACATACAACATCTCTCCCGAGGAGATCGAGAAGCACATTACCGACAGGACGAGAGCGGTCATTCCCGTTCACCTCTACGGTCAGCCTGCGGATATGGACAGGATAATGCCCATTGCAAAAAAATACGGGCTGTATGTGGTGGAGGACTGCGCTCAGGCTCACGGCGCTCTGTATAAGGGCAGAAAGGTGGGAAGCTTCGGCGATGCTGCCGCTTTCAGCTTCTATCCCGGAAAAAATCTCGGTGCCCTCGGGGACGGCGGTGCTGTTGTCACCGACAATGAGGAGCTTGCCGACAGGATAAGAGCGCTCGGAAACTACGGCTCGGACTACAAGTATCATCATATATATCAGGGAAACAACTCCCGCCTCGATGAGATGCAGGCTGCTTTCCTCAGGGTAAAGCTCGGGGAGCTGGACAGGATGAACGCCTTCCGCAGAGCTGCTGCGGACAGATATTCGTCGGGAATAGTCAACAGAGAGGTCATCCTCCCCTTTGTTGCAGAGGGCTGTGAGCCCGTGTGGCATATCTATGCGGTGAGGTCACGGCAAAGGGACAGGCTTTTGTCTTACCTTGAGGATAAGGGCATATCAGCAGGTATGCACTACCCCTGCCCCATTCATCTTCAGAAATGCTATGAGGAGCTGGGCATGAAAAGGGGAAGCCTTCCTGCGGCTGAGGAGATCAGCGCTACGGAGTTCAGTCTGCCTATGTTCTACGGCATGACAGAGGAGCAGACCGACTATGTGATAGATGCCATAAACTCGTTTGTATGAGTCAGGAAAGGAATGAATGTCAATGCAGCTCAGAGCACTTGAAGCAGGAGATGCAAAGCTCATGGCTGAGTGGATGCACGATAAGAATGTGTGCAGGTATATGAAAAAGGACTTTGGCTCAATGACCGTGGAGGACTGCGAAAGGTTCATCGCAACATGCAGCAGCTCCGAGGATCTGCATATGGCTGTTGCCGATGACAGCGGCGAATATATGGGGACGGTATCGCTCAAGCATATCGGTCTCACCGAGGGGACAGCTGAATTTGCCATCGTTGTCAGGAGCTGCGCTATGGGCAAGGGGTATTCGTCCTTCGGCATGGCTGCGGTTATAAAAATGGGATTTGAGAAGCTGGGACTGAAAAGGGTCATCTGGTGCGTGTCGAGAGACAATCTCCGCGCGGAGAGGTTTTACGTCAGAAACGGTTACAGGCAGTTTTACGACGTTCCCGAGGAGTACAGACAGCTCTATCCCGACTACGGTGAGCTTGACTGGTTCGAGGCAGTCGGACCCGATGATGTATAAGGAGAGCTTTGATTTGAACAGTAAGAAACTCAGAAAGGTGAAGTCGGATAATGGCGAAAAAATTCGATGTAAGCGTATGTGTTGCAATATATAATTCCGACCCGCTTCAGCTGTTTATGACTCTGGCATCAATGATACGTCAGAAACAGGTCAGCTTTGAGGTCATAGTTGCCGATGACGGTTCGGTATCGGATATGTCGGAGCAGATACGCGCATTTTTCAAGGCAGAGGGCTTTGAGGATTACAAGATACTGCGGAGCGAAAAAAATAACGGCACCGTTATCAATTACCTGAGGGCAGCTGTAAGTTCATCAGGAAAATATATCAAATGTATCTCGGCAGGTGACCTGTTTTACTCAGAAACTTCATTGTCGGAGCTTATGCGGTATATGGAAAGAAACTCTCTTGACGCCTGTTTTACTGATGCTGTGTACTATAACGGCAGAGGGCTGCCTGAGGTATCGGTGGATCCGCAGATAGTCTGGGTGCATCGGAAAAGGTACCTTTATCTGCAAAAGCTATGCTATCTTATACTCAGCGACAGGGCGTGCGGCGCAGCATGGCTGGTCAGGAGAGAGGAGTTTCTAAGGTATATGAGACTCTTTGCCAATAAAGTCAGATTTTGCGAGGACAGCATATACTGCCTGATGATAATGGACGAAAAAAGAGTAGGCTTCCGCTATGAGCCATCAATATATTATCACTACGGAGACGGGCTCTCAACAGCAAAAAACGAGACATGGACCCTGAAGCTTCGCGAAGACGATAATGCCGTTAACCTTATACAGCTCAGAAGGTGCAGGGGAAACAGCTTCTTTGAAAAAAGGTACAGATTTTTCCTGAGATTTTTCGACGCAAGAAAACGGCTGATAAACATCGTACTGAAGATGTTTGTATTTCCCGAGGTCCTGCCGCTTTGGATATTGCAGAAGACCCGCAGGCGGAAAAATGTTAAGTCGGCTTCCTTTGCATTTCTGGAGGAATGCAGGAGCACTGCGGAAAAGTTTATGCTCTAATATCAGAAAAAGCCATAAAGAAGTAACTGCTTCTTCATGGCTTTTTTTATTCTGCTGATTTTTGGTATGCTTCGAGATAGGCATATGCAGATACGGAATCGGGTTCGAGATAAGCTCCCTCGCCCCACTCGTTCCACGCGGTAAGGAAGATGTAATTCTTGTCCTGACGGCTGCATATTTCTCTGAGTCTGCGGAGATAGCCGCAGAACTTTTCCGGAGTGGCTCCGAGGACGGCTTTTCCCTTGCTGCCCCGTCGAGGTGTATCATCATAGCTGACAAAGGCTCCGTAGTAGGTGTTCTTGTCGCGGCAGCGCTTGGCATTTGCGATTATCCTCTCCCACACATCGTCATAGGAGTAGGTCTTTACTTCGGTCTGTACCTTGTGTCTGCGGAAAAGCCTGCCAAGACGGTCTCGGAAACGTCCCCAGCCCGAGTACAGCGGTTCATATCTGAACTTCTTCACCGATGAGGGGATACCGTGAAAGGGATTGTAGCTGTAAACTACCTCAACTCCTGCAAAGCCCTCACTGACAGCCAGTTTGTTCCAGTACGCCGCCATTTTTTCAGTGTCGGGAGAGTAGTTGTATATGAGGAAAAGCGGCTTTCCGCCGTCCTTTATGTACCTTTCGTCTTTGAAGTAGGGGAGCAGGAAGTCGAAATGCTTCTTCCAGTCCTTTTCCGTGCCTGCCTTGTACTCTATGAGTATCTCGGGACCGTTTTTTGCGGCTCCCTTTTTTTCGTCCATGAGCGGCGACCAGTCGTTGCCCTTGACGCTGCTCCATGTGCGCTTCCAGCTGGCATTGTCCCAAGCGAAGAAGAACGGTACATCAATATCTTTGTTTTCAAGTATTATCTCGGCAGGTCTTGTAAGAGCCTGTTTTTCACTGCTGAACCAGTAATGATATATGCCGAAGCCCGATACGCCGTATTTTTTTGCAAGCTCAGCCTGACGGACTATGTCCTCCTTCTTGGAAAGGTCATAGTAATAGCCGTCCAGCGGTTTTTTTGGCTGGTCGTGACCGTCGAACAGGGGAATTGCCTTTTTTACCGAGACCCAGTCCGAAAAGCCCTTTCCCCAGAACCTGTTGTTCTCCTCCGTCTCGTGGTACTGAGGAAGATACATGGCGAAAACCTTTACTTTATCCATTGCGCTTACCCTTTTTCCTCATAGTCCTGAAAAGCTGTGTTTCAAGCTGTCGGCTCAGGTCCTTCCAGTCAAACTTCTTCATGTGGGCGTCCACCGCGCGGAGATATTCTTCATCGGCGCTGTGCTGTGTACATTCGTATATGGCATCGGCGACTGCTTCTGTGTCCGTGGGGGGGACTGTAAGTCCCAGCTCGCCCACTACCTCGGGAAGTGAGGAGGTGTTGGATACGACCACTCTTGCGCCGCATGATATAGCTTCAAGGGGCGGGATACCGAAGCCCTCGTACAGCGATACAAGCACGAATGCGGAGCATAATGAATAGAGCGCCACAAGCTCCTCGTCGGTGACAAAGCCTGCAAAGCATATGTCAGCTGCAAAGGGGGAGCGGTCGGCGTAGTCCTTGACGATGTCGTAGCCGCTTCCCGGCATACCTGCGATGATGAGGCTTCCGTCGTATCTGCCCGAGCGTTTCAGGCTCTCGAATGCCTTTATGAGAGTCATGGAGTTCTTGCCCGGGTGGTCTACTGTGCCTGTGTAGAGTATGAACTCAGTAGGGAGCCCTCTTGCCGTCAGTATCTCCCTTGCACGGCAAGCGTCCATCCTGCGGAACCTTTCTCTGTCAGCGCCGTTGAATATGACACTTATCTTATCCGCACCTATACCAAGGAACTTTATGATATCGTTCTTTGAGTTCTGTGAGACAGTGATGACGCTGTCGGCTCTGCGCGCAGTGATCGGGTCTGCTATCTTTGTCCTGTAAAACATCCTCAGCTTCGAGAACTTTTCTGGGATGTTGAATTCTATGAGGTCATGCATGATTATCGCCGTGGGAGCTGCCTTGAAAAGCAGCAGGGTGAAGTTGGGGATAAGTGCGATGTCTGCACGCTCTTTCTTTACCACGAGAGGGAATACAAAGGTATTCCACAGCAGATTGCCCATGGAGCTGTTCTTGCTGACAGGATAGGTCTTTACGGTGACATTGGGATTTGTGAACTTCATATCCTCCGTCATGTCCTCGTTGGTGTAGATGATGTATTCCATGCCGCTGTCGGCGTTGTTGAGCAGGTTTATAAGGTTCCTGCCGATGCCTGTTATCTTCTTGCCGACGTAGCCGCTGACTACCGCCTTTTTCCTGCGTCCGCGGAGCTTTCCCGTAGCAGGCTTTCCTGCGGCTCTGCCGAGACCGTTGCAGGCGTCTGCGTTCATATCGCAGGTGCTGCAGGCGTCAAGCTCAGCCTTTGTGACTTTGCCGTCCCTGAGCTTTCGGCAGATGGGGTTCTCATACATGGAATAGGGCTTGTCAGTGAAAAAGCTGCGAAGCTTATGGGTGAATACCCACCATGCAGGCTTCCATATGTACTTGTGCATTGCAGGGGATACGGAGCCTATCATCCAGCACTGCCTGTCGCAGTGCCTTACTTTTTTCCTGACTTCCTCAGCCTGCGGACTGTTCCAGAGCTCCTTCCACGACTGCTCGTTGAGGTTGCCCATTATCTCCCTGTCCTTGGTGCCGTTGCAGGGCATAACATTGCCGTAGGGGTCTATGAAGAAGGTGTCGAAGGACATATCACAGGGGAGAAGACGCGGCTGTCCGTAGATGTAGTTGATGAGACCGTGGTTGAAGTAGGCTCTGAACCACTTTTTCGGGCTTTTGGACTTCAGCAGCCTGTTGATGAGCTTCTCGAAGTTAGCCGCAACCATGGGACGGTCGTGGATAATGTTCCTGCTCTCCACGAAGTAGAAGCTGTTATGGAGGCTTGCTGTGGCAAATTCCATGCCAAGCTTATCGGAGATATTGTAAAGGGGCACAAGGTCGGGGGCATTCCTGTCCTGTACTGTCATGCCGAAGCCTATATCCTCAAGTCCCATTTTTTTCAGCTTCAGCAGTGTGCGATAGCCGCGCTGAAAGCCATTTTCAAGACCTCTTATCTCATTGTTGGTCTTTTCCAGTCCCTCTATGGAAATGCGTATGCCTATCTTGGGAAATTCCTTTGCAAGAGCGATTATCCTGTCTGTGAAAAAGCCGTTGGTGCTGATGACGATACGGTCGGACTTCTTGTACAGCTCCCTTACGATGTCGGGCAGGTCTGTGCGTATAAAGGGCTCGCCGCCTGTGATGTTGGTGAAGTACATCGGCGGAAGCTTCCTTATAGTCTCTATGCTCAGCTCCTCCTCGGGCTTTGAGGGGGCTTTATAGCGGTTGCACATGGAGCACCTTGCGTTGCAGCGGTAGGTGACTATGACCGTGCCGTTGAGTTTTCTGTTTCCTGACATATTTCAGCAGCTCCCTTACTTGTTATTTGGTATACAGCGACAGGGTCTTTCGGGTTATTCTGTCCCAGTCGTATTTTTTCAGTATATAGTCCGCAGCGCCTTTACGATAGTGCTCTGCAAGCTCCTCATTCTCTATGAGGGCGCAGAGCTTTTCACGGAGGTCATCGATGCTGCCCTTTCTGAATACTGCGGCTTTATCGCCGACTACTTCGGTACACTCGGGGATATCAGACACCAGACAGCAGCAGCCGTAGCTCATGGCTTCGAGTAGGCTCAGGGGCATTCCCTCAAGGTCCGAGGGCAGGCAGTATACATAGCAGTTGGAGTAGAGCTCGTCCAGCACTTTTCCCTGCTGAAAGCCTGTGAAGATGACGTTATCGCCTGCAAGGCGCTTCAATTCGTTCATGTAGTCCTCGGTGTCGGAGCTTCCTCCCGTTATGACCAGTTTCTTGTCGGTGGATATGCCCTTCCACGCATTTATGAGGTAGGATATGCCCTTTTCGGGGACTATCCTTCCGAGAAACAGCACATATGAGCCTTTTTCCAGTCCCCACTTCCTGATGAGGTCGGTCTCGCGCTTTTCGGGACGGGTGGCTCCGTTGGGGATGAATATGGTCTTTCTGCCGTAGGTCTCCATAAAATAATCCTTAACGTCGCGGCTGAGGACGATGATATGGTCGGTGTGTCTGACAGCCTGTTTCTCGCCGAACTTTATGTATGCAGAGGCGGCTCCGCTCCATTTGGCTCTTGCCCAGTCAAGACCGTGGACGGTCACTACCACCTTTTTTCCCGTGAGCTTGGGGATAAGGCACATTGCAGCAGGTCCCTCGGCGTGAATGTGTACGGCGTCGTATCTGCCGAATGCACAGGCAAGGGAAGCAAAAAATGATGAGGTCAGGGCGGCAAGACCCTTTTTGTCCAGCGTGGGAACTTTTTTTATCCTTACGCCTTTAAAACTTCGTGCATTGCTGCCGTCATAGGCTTTTCCCGAGACGTGATGCCCCGACCTGTTGTAGCAGGTGACGCTGTGTCCGAGAGCCGACATCCTTGTGGAAAGCTCCTCCACTACCACTTCGACACCGCCCTCACGGCTCGGTATCCTCTTGTGTCCGAACATGGCTATCCTGAGTTTTTCTGCCAAAAGCTCCGCCCCCCCTATGATAATTTATATTTACACATTGTTTGCCCGAAATGGCAAAATGTGATGGAAAATTTCTCAATTTAAAAAGAATTTGCGCTCCCCGAAGGTCGTTCGGGGCAATAACCGCCTAAAGGTGGTTATTGAGTACACATTAATTATAATACATTGCCCCTTGTTTTGTCAATAATGACCATGTTCCGCTTGACACTTTCCGATATATGGAGTATAATACAATAAGCCGCTTTTTCGGCGGATGATCTAATATATGGGGGTCTTGCCATGGAACAGATAAAAAAGAGGATATCGGATTTCTTTGAGCTGATAACGTCGGAGCGGTTCTTTTTCTATTACATTGCCTTTGTAATGATAGCTCTGCCCGTTACGGAGATATTTGACGAGCTGCATTCCATGATATTCGCCAGCCAGCCCATAATCGTGGAGATGGCAGGATACTTCGGTATATTTATCTTTGCGGTACACTTTCTGAAGCATCAGGGGATAAAGTATTATCTCTCGGACCTGCTGTACTTCCTGCTGTTCGTTTTTGCGGTGCTGTCGGCGGTGTTCTCGCATAATAAGTATGACACATTCCACGGCTTTTATTATGACGAATGGCTGTTCAATTTCGTGGGATACTTCAGCCTTATGCTGGCAGGCACCATGATACAGGACAAGCTGCTCAGAAAGAAGCTCATCAATATATTTATACTCGTCACTGTGATACAGGTCTCATTCGGAGTGCTCCAGACCTTCGGCATCAGCCTGAGAGAGTGCTATTTCGATACGGAGATCATCATGAGCGCAAAGCGCAGCTATGGTCTTATCCAGCATTCAAACTGGTTCGGCGGTCTTACCGTTCTGCTGTTTGCCTGCACATCGGGAGCCTTTCTGTACACGCAGAACAAGGTCATGAGAAATGCCTGCTATATCATATCTGTGATATGCTTCTATACGCTCATATCCGCGGAAGCGCGTCTTGCATGGGTGGGCGTTTTCGGCTATTTGTTCTTCCTTGCTGTGTCCATCATTGTCATGAAGCGCAAGGGACTTGAAAAAGAAAAGCTCATGAGCATAATCAAGCGCCTGCTGGTACTGCTGCTGGGTATGGCGGTGGTGACAGTTATCGCCATCGTATTCTTCGGCAGGATAATCGAAAGAGTTCAGCAGACAAAGACGGAGATGTCAGGGGACGGCTTCATTCACATGGGACGCGAAGGCATGGGCTCGGGAAGAGTCTATATCTGGAAGCAGGGACTTAAATCGGTGCCCGACCACTGGGCTTTCGGTATCGGTCTCGACAATTACAGAGATGTTTTCCTGTCAGACTCTGAGTTCGATGGTATGTTCACTCAGGGCAAGGGTCATAACGAGTATATACACTATCTTGTTACACAGGGCGTCTTCCAGCTCATTACATACCTGACGCTGCTTATACATACAGCTGTTACGGGAGTGAAAAATGTCATCAGGAACGATGACAATGAGGAGAGATACCTCAACTGGATACTCATGGGTATGTTCTTCGGATATACCGCGCAGGCATTCTTCAACAGCAGCGTTGTCAACGTAGTGCCGTACTTCTGGATAACCGTAGGTATGCTGCTCACTAAGAAGAACCAGCGACCTCTCGGCAGCTCAAAAAAGAATAGGGAAAGTGCAGCTGCCAAGCACTGAAAATAGTATCAAACGCCCCGAGAATAAACTTCGGGGCGTTTTTTTATTTGTATTATGACGGGAAACTGTATAGAAAAATTTACAAAATGTTCATAAGTGATGTGAAAACTCGGATTTTTCGTGTTATATGGCGATCATATATTGTTGCGTTTGTATAATCACTCTTGACAACTGTGAATAAAAGATGTACAATATATGCATAAGGATTCCGGAACCCTTAAAAATAATATGTAAAGGACGCTAAAACCATGAAGAACATTTTCAAAAAGATCTCAGCAACAGCAATGGCAATCGCTCTTCTCGGCGCTGGTACATCACTCGCACCAAAGAACAACGATGCAGCAAAAGTACACGCAGCACATCAGCACTGCGCTTGCTCAGGTGTCAGAAAAGAATACAAGTGCCTGACAGGTTCTCACTACTATGTTTGGGTTTACAGCAACTGCTGCGGACACCTCCTCTACACTTATATTACTTGATCGTAAGATAGTATAGGATATCAAAAGCTCCCCTGATAACAGGGGAGCTTTTCTATGTTTAAAATTCATCAAATCTCTTGACAAGAGCAAAATAATATGTTATACTCTGCTCATAAGACCGCGAGGTCTTAAATTTAAAGTAAAGGACTTGGAATCAATGAAACACACAATCAAACGCATCACATCACTCGCACTCTCCATCGCACTACTCGGCACAGGAACTATCATCACCAAAACAGCAGTTCCCGAGTTCGACACAGCTATCTCAGCAGATGCAGCTAATGTATACGGTCAGAGATATGTTGTAAAAGCAAGCCCCTATCTCAATGTCAGGAGCGGACCTTCTATCAATTGCGGCGTGATCGGAAGGATCAATAACAATACGACTATTTATGTTTACGGCTTCTATAATGGCTGGGCTTCGGTAAGCACAAGCGGTGACGCATGGGTAAATGCTGCATACATCTTCTGATAACGATGGAAAAGCTCCTCTGATAACAGGGGAGCTTTTTATGCTTTAATATTCATCATCATCGTCATCGTAGTATCTGTGTTCGGTGTCGTAATTGTCGAAACTGTGGGACTCGCTGTTCATATAGCGCCTTACGCTCAGTATTACAAGAACTATTCCGATGGCAATGACCAGAAATCTTGAAATGAACAGCGATGCTATAAGACCGACGATCCAGATAAGGTTGAGCTTTAAGTCCAGTATATGCCCCTGCTGCCGGGTAAATCTGCGTTTATTATGTCTATAAGGATCAAACATTTTTATCCCTTTCCCTTTAGTAGTATATTTGATAGTGGAACTGTTATTGATCCTTATTATACCGTTATTTCTGTCCGCTGTCAAGCGGTTTTCGGCAGCGTTTTTTAGTCATTGACTTTGGCGGCGCTATGTGGTATAATTAAATAAATATTGCCTGTATCTTTTACGGGCTCATAAATTACAGAAGGATTGATAATATGGATTTTAAGGCACTTGCAGAACTTCTTTTTCCCGATGTCAAGGAAACTCCCGAGGATATCGACGCTCGTTTCCCCGAAAGACAGCTCCCCGAGGGCGCCTGCGTTACCCGTATAGGACCCAGTCCCACGGGCTTCGTTCACCTCGGCAACCTCTATAACGCTATTATCGGCGAGCGTATCGCTCACCAGTCAAATGGTGTTTTCTACCTCAGAATAGAGGATACCGACAACAAGCGTGAGGTGGAGGGTGCTGTTGAGACAGTCATCAACGCTATGGACTACTTCGGCGTTCACTTTGACGAGGGCGCTACTGCTGATGGCGACAACGGCAGCTACGGTCCCTACAGACAGCGCCAGCGCAAGGAGATATACCATGTTTTCGCAAAGCTCCTCACCGAGAGGGGACTGGCTTATCCCTGCTTCATGACTGCCGAGGAGATAGAGGCTGTCCGCGAGCAGCAGACCGCTAACAAGGAAAATCCCGGAGTTTACGGTAAGTATGCAAAGTGCCGTGACCTTACGATAGACGAGGTAAAGGCAAATATCGCCGAGGGCAAGGAGTGGGTGCTCCGTTTCAGAGGTCAGGAGACAGGCGAGACCATAGCTGTTGATGACGCTATCCGCGGAAAGCTGGAAATGCCCAGAAACAACATGGACTTCGTTCTCCTCAAGAGCGACGGTATCCCCACATACCACTTCGCCCATGTTATAGATGACCATTTCATGCGCTCGACTCATGTTATCCGCGGCGAGGAGTGGATATCCTCTCTGCCAATGCACGTTGAGCTGTTCAACACTCTCGGCTGGAAGCAGCCCATATACTGCCATACCGCTACTCTTATGAAGATAGACGGCGAGACAGGCGGCAAGCGCAAGCTCTCAAAGCGCAAGGACCCCGAGCTGGCACTGGCTTACTATCAGCAGGAGGGCATCAGCAGAGACGCTATCTGGGAGTTCCTGCTCACTCTCCTCAATTCCAACTACGAGGAATGGCGTATAGCCAATCCCGAGGCTGACTACCATGACTTCCCCTATGCGCTGGACAAGATGTCCGTTTCGGGCGCTCTGGTGGACCTTGACAAGCTCCGCGATATCTCCAAGAATGTTATCTGCCGTATGCCTGCACAGCAGGTCTGTGACGGCTGGCTGGAGTGGTGCGAGGAGTACAATGACGAGTACGCAGGTCTTATAAAGAAGTATCCCGAGAGAACTCTTGCCGCACTCAATGTTGGCAGAGGCGGTGCAAAGCCCAGACGTGATATCGAAACATGGAAGCAGGCCTGCGACTTCATGAGCTTCTACTACGATGAGACCTTCAAGGTGACAGACTCTATGCCAGAGGAGTGCGATGAGGCTACCGTTAAGGAGTTCTTCGGCAAGTACCTCGCAACTTATGACCACAGCGACGATTCCGCCGCATGGTTCGATAAGGTAAAGGCTATCACCGAGGAGATGGGCTTCGCTGTAAAACCCAAGGACTACAAGAAGAACCCCGACCAGTTCAGGGGAAGCATAGTCCACATCACAAATATGCTCCGTATCGCTCTCACAGGCCACGCCAATGCTCCCGATATCTGGGAAGTCAGCCATGTTCTCGGCGAGGAGATAACACGCAAGCGCCTTCAGGCTTTTTCATAATGCATAATTCATAATGCATAATGCATAATTAATGGTCGCCTGAAATTATTCAAATCCGTCCGCGATAGCGGACACCACAATTATGAATTATGAATTCTTAATTATGAGTTATATAAAGAGGTAATAAAAATGTCAGATAAAAAGGAAAAGAAGAATTTTGAGATACCCCGTCCTGTGTTCCCGAAAAGATGTATCGTCACAGGCGGTATGCCATACGGCAATAAGGAGCTCCATTTCGGTCATGTTGGCGGTATGTTCGTTTTCGCGGACACCTTCGCCCGTTTCATGCGCGACCGTATAGGCAAGGACAACGTTATATTCGTGGGCGGTACAGACTGCTACGGCTCTCCCATTGCAGAGGGCTGGCGTGTCAAGGTCAAGAACGGCGAGTTCGAGGGCTCACTTGAGGACTTCGTTCAGAGAAACCACGACAAGCAGCAGGAGACTCTCGATGCTTACGGCATCTCTCCCAATCTGTTCGCAGCTTCCGGTCTGGGACGCTCCAAGGAGATACACGCATCGGTCACCGACCGTTTCATCAGCTCTCTCCACAAGAAGGGACAGCTGGAACGCATAACCACCATGCAGTTCTTCGATGAGAAGGCTGGTGTGTTCCTCAACGGCAGACAGGTAATAGGAAAGTGCCCCGTTGACGGCTGCACCTCCGAAAAGGGCTACGCAGATGAGTGCGATATGGGTCATCAGTATATGCCCGAGAACCTCATCAACCCCGTCAGCACCCTGACAGGCGAGACTCCCACAATGAAGCCCGTTACCAACTGGTATTTCAAGCTCCGCGACTATGAGCAGCTCATGAAGGACTGGGTGGAGGAGCTCAAAAAGCGCAAGGACATCCGTCCCGTTGTGTGGAAGACCATTGACGAGTTCCTCAAGAACCCCGTTATCTACATAAAGCGCGAGTTTGAGGAAAAGTACATGGAGCTAAAGGACTCCATGCCTGCACATGAGTACCTTGAGGAGCCTAAAAAGCCCTCATTTACAATAGAGTTCACAAAGCTTTCCGACTGCGATGAGGCCTGCCGCATACTCACCGAGAACGGCATACGCTACCGTACCGGAAAGACTCTCGTTCCTTTCCGCCTTACAGGCAATATCGAGTGGGGCGTTCCCGCTCCCGTAATGGACGGCGTTGACGGTCTTACCGTCTGGGTATGGCCTGAGTCCCTTTGGGCTCCTATCTCGTTCACAGAGACATATCTGGAGTCCATCGGCCATGACACTAACGAGTGGAAGGACTACTGGTGCAGCAAGGACTCCACTGTATATCAGTTCATCGGTCAGGACAATATCTACTTCTACGGAATTGCCGAGCCTGCTATGTGGATGGCTCAGCAGGAGAGCGATACCAAGACTGCCGACCCTGCCGAGGGAGAACTCCAGATGCCTGTTATCGTGGCAAATCACCATATTCTTTTCCTTGACAAGAAGGCTTCCAGCTCAGGCGCTGTAAAGCCGCCCATGGCTGACGACCTGCTCAGGCACTATACTCCCGAGCAGCTCCGTATGCACTGGCTGGGACTTGGTCTGGGTCAGCGCTCCGTAAGCTTCATGCCCAAGCCCTACAATCCCGATGCCAAGCCCGAGGACGCGGATCCAGTTGTAAAGGACGGTCTGCTCCTCTCGAATGTATACAACCGTATGATAAGAACTGCTTTCTATACCGCTCAGAAGGAGCTGGACGGAATCATGCCCGACAACGCTCCCGAGGAGAAGTTCCGCGAGGAGGCAAAGAAGGCTGTGCTTGATTACGAGAGGCATATGTCCAAGTTTGCTTTCCACCAGTGTACCTACGTTCTGGACAGCTATATCCGCAACGGAAGCAAGTACATGGCTAAGGCTCTCACAGGCGACTATCCCGACAAGGAAGTGCTGAAGCAGTCCCTTGCCAACCTGTTCTACATGATAAGGATAGCAGGTGTGCTCCTGCACCCAATGGCTCCATTCGGAACAGAGAAGCTCCGCGAGTATCTGGAAGTCGACGAGCGTATCTGGTCATGGGATACTATCCTTGAGCCTGTGAACTACTTCACAGGCGAGAACCACAAGCTGAAGTTCCTGCCTCCCAGAACGGATTTCTTCACCCGTCACGAGAGCCAGTTCGCTGCGGCTGAGGAATAATAAGAATCATGAGGAACGCCTTTTTAGGCGTTCCTTATCATTAACTGAGGGGCTGGGGTGACGAGATGAGCAGAAAGAGATCGGCAGCGGCAAGAAGAAAGGCTTTTGAGCGCGAAGAAATGTTATGGAAACGGGACAAGCTCTACTTTATTGCTGCGGTGGCAGCATTCATTGTCTCTATCCTGCACAGAGTTCTGTTCAAGCCCGATGTCATGACGGGGGAGAAGGGACTGAGGGCAGTGTTCCTGTTCTCACTGCTGCGCATGATCCTGGGATTTGCAGCGGAGGTGTCCTTCGGAGTGGCTCTGGGAAAGATAATGCTCATAAAGCGCAGTGAGCCCCTTGTGACTGCGGCAGATACTATGGAGAAGAAGTACTGCTCCCGCAAAAAGAAGAAAAAGCAGAACAAGGCGGGCAGGATCGCGGGCTTTGTACTGCTTTACGGTTTTCTGTTCCTGATGTATATGTCCTTCGGCGTAAGGGAGACGGCTCTGTATTCACAGCGGAATATCAAAGATTTTTCCCAGTTTGACAATCTGTCCTACGTATCTTTTATGGGCAGCACATTTATGGATATGACCGAGGGTGAGACCGTTGCTGTGGAGGTAAGCGGCGCTCATATCGGCACCGACTCCATCTCCTACGCTATAACGAGCAGACGCTATAACAGCAGAAGACACAGCAGTCTGACCTACAGGTTCAGTGTGCTGGAGGACGGTGGCTTTGAAAATATTGTTCAGGTCTCGAAAAAAGAGGGAGAGGAGCTGGAGGCGGCTCTTGACAGCGAAAAGACCTATACAGTCAGGCTCTATAAGCATTCGGGACTTTTGGCTTCCATTGAGGAAAAACAGTGATTTGAAAGCGAAGGTCAACATGGGATCAGCTCTGTTTTGTGGAGTGCAAAAAAATCCTTGCGTTTTAGTCGGATTTATTGTATAATAGTAATGTTATGTGACTATCAGGCTGTAAAGCCATCTAAGGAGAACTGTCAATGATATACAATAATATTCTTGAAGCAATGGGTCATACTCCCATGATAAAGCTCAACCGTATGAACAAAAAGGGCAATGCCGACGTACTCGTAAAGTTCGAGGGACTCAACGTGGGCGGTTCCATTAAGACCCGTACCGCTTACAATATGATACGCCATGCCGAAATGGAGGGAAAGATCAACGAGAATACCATAATCGTTGAGCCTACCAGCGGCAATCAGGGCATAGGTCTCGCTCTTGTGGGAGCTGTTAAGGGATACAGGACAATTATCATCATGCCCGATTCCGTCAGTGAGGAGCGCCGCAAGCTGGTCAACCACTACGGTGCAGAGGTAAAGCTCATCCACGATGACGGCGATATCGGCAAGTGCATTCAGGAGTGCCTCGATACTGCTCTGAGAATGGCTGAGGAGGACGAGAATGTGTTCGTGCCCCAGCAGTTTGCCAATGTTAACAATATAGGCGCACACAAGTATCACACAGCCCTTGAGATTCTGGAGCAGTCTGCGGTGAAGATAGACGGCTTCTGCTCGGGAATAGGCACAGGCGGTACTATAACAGGTATCGGCGAGGCTCTCAAGGCTCAGTATCCGGATATGGTCATATGGGCTGTTGAACCTGAGAATGCTGCTATCCTTGCAGGCGGAAACATCGGCACTCATCTCCAGATGGGCATAGGCGACGGAATAATTCCCGATATACTTAATCAGAACATATATGATGATATCTATATAGTTACCGACGAGGAGGCTATACAGACCGCTAAGGACTTGGCTTCCAAGGAGGGAATAATGTGCGGTATCTCCAGCGGCACAAATGTTGCGGCAGCTCTCAAGCTTGCCGAGAAGCTGGGTGAGGGCAAGACAGTCGTTACTATCCTTCCCGATACTGCCGAGAGATACTTCTCAACACCTTTATTTGAGGACTAATAAGCACGGAATGTGCATAAGGAGGTATATTTTATGAGCAAACTCAACGATTTTCTCACCGAAGCAGGAGTATTCTTCCTGGCTACAAAGGACGGCGACCAGCCTAAGCTGAGACCACTCGGTCTCCATATGGAAATGGACGGAAAGGTTCTTTTCGGCGTGGGAGACTTCAAGGACGTTTACAAGCAGCTCGTTGCTTCGCCACTCTGCGAGATAGCTGCCTGCAAGCCTGACGGAAAGTGGCTGCGCTACACAGGAAAGGCTGTATTCGAGACTGACCCCAAGTACGCAGAGGCTGCTCTGGACGGTGCTCCTCACCTCAGAGACATTTACAACGACAAGACAGGGAACAAGATGATGATCTTCCGTCTTGAGGACGCAAAGGCTGTTATCATCCCCGTTATGGGCGAGGGCGAGAGCATACTGTAACAGCTGATTTAGCTGAGAGTTGAGAGTTATGGTGTCGCCTGCGGCAACAATATTTAAATATTGTGAGCAAAGCGAACACAGTAACTATTCACTATTCAATATTCACTTTTCACTGTTAACGCTTGCGCTGAATTACGATTAGTCTTAGCTGCTGTGTAAAATGCCCGATGCGAAATCGGTGATGTTGATACAGAAGTTTTAGCCATAGTATTTCTGATGTGCGGTCAGAAGTACTATGGCGTTTTTGTTGACATAACTTCAATATTATGCTATAATTGTTGCTAATAAAAATCAAAGTTTGTTGGGATAATACGATCGGAAAAAATTGGAGATTAACATATGGGAACCAATTCAATAAGTAAAAATAAGTATTTAACAGCAGCTGTTCTGATTCCGGTATTGTATGCGGTGCAGTTTTTGTTTAGCCGTATAGGTTGGTACATTGCCTCATTATTTGATTGTTCTTCCATAGATAGTAACAATTTGTTTGCACAAGTGGCAATTCATCATATTGTTCAGATGATACTTGCAGTAGCTGTAATATTCCTGCTATATATGTTCAAAAATATCAATGGTTTCAAGCTTCGTCCTAAATATGATGCCAAAGGCATAATGTATACTGTGATCTTCTGCGCCGTTTTAGTTTTATATTATCTCACTGTTTATGTTATTGGAAGCTTTACTCACACTATAAATACATACGACTATGAATTGAACCATACTAATGTTATAGGTACATTAGGGTTTCAATTATTCCTTTCGGGACCATCAGAAGAGATTCTCTTTAGGTCTTTGCCTATAACATTGCTCTTATATGCTCTAAAAACTGATAGCAGGAAAGATCAGGTTATAGCTGTTATCAGTACAGCTATGCTATTTGGTCTGGCACATATTAATGTTTTCACATTCTCTGTACCGGTGTTCCAGGTGTGCTATGCATTTATCCTTGGAATTGCCTATGGTTTTACATTTGTAAGCACCAATTATCGAAGATTTCAATGCAGTCTTTTCTGATAAAACTGTATTTGAAAGGAAATAGTACGATGATCGATGCACTCTACAACTACCGCCAGGGCGATATTCACTCTGCTGAGTTCTCTGACGAGTTTAATGCTCTCTGTATTCCGTTCGAGGAGTCCCTGACAGAAGCACAGTTCACCACCTTCCACAAGCTCCTCGACTGCGTGAGCGAGACAGCCGCCTCTGATATGAGAGCTGCATACAAGATTGGCTTCAAGGATGGGGCAAATATGATGCAGGAAATTCAGGACAAATAATATCATAGCATAAGGAAAGGGCTATGTCCTCCGTGACCGTGTACGAAAGGCATAGCCCTGTTTTTTGATGTTGAACCTACCCGAACACCTTACGAACAATCAAACAGTGCAATAAGCAGACGATTTTGCTATAATGAAAGTAAGAGCTATTCTTCAAATCTGGAGAGTAGCTCTATTTCTATAATTGGGCTTGAAAAAGCGGAGTTTAAGCCTTATAATAAGAATGTATAAAAGATTTCCGAGAAAAATTTTTCAGAAGTGAAATATTTGCGAAGCGAAAGTTGACTATATGGGTAGAGGACCTCTACGCCTCACGGAAGGAGGCATATCCAATGGATGATGCATCAATCATTGAGTTGTTCCGTGAAAGAAATGAACAGGCGATCGCTGAAATGAAGCGAAAGTATGACAAGCTGTGCTGTTATGTAGCCGGCAATATCCTTTCTCAGCGTGAAGATATAGAAGAATGCATAAATTCTGCTTATTACGAGATTTGGAATAACATACCGCCTGACGATCCAAACGATTTCAGATCATACCTGTGCCGTATTGTGCGTAACATCGCAATCAACAGGCTGAAATATAACTCTGCTGAAAAGAGAAATCCGCAATTCACCGTTCCGATAGATGAGATCGCTGAAATAGTCCCCTCAGACGATGACCAAAGTGTCTCCGATGATGTACTTGCCGATGCTTTCAGCCGTTTCCTGCGAAGTCAGGACGAAAAGCACCGAAATGTGTTTATCAGGCGCTATTGGTTTGGCGATTCATTATCTCAGATCGCAGAGCTTTACGGTATGAAGGAGAAAACCGTTGCCACTTATCTTTTTCGGACAAGAAAAAAACTAAAAGCCTTTTTACAGAAAGAAGGGTACGATTATGAATGAGCTAAGATTTCTCGAAATAATGGGGAAAATCGACGATGACCTTATCAGAGGTGCTATGTCTGATACAAAGCAAAAGGATAGCCGTATCGTCACCAGGAGAAATATCTGTGCATTCGGTTCTGTCGCTGCCGCTGCTGTGATCACGGTTGGTTCTGTTGCTTTCTATAATGCCCATAAGCCCTCGGACTTGCTTGCAGATCATTCGGTCATCGAGCAGGATAATTCTCATAAAGATGATGGAAATCCCGAACATCAAGGCATTCATGCCACTACAAGCAGTGACAAATCAGAGGAACATACAACAAACAATTCAGCAATCGCATCACAAACAGATAAACCACAAGAAGATACCAAAGGAACAGTTACTACGCCAGTAAAAGATACTGATGCAGTCGAATCGGAAAATGCTGCAAGCAAGACGGATTCACAGACGCAGCGTCCGTGCGATAGTTCAGCACCGAATACACAACAAGGAACTGCACAGGAGCATAATCAAACTGATCCGCCAGAAGATCCGACCTCCGCAAATAATTACTACCAAAACTTCAAAGCTACGGTTGATCCCTATTCTGATGCTTATGGCGAGGATGAGCTGCATCTTGTAAGCGTTATTATTTCTGGTAGATATTATTATCAGCTCGACACTTCAGAACACCCTGCACACAATATCTCCGAAGTTGTGTCTGATAACGATTTTGGTGAGTATATCGGAAAAATTACTGAATTATACGAACATGACGATCCTTCCATATATACTGTATCTTCACAAGAGCCGAATCTTTCGGGAGCTGACGTATTTTACTATGCTCCGGCGGATAGTTCCGCTGTTATCATTGTGAAAAAGGGAGAACAATGCAGTATCTTCGTGTTTAACGGTATGACGACAGCAACTGATGAAAACTCCGCTTTTGCAGAAACTTTCAAGGTCTATGGTGCATATTCGGCTGATGATATAGAGAGTATCTCCTTTACGATCACTGTACCAAACGGTGCAGTATATGAAGTTGCACAAGCGGGAACGATCACCGACAGAAACAGAATCGCTTCTATCGTGGATATTCTGTATCAGCTCAAAGCGGAGAACACTTCTGATTCGGCATCTGCAACTCCACAATGGGTGATAGATGCTTGGGAAGCGTGCAGAGCTGATCCGAGCGCCTATACAATGGAGGATATTACTTTTGATATTGTTTTCAAGAACGGTACAGTGCTGAAAGATATTATCTATCAACCGTTTATCGGTAATGGCTATATCGCTGGTATGCAGGAACTTACACCAGAGCAGAACATCACACTGAAAGAATTGCTGAGATAGGACAGGAGAAGATAAATGATAAAGAGAAAAATAATATCCGCACTGCTCGCTGTGTCGGTCGGTTCTGCGATGCTCTCTGCATTGCCTGTAAACGCTGAGGGATTCAGCATCAAGGGCGATGTGAATGCCGATGGAGTATTTGATGTAGCTGATGTGGTACTGTTGCAGAAATGGCTTCTTGCCGTTCCTGATACGCACCTTGAAAACTGGCAGGCAGCCGATCTTTGCAAGGACAACAGGCTCGATGTGTTTGACCTGTGTTTGATGAAACGGGAGCTGATATATGCAAGTGAAGCCGTACATATCACTTCTCCTGCTTGCAAAGTAGCGGCTTTTGCCTGTGCGGACGATGGTGAACTGCTTTATTACGATAATATCAACGAACACATTGCTCCTGCAAGCCTGACAAAGCTGCTGACCGCCTCGGTCGCTTTGCATTATCTGAGTCCTGATACGGTAGTTACCGTAGGCTCGGAACAGAATCTTGTGAGATCGGGTTCCAGTTTATGCCTTATCCGACCGGGACACAAGCTGAAATTATACGATCTGCTCACGGGTATGCTCATGGCTTCGGGCAACGATGCCGCTTATACCGTAGCGGTAACAACAGCAAGAGCTGTGAAAACTGATACTGCTATGACAGATGCCCAGGCAGTCGCATACTTCTCAGAGCTGATGAATAGCTACGCAAGCTCTATCGGTATGAAAGACAGTCACTTCACGACTCCCGAAGGCTGGGACGATGCAAGCCAGTATACAACGGTTTCCGATCTGCTTGTATTGGCGAATCACGCATTTTCGATACCTGAGATAAAGACGATAACAGGCACATATCAGAAAAAGGTATACTTTGTTTCGGGCGAAAATATCACATGGACGAACACCAACGCTCTGCTGAATCCAAACAGTGCCTATTACTGTGCTGATGCTGTCGGCATTAAGACAGGCACTACCGCAAGTGCAGGAAACTGTCTCATTGCCGCCTTTGAGAGAAATGGAAAGACCTATCTTTCTGCTGTTGTAGGCTGTAGCACGGGCAATGACAGATATGAGCTGACACTGAAAATGCTATCACAATTCGGTGTGGATAACGAAGTGAAGCGGTCTGCTGTGTCAACTTCTACAGAATCCGCTCAGCCTGCAACAACGGCAGAAACAATGCCCGTAACAACCGAGACTACAACGGTCGCACCTATTGTTACTGACAGAGCAGAGATATTCAACAGACTGAATTCACTGGAATATATACCGATCACCTGTGACGGACTGCCTGAATATAAGCTCACGGATGACAACGGTGCAGTCTACTGGCTGAATTTCAGCAGTAAATGGATATGGAAAGACGGTATAGATGCAGAAGCGGTATTGTCCGATGATATTATATATTGGCTTACAGCCAATAAGGAGAGTATAGATATGAATACAACGGAATACTACGAATTACAGGAGGGATCATTATGAAAAGAAGAATGATTGCAATAACAGCATTTATGGCTGTTGCACTGGCAGGCTGCGGACAGATCGACGAGCCTTTGACAACTACGAACAGCAACGATCAACCTGCTGCTCTGATCGAGGTGCAGACTGCATCAAAGAGCGATGCTCCTGCTGAAAGCACTTCTGAAGCAGAAACCACCTCAACTACACAGAAAACAACAGAGAAAACGAGTACGGAAACAACAAGTGATGTTTTACTTTCTGAAACGCAGGCAGAAGATAGCACTATGAATGTAATATCGGAGAATAACGATACACCTCAGCCGCAGGCAGAGGAAAAACAATCCCCGGCAGGAACGGAAAAGACTGCTGCTACTGAAAGTACCACTCAGGCACTCACTACACAGGCTGAAACACCCAATGCACCTGTTGTTGCTGATAGCGGACAGGCTGACGATGTTTTCAAGATGCTTGATAGTTTGAATTATCTTGCAATAAGCTGTGACGGCTTACCTGAATATCAGATAACTGCTTCGGATGGTACAATCTATCTCATCAACTTCGACGGAGCTTGGGTATGGCGCAGACCGAGCCTGATCGCTGATGCGGATAATGAAGCTCCTCTTACGCAGGAAGTCATTGATGCAATATACGCAAATTGGGATCAGCTCAATATTGTGAAAACTGAATGGTAACATCTATTAGACGGCTCGGAGAATGTTCTCTGAGCCGTCTTTCTTTTTCAGTGGGTGTTCTCCACTATAATCATCACGCACAGCACTGAGTGGCATTTCCGTTCGTCTGAGAACAATTTCTCCTTGACAGTATTATTCAAAAGTGATAAAATCATAATCGCAATCACAGCATATTGCACAAACTTCATTTCCCATCTAATACAAGCGCGTAGTTTTCTCCATTTTGTTGTCTAATAAGTGAAAGCACATGAAAGGGCTTTCAGAAAGGAGTTTGTCGATGGATAACGGTGCAAGTAGCTACCGCCGTTTCCGTGACAATGGTGACATATCCGGTTTCGATGAGATCGTAATGGATTACAGCGACGGTCTGATGCTATACCTGACAAGCATCGTCGGAAACATCTGGACAGCGGAGGAGCTGACCGAGGAAACTTTCTTTTTGCTTGGCACTAAGAAGCCAAAGTTCAAGGAAAAGTGTTCCTTTAAGACATGGCTTTACACGATCGGCAGAAATATTGCATTCAATTACCTGAAAAAGACCGCCAGGCAGTCAACTGTTCCGATAGAGAATGCTCCTGAGCTTATCAGTGATGAGGCAGCAGTTGAGGACGCATATATCAAAAAGGAACAGCAAATTGTGGTTCACAGGGCTATGCGAAAGCTGAAACCTGAATATCAGCAAGTATTATGGCTTATATACTTTGAGGGATTGAGCAATAAAGAAGCTGCTAAAGTTATGAAGAAAAGTGTCCGCAGTACGGAATCCACTTTATACCGGGCAAAGAAGTCACTGAGATCACAACTTGAAATGGAGGGCATTGATTATGAAAAAGCATGAAGAAATGATCATGGATTTACACCGTCGGATGGACGAATATGAATCCGAAAGAAGAATGAAGCGTGCCAAGATGACGAAGGTTGCTGCATCGGTTACACCTGTTTGTGCGGCAGCGGTTGTCGGTGTCGGACTGTGGAAAGGCGGCGCACTGACTGCAAATCACGATCAGCTTATCAGCAGTACCGTAGAATCAACAACATCTGATGTGATCCTGTCTGCTGACAATGATTCATCGGCTGACAAGCATTCAGCTAACACCAAGAATACCGCTAATAAAAATGGTGAACCTACAACATCAGAATCAACAGCAGATCGTCAGGTTGCAACCTCAGACGATGCTATTCCTCGTACTACTGAGAACGGCGAGAATGTGATCGAGGACAGCGATGCAGATAATGCTTCTGTTGAAACAAATACTCCTGTGGCTGATGATAGAGGTGCGCTTGTCTCAGATAACTCCACAATCACTAATAATGAGTCGCAGAGAACAACAGATTCCCCTGCGGTGCAGACCGAAGCTCCGGTTCAGCAGACTACTCCGCCTGTTCAGCAAACAGAACCTGCGTCACAGAGCGTTCCTGATAACTCTGGAAATCCTTCAAATGGTGGCAGCAATATGTGGTGTCTGTTTCGTTGCACTATTGAATGGAATGGTGTAACATTTAATGATAATACCGAGATAGACGCATCCGCATACACGCAGGATAAGTATATCGGTAAGGTCAGTGATTTTAAGGGAGAATACAAGGATTCGATCAATTACCTTATCCATCCCGAAGACAGCGTTTATACATCAAAGGAAAATCCTTATGTTCTACTTATTGTGAAGACTGAGCCATTCCCGCTCTATGGTTCAGTAATAGCAATGACAAATCCAGCTTTCTTAGATGGCGTTGTATACAGACCGCATACCGAAGATGTACCTTATGAGGACATTCAAGTTTGGAATTAAGCTATAATGGCGATTTTTGAAAGCACAGATAACAGGCACGGAGAACGCTCTCCGTGCCTTGCTTGTTTTAGGGAGATAGTTTTCCCCATACTCATCAGGGACGGCTCTGAAGGACATTTTCGTTCGTCTGAGGCAAAGCAAAAGGCTCTGCAATTCTGCAAAGCCTCTATGCTACTTATTCGTCCTCGTCTGAACACTCCGACAATCCATGTGTGAGCTGAATGTATACGCACTCTGCTCGGTCACGCTCCTCACCCTCGGTGGTCATCATTATTTCAAGGAAATGTGACTTAGCTTCTTCGTAGTCTGTCCAGACCTCACGCCTGCCGTTGCATACGGTAGTGACCTTGCGTGACTTCGGCATTGCCAATTCAGGTGTTTTCAACATAGCTGATACCTCCAAATTTATATTGTAGATACAGTATATACCATAATCATGCAGGAGTCCAGCATATCGGGATAATTGTAATCATTCTTGTGCAGTGCGCTGCAATATTACAAAAATCCTCGGTGCAATGTGCTGTACTATTCAAGGTCATTCCGCTTACGCTTCTGCTGTTGTCCTCGACTCTGCTCCTGTCGCAGATATTCCTCTATCGTCCTCGTCGCTTCGGACAGCTCACGGGACTTCTTATCCGCCTGATTGTATTCCGTATTTTTCTTCGACAGCTTTTTCTGCAAAGATGCGATATGCTTTTCAAGATTTTCGACTTTCGGAATATTGCCTGACGGGTAAAGCTCCAAAACCTGTTTGCAGGTTTCGTGATATTCGGCAATATCGCCGCCGTGTTCCTTGCGGTACTTCTTTTTCTCTCGACCGCTGAGTGCTTTCAGTTCCTCTCCGATATGCTTGACCTTGCGATATTTTTTCAGCACTTTGAGTTTTTCTTGCAAATCTTTGATCTGTGCGTTCAGGTCATTCAGCTCACCGACAAGATGCGCCCTTTCAATAAATGCCTCCATCGCAGCACCACGAACCTGATCCGGCTCAACGCCGTATGCGGTGATAATATTTTTTGCGATGCTTGCCACCTTCATATTGCCACGGTCGATAGCATCACGGACAAATTTGTTCTCCTCAGCTTTCGGAGTGATTTGTCTGACTTTGATTCTCGGAACATATATCATACCGCCCATATACTGTGCGATACGCCCTTTGATCTGCTCGGTTTCATAATACCACCCCAGCGTTTTCGCTCTTGTAAATTTCGTCCTCGGATTGCGTTCTTTCTGCTCTGCAAGCATAAATTTTAGGTCGATCTTGTGTTCGGGATTGTACTCAACAAGCACTCCGAAATCTGCACATTTTGCAAGGAAGTCCTCAAAGTTTTCGCTGACCTTGATTACCTGATCTATCGTGAATTTCAGTTTAGCTTTCCACGATAATCCTTGCCTTGACATATCCCACTCCCAATGGTTCTTGCCCTTGCCCATTTCGGGATGTTCAATCACAGATAAATGATGCTGTCGGCATACCTCGTCCGTGATGTTCATGAGCTTCTGAAATGACCTGTCCTGCTTGGTAGTCCTGCGGTTTTCGTGCGTTTCAAAAGTCCTGCCGTCGATGCAATTCGTATTGTTGAAAACGCAATGGAGATGCGTATGGTTCTTGTCGATGTGGCAGGTCATGAAATACTGATAATCGCCTTTGAGGAACTGCTCACATATCTCCTGACCGAGCTGCAAGGCTCGCTCCGGCGTGATCTCACCGGGCTTGAAACTCACAATGAAGTGCTGGGCAAGAACGGAACTTTTACCAGTCCCGTGTTTCCGAATCTCAGCAAAATCATGACTTGCCTGCAACGGATCAGAGCTGCAACCTTCTGTGATGATCAGTCTGCCGTTATCCGTCTTTTCAGGATTTGCGATGTAGTTCAGTGCTGCAAGGTCATCAGCAGAGATTGAAAATATCTTAGTGGTTGCCAGAGCTTGTTCACCCCCTCCTTGATCTCTGCAATATCATCGTCGTAAACTCTGCCGCCGCTGTTTGCACGGACAGCGATCTGATTGATATTGCCTGAGATGCTCCTTGCGAGTCGGAGAATTTCACTCAGCTTCTCCTCGTTAAACTGGACGATGTATCCCTCAAAGATCATCGCCCTGACGAACTCGCTTCGTGACTTCATTCCGCTGTTGCGGAATTTGCGGTCGATAGCATCAAGCTCCTCTCGGCTCACCCTGATCTTCAAGTAAAGATCACGGCGATTCTTGTTTTCTTTCTCATTCATTTTGGTGTAAACCTCTCTTTTTATTTTTCTGTGCAGGGTTTCAGGGGCGGCAGCCCTCTGACAAGCGGTGCGAATGTGGAAGTCACGAATGTGCGCCCACGATTTGCCGAGCTTATTAGGTATTTCTTATGGAGACCTCAGCCCAAACAGCTACCTTTGATATAACACTAATAGAAGGACTATATCGTAATCGAATAATGGAGGTAAATCATATGTTATCTATACCTGAATTGGCAATGCCAAAATCAAATACAGTCACTACGGTCTATAACGGCATACGTGAAGTCTGGACGGACTACGAACAGGCTAAAGCGTATTACCTTGAACTCATGATGACCACCGATGGCGAGGAACGTGACCGTGCGGAGTGTGTTTATATTCAACTTCTACATGGTCTTGATGAGTGTTCTGATGAATAAAAAGAGCTGAATCATATACAACAATACAAAAGCCGTACTCTCAGTTTTTGAGGAGTTCGGCTTTTGTAGTTTATCGAATGATAATATGGTCTAATTTAGTAGAAAGATATAAAAATATGTAGTTTCCCCATTGAAAAACATTGCGGAATGTGGTATAATATATAAGATAATACCCTGAAACATTTGAGGGGCATGGAGGTCATAACATGGCAAAAGCTGCTAAACCGAAAAAAGTTGTTTCAATGGAAGAAGCTTTATGGAAATCTGCGGACAAGCTCCGTGGCTCTGTTGAGCCTGCTGAGTATAAGCACGTTGTTCTGAGCTTGTTCTTCCTGAAATTCGCAAGTGATAAATTTGAAGCTCAGCGTAAAATGATCGTTGAGAAATATGGGGATAAATTTGTAGACAATATTGCTTTCTATACGAAAGATAATGTTTTCTATCTTCCTGCCGAGAGCCGCTGGAGCTTTATCATGGAAAATGCAAAGCAGGACGATATTGCTCTTAAAATAGATACTGCTCTCTTTACAATAGAGAAAACAAATCCTGCACTGAAAGGCGCACTCCCTGATAACTACTATTCTCGTTTACATATAGATACAAGCAAGCTCGCATCGCTGCTTGATGAAATTGATAAGATCAATACCGATGATTCCGAGAATGATATTATTGGACGAATCTATGAGTATTTTCTCGGTAAGTTTGCTCTGGCAGAAGGTAAAGGCAAGGGAGAATTCTATACTCCGAAATGTATCGTTAATCTTATTGCCGAGCTGATAGAGCCGTATGACGGCATACTGTATGACCCTTGTTGCGGTTCGGGCGGTATGTTCGTGCAGTCAATAAAATTCGTTGAAGCCCACAGCGGCAACAAAAAGAAAGTATCTATCTACGGTCAGGAGTATACCAACACCACATTCAAGCTCGCAAAAATGAACCTTGCTATTCGTGGTATTTCTGCTAACCTGGGCGAAATGGCTGCGAATACCTTTACTAACGATCAGCACAAAGATCTGAAAGCAGATTACATCATGGCAAATCCTCCATTCAATCAGAAGGAATGGAGAGCTGAAAACGAGCTTGTCGATGATCCCCGTTGGAATGGATATGAAGTACCTCCTACAAGTAACGCTAACTATGGCTGGATCCTGAATATCGTTTCAAAGCTGTCTCAGAATGGTGTTGCTGGCTTCCTGCTTGCAAACGGTGCTTTATCTGATGACGGCACGGAGCTGAAAATCAGAAAGCAGCTCATTGACAACAATCTTGTCGAGGCTATTATTATCCTGCCGAGAAGTTTGTTCTACACAACAGACATAAGCGTTACGCTATGGATACTGAATAAAAACAAGAAAGCCCGTGATGTTGAAAAAAACGGCGAGACTATTCATTATCGTGACCGTGAGCGTGAAATACTGTTTATGGATCTGCGTCAAATGGGCAGTCCGTTTGAAAAGAAATATGTGGAGCTGACCGAGGAAGACAGAGCCAAAGTTACAGCTACATACCACGCTTGGCAGCAGAAAGGCTATGAAGGAACCTATCAGGATGTTCCTGAGTTCTGTTACAGTGCTTCTTACGATGAAGTTGCTGAAAAGGGCTTCACTCTTGTGCCAAGCCGATATATTGAGTTCGTAAACCGTGATGAAAACATAGATTTTGATACCAAGATGAAGGGCTTGCAGGCTGAACTGAAAGAGCTGTTGATCGAAGAAGAAAAGTCTAAGGCTGATCTGCTGGAAGTGTTTAAGGAGTTGGGGTATGAAATCAAGTTATAAAATGCTTGGGCAGTATATACGTCCCATAGATGTAAGAAATACTGACGGACAGGAAACAAATCTTTTAGGCGTATCAGTTCAGAAGAAATTTATCCCATCTATTGCTAATACAGTAGAAACTGACTTTACAAAATATAAGGTTGTAAAAAAACGCCAGTTTACATACATCCCTGACACATCACGACGAGGTGATAAAATAGGAATTGCTCTTTTGGAGGACTATGATAGTGGCATTGTCAGCAACATTTATACGGTTTTTGAAGTTATAGATACAGAACAATTATTGCCTGAGTATCTTATGCTCTGGTTTATGCGTCCTGAGTTTGATCGTCTCGCACGTTTCAAATCACATGGTAGTGTAAGAGAAGTGTTTGATTGGGAGCAAATGTGTTCTGTTGAACTCCCTGTTCCAGATATAGAGAAACAGCGAAAAATTGTTAATGCTTATAAGACGATTAATGATAGAATCATCATGAAACAGCAGATAAATGATAATTTAGCGGCTTAATTCTGAGAGTAAGACGGATTGTAGAGCTTTAAGATTAGATATCTCATTGCCATTCTGTGATATAATGTTTTCAATTCGCCTGAAATCTGCATTGATTTTTTCAAGAACGCTTTCAGAGTTTGGAATATTAAGTGATATTTTCTGTAAATCTTTAATCGGTAATTGCGGCTGTGCCGATCCTGAGCGATATTGTTCTATAGCTGACTTCATATAAGAGCTTTTTAGTAGCGCATATAGGTAGTAAGACTTGATTTTATCGGATTTACTGCGTATTATAAGCATTCCAGAGTTTATTCTTACATTCTCATAAGGAATATGGTTGTTGTAGAACGCTACATTTCCAAGAGTTCCACGAGATGTTAGTACAATATCGAACCTTTCCAAATGTCCTTTGTTCATTAGTTCATCTTTTTCTTTTGTTATAAACATACAGTCACTAAAATCGAATCCAATACCAGTGACATTTGAAGCGTTTAAGAATAAACAATATCCTTCTTTTGCAAATTCATCATAGGTCGGATAGTTTTTTCCTCTATCGCCATCGATAAATTCAACTATATCTCCGAGAGATATTAATGAAGTATCTTCTGTTGAGGTCGTTTTCTTTAAAATTACTTGCTCAGTTTCAGCTAAATTATCATTTAGCACCGATCTATGCTATAATTATAGAAATATACCATAGATCGGAGCGAGTAATGATGAAGGAAACGATAATACGGGAGATATTACATGATGTTGCAGGGCTTCTTGATAGCAGGCAGTTGGACGAGCTGCGTTCTGTGCTTGAAACAAGGCTGAAAAGCGTGGATATGACAGAAAGCGCAGATACCGCTGAAAAGAACAGGCAGGAGAACAGCCATTTTCTTGAAATGTTTATCTCAGCAAAGCGTGTTGAGGGCTGTTCTGAGAACACATTGAAATACTATCAGACAACGATAGAGAGACTATTATCCGCTACAAGCAAATGGATAAAAGAGATCACGACCGATGATCTTCGGCTGTATCTTGCGGAATACCAACAGCAGAACAACGCAAGCAAGGTGACGGTTGACAATGTTCGCCGTATATTGTCGAGCTTCTTTTCATGGCTTGAGGACGAGGACTATATCGTAAAAAGCCCTGTCCGCAGGATTCATAAAGTCAAGACTGCAAAGGTTGTAAAAGATACGCTGACCGATGAAAACTTGGAAGTTCTCCGTGATACTTGCCATAATCTTCGTGATCTGGCTATGATCGAAATGCTAACTTCCACCGGAGTACGTGTTGGAGAGCTTGTTAAGCTCAATAAGGCTGATATCGATTTTACGGAACGCTCATGTATTGTTCTCGGCAAGGGCAATAAAGAACGTGAGGTTTACTTTGATGCAAGAACAAAACTGCACTTGCAGAAATATCTTGAACAGCGTACCGATAATGATCCGGCGCTGTTTGTATCAAAAAAACGCTCCGCATACAAGGCTGACTATCGGAGCGATACAGCGTATTGTCCGCAATCTTGGAAAACAAGCAGAGATAAGCAAGGTTCACCCACATAAGTTCCGCAGAACATTGGCAACGAGAGCCATTGACAAAGGTATGCCGATTGAACAGGTGCAGCGGCTTCTCGGTCATCAGAAAATAGAAACTACTATGCACTATGCTATGGTAAATCAGAGTAATGTAAAGATTGCTCATCGTAAATATATAGGTTGAGGTGATAATATGGAATACAAGGTTTTAGGCGATTATATAAATCTTGTTGACCTTAGAAATAGAGAATTAGGGATAACCAATCTTCTTGGCGTAAGTATCGAAAAACGCTTTATTCCGTCTATTGCGAACATTGTCGGTACTGACCTGTCAAGTTATAAGGTTGTGAAGAACGGACAATTCGCATACGGTCCGGTTACATCAAGAAACGGAGAAAAGATTTCCATTGCCTTGCTGAATGGCGAGGACTATATCATATCAAGCTCCTACACCGTCTTTGAGGTAACACGCAAGGACGAGCTTGATCCTGAGTATCTTATGTTGTGGTTCAGCCGTCCCGAATTTGATAGGTATGCAAGATACCGTTCTCATGGAAGTGTAAGAGAAATCTTCGGTTGGGACGAGATGTGCGCTGTGGAGCTTCCTGTTCCCGATATAGAGAAACAGCGTAAGATCGTAAAGGCGTACAAGACTATTACCGATAGAATTGCACTGAAACAGCGGATAAATGATAATTTAGTTGCTACCCTTAGAGCTTTATATCAAAAAATGATTGTTGATACGCAAACTACACTTAGCAAACATTCTCTGTCGGAAATATGTTCTAAAATCGGAAGTGGTGCAACTCCGAAAGGTGGAAAAGAATCCTATATCGAAGAAGGCATTGCGCTTATTCGTAGCACCAACGTGTTTGATTATTCATTTTCATATTCAGAGTTAGCCCATATTACCCAGGAACAAGCAGATGCACTTTCAAATGTAGAAGTTGAAGCTGATGATGTTCTGTTCAATATAACTGGGGTATCTGTTACTCGATGTTGTATAGTTCCAGATGATGTTCTGCCTGCAAGAGTAAATCAGCACGTTATGATAATTAGACCAATTAACGGGAAAGATATGAGCTACTACCTTATGTTTGCACTTTGTGATCCTGATAATAAAAACAAGTTGTTTGGTATAGCGCAATCTGGTTCAACTCGTGAAGCAATAAACAAACAAGAAATGGATCAATTTCAAGTTCTATTACCCAGCGATAGTCAAATTGCTGAATTCGGAAATATAGCTCAAAAGACATATGCAAAAATAAAGCAAAACACAGCAGAAATCAGAAAACTAAGTGATATGACGAGCATCCTTTTATCTCAGCTTTCAAGCCGCTAAATTATCATTTGATTACTCAAAATAGTCGGAGGTGTATAATGAGTAAATCATTAATTCAAGAAAGATATTGGTCTTCACTGACAGATAAGAAATTTGCTTTGCATTATATTGAAGCTCATTTCGCAAAGTCGATACAGATAAATAGAATAATTAAAATCATTATGGCGGTCGCATCATGTTCTTCAATAGCAGCATGGACTATATGGAAACAACTTGCTTTTTTATGGGGAGTTATTATAGCTGTTTCTCAAGTTGTTGGTGTTGTAAATGAGTATCTACCTTATCAAAAAAGGATTGAAGAAATATCAAACCTCAAATCAGAATGGTCGTTAATATTTTTGTCAATGGAAAAAGATTGGCTTAAAGTCTCAAAAGGTGATATGACAGAAGAAGAAATAAATGATCTTTTATTTCAATATGAAAAAGAATGGAATGAAGCTGACGATAAATATTTCCAAGAAGATGCCCTACCTTTTAAGCAAAAATGTTACGATTATGCAGAAGATAAGATGATGTTATATTTTAAACGTTATTATGAAGGAGAATAATATGTCTGATGTAAATAACAATAATAATTCAACTGAAGCTAAAAAAGAACCAAGTAGTACATATTCAAGAGGTTCTAATATACCTACACCAAAGAAAAAACCACCAATGCCACCAGTAAAATCGCCAAAGAAAAATAAGTAAAAAAAGTGTTAATCACAGTGAAAAGAGGTGCGGTTAGTGTTCAAAATGATGTCTGGATTTCCAAGGGAAAAAATTGACATAATAAAACAGAACGGAAAAAAGCTCTGCCAAATTGATGCGTTAATTGGTGATTCAACAGCTTTAATTGAAGACACTACGATAGTTATTGAGGAAAACGATTATATTGTTCGTATTCTACCAAATGGATTAGTTGAAAACTATATTGTAACAGATAACGGATATTGTGGCGGAAGCGGTCATGGTATTCCTCCTCATTACCAGGTGAAGATGAAAAAAATTGTGAAAATTCCTACCAACCACAAAAATGATTTAGAAGATAGGAGTATAATTAATCCTATGAAAGAAAAATTGATTCATCTTGTTGATGACATACCGAGAATTGAAGCAAGATTCAAACATTTTACACCATCAAAAGGTCTGATTATTCCCGAGTGCGATTTGATTTATAATGATCCCGATTTTATTAGTTGGTTAGAAAATATCAAATATGTACTGCAAGATATATATGATAAATCAAATGATAAGTATGTATGGGATATTATTAATCCAACAGGTATTATACACAAATTCAATGGAAAGAGTGGCGACGAGCGCGAACTATTCAACAAACTGAAAAGTTCCTTGAATATAATTGCGCAAAACGCAGACAGGTATTATTCTGAATCAAGTTCAAAAGGAGATTTTACAATGAAGAAACCTATGTTGTTTATCAGTCATGCTTCTGCTGATATAAAATATGTACAACCGCTCGTTGAACTGTTAGCAGATATAGGGCTGAACAATGAGACAATGTTCTGTTCATCCGTACCTGATTATCATATCCCAATGGATAATGATATTTATGATTACCTAAAGAGTTTGTTTGACAACTATGATCTTCATGTGGTCTTTATGTTGTCTGATAATTACTACCAAAGTGCTGCTTGCTTGAATGAGATGGGAGCTTCATGGGTTTTAAGAAAGCGTTACTCTACTGTTTTACCGCCTAAATTTGATTTCTCTGCTATTAAGGGTGCAGTTAATCCCACTCAAATATCTTTGAAACTTGACAATGACAATATTGACGAATTGAAGGTAAGACTTGGAGAATTAAAAGATATTATTTCAAATGAATTTGGCATTTCAGTCCCTTCAAATCGTTGGGAAAAGAAAAGAGATACATTCATATCAACAATTAATAGCCTGATGACAGAAGGTGATTAAATGCAACTTTTCAACGAACACGCCTTAGAAATGTCCATTATGGAGCTTTTCCAAGACGAGGAATACACCTACATAAACGGAAAAAGTATTATCAGGGATATGTCTGATGTCCTTCTTGCCGATGATCTGCGGAAATATTTGCATGACCGTTATTCTTCCGAAGGCATCACCGATAGCGAGATAGACGGAATCATTCTCAATCTCCGCAGTATTTCCGGAACGATATATGAAGCAAACAAAGCGGTATATAAGCTCCTGTGTGACGGCTTTATCCTTAACCGTGAGGACAGATCACAGAAAGACCTGTATATCAGCCTTATCGACTTTGAAGCACCTGAGAAGAATATATTCAAGATTGTTAATCAGTTTGAGATTTCCGGCATGAATAATCAGACACGCATACCCGATGCCATTATCTTTATAAATGGTATCCCTGTTGTAGTCTTTGAATTCAAAAGTGCTGTCCGTGAAGATACCACAATTATGGACGCATATACTCAATTGACTGTTCGCTACCGCAGAGATATACCTGAACTTTTCAAGTATAATGCCTTCGTTGTTATAAGCGACGGTGCAAATAATAAGTATGGTTCGTTCTTCTCGCCATATGATTTCTTCTATGCGTGGAGAAAAATCGAATCTTCGGACACAGAACTTGACGGCATCAACTCCTTGCTGACAATGGTAAAGGGTATGTTCCGAAAAGATCGCCTTTTAGCTGTAATCAAAGACTTTGTATACTTCCCCGATAACTCAGATAGAGATGTGAAGATAGTATGCCGTTATCCGCAGTTCTTCGCTGCTACCAAGCTGCTTGAAAATATCAAGGCACATCTGCGCCCAGACGGTGACGGAAAAGGCGGCACCTACTTCGGAGCAACAGGCTGCGGCAAGAGCTATACAATGCTGTTCCTTACTCGTATGCTGATGAAATCAAAATCCCTGCATAGCCCTACCATTATTGTGATCACAGATCGCACTGACCTGGACGATCAGCTTTCCAAGCAGTTCTTATCCTCAAAGCGATATATCGGTGATGATACAGTTGTAAGTATCGAATCCCGTGAAAAGCTCCGAGAGGAATTACAGGGCAGAACAAGCGGCGGCGTATATCTTACAACAATTCAAAAGTTCACCGAGGACATTAAATTGCTGACCGACCGCAGTAATGTGATTTGTATATCTGATGAAGCACACAGAAGTCAGGTCAGTCTTGACCAGAAGTTAAGGATTACTACCGAGGGAGTAAACAGAACTTATGGCTTTGCAAAATATCTTCACGACTCCCTGCCTAATGCTACTTATGTAGGCTTCACTGGAACGCCTATTGATGCTACAATAGAGGTCTTCGGTGCTGTTGTGGATTCCTATACCATGACAGAAGCTGTTGAGGATGGTATCACTGTAAATCTTGTATATGATGGACGTGCAGCTAAGGTAACACTGAATCAGGCAAAAGTTCAGGAAATAGAGGATTATTACGATCAGTGTGCTGAGGAAGGCTCTAATGAACACCAGATAGAAGAAAGCAAAAAGGCTGTTGCCAAACTTGATGTTATCATCGGTGATCCTGATCGTCTCCGCGCTGTTGCAGAAGATTTTATCAATCACTATGAGACCCGTGTTGCAGAGAGCGCTACTGTAGCAGGAAAAGCTATGTTCGTATGCTCCAACAGGCATATTGCATATCGTTTCTATAAAATAATAAAAGAGCTTCGACCTGAATGGACTGAAAAGAAGCTATGTCCTGACGGAACGGAGCTGACAGAGAAAGACAAGAAAGAGCTTAAACCTATCGAAATGATTAAGCTCGTTATGACGAGAAATAAAGATGATGAGCCTGAGCTTTATGATATGCTCGGAACAAAAGACGATAGAAAAGAGTTTGACCGCCAGTTCAAAAACGTCAAGTCAAATTTCAAGATCGCCATTGTAGTAGATATGTGGCTCACAGGTTTTGATGTTCCTGCACTTGACACTATTTATATAGATAAGCCCATTCAGCAGCATACACTGATACAGACTATTTCCCGTGTCAATCGTGTATACGAGGGCAAGGATAAAGGCTTAATCGTTGACTATATCGGCATAAAAAAGAACATGAACATCGCCCTGAAGAAGTACACCAATTTTGAATGTGACGAATTTGAGGGAATAGAGCAGTCTGTGAAAATAGTCAAAGACCAACTCGAAGTTCTCGGTCAGATGTTCCATAATTTCAATAGCGATGATTTCTTTATAGGTACTCCAAAGCAACAGCTTGATTGCATAAACAGAGCGGTAGAATATGTTCAGCTATCCAATGAACTTGAAACAAGGTTCATGGCAGCAGTCAGAAGAATGAAGCAGGCTTTCAATCTTTGCAGCTCAAGCGATAAATTCTCTGATAAAGATAAGGACTATATTCATTTCTACTGTGCGGTACGATCTATACTTTTCAAGTTGACCAAAGGCGATGCCCCCGATATATCTCAGATGAACGCCCGTGTCCGTGAACTGTTGGAGGGTGCGATTCAGTCTGACGGTATTGAGGAACTTTTTGAATCTGGCAAGCATATTGAAGTTGATATATTCAGCGATGAATACATGAACAGGATCAATGCTATTCAGCTTCAGAACACCAAGATAAAAATACTGCAAAGATTACTGTCTCAGGCAATAGAGGAATACAAGAAAGTCAATAAGATCAAAGGTATAGAATTCTCCGACCGTCTTAAACAGGTTGTTGATGACTATAATAACCGCAGGCGTGATGAAGCATATGCCAACGAAGTCCTTGACGATGTTGCCGAGCAGCTTGCCAAACTCCTTTCAGAGTTAAAAATCGAAAAAAATTCCTTTATGGATATGGGGATTGACTTTGAGGAGAAATCGTTCTATGATATTCTAAGCTCCGTAGCCAAGAAGTATGAGTTTGAATATCCCGAAGATAAAATGATAGAGCTTTCAAAGCGTATAAAAATCATTGTAGATGATAAGGCGAGGTATACTGATTGGGCAACCCGTGAAGATATCAAAGCAAATCTGCAAGTTGACTTGATTCTTTTGCTTGATGAGTTTGATTATCCCCCGGTCACCATTGATGATGTGTACAAGGAAGTGCTGGAACAGGCTGAAAACTTCAAAAAATACAGTAAGTGAATACAGATATTTGCACCCACAGAACAGATACACTGTTCTGTGGGTGCTTTTTTATGTCATAATTCTTCTTAATTATTTTTTTCACGTTTCTCGTGCAAGTCCTGTGCAAGTGCCGTGCAAGCACAAGCCCCCAAAAAAGATATATAATATTTTCAGGTTCAGAAGATAGCGACAATATCTCAGAGCCGACTATAACATTTATATATGGAGGGTATCGCATGAAAAGATACAACAACTTCCTGATCGTGGGTATCGACCACGGTTACGGGAACATCAAGACCGCCAACACGGTCACACCGACAGGCATCACCAAGCTCGATGCCGCACCGACTTTCACCAAGAACACGCTCTACTATGACGGCAGCTACTATCTTATAGGTGAGGGACACAAGGAGTATCTGCCTGATAAGTGGCAGGACAATGACAACTACCTGTTCACGCTTATGGGCATCGCCCGTGAGCTTAGCCGTGAGGGCATCACTTCCGCAGACGTTCATCTCGCAGTTGGACTGCCGCTGACATGGGTGAATCGTCAGCGTGAGGACTTCCGTAAGTATATGCTCCAAAGGGAAAGCGTGGACTTTAAGTACGAGGACAGGCTCTACTCCGTCCGCATCATCGGGTGCAGTGTGTTTCCGCAGGGCTATGCCGCAGTTGTTCCGAACCTGAAAGACATGATAGGGCTGAATATGCTCGCCGACATCGGCAACGGAACGGTCAACATTATGAAGATCAACAACCGCAAACCTATTACTACACAGAGCTACACCGAGAAAATGGGCGTGAACCAGTGTGTAAAGGCAGCTTCCAATGCCATGATGAACAAACTCAGCGTGACCGTTGACGAGACGATCATTCAGAGTATGATCCGCTACGGCAAGGCTGACATCGACGGCGAGTATGCCGAGGTTCTCAGACAGGCTATCTCGGATTATGCTGACGGCATCTTCTCTTTGCTCCGCAAGTATGAGTATGACCCGAAGATGATGCGCCTTTACATCACGGGCGGCGGCGGAAAGCTCATTGAAAACTTCGGCACTTATGAGCATGACCGTGTGACGATCATCGAGGACATATGTGCATCGGCAAAAGGCTACGAGGAATTTGCATTCGCCCAGCTAAAAAAGGAGGGCAAGTGATATGGTGAAGATGACCTGTTTTCGCTTCAACCTTGACAATCCCGAACACGCCAAAGCGTGGGAATATCTGCACAGTATTGATAAGGATAAGGTGAAGTCTGGAAACACCGCTGTTGTCAGGGCAGTCAATGACTACTTTGACCGTATGCAGAAGCTCTCCGACGACCCGTACTTCGAGACACGTCAGCGTGAGGAACGCTTTATCGAGCAGATCGTAACTGAAGTTGGCAAGGCATTTACTGCTGAAATGCCGAAGTTCCTTGCAAGTCTTATGCTGAACCTGAACGCAGGGTATCCGATGCCGATACCGCAGACTGCTGTTTCCGCAGTGACGGAAAACAACAATAATATCGCCGAGAATGGCGAAAACGAGGATTATTCTGACATCGACCTTGATTTTATCGGCGGTTGATTTATAAAAACACAGAAATAAATATCGTGGGATATATTTTCGGAGACGGAATGTTATATGGTGAAGAAATAAAGGACATATCGCAAAAATGCCTGATAGCATTTTATGCGAAAAGAGAAATCCTGCAAATATCATGAAGAATTTGCAGGATCGAGCGCCTAACGCTCAGGAGAGCGAGGCTTAAATTCGATACGAAGATCGAAAGTCTTGTAGGAACAAGACGAGTTTCCGGCTCGGATTTGCGCCGGGCAGGTAGGACCGATGTAGTGACACATCGGCTACCTGCTCAGAGACGTTCCCCTCCGAGACCTTCCCCCAAGAGCCGCACAGCGGCAGAAAGGATTGACAATGGTTAATCGCAAACGCTATCACTCTATCAGCCTGAAACTGACTGACGAGGAGCTTCAGCTTTGGAATACCAAGCACAAGGCAAGTGGACTGAGCAAGACCGACTATCTGATGCAGGCGATACGCAACAGTGAGGTGCGTATCTACTCTATCGAGGAGAGCATTAACCCTCTTATCCATGAGATCAGGAAGATAGGCACAAACCTCAATCAGCTTGCCTACTTCTCAAACATCGGACAGGACGATAAGGTAAGGGCTGAGATCGGAGCTATCCGCCGTACTAATGATAAGGTCATGGAACAGATTGCCGACTTCATCAGCGACCCGAAGTTTACCATTAAGGGCATTAAATAATGTTCGGGAACGTCAATGTCGATTATCAGCCCTGCAAAACAGCCGTTCAGCTTCAAAAGGCAGCAGACTATATGCTGGGCAGACTGCCTGAGCAGATACGGGACGGAGTGGTAAAGACTGCACCCAACCTCTATTGGGGCATTAACTGCGATCGTGATAACTATGCCCGTGATGTTCTCATGACAAGGAACCTGTTTGGTAAACGTCCGAACGGCAAGAATAATCTTGCTTTTAAGATGTCAATATCCTTCTCGCCCGATGATAACGACAAGCTCACCTACGATGAAGTGTTTCGCATCGCAAAGGAGTTCGCTGATAAATATTTTCAGGGATATGAAGTGCTGTTCGCAGTGCATACCGATAATCCGCACAAGCACGTTCACTTCCTGATAGGCAACTGTCATATCGAAACAGGCAGAGCGTACCGCCGTAATCAGCGTGACCTCTATGATATGTGTGAGTTTTTCGGAAAGCAATGCATGAAGCGAGGGCTTGTAAATTCCGTCCGGAAGGATTATTTCAATGAAAATCCTGACCGTGACAAGGAGACCTTTGCAGAGATGCAGATGAAAGCCAAAGGCAAGGAGACTTTCAAAGATGAACTTCGGGAGGTCATTCGTATCGAGTGTGCCGACCCGAACAACAGGACTTTAGAAGATGTGGTAGCCGCCCTCATGAAGCATTATCATGTTGAGTGCCGTGTTAAGGGCAACACCATATCCTACCGTCACCCGAACTATACCGACAAGAACGGTAAACTTGTCTCGGTCAGAGGCAGTAAGCTGGGTGATAAATACACAGTGAAAGGAATCAACTATGAGCTTACCAAGATTTGGCGGGGACATGAAGAACGAGACCTCGCAGAAGTTACCACAAGAGGCGAAAGGCAAACCACCGACAGAACCCAAACAGCAAACAGCACTCTTCACACGGGAACAGATGATAAAAGAAGCGGAGCGTATCCGCAGGGAGTACGAACAATCACACAAGGCACAGAGACAGGGGGCAGCAGTAATGGAATCTCAGAAACCGCACAAGCAGGAAACACCGCTTCCGGAACTGAACGCAATAGAAACGAGAGTTCGGGAAATAGCGGAGGAGATCGGAGTATCCTCGGTGGACGCACAGAGGGACGAGAGGGTTCTTCTTCTGGTGACGGCAACGCTAAAGATGTGCCAACTTTTGAAGAACTATTCGACAGCTATAAGCGCCGAAATACAAAGGTTGTCCGAACACCAGATGCAGAACCTGAGCCTGCAAGAGCAGTACGCAAAAAGCGTCAGGACAGAGGTCGCTGACAGCGTTTACAGCATCTATCATCAGGTAAAGGCGCAGGAGAAAGAAGCCATCAACGAGCTGATGCAGTATGTTCAAGCCAATAGCAATCAGATGGAGAAGGATATAACTTCCTGCACCAACAGCGTGAGATCGGCAACAGCAGCGGCGGAAAAGGCTTCAAAGAAGATCGCAAGGTCGGTGGAGCGTTTCCGCAAGGTAAAGACTTTCAAGGATTTACTGTACTATGCTTCTCCTGTCCTTGTGGCAGTAGACATTATTCTCCGAGTAGTTGCTTTAGCTGGTCATTTTGGATAATGCTGTTATGGGCATTTTCAATATAGCCCCGAACTTCGGCAACTCTCGTCTGAATAAAGTCGGAATCCCTGCCGTAGAGGTCAATAAAAATGTGGAATGCACCGACAAGTTCATTTCCTGCTGATGTATCATTCAGACAAACATGATACAGACCAAGGGTATAAAGACAGTCGGCATATATCTCGGTATCCTGTAAGCCGTACTCCTGCAATGATTTTTCGGCAGCAGACACCTGCCGTATCGCTTCATCTGTCTGACCGAGAGAGAACAGCAGATCGGCGTAATTGATGACGGCACGGTATTTATCATAATAGAAAATGTCATCATCATCAAGCCGATCAAACAGAGCCATACCTGTCTGCATAGCTTTCAGTGCTTCTTCTTTTCGGTCAGCAAGGTTCAGATAATAGCCGTAGGTGTTCACGGTATTTGCTTGTAATAGAACATTATTATCGCAGTTTTTTGAGCATTCTACGGCTTGCATCTGATAATCAATTGCATTATCCAAATGCCTTTTTATCATTTCATATGCTGCGGCATCGGAAAGATACAGCGTTTTTAATTCGGGAGACTCTCTGTGATTGTTTTGCTCGAATGCGATCATTGCATCATTCAGACTGCTTTCTCCCATATGCTCCGTAAACTTAAAACAATCATGGACAAAACGGAGCTGAAAATCGGTATCGTTAAAATCCATACTCCAAAATACAGCAGCGACCATCTGCAAGATCGTTCTTTCGCCTGCCTTGATTGTGTTGGCTTCATTCAGGCAAAGCACACGGACGACCTCGATAAAATCAGAACAGGTCTCGTTATTGGTTTCCAGTTCCGAGCGGACAACCTCCGCAACAACAGACTGAATATTGACCCTGCCTTTATAGTTCTCATAGAGCAGACCAACATCTATCAGGTCTTCAACTATTACCATATTTTTCAGGTTCATGATTTTAGCAAGGAAGTCTTTTCTGAACCCAAAAACAGGAGCAAATACCATGACCCTTAAAACTTGCTTGTGGCGTTCAGGAAGCCCCAACAAATTGAACAGCCCTCTGATATGATCAAAATATGTTTTCTTTTTAGGGTGCTTATCTTTTTTGGCAGACAGCTTTTCGGCAAAATCCCTGATTTTAAAAGACTTGAGATTCTTATACAGTGTTTTCGGAGAGAACGCACCCTTTGTAAATGCCTTTGCACACAGCTCAACGCAGAATGTATGCATATCGAAAACGCCGTATATCTGCAACAGGCATTTCCATTCATCTTCCTTATACTGATAGAAATACTTTGTGAGCGTCTTTACATCATCGGCATGGCGGAATGACCGCAGTTCATATGTTACATAGTCCTCAAAACGCATATGCGATGTGAAGATCACCCTGCATTTCAGGTCACAAACATCATCAAAACATTCATCTTCATCGGGAGTAACATTGTAGTTGTCGATGATCAGCAATGCCTTTTCTCCGAGAGAAGACAGCAATTCAAGATTACGCTGATAACGTGTAATCAGGTCTGATTCCGTAGCCAGAGCATCATGGACAACATTTGCGATAATATCTTTCAGGCTGCCGCCGTAAAAGTAGCACCCAAAATACTGATACTCTTTTCGGTGATCTTTGGCGTAGGCACGGACAAACTCGCTCTTGCCAATGCCTGCAACGCCCGTTATGATAACGGTAGAATTATCAGATACAACAGCATGAAGTTCGTCCAGCTCTTTGGAACGTCCGCAGAAATGCTTGCAGGGCGGGACATATTCGTTATTTTTAAAAAGCACATCATCAACTGCTACGAGATCATCATAAAAGTATTTGGCTGCAACAATGCCCTCGTCCTTGTAGTAAAGACGAGTGACAGCGATATAGATCGATTCATAAATAAGGTCAATCAGAGCAAGGTCATCAGTGAAGTCTACAGAAAAACTGCTTAAAATACTACGGCGCATGGAAGATGAAAGTGTATCGTCATACTGAATAAGACGGTATAATTCATGATAAGTATTTGGCTTATCGAAAATATATTCCAGTGCAGACTTGATATTTTCTTTCATTTTATCAGGTGCGGCATCTTGATAGTAGTCTTTTAATTCAGGAGATACTCCGATACTGCCTTTATGGAGTTTAGTAAGCGTATAATCAGGAAATTCATAGATATTATTATCCTTTAAATATGTACCGAACAATGTGTTGACGATATTGTTGTAGGTAATGTATTTAGATGACTTTCTGTTTCGATAAAGAATGTCTGTTACATTACTAAAATCACAGTACATAGCTTTCACTCCTGTCGCATAATTTTCCAAAATATATTATAGCATAAAGCGCTATTTGTTTCAAGTCATAGGGAGGTAAAATATGACTATTTTTGAAGAAGTAAAAGAGCTTGTCGATGTTCCGACAGCAGCTCGTCACTATGGTGTTGAAGTACATCGTGGAAACATGGCGCTCTGCCCGTTCCACAGGGAGCGTCACCCGTCCTGCAAGCTGTATGAAGATCACTATTACTGCTTTGGCTGTCAGGCTCACGGCGATGTTATCAAGCTGGTGCAGGAGCTTTTCGGGCTGAAACCGATCGAAGCCGTGAAACAGCTCAACAGCGATTTCGCACTTGGTCTGGACGTGGACAAACCGCCCGATATGACGGCAGTAAACAGACGGCGGCAGGTAATTGCCAAGCAAAAAGCCGAGCAAGCAAGAGTGGAGCATATGTATGATACTCTGCTTAGGTACTTTACTCTGCTGGACAAGTACAAGATGTGCTATGCTCCGAATAGTCCCGATGATGAAACGGACAGGCGTTTCGTGTACGCTTTGCATAATATCGGCTATGCGGAGTATATGCTTGAAGCATTCAACCGTTTCGATAAGGAGCAACAGCAAGAGATAAAAACGGAGGTAGACAGGATTGAGCGAGAATACAAACGAATCCTTGATGAATGGGGAGAATGAAGAACAAGAACTTGAAAGATTGCGGGCAGAGGTCGAAGCAGAAATAGAACAGGATATTGCAGCAATGCCGTCTGATGAAGTTCAAAATGATGCACCACTTCCCAAACCACCACCTGAAAAGAAAAAACAGGAGCGTGAGTTACCTGACTGGATGGTGGACAAGCTGACGATCAACGAGATGAAGTTTTGCAAGATGTTCACGGAGAAACACCCTCTGAAATGCATCGGCGGACGGTTCTATGATTATGACGGGCTTGTTGATGAAAATGCTCTCGGTAACGAGATATACAAAATGCTCAGGCAGGCGGTATGGTTCGGACTTCCGAAGAAAGTGACACTTATAATGGACACGCTCCGCCACTACTGTTACAGCAAACCGCTTCTGCCTGATACAAGGTACATACACTTGCTGAACGGAAAGCTCGACCTTGACGGCAACTTCTATCCACGAAAGGAATTCTGCATCAACCGCCTGAATGTGTGGTACAAGCCTGAAATATGGAACAGTGGTGCATATTATCCAGAAAAGTTCCTGACTTTTCTTTTGGAACTTCTAACGCCCGAAGATGTGAATACCTTGCAGGAGTATCTCGGCTATTTGCTGATACCGTCCACCAAAGGGCAGAAGATGATGTTCATTATCGGTCAGGGCGGCGAGGGCAAGTCACGAATAGCGATCGTTCTCCGTGAGATTTTCGGCGATAACATGATAACGGGCAATTTTCAGCGTATCGAAAGCGACCGCTTTTTCCGCTACAATCTGAAAGACAAGCTCCTCATGGTCGATGATGATATGCAGATGTCTGCTCTGCCGTCCACGGGCTATATCAAGAACCTTGTCACGGCAGAGATACCGATAGATGTTGAAGCCAAAGGCAAGCAGTCGGAACAGGCGTTGCTATACACCCGACTGCTATGTTTCGGCAACGGCAGCCCGAAAGCACTCTATGATAAGAGTCAGGGATTTTCACGCCGTATGATCATTCTCACAACGCTGACACCGCCTGAGAACCGAGTTATTGATCCGCACATCGCAGACAAATTTATCGCAGAAAAAGACAAGATATTCTGCTGGATGTATGACGGGCTACGGCGGCTGATTGCTAACAACTTCCACTTCACGATCTCGGACAAGGCAAAGCTCAATGTCAAGGAAACAATGCAGGATAGCTGTAATATCCCCGAATACCTTGCGGACGACAGCCGTGTGACATATGGGGAAAAGCTGTGCGTGACATCATCGGCACTCTATGACAGCTACTATAAATGGTGCGAGGATAATGCACTGACCGCTTTTAAGCGAGAGACTTTTATCTCGTGGATAAGGCAGAATGAAGATAAGCTGAAAGTGCATTATTCCACCAATATTGCCAGCAACGGCAAGAACGTCAGGGGCTTCAAAGGTATATCGCTGACATTCAGCTATCAGTAATATACGCTGACCGTCAAAAACGGCGTATAGGCGTATAAAGCCCATAGAATAAGCGAAATCTGCGTATAGTAACGGCGTATGCCTTACAAAATGGCGTATAAAAATACGCCGTCATAATAATCATACGCCCTGCATATACGCCGAAAGTCCCGAAACCAAGGCAAATATACGCCTATACGCCTAAATCACAAGTTGTAATCCTATAGAGAGACAGAAAGGAACATTACAATGAAAACTGCAAATGCAAAAGAGCTTAACGATAAGTTCAAGGACTGCCCGACACAGATGACAGAGATAGAGATCGAGGGCAGAAAATACGTTGTCATCAGCCATTTCACAGGGCAGAAAGACCTTGATGACGTAGTATACAAGAATGCCTACAAGCAGGCTATGGACGAGGTTCTCCACGCCTAAAAAATTTACAGAACAAGAGAAAAATTACTCCCGAAGCGCTGGACTCTTTAAGTGATCTATGCTATAATAGTATATATCAAAAGTAGCTGCTTTGGGAGAAAGGAGTTATATGTTACCAAAGCAGAATAATTATAGCGTGGGCATCTATATGCGACTTTCCAAAGATGATGAACGCGCAGGAGAATCTCTCTCCATTGACAACCAGAGAAAGATACTTACCGACTATGTAACACAGCAGGGCTGGACGATCTATGACGAGTATATCGACGATGGCATTTCGGGCGTGAGCTTCGACAGACCCGGTGTACAGCGTATGCTCGACGATGCAAAGGCAGGCAAGATCAATCTGATTTTGTGTAAAGATCTTTCTCGTTTCGGACGCAACTATATCCAGGTGGGACAGTACACAGACTACATATTTCCAATGTATAATATCCGTTTTATAGCACTCACGGATAATGTGGATACAGCTAATTCGCAGAGTGCAGGAATGGACATGATGCCTATCATGAATATTTTCAACGAATGGCACAGTGCAAACACTTCCAAGAAACTCCGTGCTGTCACCGAAGCAGGAGCAAAGGCAGGAAAATACAAATGCTCTTTTGCGGCGTACGGTTACACAAAAGCAGATGACGGAAAATACACACCGACCATTGACCCCGAAGCTGCTGCCGTTGTCCGCCGTATATTTGAGCTGAGAGCAAAGGGTATCGGCACAAAGAAAATATCCGAAATACTCAATGCAGAAAAAATCCTGCCGCCCTCTGATTATCTATATCAAAAGCTCGGTAAGACAAATCCGCTCTCTATGACACACCTGTGGAGCAAAGAGTGTATTTATCATATTCTCAGAAATCCGATCTACATCGGAACACTTGCACAGCAGCGTAGACCGACTGTCAGCTATAAGAACCACAAGCGTATTCCTACAAACGAAGAGGACTGGATCGTAATTGAAAACAACCATGAGCCGATTATTTCTCAGGAATTGTGGGATAAGGTTCGTGAGTATGAAAAATCCGTAAGCCGAGGAAAGAAAGACAGCAGAGGTTTTGTTCCGACATTTTCAGGTCTGCTCTATTGTGCCGATTGCGGTTACAAGATGAAGCAGATATGGGTGAACCGCAGGAATAAGGAACACGGCACTGGATACACCTGCGGTTATCACGCACGTTACGGCAGTAACTATTGCACGACACATACCATAAACGGCAAGGTTCTTGAAACACTTGTTATTGCCGATATTCAGTCCAAACTGAACCTTATTATTGATGAGGATAAGGCGAGGAAACAGTTCATCGAAAAGAAGTCGGGAGATCGTACCTCGCAGACAGCTATTGACACCAAGCGTAAGCGTGAGATTGAGCATCGTATCACAGAGCTTGACACACTTACGCAGAGCGTTTATGAAAACATGGTTCTCGGCAAAGTACCCGAAGAGGTGTGCGTTAAACTGATAGACAAGTATCAGGAAGAAAACACGACCTTGCAGGCAGAGCTTGACGTTATACATGAACGCCTTGAAGCAAATAATCAGGACGAACGAGATGTTGACGAGTTTATCCGCCGACTGAAAAAGTATGCAGGCTTTGAGGTTCTCACCCGTGAAATGATTCTCGACCTTGTGGAGTATATCACAATTGAAGATGCTCCTGACAACCGTAACACGCCGAGAAAAATCCATATCTATTACAAGTTCCTTGACAAGGCACTTTCAAACAAACAGAACGCATTAGTATAAATGTAATGACACGTCTCCATTTGGGCGTTCCTACTTGCGCGATTTGTGTTAGCCCCTGCGGGGCTATTTTGTATTTGAGCCTGTCGGCTCAGGTGGTTTCCTCACTTCCGTGTGAGGAATTGGAGCATCAGCGACTATATTTCTCTGTGCCTGATCGCTCCGCCGCCGTCCCTATGATAAATATACTGGATAAATCTCGAAAAGTCAATGAATCGAAAATCGGGCATTCGTCAAAATGACAGTTGCGGGTTTCTATGCTCTCAGGGTATCGTAACCCCCTCATAACTGCACGTTTCTGAAAATTTGATCACCCCGATTTCGGGCGGTGTTGAGAAAAGTTTGTCTGGTATGCGAATAGATTTTTTGTATTATTGCGCGCTATAATTGAAGTATCGTGAGAGGAGTTATGGTCTTAGGTTCATGGAATATGTCAAATCTCAAAACGGAAAGTGAGGTGATCACCATAGCACTCTATTCTGAAAAGATCGCTGAGAATGATCGCAAGATCGAACAGCTCTCCAAGAACATCAAGCGTGATACGGAAAAGCGTAAGAAGCTCATGGAGGAAAATGCCCGACTGAGCTATCAGGCGATCTGTGAGCAGTACAACTGCACCGGACAGGACTTGCTCGATATTCTCAGCAGAGAACATCAGCAGGCAGAGATGCTCCAGACAAGCGGTCTGAGCGATGCGAACATTGCAGAGCTTGCAGGAAGCGGTCGCTCGTCCGAGGACAGCGATGACATTGCGTTCTACGATAAGCAGGACGGCGATGAGACTTAAAATGCCTGAACGGTCACAAGGCATTTTCCCCGTAACCGACGGGACGATTTTTATGGATACAGACAGCAGGAAGTGCGAAAATGGAACGAGCTGTCGGAAAGGATAGTGTTATACGACAAACAACAGCACTGCCGCAGAAAGAGAGAAGGCAGGCAAGAGAACAATGAAGGAGATGGACGAGCTTTACAAAGACCGTCCGACACACACCAACACTTATGAGGTGGACGGTGTAAAACATACGGTGATCAGTCACTTCATTGGTGACAGGGATATTAACGATGTGATGTTCGATTATGCCTACAACAGAGTTGTGAACGAGCTTCTTCATCGTGTTCCCGAAACAGCATAATCTTTTTTCTGAAAGCTATTGCTTTTTCCGATATGGCGCGCTATAATAGACTCATATCGGAAAAGGCTGCTTTGGAATAGAAAGGAGTTATGATGTTGCCAAAGCAGACTGAATACAAAGTTGGGATGTATATGCGCCTCTCCCATGATGATGAGCGCGCAGGAGAATCCCTTTCGATTGAAAACCAAAGAACCATTCTGACAAGATACATCGAGGAACAGGGCTGGACTGTGTATGACGAGTATATCGACGACGGCATTTCCGGCACTACCTTCGAGGAGCGTCCGGGTGTGCAGAGATTGCTCGAAGATGCACAAAACGGCAGGATCAATCTTATCATTTGTAAGGATCTGAGCCGTTTTGGTCGTAACTACATCGAGGTCGGCCGCTACATAGATTACATTTTTCCAATGTACAATATCCGCTTTATTGCTCTGACAGATAATGTCGATACGGCGAACACGGATAGTGCTTCTATGGATATGCTTCCGATCATGAATGTCTTTAATGAATGGCACAGTGCGAACACTTCCAAAAAGCTGAGAGCAGTTTTTGAAGCGAACGCAAAAGCAGGAAAATACAAAACGACCGTACCGCCCTATGGTTATCTCAAGGGAACGGACAGCAAGCACACGCCCGTGATCGAGCCGACAGGTGCCGCCGTAGTACGCCGTATCTTCGAGCTGAGGGCGGCAGGAAACAATATCAGGACGATCGCAAATATCCTGAATGCGGATCACATTCCCGTTCCGTCCGACCACTATTACAACTTGATCGGCAAGCCGAATCCCATTCGCAACTGCGGTCATCTGTGGGATAACACTTCGGTGAGCCGTATCCTGAATAACCAGATCTATCTCGGCAGGCTGACGCAGCTCCGCACAAAAACCGTGAGCTACAAGAATCACAAGGTCATCAAAAAAGATGAATCAGATTGGGTAGTGATCGAGAATAATCACGAGCCGATCATCTCTCAGGAGCTTTGGGACAGGGTGCAGGCTGTGAATGCATCTGTTGCAACTGGCAGACACACAAAGAATTTCAAACTGCTGCCGTTATCAGGTCTGTGCTATTGTGCCGACTGCGGGAGCAAGATGCGACAGCACGGCGGCTGTGAAAGAAACAGTACCTCGCCCGTGTATGTGTGCAGCCGATATGCAAAGTACGGCAAGGCGTATTGCTCCACGCATACGATCAGGAGAGAGCTTCTTGAAAGCCTTGTGCTTGCGGATATTCAGAGACAGATTGACTTGGTGCTGAATGAGCCTGACATTCGTGAGAAGCTCCTCGCCTACAAGAAGGGCGATAAGACGGAGCGTGACAATGCGGCAAGGAAAAGGCTTCGGGATATTGATAACCGCATCAAGGAGCTTGACCGTCTGATCAGAAGCGTGTATGAGGACAAGGTCGCTGGGCTTATCCCCGACAAGGTGTGTGCCGGACTCCTCGGTGAATATCAGGAGGAAAAGGATAACCTGACCGTCGAATATGAGGAGCTTAGCAAGCGCACCGATGCCGAAGATCAGGACGAGCGTGATGTGGACGAGTATATCCGCAGAATGAAGTCCTATGCAGGGGCAGAGACACTTACCCGTGAAATGGCTCTGACACTGATCGAGTATGTCAAGGTCGATGCACACCCCGGCAAGCACAAAGCACCGAGAACCATTGAGGTCTTTTACAAGCTCATAGACAAGCCGTTGACGAACAAACATAATGCCCTCGAATAACCGAGGGCATTTCAATAAAAGCAAAACCTTCTATAAATGGTGCTTACATTTATCAGAACAAAGAGTGTTATCTATCCGATGATAATGCACAGTTTGAGTAATGTGATCTCAGTGGGCGGATGCTATTTGTATATGTTATATGACAGATAAATCATGATCTATATCAGCCGCCGAAAAAAACAATGCCCCTGAGTGGTTTGTAACACTCAGGGGCTAAACTTATATATGGGTATCCGACTAATGCTTCGGGGCTGTTTTTATCTTGTGGGAAGGGGACTCAGAGTCTCCGTCCATTTTTTTCTCACGCTCAGCACAAACATGGTTATTCCGACTACAGCTGTTATAGCTTCCGCTGCGGGTACAGTTGCCCACACCCATGTCATGCTGCGGAGTATGTATGCGATAATTGCTATGGGTATCACCAGCACTGTTCCGCGGAGCAGGGAGATCATCTGCGCCCGTCCGGGCTTTTCCATAGAGGTGAAGTATATGGAGAATACGGAATTGACTCCCATGAACGGCATGAACAGGAAGTATTCGCGCAGTCCCTTTTCGGCTATGCTCCTGAAGCCCTCATGGCTCTCACTGTTGAATGCTCCCACGATGCGGGAAGTGCCCAGAAAGACAGCGGCATATGCCAGAACCGAGAATATAAGCGCTGTAGTCATGGCGAGACGCAGTACATAGCTTATCGCCTGACTGTCATTGCGTCCGTGATATCGGCACATCAGCGGCTGGATACCGCTGGCGATGCCTGCGAATATGGCTGTGAAAACTATTGCCGTGTTGGCGATGACTCCGTATGCGGCTATACCCGTATTGCCTGAGATACGGTAGATGACGAAGTTGAATATCATTATGACAACTCCGCCCGATACCTCGGACAGGAAGGAGTGAAGTCCCAGTGAGACTATCTCTTTTATAGTGCCAAATGACGGAAGCATCGCTCTGAGACTGAATGCATTCCAGCCCGTTATAACGTGTATGCTCATCACCGCCATGCTGACAAAGGGTGCGATGCAGGTCGCAAGAGCTGCGCCGCTCATTCCCATATCAAGGCGGAAAATAAAGACGTAATCAAGTATGACATTGACAAGGCTACCGCTCAGCAGTCCCAGCATAGCCAGCCTCGGTGCGCTGTCGTTGCGCATGAAGCAGGCCATGAGGTTATTCATAAGAAAAGCGGGTGAAAAGAGAAGGACCTTCTTTATGTAGCTGTGAGACATTGCGAAGATACTTGCGTCCGCTCCCAGCAGGCGGGCGACCTGCTTTGAGAGGAATATGCCCAGTATCTCAAAAACTGCCGCAATGGCAAGCATGGCAAAGAAGGCGTTTGTGTAGACAGCATCGGTCTCTTTTCGTTCCGTCCGACAGTACAGCATGGAGAACTTGCTTCCGCCGCCCATTCCCAGCATCAGTCCGAAACCGTTCAGAAAGTTGAAAACAGGCAGTGACAGGTTAAGTGCGGCAAGTCCTTCAGACCCCATCCCCTTAGAAATAAAAAGTGTATCGATAAGAATATATACCGATACACCTAAAGAGCTGATAACATTCGCCAATATGTACTTGAAAAATACAAGCCGTATTGGTTTTTTATCCATTAAATTTTATGCCCCCCAATAATATCGGCGCTTTTTACAGAAGCATCAACTCAGATGTCAGTGCGTAGCGGACTCAGAAAACGTCCCGTACTGTCATCTTTCTCATATCCATGGATATATTATATCACAGAAAAAGCTTGAAAGGCAATGTTTTTTCGGAAAAATCGGACAAATGCCGAAAACGGCGCGATTTTTGCAGGGGTTTATTAAAGTTTTGTACAAATCGCAACAATATTGGTATGACTAATTATTGAATATGCTCGGTTTTTAAGCAGCTTTCTTTTTGTTTAAGCTGATATCAGCTGTTGAAGCGCTTCAGGAACTGCTGTACTCGGTCGGAGGCGTTCTCGCCAAAAAGCTGCCGGGGAGCTCCCATTTCCACGATGTAGCCGTTTTCCATGAATATGACCTTGTCGGCAACGTCCCTTGCAAAAGCCATCTCGTGAGTTACTATGACCATGGTCATTCCCTCTGCGGCAAGCTCCTTGATGACCTTGAGTATCTCTCCCGTAAGCTCGGGGTCAAGGGCAGAGGTGGGCTCGTCAAAGAACAGTATATCGGGATTGAGGGCAAGAGCTCTCGCGATGGAGACACGCTGCTGCTGACCGCCCGAAAGCTCGCAGGGATAGGACTTGTCCTTGCTTTCAAGTCCCATTTTCTTCAGCAGAGCCATAGCCTTTTCTTTTGCCTTGGCTTTGTCCTCCTTGAGTACGCACACGGGAGCCTCCGTGATGTTGCGGAGAACGGTCATGTGAGGAAAGAGATTGAAGTTCTGGAACACCAGTCCCGTTTTCAGTCTTATGGCGCGGAGAGTCTTTGTGTCGGCGTAGACAGTCCTGCCGCGGGAGTTCTTTATGAGCATATCCGTGCCACAGACGTTGATAACACCGCCGTCTGCGCGTTCAAGCTGATTGATGCAGCGGAGCAGCGTTGACTTGCCGCTTCCCGAGGGACCGATGACTGCGACGACCTCTCCCTTTTCAACATTGAAGGAGATGTCCTTGAGCACCTCAAGATCACCGAAGCTCTTTGAAAGGTTCTTTACTTCAAGCATTGACATAACAGCTGCGCCTCCTTATTTGTAGTAGTTGAGCTTTTTCTCGATAAATCCGAACAAAAGCGTCAGCACGGTTGCGAATGCGAAATAGAACACGCCTGCCATAAAAAGGGGCAGGAGAGAAGCATAGGTGGGGACCTGCTTCTTGGCGATGTACATAATCTCCATGTAGGGGATAGCCGAGGCGAGGGAGGTGTCCTTGACGAGGGTGATTATTTCGTTTGAGCTGGCAGGGACTACTCTCTTTATGACCTGTGGAAGGATTATGCGGAAGAAGGTCTGCATGCGGCTGAAGCCGAGAGCTCCGGCAGCTTCATACTGTCCCTTGGGGATAGCCTCGATGCCGCCGCGGAATATCTCAGCGAAGTATGCGGCGTAGTTGAGCACAAAGGCAATGAGCAGCATATTGAATGTATAGCTTGCGCTGCGTATATCAACGCCGTCGAGAAGACTGTGGATAAATGAGGGGCAGCCCTCCCATTTCAGCAGATAGGGCACCGAATACTGGGCAACTATGAGCTGGAGCAGCAGGGGAGTTCCTCGCATTATGAGTATGTATATGTTTGTGAGCCATGATATGGGCTTGAATTTGCACATTTTCAGCAGTGCCACAATCATGCCCAGTGGTATTGACCACAGCAGGGTAAATCCGAATATCTTCAGCGTCGGTGGGATATATTCAAGCATGAGCCTGAACAGGTTCCCGATCTGTTCTTTTGTCATAATAATACCGCCTTTACCATATTAATAATTCATCACGATACAATGCCGATATCAATTATAACATATATTTCGACGAATAGCAAGGAACACGGAGAAAAAGTTCCCTTGCAGACGGCTCTGCCGCGAAACCGCCAGCGGGGGCTCCCCCGCTTATAGCATATATTTCCGGGAATAGCAAGGAACGCGGAGAAAAAGTTGCCTTGCGGACGGCTCTGCCGCGAAACCGGCGTCAGGGGACAAAAAAGAGCGCTCCCTTCGGAACGCTCCGTTTTTATCATGCAAAGATGATCAAGCTCTCTCAACCTTGCCTGAACGCAGGCATCTTGAGCAAGCGTAGATATGACAAGGAGTACCCTTGACGATAGCCTTTACACGCTTTACGTTAGGCTTCCATGTTCTGTTGGAACGTCTGTGTGAGTGGGAAACCTTGATTCCAAAGGTCACGCCCTTTCCGCAGATATCACATTTTGCCATTAGGTTGCACCTCCTTAACTAACCTGTAAAAATACAACATGATTATTTTAACACATAATCAGAAAAAAAGCAAGTGTTTTTTAAAAAAAATCAAAAAAATTTTTTTCGGCAGCTTAAAATGCGCTTTTTTACTTGAAATATATGCCGCTTTGTAGTATAATATATATTGTATAACTATTGTCGGAGAGTCTGCTCCGACGGGGAAAGGATATTTATGCAGTCAACAGGATTAAACATAGAATTGATAATGATGATAGTTGCAAGAGCTATCACCTTCATGCTTGTTATACCCATTCATGAGTCCGCACACGGTATCGTTGCAGGCTGGCTGGGTGACGACACCGCAAAGAAACAGGGACGCATCACACTCAATCCTTTTGCTCATATCGACCTTTTTGGTTTTATCTCCATGATGGCGCTCGGAGTGGGCTGGGCAAAGCCCGTTCCTGTTGACCCGTCGAAATTCAAGCACCGCCGTCTCGGCTACGCGCTGGTGTCTCTTGCAGGACCTGTCTCAAATCTTCTGGCGGCTTTTGTGGGCTGTCTGATATTTGTTGTCTCATCCTGTCTGCTTTTCGGCGCGGAGCATTGGGACTACATTCAGGGAACTCAGGTCCAGCAGGCGATCTTCACTCTGCTGGTGGATTTTGTCAGCATAAATGTAATGCTGGCACTGTTCAACCTCATACCCCTGCCGCCTATGGACGGATTCAACTTCCTCAGGGCTTTCATGCCTGCCAGCTTCGATAACTGGGTATTCCGCAATCAGCGTACCCTCAGCACTGTTTTTTTCGTACTTATCATCATCGGCAGCCATATCTCGCAGGTGAGAATGGTGTTCACGTTCATTTACAACATCGTGCAGTGGCTTATCTGGATGTCTGTTTCATGGGTGCCTATGCTTTTCAAGTGATATCATAACATCTCCCGAAAGGTTTTATTATAATATGAGCGCATTTTACAGATTTTTACTCATACTCATAAGCAGAGCTCTTGTCATGGTGGGACTCATGCCGCTGGCGGCTTTTGCCAAGGCAGGCGTCGCACATCTCCTTGGGGACGATACTCCGAAGCTGAACGGCAGGCTCAGTCTGGACTTCAGAAAGCACATGGACCGTCAGGGAATGCTTACGACTCTCATTCTGGGCTTTGGCTGGAGCAGGGAGATGAACTACGATGTCTCAAACCTGAAACACATGAAGCGCGATATCACCCTCATCTCGCTGGCGGCTCCGCTGACATACTTTGTCTCATACATTCTTATATACAATCTCTCGGGCGCCCTCTACGGACTGGCTCCCGATTCCATACTTCTGGCAAGCCTTTTCAGGATACTCAGGGGAGCGGCTTATACAGGACTCTGCTTCGGAGTCATTGCACTTCTGCCCCTGCCTCCTCTGGACGGCTTCCAGATATTCTACCAGTTCTCATGGCCAAAGTTCAGAAGATGGTACTTCAGCCGCTACAAGCAGATAATGAAGTGGTCGCAGTACATTCTCTACGGCATTTTTCTCCTCGCCATCATCACCGACGGCGAGATATCTGTCATAGGCTGGCTGGCTGATCTGTGGCGCTGGGCTGTACTCGACCGACTTGTATTCTTCCATGTCAATTTCCTGGAGATACCATACAAGATCATTAAGATCGTCTTCGGTAATAACTTTTTCTATCTGGAGTGATATATGGAGACCATTTCTTTCAAGCTTGAGGTGTTTGAGGGACCTCTGGACCTCCTCCTCAGCCTTATTGCAAAGCACAAGCTGAATATCTGCGATATCGAGATATCAAAGCTGCTGGAGCAGTACCTGCTCTATATAGATCAGGCTCATGAGCAGAATCTGGAGCTTGCAGGGGAATTTCTCGAAATGGCTGCAAGACTCATATATATAAAGACGGCTTCACTTCTGCCCCAGCCCGAGGAGGCTGAACAGATGAAGCGCGAACTGGAGGGCGCTCTCATTGAGTACTCTCTCTGCAAGATAGCGGCAAAAACTCTGGCGGACGCCTTTGTGGGCGGCAATATCTTCGTGAGAAGCCCCATGAAGATAAAGGCGGATATGACCTATACCCTCGTCCATGAGCCCGAGAGACTGGCTGTCGCTTACAGTGCTATTTCAATGAAAAATATAAAGTCGGAACACGCAAAGCTCCACGTTGAGAACAAGATAAACTCAGTGGTGAAGCGGCGTATCGTTTCCGTTATGACAAAGGTGGTACATATCCTCCGTCAGCTCTATGACTCGGGAGAGGTCTATATGGACAGGCTCTATGAGGGGGTCACCGACCGCTCCGCAAGAGTTGCCACGTTCCTCGCGGTGCTGGAGCTTACCAGACACGGACGTATCACCATAAGCGACGATAATACCATGATATTCTTCAAGGGAAGAAAGAACGGAGTGGATAGATCTTGGAGATCAAAGACAAGCTCGGAGCAATAGAGGCTATACTCTTTGCAAGCGGCGAGCCTATTGAGATATACCGCCTCTCGGAGGCAAGCGGAGTTGACGCAGGCACACTGCCTTCCATGATAAGGCTGCTCAATGAGCGCTATGAGGACTGCGGCAGCGGTATCTGCATAAAAAAGCTGGACAGCAGCTTCCAGATGTGTACCCGTGAGGAGTTCGCCCCTCAGGTCAGGGCGGCTCTCGAAACAAAGAGAACGGCTCCTCTCTCAAACGCAGCTATGGAGGCTCTTACCATAATCGCCTATAATCAGCCCGTTTCAAAGGGCTTCGTGGAGAATGTCCGCGGCATCGACAGCTCATCGGTCATCAATAACCTTGTGGAAAAGGGACTGGTGGAGGAGGCAGGACGCCTTGACGTTCCCGGAAAGCCTATAGTGTACAGAACTACGGCGGTGTTCCTGAGAAGCTTCGGACTCAGCTCCGTGGCAGACCTGCCGCCCCTTCCCGGTCAGAGCGACCTTGTCCTTGAGACCGAGGAGGAGTTCGTGGACAGAGAGCTGGCAGAGGCTCAGCAGACCCAATAATCACCGAAAGGAGCCGCAGGATTGATCGTACTGAAAATACTGCTATATATACTTCTTGCCGTTTTAGGCATCATACTTCTTGTGCTCATCACTCCTGCGGGAGGTGAGCTCAGCTACATCGACGGCAAATTCAGCTATAAAGTCAAGCTATGGATAATCAATATCATGGACTCCGACGGCGGCGGTCTTTACAACTGGTGGAAAAAGCGGAAGGCAGACAAAAAGGACAAGCCAAAGAAGCCGAAAAAGGAAAAGCCCGTCAAGGAGAAGAAGTCCCGAAAAAAGAATAAGGAACGGGAGAAGTATGAGTGGGAAAAGGAACTCGACGACATTCCCGTAAACGATCCCGAGGCGGATATGCTCCCTGCGGAGACTGCTTCACAGGAAAGTACAGCTTCCGCGGCTGAGGAAACAGACCATACCGACAGCTTTTCGGAGGAAGCCGGCGAGGAGGAAGCTCCCGAGAAGAAAAAGGACAAAAAGAAGAAAAAGAAGAAGGACGAGGACTTTGACGACGATCCCTTCGATGAAGGTGATGACAGCGCTGACAAGTCTCAGGACGAGGAAAAAAAGTCCGTCAGCGACAAGATAGAGTTCATAGTCGGCATATGGGAGAGCGCTCAGCGCCCCCTGCTGAAGATATTCAAGGGCTTCAAGCTGAAGGACTTGTATATCGATTTCGTTATCGCTGACGAGGACGCCTATGACTGCGCCATGAAGTACGGCAAGTACTCCGCTCTGGTGTACAACGGCATTGCATTTTTCAGCCAGCTCTTTACCGTAAGGCTGAAAACTATCGACGTTCAGCCGCAGTTCGGCGTGTCAAAAGGACGCTGGGACGCCGCAGGAAAGCTTTCCTTCCGTCTCGGTACAGTGGTCATTGCAGGAGCATGGTTCCTGATGACATATATTTTCAGGACTTTCATTCCCGGAAAGCTGAGAAAACGCAAATTGAAAAAATCCGCCGCAAGGCAGAAGTGAGGTATAAATCATGAGTGCAAACAACACACCAGTAAGCGATCTCTTGGGTATTTCCATTGAAAAGATCAAGGAGATGGCTGACGTAAACGCAATTATCGGTGAGCCTATCAAGCTTCCCGACGGTACTACCATCATTCCCGTATCAAAGGTGAGCTACGGCTTCGCTTCGGGCGGTTCGGACCTGCCCTCAAAGTATGACAAGGACCTCTTCGGAGGCGGAGCAGGAGCAGGAGTTTCCATCAAGCCCGAGGGCTTCCTCGTTATCTCTCCCGACGGTTCCGCAAAGATGGTGACAATGGAGGGCTCCAGCGATCCCATCAGCGCTGCTATCGAGAAGATGCCAGGCATTATCGACAAGGTCAGCGGATTTATCAGCAAGAGAAAGGGAAACTCCGACGACACTGCCGCAGGCGGTATCACAGACGAGTCTGTTCCCCTTAACTGAGAATAAATAATAAGCCGCGGGCATAACCTTTAGTATATCAATATACGGAGGTGCGCCCATGAAATGGCTCGTTTCTATATCTGCGGCAGCGGTGATCGCTGCTGCGGTCTGTCCGTTAAACGCTCTCGGAGCCGAATACCCACAGGTATCAGCTAAGGCTGCTGTGGTCATATCTGCCGACACAGGTGAGATAGTCCACGGGGTCAACGCTTCCGAGAAGCTTCCCATGGCAAGCACCACCAAGATAATGACGACCCTGCTGTGTCTCGAAAGCGGCGGACTCTATGATGAGTTCACCGTGGACAGCGATGCCATTAAGGTGGAGGGCTCGTCTATGGGCTTGCAGGAGGGTGACACTGTCACAAAGTACGCACTGTGCTGCGGTATGCTGCTCCCCTCGGGGAATGACGCTGCCAATGCTGCTGCCGTAAGGATAGCAGGCAGCATTGAGGCTTTCGCGGAGATGATGAACGACCGCGCCCGACAAATGGGACTGTCAAGGACATATTTCGTCACGCCCTCGGGACTTGAGGGAGAGGGGCACGGCTCCTCGGCGGCTGATATGGCGCTCCTTGCCCGTGAGGCGCTGAGGAATGACATCTTCCGCAGTATATGCTCACAGAGCAGCATGAAGGTGAAGTTCGGCTCGCCGCCCTATGACAGGTGGCTGAGGAATACCAATAAGCTCCTCGGTATGTACGACGGAGTTTACGGCGTTAAGACGGGCTTTACCGACGAGGCAGGACGCTGTCTGGTGTCTGCCTGCGAAAGAGAGGGCAAGGACCTCATCTGCGTGACCCTCAGCGACAGCAATGACTGGAACGACCATATGGCGCTGTATGACAGCAGCTTTGAAAATGTAAGGCTTGCGGAAATATGCCTTCCGCAGGATATCTCCGCGGATATTGTGGGCGGAAACGCCGAAAGGCTCAGGATAGTTCCCGAAAAGGACACTGTCTCGGTCACCACCCTCGCAGGAAGTGAGGAGGACTTCACCTTTACGGTGATGAGCAGTCCTTTCCTGTACGCTCCCGTAAATGAGGGGGATAAGGTGGGGAGCCTGTCGGTGAGCTTCCTCGGCAGAGAGGTGGAAAGGGTGGACCTTTTCGCGGCGGAGAATGTGTCCGCAAAGGCTGTGAAGCCGCGAAGCAAAAGCCTTTTTGAGAAAATAAAGGATAAGATCGGGAGCTTTTTCTCCCATTAAGGATAGGATAACTTTGGAAAAAATAAGAATTCAGAAAATGATCGCCGACTGCGGCGTATGCTCCCGCCGAAAGGCTGAGGAGCTCATAACACAGGGCAGGGTAAAGCTCAACGGACGCCCTGTCAAGCTGGGCGATAAGTGCGGCTTCAAGGATATCATCACCGTTGACGGCGAGAGGATATATATGCCCAAGAAGCGCAGCTTCGTCTACCTGATGATGAACAAGCCCAGAGGCTATGTTACCACCGTTTCCGACGAGCTGGACAGGCGCTGCGTCATGGACCTACTTACCGATGTTGAGGAGAGAGTATACCCCGTGGGACGCCTTGACAGGAACTCGGAGGGACTTCTTCTCTTTACCAACGACGGCGAGTTCGCCAACAGCATCATGCACCCCAGCCGTCATATCTCCAAGACCTACCGCGTTACGGTGCGTCCCGACATCACCGACGAGCAGCTGGTAAGGCTCTCCGAGGGCGTTGAGATAGACGGCAGGAAAACTCTCCCTGCCACCGTAGTCGTAAAGGACAAGGCTGAGGGCAGAGTGGTGCTCCTCATGACCATCAAGGAGGGCAGGAACCGCCAGATAAGAAAGATGTGCGAGGCTGTGGGACTGGAGGTCGCAAGGCTCCGCCGCATAAGCATAGGTCCCCTGAAGCTGGGTATGCTCAAGCCCGGCACTTACCGCGACCTGACCGCCGAGGAGCTCCGCGCCATCAGAAATGCCATAGGCAAGGAGAAGTGATATGCTGGAAATTCAGGAAAGATTCGATACCGTCGGCTATGAGAGCCTTGTAAAGGCTGCGGGAAGCAGTCAGCTCCATATCACGGAAGCCCTTGACAGGGGCGAGGCTATCGGCTATATCGCTTATTCCTACGGCAGCGAAAGAACTGTGGTCTATGACTTCGACGACTGCGGAGATATGATGCTCTGTGACGGGCTTGTACGCTCCGTCATGCTCAAGAGCGTGCTGAAAGGCATAAACCATATACTGTTTCAGATCGAGGACGAAAGCAAATTCGAGACCCTCAGAAAGCTAAGGTTTTTAAGCGGCGACAGCAGACAGTGCGGCGACCTTGAAAGCTTCATGAACGGCTGTCAGAGCTGCAAGAGCAAGAAAGATGAAAAGAAAGGATAGATTTGAGTGCCCATCAGGATTTCTTCAGAGCTCCCTGCATTCAAGACTCTCGGCGAGGAGAACATCTTCGTTATGTCAAAGGAGAGAGCGGAGCATCAGGACATCCGTCCGCTGAAGGTGATTATTCTCAATATAATGCCTAAAAAAATAGAGACCGAGAGCCAGCTCATGAGGCTCCTCAGCAACACCCCCTTACAGGTGGATGTGGAGCTGCTGCAGATGGCTTCCCATGTGTCAAAGAACACCTCCTCGACCCACCTTGATTCCTTCTACAAGACCTTCGACGAGATAGCCGATTACCGCTATGACGGCATGATAATCACAGGCGCTCCCGTTGAGCTTCTGGAATTCGAGCAGGTGGACTACTGGAAGGAGATATGCAGCATTATGGAGTGGTCAAAGACCCACGTCTTTTCCACACTGTATATCTGCTGGGCTGCGCAGGCAGGTCTTTATTACCACTACGGAATACCCAAATACACACTTGACCATAAGATGTTCGGCATCTTCCCTCACAGGGCGGAGGTCAGCAACTGTCAGCTCCTCAGGGGCTTTGACGATATCTTCTATGTGCCCCATTCAAGGAACACGGAGGTCCGCAGAGAGGATATCGAGCGTATCCCTCAGCTGGAGATACTTACCTCATCGGATATCGCGGGAGTACACATTGTCGCCAACAAAAACGGCAGACAGTACTTCATCACGGGACACTCCGAGTACGACAGGGACACCATCGCCAACGAGTACAGACGCGACCTTGAAAAGGGTATCGACATACAGTTGCCCTATAATTATTTCCCCGGGGACAACCCCGACAATGTGCCCGTTTTCTCATGGAGATGCACGGCAAATCTTATGTTCTCAAACTGGCTGAACTATTGCGTATACCAGAAGACTCCCTATAATCTGGACGAGCTTGAGGTACGCAACTGGAACTGGCAGACAAGTCTTTAAAAGGAGCTGAAAAATTATGGATGATTTCTACGGAAACAACAACGGCAACGGCTACAACAACGGTGGCTATAACAACGGCGGCTATAACAATAATGGTTACGGCAGCGGTTACAACAACAATGGCTATGGCAGCAATGGTTACAACAACAATGGATACGGCAGCAGCGGCTACAATAATGGCTACAACAACGGTCAGAACTTCGGCTATAACAGTGACTATGAGCCCGAGCAGAGGGGCGGAGCGGGTCTCGCCATAGCATCATTCGTGCTTTCACTGGTGAACCTGCTGCTTTGCTGCACCATGCTCAGTATCATTACAGTTCCCCTGTGTCTTATCTTCTCCATCATCTCACTTGTGAAAAAGAGAAAGGGAACTGCATTCGCCATCATCGGTCTCATTATAGCCCTTATCAGCGGCGCACTGTTTGCTTACCGCGGCGTTATGGTCTACCGCTTCTTCTCCGATGGAGTATGGTCCGATTTCGTTTACTTCGCCGAGAATGAGGAGCAGATCATCGAGGACTACGAAAGAGACGGCACTATCCCCGACAGGTACGACAAGTATCGTTCCTCCAAGTACGACAAGATATGGAAGGACAGCGGTTTCGAGGACTTCGACGATTTCTTCGACCAGTTCATCAAGCAGCGCAAGGCAGAGGGTAACGGCTCGGGAAGCTATTCAACGGGAAAAAGCTCCACAGACCTTGCACTTGGCTTTCAGCCTGCACTTTTAGTATAATATGACATGACAAGTCCCCGAGCGCTCAGAACGGCGCACGGGGGCTTTTTTTATTCTGTCAGGCGCTCCATGAAGTCCTCGGTGGAGAGAAGTCCGCTGCGGTTATAGCGGAATATGCCGTAAAGGCAGTCGGGGTCACGGGTGATGAGGTTCATGCCCTCGCGGCAGGTCAGGGTCATGAGTATGCCGCTGTCACGGAGCACGGGAAGGCTCTCGGGGCAGAGCGAGCCGAAGGGATAGGCGAATGCAACAGGGGAGACTCCGCAGTTCAGCTGAAGCTCCGTGCGGAGGAGCCCAACATCTGCGGAGAGCATGGCGGAGTAGTCCTCCACGGTCTCGTCGGGGAGCCTTGCACAGCCCTTTCTGACATTTCCCGAGTGCAGGTCATAGGTGTGGCTGCCTATCTCTATGCGTCCCGAGGAGAGAAGCTCCGAAACGTCCTCCCATGTGAGATATGAGTAGCTGTCGGCGTGAGGGTCGGCGGCTGCATAATCATCGGTGTACCTGCCAACAATAGATACAACGGCGGTCATATCGAACTTCTCCAGCAGGGGCAGGGCAAGGGAGAGATTGTTGTAAAAGCCGTCGTCAAAGGTTATGAGCACGGGCTTTTCGGGGAGCTTCCCCACGCCCCTTGTGTAGCTGATGAGCTGCTCGGCGGTGACGCTCTCAAAGCCATTGTCACTGAGCCATGCAAGGTCGCTTTCAAGCTGTCGGGGAGTGACGGTGTAGGGGGAGGGCTCCTTCTCGCATACGCTGTGGTACATGATGACGGGCAGAGACACGGGAGCTTCCGCGGAGTTGTCCGCAAAGGTGGGGATAAGGGCAAAGCCTGCCCCCCAGAAGCACAAGGAGGGCTGAGACTGCTGCAATAAGCCTTTTCAGGCGGAAACATCTGAACATAGTATCACCTCACTGAATAATATGCGGTATTTCGTCGAATAATGCGCTTTATGTGTGATTATCAGGGGAAAACCTTTCTGAGGAAAGGTTCTTCCCCCGAACCCCTTTCCAAAGACTTTTGGCTGGTTTTTCTATGGAGAGGGTGCCTTGAAATAAAATAAAACGGCATAAACTATGAAGCACCTTCTCCATAGAAAAACTAAAACAGAGCCTTCAGAAAAAGTTGAGGGAAGCACTTCTTCAAAAGCGTTTCACTTATTATCACACATGATCGCAGCATGAGTATAATGCAAATGGGGACATACTTCCCGTATAAGGCTAATATACTTATTTCAGAGGAATTACTTGTGAGGTGAGTATTTATGACGCGCCATAGACGCAGAAAGCTGAGAGGACTTATGAAATGCACGGCGGCGGTGATACTGCCCCTTTTTGTGGCGGCAGGTGCAAGGGGAGCGGCTTATGTGAGCAGGGCTGTTACGGGTGAGGGCAGAGCAGTGACGCAGAGTACCGAGGGGGCGGCGGCTCCCGTAAAGGCGGAGAAAAAGGAGAGCAGGCTGACCTTCACGGAGCTTCCCGACGAGAGCGTAATGCTGTCTGAGGGCTACGGTATCGAGGACGAGAGCGGCAGCAGGGAGCTTCTCAGGTTGCCATCTCCGCAGGATATGAGCTCGGCTGATGCAGGTGCAAAGCCCTATCCCACACACTGGGAAACGGGTGAGGGGGAGATAGTCCGCACCACCTACGGGCGGTACAGCAGCAGCGCATTCTTCGACCTTGATGGCGGAGGACAGGTCAATAACAAGACCGATATCCCCAATGAGGAGCTTATCCGCGAAAGCGCCTGCCTGCCCAATTTCACCGTGGAGGACACCGATGAGCCCCTTGTGCTCCTCTATCATACCCACACCACCGAGAGCTTCGAGCCATACGTCAGGGAGCACTATGACAGCAGCTTCAACTACCGCACCACCGACGATACCAAGAACGTGGTAATGGTGGGGGACGCCATTCAGGCGGAGCTTGAGGCTCAGGGCATAGGCGTTATCCACGCAAGGGAGATACACGACTATCCCTCCTATAACGGTTCATACGCGCGGAGCCGCGAGACTATCACGCCCATTCTGGAGAAGTACCCCAGCATAAAGGTGGTGCTGGATATCCACAGGGACGCCATTGCAGGAGAGGGCTACGCCTATCAGCCATTTGTTGAGGTCAGCGGCAGAGAGGCTTCGCAGATAATGATAATATCGGGCTGTGACGACGGTACCCTCGGTATGCCCGATTATATGCAGAATTTTCACTTTGCCTGCACCCTCCAGCAGAAGCTGGAGTCCGACTATGAGGGCTTTACCCGACCTATCCTGTTCGATTACAGACACTATAATCAGGACCTCACCAACGGCAGCCTGCTCATCGAAGTGGGCTCCCACGGAAATACTCTGGAGCAGTCTCAGTACGCAGGACAGCTTTTCGGCAGGTCGCTGGGAGAGCTGCTCAATTCCATGAAAGGAAGATAATATGCACAGAAAAAAGAAAAAAACCGTCCTCAGAGCAGTTTTCATGTATCTGCTGCTGAGCGGCGGCTCGTGGATGTTCATATATTCTTATGCCAATTCCTGCAATCACATGAGGGGAGAGTACATGGTCCCTGCTCAGATGGTGGTGGAGGACGAGAGGGCAACTGTGGATATACTCGGTCACAGTGCCGAGTTCAGCATATCGGACATAGCCCCCACAGCAAGCTCTACTGCGGAGCCTATCTGCTCTCGCCGGATGATTTTAGGCTTGCGGCATATGTGGTGTCGTTATGTATATAGCTTGGACTGTCTTGCGTAGTAGAAGGTGTTCAGCTCGCCCGTATAGATAAGGTCAGCCCCGGGGAAGCTGCGGAAATCGTCGGGCTTATACAGTGAGAAAGCCTTGTCAAGATGAATGCCTATCTTGTCCATAGTGTAGGCTACGAACTGCGAACAGACGAAGCTCCTCTCGCGCTTCCACTCGATATTGAAGTAAACGGCGAGGAGTCCGAGAAGGTTGTAGGAATATATCTTCCTGTGAGCTGAGAAGTGGTTGATTATCTTGTTATAGGCTTCCTTCTGCTCGGGAGTTACGCTTATGCGGTATATCTCGCATGGGATATTGTGGTACTGCCCGAGGGTACCCTGACCCACTATTTCCTTGTTGAAGGTAGCAGGAAGCGGAAACGGTCGGTATGTACGGCAGAAGCTGTACATCTCCGAAAGCTGTATATCTCCCGAAAGGGAAACATGATTATACGGTTTTTTTGTTAGAAATTTGAAGAATCGTGCGGGTCTTGTACCTGTCTGTGCAACTATCAGATAAATGTAGCCCCCCAAAACGTTCCCTCCTAATTTATTTTTTATAATTATATCATAAATGCTTGCAAATTTCAAGAGTTTTTGCTATAATTATATTGTTGTATGTATTTTTATTGATATGCGCCTGTAGCTCAGAGGATAGAGCATCGGCCTCCGACGCCGTGTGCGCTGGTTCGATTCCAGTCAGGCGTACCAGCACAGAGCCTGTGCTCCCGACCACGGGGGGGCGCTCGTAAGCTCGCTTACCGTTATCGGAAATGATAGTTGTACATCGCTTACGGCACTTTTATTGTTTCTGTCACAATCATACAGCAGGAGCCCCCACGGGCTCAGCGTTCGGTGAATAGTGAATAGTGCTTTGCAGTGCTGTTTGCTGTTCACTTTTCGTTATTTACTAAGCACTAATAACTAAGCACTCACGCGAGGGGGGGAGTTGCATGATAGACATTGACAATATCGAAAAGTATAAGGAGAATAACCGCATTGAAGCCAAAAAGGCAACAGGCGGACTTCCCATAAGTCTGTGGGAGACATACTCCGCATTTGCAAATACCCTCGGCGGTATCATACTCCTCGGCGTGGAGGAGTTCCCCGACAGGTCACTTCATCCCGTTGACCTGCCAGAACCTCAGTGGCTCATCAGCGACTTCTGGGACATTATGAACGACCGCAGGAAGGTGAGCCGCAATATCCTCACCGAAAATGACGTCCGTATCGTCGAAACTGAGGGCAAGCACATCATCGTTATCAATGTTCCCCGTGTGAAAAAAGGCGAGGAACCCATTTACATAGGCGGCAGTCCATACACAGGCACCTACAGGCGCAGCGGCGACGGTGACTACCGATGCAGCGTCGAGGAGGTCGCGGAAATGCTCAGAGAGGCTGAAAGGCAGCGCCGCCATTGAGCAGCTTTAGTTTGCTGCATATGTCTGAAATAAAAACAACTCCCCTCATGTGAGGGGAGTTGTTTTTATTTGATATTAACCCCAGTATTCGGGATGCTCTCTTTTGTTGATCATGCACTTGAGTGCTCTGTGAGTTTCGGGACCGAATATTCCATCTACAGCAATTTCACTTGAGATTGGAGTACCATCCCAACTAAACTGACCGTAATTCATTGAATTGAAATTGGTTTGAAAATTCTTTACTGCGGCTTTTGTGAGATAACCATAGCTTCCGTCAACTGACAGTGGAGCTGAAGGGTAGATCATTCCAGTGAAGTTTAAGGCTGCCTGCAACCATCTAACACCCGAACCGTTGCTGCCGACGTTATAGTTGACCCACATTGCAGGCTCATAAGCGCCATATGGAGGAGTGAATTTACTTGCTGCATCTGCAACGATAGTTGTATCCGACTCAGGTAAAATGTTTTTTGTTACGACTGTTCCGGTTCCGAGAAGTGTGAATGCCATAACGAATGCTGAAACTCTTTTAATTACGTTGTTCATTATAATTGAATCCTTTATATTGTATTTAAAGCGGCCACTTCATACTACATATTATACAGCAAAATATGTTAAAAGTCAACTGATTAAGTACACAATCGCTAATATAATTTTTTAAAGTCGCCGAAAAAAGCAATATCAGGAGCTTTGGACTCAAAAAAAGACCGCGTGAATGCGGTTTCTGCTCATTGGTATATAAATATCATGATCGGTGGTCGATCATTTTTTGTAAACAGGTCAGAAAATCTCATGGCAGAGCGAGTGTAATATATGAATGCATTCAAAGGAGTGAAACGATGACAGATAAAGAGCTGCGCCGCATGATGGAGCAGTCCGCCGAGGAAGGCAGACGGGCTCTTTTTGATGAATACTGCGGCTACGTCTATGCAATTTGCGCCAACAAGCTCAAAGGCTGCGGAAGTCCCGAGGACACGGACGAGTGTCTCAGCGATACCTTTGCGGCGGTATTCCGCTATCTCGAAAGCCACAATGCCGCCGACGGAGACCTGAAAGCCCTGATAGGCACAATTGCAAAGCGTACTGCGGTAAGCTATTTCAGGCGGCTTTCCGCTAAAAATGATACTACCGTATCTATGGAGTCGGAGACCGTGGGAGAGCTTTCTTCCGACATAAGAGTCGATGAGTCCGCGGAGCTCTCGGCTCTGCGCGAGACAGTTCTCGACTGCATAAAAAGCCTCGGGGAGCCCGATTCTTCCATCATCGTTTACTTCTATTATTACGGAATGAAAACCAGACAGATAGCCGCACTTGTGGGACTGAGCGACATTGCTGTGCAGAAAAGGCTCAGCAGGTCAAGGAAAAAGCTCAGGGAACTTCTCAGCGCGGCAGGTATCACAGAGGAGGGATCACAATGAGAACAGACGATGTATTCAATGACATCGACAGTAAAACAGCAGACAGGCTCGCAAAAGAGTATCCCGTCCTCAGAGACGAGCAGAAAGAGAGGCTGTACGCCATGAGTAAAAGAAAGTTTGATATAAAGACCGACAACAGCAGTATTGACGTATCGGGAGTTGAGAAATACCGCAGACCAAGGTGGTTCAAGGGCGTAAGTGTTGCAGCAGCGGCTTTGCTCCTTGTATCAGGCATAGGCGGCAGTATGTACTATATCAGCCGCAGCGGCTGGAGGGCATCGGTCGAGATTGTGGGAACCTTAGCAGAGACCACCGAGGTCACAACAGAAGCCATTACCGAGGAGCAGACCGAAGCCGAGGAAGCTGACGCAGACGAAATTGCCAAGGGACTCATTGACGATTACAGAGAGTTTATGTGCGTCCTTTATGGAGGAGACCTTGAAGTTGACAAGTCTGATATTATCACAAGGGCAATAACACTTCCCGACAACGATGTTACCTTTGACAGAGAGTTCTATCGCGTTACCGATTCCAGATTTCCCACATGGGCAGATATAGAAAAGCGCTGCTATGAGATACTCGATACCGAGCTTGCACATAGAATACTCGAAATTAGTACCGAGAATACAGAAGATATTATGGGCAATCCGTTTTTCTGTGTCACTGAGGACGGCTACTACGTCGAAACAGGTCTGCATGATAATGGCATAGACCCGTTATCGACCAGCGAATATGACATGGACGTCCATACCGATGACAGCGGCAATATAATCGCAACAATTGTAGAGACAGAGTTCCGCGAAGTCCATGATTATCCGATCCCAGAGACCACATTTACTATCGTGAACACCGAAAACGGCTGGCGCATAAGCGATGTTACGGAAAAGCCCCTTGATGATTCAATCGAGGACAGCACCGACGCAGACACTATTGCAAAGGGACTCATTGACGATTACAAAGAGTTTATGTATACACTTCACGCAGGAGACCTTGAAGTTGACAAGTCTGATATCATTACAAAGACAATGAAAACAGAGGACGGTCAGTATGAGTATCAGTTAAAGTTCTACCGTGTTACCGACCCGAGATATCCTACATGGGCTGATATCGAAAAGCGCTGTTTAGAAATACTGGATAATGAATTGGGACATAAAGTACTTGAAATTTGTTCTGATATTGATGAAGATTTTAAAAAGCATACATTCGTGTGCACCACGGATAATGGATACTATATCGAAAAAGGTCTCCACGATATCGGTGTAGAAACATTAAAATGGGAAGGATATGATTTAAATAGTGAGTTTGACGAGAATGGCAATATAATTGCAGCTATAAGACATACGCATCAAGTCGAGTCACAAAATATTACTCTTGAGACCACATTTACTATCGTGAACACCGAAAACGGCTGGCGCATAAGCGATGTTACGGAAAAGCCCCTTGATGATTCAATCGAGGACAGCACCGACGCCGAATAAAACAAAACGGGACTGCATAATCAGCCGTTAGCCTTTAGCCATTAGCCATTAGCAAAAAAACGGGACTGCAAAAAACGCAGTCCCTTTTTTCTGATTTAATATGATCTTACTTACGGGACGTCGAGGACGCCGTCCCCTACATATAATCCCGTTTTATTAAGATTTAGCTCAACCATAATTATGCATTATGCATTATGAATTATGCATTGGTGGGACGTCGAGGACGCCGTCCCCTACATATAATCTCATTTTATTAAGATTTAGCTCAACCATAATTATGCATTATGCATTATGAATTATGCATTGGTGGAACGTCGAGGACGCCGTCCCCTACATATAATCCCGTTTTATTAAGATTTAGCTTAACCATAATTCCGAATTCCGCATTCCGAATTCCGAATTAAGCAATGCAAAGCATTGCTTATGCCATGCCTGCTGTGATGATAGCCATCTTGTAAACTTCGTCAGCGTTGCAGCCTCTTGAAAGGTCGTTGATAGGAGCGTTAAGTCCCTGAAGGATAGGACCGTATGCCTCGTAGCCGCCAAGTCTCTGAGCTATCTTGTAGCCGATGTTTCCTGCCTCGATGAGGGGGAAGATGAATGTGTTAGCCTGTCCTGCTACCTTTGAGTCGGGGCACTTTGTCTTTGCAACCTCTGCTGAAACAGCAGCGTCGAACTGGAACTCACCGTCGATTACAAGGTTGGGGTCGATGTTTCTTGCCTCGATAACAGCGTCGTGGCTGAGCTGAACTGTGCCGCCTTTGCCTGAGCCGTATGTAGAGAAGCTGAGAACAGCTACCTTAGGATCAATGCCGAAGAAATCAGCTGTCTTTGCAGTCTCAACAGCTACCTCTGCAAGCTTTCTTGCACCTGTGAGAACAACATTGCCCTCCTTGTCAACTGTATCCTCATAGCTGAGGTTGATAGCGCAGTCGCCCATAGCTATCTTCTCTTCCTTGCCGTCCTTCTCTCTGAAGAGAATGAATGAGGAGCTTACCAGATTTGAGCCCTTCTTGGTCTTGATTATCTGGAGAGCAGGTCTTACTGTATCGGCTGTGGAGTATGTAGCACCGCCGAGGAGAGCGTCTGCCTTGCCTGCCTTTACGAGCATAGTTCCGAAGTAGTTGGACTTAGTCAGAGCAGCGCGGCACTCATCCTCAGTCATCTTGCCCTTTCTGAGCTCGAACATCTGAGCAACGAGAGCGTCCATTTCGGGATATGTAGCAGGGTCAAGAATCTCTGCGCCGTCGATATTGAAGCCGCCGTTCTTGGCAGCTGCCTTTACCTCGTCAACGTTTCCGCAGAGGATAACGCCCATAAGGTCTTCCTTGATAAGTCTGTCAGCAGCGGAGAGGATACGGGGATCGCTTCCCTCGGTGAAGACGATGGTTTTCTTGCTGGATTTAAGGTTTGCAATAAGCTTGTCAAACATTCCCATTTTGAGATACCTCCATTGGATTTAAATTTTACCTTACCATTATATCACACCTGTCGCGCAAAGTCAATCTCTTTAATTGTAGGGAAAGCCGCATCGGCGTTCCGCTTGAGTGATCAGTTATGTGGGGGCTTCATAATCCGTTCCATCACCAATAAGCAGTGCCCCAAATCTATGATTTGGATGGCAATGCTATATGCAAAGCCGGGCGACCTGCAAGCTAAGGGCTCTAATTGTAAACTTTCTGTGATATACAACGGTTTTCCGTTGGTTGAGAGGGCTTTACGGACCTATAGTGAAAAAACATTTCAAGGAGGACTTTCACTATGGAAGCAAAAAGCTGCATTTACAACATGGCTAAAATTCAGGAGACCGAGACAGAATGGCTCTGGCACCCCTATATCCCTTACGGCAAGGTCACTATCATTCAGGGCGACCCCGGTGATGGCAAGACCACTCTTGCGCTGAATATCGCTGCGGCTCTCACAAAGGGCGAGAACGTGACGGGGGGCAAGACAGACCCGATTACGGGGCAGGAGCTCTATCCCGTGCCTGTGCTGTTCCAGACTGCCGAGGACGGTCTTGCGGATACCATAAAGCCCCGTCTTGTTGCGGCGGGGGCTGACTGCGGCTATATAAGCGGCGTTGACGAGAGCGTCTATCCTCTCACCATTACCGACGGACGCCTTGACGAAGCTCTCAGGCTCACCAATGCAAGGCTCATTATCCTCGACCCCTTGCAGGCTTATCTGGGTGCGGACGTTGATATGCACCGCGCCAACGAGATACGTCCCGTTATGAGCTATCTCTCCAATATGGCGGAGCAGTTCGGCTGTGCCATTATCCTCATCGGACACATGAACAAGAACACGGGTGCAAAGGCGGCTTACCGCGGACTGGGCTCCATAGACCTGACAGCTGCCGCAAGAAGCGTTCTTCTGGTAGCCCGTGACAAGCGCGACACCGACAGGCGCATAGTCATGCACATAAAGAGTTCCCTTGCAAGAGAGGGAAAGCCCGTGGCGTTCAGGCTTGGGGACAACAACAGCTTCACCTATGAGGGAGAGTGCGAGGCTGACCCCGACAGCATTCTTCTGGGAGCAGCTCCCGTTCCGCAGCAGACTCAGACAGACCTTGCTAAACAGTTCCTTATGGCTGAGCTTGGAAGCGGCGAGCCGAAAGCAGTCAAGGAGCTTACTTTGAAAGCCGAGAATATGGGGATAACCTATGCTGTCTTAAAGTCTGTCAAGAAAGAGCTGAGTGTTATTTCAACAAAGAAGGAGAATATGTGGTTCTGGCAGTTAGGGTAATGTTTCTCTCTTCCTTCCCTTCTCCCTTGGATTGTTAGTGAAGGAAGAGGCAAGGGAAGGAAGAGTAAATGTGTTTTTACAGGAGATAAATATCCCTTGTCCCTTACACCCCGTACTTGGTCTTTATTCGTGAGAGCTTCTCGCCGAATGGTTTTGCCAGCAGATACAGAAACAGCACGTTTGACACCGCATAGCTGAGAGTATAGGGCACAGCGGACACCAGTGCAGCCAGATAGAGCTTTATGTCAAAGCCGCGGTTGTACCAGAGGACTGTCCAGATGTCCATTATAAATGAGTAGGCGATACCTGTCAGCGCTCCGTAGATGAGGAGCAGGGCACGGCTTTTCAGCAGCTTTTCCGAGAATATGCCTGCGAAGAGCCCGATGAGTCCCCATGCCAGCATCTGAAAGGCTGTCCACGGACCCTGTCCGAAGTAGAAGTTGGAGAGTATGGCGGACATGGCACCCACGAGGAAGCCTGCTTCTTCGCCGAGATAAAGGGCAGTGATTATGGTGAGGGCGGCTATGGGTTTGAGTATGGGTATGAACCTTCCTGCGAAGCAAAGGGCAGTCATAACGGCTGCTATGACCATGCGGCGCGTTCCCGTGGACTTCTTCTCGAAGCCTGCCGCAAAGAGCAGCAGTGCCGACACCGCAACTGCAAGGGCTATGATTATGTGCTTTTTTTCGTCAAAGGCGAGGGCTCCAAGGACTGTAATGAGGGGAACCGCTATGAAGGGCACCACCACGCGGATAGTGTCGCGGAGTCTTTTGCTTTTTATCAGCAGCATATCAGCTCTCCTTTCTGCCGTTCATACGGCACAGCGCAGCAGCGTCCTCAACGGTGACGGCTCCCTCGTAATAGCCCCTTGTCATGCGGCTGACCGCGGTGGTGTAGAAGCTGTTTTCCGAGAAGAACTCACGGGGAGCTCCCTCCGAGACTATCCTGCCCCCGAAGAACATGGCGCACCTGTCCGCGCAGAGGGCTGCGAACTCCACATCATGGGTGACGATAACAACGGTGAGACCGTCGGCTTTCAGCCTTTTCAGCAGCTCGATGAAGCTCTCCTTAGCCGCCGCGTCAAGTCCCTTTGTGGGCTCGTCCAGAAGCAGCAGACGGGGATGTGCAGCCAGTACCTTTGCCAGTGCCACAAGCTGCTGCTGTCCCCCCGACAAGTCGTAGGGGTGTTTGTCCAGCAGGGGAGAAAGGTCGTAGGGAAGCTCTTTCAGCTCCGCATTGCACTCCTCCAGCTCCTCCCTGACGGTGCTTCTGAGAAAGACGGTCTGAACGTCCTGCGGCAGCATCGCAAGGCACTCACGGTAAAGTGAGCGGTTCTTGTAGTCTTTCAGCTTCTTCCCGAACACCTTTATTTTGCCGCTGTATGGCTTTATGAGACCTGCCGCCGCCGAGAGAGAGGTGGTCTTGCCCGAGCCGTTTCCCCCGAGAATGCAGAATATCTCACCCTGACAGACTTTCAGGCTCAGTCCGTCAAGGACGTCTTTGCCGTTTCTGTCGTAGCGGAAGCAGACCTCGCTGTATTCCAGCGCCGTTTCACTCTCAGCCGCATGGGAGGCCTGCGGTAGTCCGCGAGTAGTGTTACCGTAGCTGCTCTCTATGAAGTTCCTGCCCTCGCGGACTGTCAGCGGACAGGGTCCGCTGCCGCTGAGCTTCGCGTACAGACGCGAAGCCGCAGGCATCCCGCACATTATGTCGCCCCTTTTGCCGAGAGCGGCAATGACCTGTGAGGGAGAGCCGTCTGCGATAAGAGTGCCCCCGTCCATTACAAGCAGCCTGTCGCACAGCGGCACCACGTCCTCCAGACGGTGCTCCGCCATAAGTATGGTTATAGAGAGATCGTTGGCGATACGCCGCAGAGTTGCAATGAAGTCCGAGGCGGCAATGGGGTCGAGCTGAGCTGTTGGCTCGTCGAGAATGAGGAGCTTTGGCTGCATGACAAGTACGGAAGCAAGGTTTAGGAGCTGCTTCTGACCGCCCGAAAGCTCCGCGGTGTCCCTGTCTATCCAGTCACCGATGCCGAAGTAACTTGCCATTTCTGCTATCCTCCGCGATATCTGAGCAGGAGGAGTCCCAAGATTTTCCAGCCCGAAAGCCAGCTCGTGCCAGACCTTGTCGGTGACTATCTGCTGTTCGGGGTTCTGCATGACGAAGCCGATATCCGAAGCGGACTCCCTGTCGGAAAGCTCCCCGAGAGTCTTTCCGCAGAAAGCGACACTGCCCGAGACCTCCCCCATGGGAGCCAGCTCACGCTTGAGCAGACGCAGGAGAGTAGACTTGCCGCTTCCCGTAGCACCGCATAGCACAGCCATCTCGCCCCGTCCGAGGGTGAGGGAGATATCCCGAATGGCAGGTTCATTGCAGGTGGGGTAGGTGAAGGTCATATCCCTGACCGCAAGTATTTCCATCTCAGTTCCGCCTCCGTTTCTATGATTATTGGCAGCAACACCAGTGCTGCGTAGGAAATTATCCCCGAAATACCGAGGAATTTGAGCTCTTTCATCTTCATGGACGGGTAGAACTCAAAGCTGAGAGCTCCCGTACCGATGGCGGCAGCTGTCACGCCCAGAAGCAGCAGCGTCGCCGTCAGGAGAAGTATATCTCCCGTTCGGAAGCCGAATTTGCGCAGCTGTGTCCGCCTGCCTGTGCCGAAGCCCCTTGCCTCCATGCTGTCGGCGGTGATTATGCCGTTCTCCAGCGCCCATGTTACCATGATGGAAAAGACACGGGACTTTCCCCGTATGTCGTCAACGATATTGTCGTCCTTATACAGTCCCATTGCGGTCTGTGCAGCGCTTATCTTTGCGGACTGGCGGCTGAAAAGGGGTACGGACCTGAGTGCCATTGACAGTACCAGCGACAGCTTCGGGGAGAGAGCTCCCGTGATGTAGAGGAGCTTCTCCGAGGTCATTATCTGTGTGAATGAGCGGAACCAGTACAGCACCCCGATTATCATAACTGCCGAATTTACGCCGTAAAGCGTCGCTTCCAGAGTAACGGGATTATGGTTCATGACGAAAAGCACCGTCTTGCCGTTGTGCGAGACAAGTGGGTTAGCCAGTGCAAGGACTGCGAAAAGCAGCCAGAAAAACAGGTGAGTTTTCCCGTGGGTGAAGCCGTTTCGTATGAGGAAGAACAGCACCGCTCCCGAAAGCGATATTGCCATGAGTATGGGATAGCTGCAAAACATGGCTACTCCCGTGACGCTGAAGAACCACACCGCCACAGCTATGGGATTGTATTCAGAAAAGCTTCTCATTCCTCGTATACCTCGTTAAGGTCGTGCCCCACCTCGCAGGTGTAGAGCCATTCTATGCGGTCTCCGTCGCTGAGGACATACTCTCCGCAGTTCCGCGAGGGAGTGATGCCGTTGACATGATAGACCCAGCCCGAAAGGTCGCCGAAATCGAATTCGTAGATGTAGTTTATGCCCGAGATGTAGACCATTCCGTGGGAGCTGCCTGCGCTGCCCTTGTTCTCCACCTGAATGCCGTAGGTCTGTGCAGCCTCGGTGAGTATGTCGAACACCGTGTCGCCGCTCTCGATGTCAAAGGCTGTGGGAGCCAGTATAACGCCGTCCTCGGGGATATGCTCCGAGTCGGACTTCCCTGCGATGGTGTCGCAGCGTATCTCCATAGTCACCGTGCCGATGACGTTGTCCTTGTGCTTTTTCTCGCCGCTGTAATACTCCTCGGGGGAGCGTATGTCCGTCAGCAAAATGACCGCGATAGCCGCGCCTGCCGCTGTTCCGAGGAAAATGAAGTTCTTGTAGCTGCGCTTGCCCATGATGAAGATGATGAGAGCGATCACAGCAGCCGCTCCAACTACAATGAGTATGGCAAAGGGCTTGTAGCTTCTCCGTGAGTGTTTCTCTGTGAGCTCCTGTGCTGATGTTACGGCGGTTTCGGTCTGTGAAGCTGCCGCCGATGAAAGGGAAGTCCCCGATGAAGTCAGCCTGCCCGTGGAGGTCTGTGCGGCTGTGCCCGTGGAGGTAGTCCCCGTGGACTTTGCCGTGGCTGCGGCGGTGGTGGTATTTCCCGATACGGGAGCCGCAGCCTTTGTACTGCTGCCCCACTCATTTGCCGTGGAGCTGTCACCCTGAGAGCTGCCGTTATTGCTGCCGCTGCCCTCATTGCCCTCCTGTGGGGACTGTGCCGACGCCCTGTTGTCAAGCACCAGCAGGGGAGACTTCCCCTCGGTCATGCGCCTGAAAGCCACAAAGGAGTAGTATGCCTGCACCGTGGCTGTCTCGTTGAAGCCCCCGTCCCTTATGTGGGAGAAGCTTCCGTCGGGCAGTCTGTACTGTGCTATGCCGTCGATAAGGTCATTGCCGTTCTTGATGAAGCGGTCGTCGTAACGGCAGTCTATCCCCAGAGCCGATACAGCCGTGAGCACCTGTGCAGTGCTCTCTGCGTTGGGATTGCCGAAGCTCTCATAGCCGCCGTCCTCCTTCTGCCGCTCGGAGAGGAAGTCCACAGCCCTGTCCACAGCCTCCGACACCTGACTGCTGTCATCATATCGGGGAGCAAGAGCCTGAACGGTCATTGCGGTTACGTCTATGTCGCCGTATTCTCCCCACAGTGCCCAGCCGCCGTCACCAAGCTGCATGGAGAGTATGCTGTCCGTCACGGACTCGGCGGTGTATGAGGGGCAGGTGTAGCCGTTGTTTAGGATATGGAGCCCGTAGACCCAGCTCATAACGCCCTGCTGACCTATTGAGGAGTCAAGGATATCGGAGATATAGCTGCTTCTGCTGCCTGCCGCACAGAGTCCCAGAGCGTATTTCTCACGGGAGGTGGCAGAGGTGACATTGTTGCTGCCGAGATAGCTCTCAAGGGAGCTTTCGTATGCCGAAAGGTCGGTATATCCGCACTGGCTGAGAGTCAGGGCGTACCAGTCCGTGGAGGTGCCTGCACCTGCGGCGATATCACCCGCCAGCCATTCTTCTATGCTGCCTGCACCGACCTGACCGAGCTTAAAATCAACGATACCGCCGATAAGGTCATCGACCTCACCGACGGTATGCTCACAGTGCGCCTCCTGCATAACGGGTATGCAGGGAGCGGCTGCAAATATCAGTGCAGAACTCAGGCAGACCGTGAGTATCTTACTTCTCATCTCTGCGTCTGAGAGCGAATGCGGCAGCGGCTGCTGCTCCGAGGGAAACCAGTGCGACAGCTGCGCCCGAGTCTCCTGTCTTGGGAGAGTTGTTCTTTGATGTTGTTGTAGCCTTGGCAGTTGTGGAAGCCTTGACTGTTGTCTTTGCGGAAGATGAAGATGTTACGGTAGATGTTGTGGTGGAAGTTGTGGTAGTTGTGGTAGTTGTAGTAGTTGTGGTGGTAGATGTAGTTGAAGCAGCTTCACCGCTTACCTGCATAACATATGAGGGAGGAGCGATATTGATATTGCCGCCCTTAGCGCTGACAACGTTCTTTCCTGCCTCAGTGAACTTTACTGTAGCCTTTCCGTCAGCGTCGGTAACGAAGTCTGTCTCCTTGCTGTTGATGGTGATTTTTGCGCCCTCTACGGGGTTCTCAACGGGAGCCCATGAAGAGTCGAAGGAGAGAGCCTTGAGCTGGAGAGTAACTTCCTTGTCGGGGTCACCCTCGCCCTCTCTTGCGTCGAACCAGCTGTAATGATAGTCAAGGTTGGAAGGGTCGGGGAAGGTGAGAGCGTCAATATAATCGCCGTCCTTTATCTCATCTGTTAGACCATTAGCCATCTTTGAGTATACATAGTAGCCGAAGGACTGCTTATTTTCCTTGCCCCAGAGTACGTCAAGACCCAGACCGAACTGTCCGACAGAAGTCTTGTAGCCTGCTGCTGCGCCGCCCTCGTAGTTGTTCTCGTGAGCGATGTAGAGAGCATCGTTGACAGTGAGCTTGCCGTCGCCGTCGATATCGGTAACGTTTACGGGCTCCTGAGTCAGAACCAGTTCACTGTTGCTGTCAGAGATGGTGACATAGACCTTTGTCTCGCCCTCAGCGTAAGTGTTTACAGCAACAGCTGAGAATGCCATTGCCAGTGCAGCTGCCATAGCGAATGATTTTTTCATAATACCTACTCCTTAAAATTTACTTACAGGCAACAAAAAAGGCCTTTCCGCGGTGCAGAAAAGCGCAGCAAAACAGCTCCGCAGGGGTACTGCGAAGTTTTCGGCATACGTTCTCCCTTGCCCGAAAACGTTCATTACCTGCTGTGTCTGACGAGCGATCCGACTTTACGGCAGTGACTGCTGCGACGGGTTTTCACCGTGCTTCCCTCAGTTTCAGACACATTATTACAGATACATTATAGCACAGGGCATATACGCTGTCAAGTTAAAAAAGGGTTACATCTGTCCGAACGGAGCGTTTTCCGCAGGCATAAAAAGGGGCGGAGTTACCGCCCTCTGTGCTTATGATTTCTTTTCGTATGCGTAACCGAAGTTTATGGGAGGAGCTGTCACGGAGACATAGATGAATTCCTCATCGCCGTCATTGAGGAGTCCGTGGACGTCCCTGTCCGCAAAACGCACCACATCGCCTGCCCTGAAGGGCTTCGTTTTATCGTCCGCAAGAAGGAGAGTGCCGCTGCCTTTGGTGGCGTACCATATCTGCTCGGAAGCCTCATGGGTATGTCTGGGCTGGCTTGCTCCCACCTCAAGATGGACCTCTGTGATGGTCACTCTTGTGCTGGCGGAGTTCTCGGGATTGAGAAGCTGACGGGAGACAACTCCCGGGTTTGAGAGCTCCTTTATTTCGTGAGCGCTTATGAATTCCATATAATATCCTCCTGTCTTTAATATAATAATACAATTATATCGCAGAAAGGGGAGGTTTTCAAGACGTAAAATGTCCCATAAAAGGCTGTTGAGAACTATGCGGGCATTATGTAAAATAATAAAATTATATCTCAGGGCTTGCAATGGGGAGAAATATGTGGTAAAATATAACTTGTAATGTGTCCCAATAGCTCAGTAGGATAGAGCGACTGCCTCCTAAGCAGTAGGCCGGAGGTTCGACTCCTCTTTGGGACGCCAGCACAGTGCCTGTGCCCCCTTCCACGGGGGCACTCGTTTTACTCGTTTACTTTTTACGAAAGGCTTTATTGTACATCGCTTACGGCACAATTACGTTTACGGTAACAGTTCGTTTTTGCAGAACCTGTGCGCCCAACCACGTTGGCGCTCGCAGGCTCGCTTTCTTTTATCAGGGGGGCGTAGTCGTACATCGCTTACGGCACATAACGTTTACGGTAACAGTTCGTTTTTGCAGAGCCTGTGCCCCCTTCCACGGGGGGCACTCGTTTTGCGCGTTTACTTTTTACGAAAGGCTTTATTGTACATCGCTTACGGTACTGTGATAAGTACATATAACAACAGTCTGACGCTTCACTGTGGGGCGTCATTTTTATTTATTGCGGTTAGGGAAAGTGGACTGCCTCTCACATAGCAATATTTGGTTTGACATCATTATATTACGGTGATATAATACTATATGTATTTGATATGGGCAGCAATGTCCCTCAGATACTTACTACAAAGGAGGTACTTAAATGAACTACACACACAAAAAGATCGCGGCAGCGCTGCTTTCGCTGCTCATCATCGGCGGAACAGCTCCCGTGCTGGGCAGGGCAGATGTTTTCAGACCCGTTGTTGCTTCTGCCATTGATAATAATGTTATCACCTATGACGAGACCACTCATGTGCTCACCCTCAGAGGCGAATTTGACAACTACACTCTTCAAAAGTACAAGGATAACGGCGTAAAGACCATCGTTGCCGAGGAAGGCGCTGCTCTGGTGGAGTATGCAGCTTATCTGTTCTATGATTTCAAGGACGTTGAGAAGATAGACCTCACAAATCTGGACGGTTCAAGAGCAAAATATATCAATCATATGTTTGACGGATGTGAGTCGCTGAAGGAAGTTAAGCTCTGTCAGTTCAACAATCCCGGGATCACAGATATTTCCGGTATGTTCGCCTACTGCAAGTCTCTTGAGACTATCGACCTCAGTCCTCTGAAAACATCATCTGTAACAGAATTCTACAGTATGTTTTACGATTGTCAATCGCTTAAAACTCTCGACCTGAGCGGCTTTGATACTTCTAATGTGACAAATATGGAATATATGTTTACAGGCTGTGCAAAGCTTAAAAAGCTTGATCTCAGCAGCTTTGATACTTCAAAACTGGCAAATGCAAAAGATATGTTTATCGGCTGCACATACCTTGAGGACCTTGATATAAGCAGCTTTGATACCTCAAAGCTTACAGAAGCTTCGTATATGTTTGAAGGCTGCAAAAACCTGAAGTACATTGACTTCAGCAAGTACAACTTCGACAGCATGAACTATGCCTCCGATATGTTCAAGGAGTGCGACACTCTTGCTCCCTATATTTCCACCATCAACGGCGCAAGCATCAGCCTTGACGGCGACATCAGCGTGAACTACTATGTGACCCTCGGAAGCTCTGCTTCAAAGGCAGTCCTCATCGGTCCCAACGGCGCTGTACTCATAGACGACCTTGCTTCCTGCAAGCGCGAAAACGGCTCATACAAGTTCAGCTATCCCGTTAACGCTGTACAGATGAGCGATGAGGTCACTCTGAAAATATACAGTGACGACGGAAAACAGCACATTATCCTCAAGAGCAGCGGCACCCCCCGCTTCCTATGCAAAGGGAGCTTACAGCGTAAGGAGCTATGTTGCTGATTCGGGCAAGTATCTGTCCGACACAAAACTCACCGCACTGGTCGAGGCTCTTAACAATTACGGCTATGCTGCCGAGAATTTCTTCTTTGACAAAGGGTTCACAGTCAGCGGCATAAGCGGCGTCGGAAAGAGCGATGTTGAGGATTACAAGCCCACATTCGGCACCGATCCCGCTGTATCATTGGTGCTGGGCTCAGAGACTTCTCTCAGGTTCTATACCCTCAGCGATAATGTAAGGATCGACGACGCAAAGGCAACAGCAAAGACAAGTCAGTTCGGCAGATATTACGAGATAAAGAATATCCCTGCACATGAGCTTCTGAAGCCTCACAAGCTCACTGTTGACGGCAATGACTACACAGTGACTCCCGTGGCATATGTATACAGAGTGCTGGACAACAGCGCCGCTTCCAATAAGCTCAAAGACGTCGCAAAGGCTGTATATGTCTACGCAAAGGCTGCCGAAACATACATGAACGCACAGTAACAAGGAGGTAACTCATGAAGGAAAAGTATATCGCTCCCGAGATGGAGCTTGTAATGTTCGAGAACGAGGACGTTATCACAACCAGCGATCCCGAGCTTCCGCCCCAGTAAACCGACAAAGCCCCGTGGTTAATACGGGTACCCATATAGAAGTTTTGCCCCTGAGCCTTTCAAACTGCTCAGGGGCTTTGTACTTATTGTTACTAAGCTAAATCAGAATTTATGAATCTTTTTCTTCGTAAGGCTTATTCCATGAACCAATCTCAATAAGATTACCTTCTGGGTCAGCAATATAACAAGTCCTTTGTCCCCAAGGTTCAAGCTCCGGCTCAAGTATAGGTGTAGCACCGTTTTCCACAGCTTTTTTGAACGCAGTATCGACCTCATCAAATGTATCAACATAAAGAGCCAATTCAAAATGTCCGTTCAATCCTTTAATATACTCATATCTGCGTTTTGTCATCTTTTCAAAGTCATTTCTTCCATATAACAAAAACAAAGTGCCGTCTTTCACAAGATATACATTTGATGTATCCTCTGTTTCTTTAATCTCAAAGCCGAGCACATCTCTGTAAAAACGGATCATTTTAGCCATATCCTTAACAAACAATCCAAAACCGTCTAATCTCATAAGCTACCTCCTCTAAGTTCCGATTTATAACCCCAATCAATTGTCTGCCCTGAGCCAAACAGAGCGACAATTCAGCACGAAGTTGAGGGCGAGGGCATTGCGCGCCGCCGCTGCGGCAAATTCCGATTTATGTTAGTAATTATAGCACAGTATTGAAGGTCTGTCAACGAAAACGCCATAGTACTTCTGACCTTGCATCAGAAATACTATGGCGAAACACTTCTATATCTGTACTACTCTTATCCCCGGGGCTTGTTTTCGTCTGTATACTTTTATATCGTTATTATTCAATAAATTCTCATTCCATCCCAAATATTGCCTTGTACATAAAAAAGTACTTGACTTTTTCGCGCTGTGGGTATATAATGTATAGCGCTGTGGTGTGAAAACACGGCATTTTTACGGGTAAAATGAGATTTATGGAGTGTATTATGGAAGACGTTGAGATCTATCTTAGCAGACTTTCGGCAGCTGATAAGCTCTATGCCGAGACTGCAAAAAAGCTTGGAAAAAAGGATATAACCGACAGATTCACACTGGCAGGAGCTGTTGCCGAGATCGGCGCTCCTGCTTCATATAAGCTGTATGTTTCCGACGAGGACATTGAAAACAGCACCATCGACGAGATAGAGGCGGTCTTTACCGAGGCTGCCGAGGAGGAGCCCGATATCAAGGTGGAGTTCATCTGTGACGAGTTCCTCAACCTCATCGACGACAAGGCAAGGATAACTGCCGAAAGTAAGCCGAGAACTGCTGTTCACAGGGACGGCGACCTTCACCCCACTGTCCATATATGGATGATAAAGCGCCGCGATATGGGAGTTTTCGTGCTTCTCCAGAAGCGCGCGCACGAAAAGGACATCAACCCCGACTGCTATGACGTTTCCGCAGCAGGTCACGTTACTCAGGGTGAGGAGTTCCGCCACACCGCCCTCAAAGAGGTACGCGAGGAGCTGGGACTGAACATTGACCGCAGTCAGCTGGAGTTCATCGGTCTCAGGAGAGCTTGTTACTCCAAGGGCAGCATAAAGGACAACGAGCTGGCAGCTGTTTATATCTGCCGCGAGAAGATAAATATTGAGGATCTCACTCTCCAGTCATCGGAGGCGGCAGAGGTCTGCTGGGCAGAGATAGACGAGCTGCTCTCCATAATGAAGTACGAGGATATCCCCAACTGCATCTCCCTCGAGGAGCTTGACATGATAAAGAAAGCGGTATTCTGATAAAAAGGCTTCCGAGCAATTCGGATATCCACATAAAAGTTATGCCCCTGAGCACATTTTGACCCGCCCCCTGTCAAGTAGACAGCGCAAAAAACAAAAATAATCTATGTAGTAACCAAAAGCAGTCTGTGCAATTTGTGCAGGCTGCTTTGTCGTTGGCAGCAATTGGCAAGCACCTTTTGG
>Ga0255342_1000094_pt1 | contig 162049 bp, 136 predicted proteins | sample wastewater_treat_3_FD_192416 | JGI IMG/M metagenome (GOLD analysis project Ga0255342, IMG submission 192416) | Wastewater microbial communities from Lulu Island WWTP, Vancouver, Canada - plant14 | ecosystem: Engineered > WWTP > Wastewater > Unclassified | place: Canada: Vancouver, British...
ATTCAAAACTTCCCGATAGGATGTTTTGTGTCAGCTCGATATCGATGACTTCGATAACAGGCGCAGCATACTGTTCCACTGCCAAATAGTTGAGACCTTCTTGTTTCATAATGCGAATAGTTTAGAAATTTGTCTGATCGTGTATATGTTGTAGTATAATTACAAAAAAAGTATAAACAAAGATCCCTTCCTTGTTTAAATGTTTGAGTTTCAATGAACAAATGTAAATAAAAAAATAAATGAATACAATAATCAAAGAGTTTTATCATATTTTTTCTGATTTAAGTGTAAACCTATTTCAGGGGTCGATAAAACTTATTCAGGTATCTGAACTTAGGACTTGTAACTAAAAAATAGTTATCTTTGAAAATTAACCGGAAAATCAAGACAATTATGTATAAAGACGAAAAACTCTATGTAGCCCATTCGGCCAACGGGCCGATATATCTTCAGGGCAAGATGGCAAACAGGCACGGACTCATAGCCGGTGCTACAGGTACCGGGAAAACCGTTTCGCTACAGGTATTGGCGGAGACATTTTCCCAAGCCGGAGTTCCCTGTTTTATGGCAGACATGAAGGGTGACCTTTCAGGCATCAGCCAGGCGGGCAAAATAAATGGATTCATTGAAAAGCGTTGTGCTGAATTCGGTATTGAAAACCCCCCTTTTGAAGGCTCTCCAACACGTTTTTTCGATGTCTTTGGAGAGCAGGGATACTGTATGCGCACCACAGTGTCGGCAATGGGGCCTCAGCTTCTTGCGCGCTTGATGGAACTCAATGAGACTCAGGCCGGAGTGCTAAACATCGTTTTCCGCATAGCGGATGATAAAGAACTTCTGTTGATTGATCTTAAAGATATGCGCTTGATGCTCGATTTTGTGGGCAAAAACGCCTCGCAATTTACAACTGAGTATGGCAATATCTCTGCAGCAAGCATCGGAGCCATCCAGAGGGCAGTACTCGCCATCGAAAGCCAAGGAGGAGATAAATTTTTCGGTGAACCCGCTTTTGACGTGGACGACCTGATTGCAACGGAGAATGGTCGCGGAGTGATGAATGTCCTCGCCGCCGACAAGCTGATGCATAATCCCAAACTCTACTCCACATTTCTGTTTTGGTTGCTTACGGAGCTTTATGTACAGCTTCCCGAGGTCGGAGACCGGCCTCTTCCGAAGCTGATATTTTTCTTTGATGAGGCTCATATGCTATTTCAAGATACTTCCAAGGCTCTTGTAAGCAAGATTGAGCAGGTTATACGCCTTATTCGCTCAAAGGGTGTAGGCATCTATTTTATCACCCAATCTCCCTCAGATATTCCAGAAATTGTACTCGGACAGCTTGGTAACCGCATCCAGCACGCCTTGAGGGCCTATACCCCCAAAGACCAGAAGGTGGTCCGCGCAGCGGCACAGACCTTCCGTCCCAACCCTGAATTCAAGACTGAAGATGCCATCACGGAGCTTGCTACCGGAGAGGCGCTCGTATCCTTCCTAGATGAAAAAGGAGCTCCTTCAATAGTTGAAAGAGCCAGAATTCTATTTCCACTAAGCTCAATCGGCCCCATCACAGAAGGGCAGCGTCTCGATATAAACAATGCCGTGCCGGCTGAAATTAAAGCCTACGACAAATTTATTGATCGTGAAAGTGCCTATGAGGTGCTGACCGCTCATTACGAAAAGGCTGCTAAAGCCGCTGAAGAAGCTATGATACAGGCCGAAAAGGAGAAGGCAGAGGTAGCAAAACAGAAAGAGGAGAAGAAGAAATCCTCAGGCAAAAAGGGAGGCATCACAAGAACCATTTTCGGTACTATGATAGGTGCCGCCGCTACAAGTTTCTTACGTAGCATGGCTACTCAGGCCGGAAGACAAGTCTTCAACAAGAAGAGTTCATCCACAAAAAGTTCCACATCCAAAAAGAGCGGTGACACCGTACTTGGCAGAGCTGCCAAAACAGCCACCACGACAGCCACGAGAAAGGTAACCGAAGAGGTTCTCAAAAGCATCTTTAAGTGATTACGGAATTTTCAGAATTTCTGGAGAGTTTCTCAGTGCGTTACGAGCGCTGCGGGACTCTCTTTTCTTTTCCCGACAGGGATGTCACCGTCCGTCTGATACCGCTTGACGATAACGCTTGTGCGGCTGATGCTGTGAAGATCCAAGATGGTGGTGACAGAAGCATTTATCTTTATGAAGATCGCTGGAGGAGTGGCGGTGAGGTGCTTCGCAAACGAATTTTGGCTCATTTAGGTTGTTTCAGGTCCATTTTTGCGAGGAAATGTGTAGTAAAACCTCTGAAGGCACAACAAACGGCGGATTTCCTTGAAAAATATCACAGTTACGGTACTTCAAGATGCAGCTATCGTTACGGACTTTTTTATGAAGAAATGCTAGTGGCGGTGGCGACTTTTTCCGCAGGAAGGTCAATGAAACGTCTTGTAGGAGGGGAGGATCGTATCCTTATGAGTTACGAATGGGTCAGATATGCTTCATTGCCCGACTGTCGCATCAGCGGAGGTATGGGACGACTTCTAGAGGCATTTGTAAAGGATGTCGGCCCTGACGAGGTAATGTCATACACCGATTACGAATGGTCCTCAGGAGATGCTTATCTCCGTCTGGGTTTTGAAAAGGTGGGTGAGAAGGCTCCGATGAGTTTTTATGTAGACCGCGCCACTTTCAGAAGAATTTCCGAAAAAAAAGCCTCCGCAGACAAAAAATTCCGCGGAGAGACCTTTTCTAAGGAAAAATATGCGCTAATATCCAATCTGGGCAGCGCTAAATATCTCAAGCAATATGTATGACTGCAATCCCGCCGGATTGTTCGTCAAAAGTGACTTTTAATACGCCGCAGCCGGATCCGTCGCTTATGATAAGTTCGGAAAGAGGGTCTTCGATATGCTTCTGGATGGCCCTCTTGAGAGGTCTGGCACCAAGTTCGGGATCGTATCCCTCGTCTGCTACGAACGTACGGGCGGTTTGGGACACCTCAAGTTTATATCCCAGGTGGCCGACTCGATCGGCAAGATCTTTCAGTTCTATATCTATTATTCGGAAAATGTCCTCCCTTGAGAGGGAGTTGAAGTAAATCCTGTCGTCCAGACGATTGAGCAGTTCCGGAGGAAATTGTCGCTCCAAAGCTTTGTCGATGATGGATTTGCGTCGGATCTCCCTGTCAGTGGTACCGGTGGAAAATCCCACATCACCTCCGAAGTCCCGAAGTTTGCGACTTCCTATATTGGAGGTGAGGATCAGGATGGTATTGCGGAAGTCCACCGTACGGCCGCTGCTGTCGGTCAGACGTCCTTCGTCAAATACTTGAAGCAGGATGTTGGATATGTCAGGGTGGGCCTTTTCTACCTCATCCAGGAGCACAACGCTATATGGTTTGAGCCGCACCTGCTCAGTAAGCTGTCCCCCTTGGTCATAGCCGATATAGCCAGGAGGAGAGCCTATGAGGCGGCTGATCGAATGCTTTTCAATGTACTCGCTCATATCTATTCTGATGAGGGAGTCCTCTGAGTCGAACATATATTCGGCAATTTTCTTTGCGAGGAGAGTTTTACCCACTCCTGTAGGACCGAGAAAGATAAATGTTCCAATGGGTTTTCGAGAGTCTTTTAGACCGGCGCGGCCGCGTTTTATGGCATTTGTTACTGTTTTGACCGCTTCGTCCTGTCCGATTACACGGCTTGTGAGTACCTGCTCCATTGCGAGAAGTTTTTTGCTCTCGTCACTTGCTATCTTGTGTGCGGGGATGCCGGTCATGATAGATACTGCATGAGCGATCTGATCACCGGTGATGATCACTGGAGCTGAATTCTCGAAATTCTCTTCAGCAGATAACTTCTTTACGAGTTCTTTTTCGCGAAGGCGGAGCGAAGAGGCGAGTGGGAAGTCGCCGGCGAGTGCGGCCTGTCGTTTCTCTTTTCGGATCTGTTCAAGAAGTTGACGAGTATCGGGATCAGTGGCATTATCCGATAACCGTTCCGTTCCGGAGGTGTGTGCCCTTGATCCTGCTTCGTCCATCAGGTCGATGGCTTTATCCGGCAGGTGTCTCTCACAAATATATCTTTCAGATAGAGCAATGCACTGCTTCAATGCTTCAGTTGTATAGATTACGTTGTGGAAACGTTCATATTTCTCTTTTATACCCTTAAGTATCTCCAGCGTTTGTACTTCAGTAGAGGGCTTGACCACTATCTTCTGGAACACTCTATCCAGCGCTTTGTCATTTTCGATGCAATTTCGATAGCCATCGGTGGTTGTGGCCCCGATACACCGTATTGTGCCGTCTGCCAGTGCCGGTTTAAGCAGGGTGATTATGTCTGAAGAACCGCGCATTCCACCTGCCCCAACCAGAGAGTGGATGTCGTCGATAAAGAGTATGGCATTAGAAGAAGCTCCTAGCGCTGCAACGATCTGTCTGATGCTTTCTGCAAGCGATGAGGGGTGGGGATTGGCTGCAATCAGTGCGGGTGTATCAAGAGAGAGTATCCTCTTGCCCTCAAGTGTTGAGGCGAGTCCCTCCACAATTGCGGATTTACCTACTCCGGATTCACCTACCAGCAGGGGATTATTCTTTTTGCGACGGCTGAGTATCTGTTCGACGCGCAGTGTCTCTGATTCTCTTCCGATTAGGGGATCTCGGTTCTCATTTCCGGTACCGGATGTAAGATCGCGACAATATTTGACGAGCACGTATGTTGGTTTTTTGCCTTTACGGCCTGATTCGCGGGCAATTTGTCCCAATGCGGCAAGCAATGTTTCAGGCAGGATGCCAAGCTTTTCCATCAGGGGTATGAATCTGCCTTTGCGAAGTGTGAGTGCGGATTCCAGTATCTCCGCAGCTCCGGGCTGTACATTGGATATGGTGCAGTTGGCAAATGCCTCTTCGAAGATATCATTGACTTCCTGAGAAATGGTCACCGAACTGATATTCCCAAAGGGGATGGGTTCAGGATGGGAAATCATCTTTTCCAGCGCTGTTTTGACTACTGAAATGTCACTTCCAATGCGGTCTGAAATGGATTTGACAAGTCTCAGACTATCTCTTAGCATTGCCAGAAACAGATGGTCGGCATCAATAACGTTACTGCCTAGTCTCATTGCCTCTTCTCGGGCAGTTTCCAGCAGTGCCGAAAGTTCTCTGGAAAGTGTGTTTGTCATAATCCTGAGATGCTTGATTTGAAAGTGCCAAGATAGTGAAAAATTTTTGCCGAATCACTTTTTCTTTGTAGTTTTACGAGTTAATTTTTACATAAAGTAGAAAGGAAAAAGAATGGAAGAATTAGAAGAGAACGCAGGTAGGGTTATTCCTATCAATATTGAAACAGAGATGAAGAGCGCCTATATCGATTATTCGATGTCGGTGATTGTGTCGCGTGCGCTTCCGGATGTGAGAGACGGTCTAAAACCCGTGCATAGGAGGGTTCTGTACGGAATGTATGGTCTCGGTCTGACCAGCAATCAGTCTGTCAAGAAATCGGCCCGTATCGTGGGTGAGGTACTCGGTAAATATCACCCCCATGGTGACTCAAGCGTCTATGATGCTATGGCCAGACTCGCACAGCCATGGAATATGCGCTATATGCTTGTCCAAGGCCAGGGTAATTTCGGATCCGTTGACGGTGACCCGGTAGCGGCGATGCGTTATACTGAGGCAAAGCTCCAGAAACTGGCCGAAGAGATTATAGAAGATCTTGACAAGGATACGGTTGATTTTAAACCCAATTTTGACGAATCACTTCAGGAGCCTGTAGTGCTTCCGGCCAAAGCCCCGCTACTGCTGCTTAACGGAGCAAACGGTATTGCAGTGGGTATGGCCACAAACATGGCTCCTCACAACCTTACCGAGTGCTGCGATGCTATTTGCGCATATATAGACAATAATGATATTACGCTTGATGAGCTGATGCAGCATATCAAGGGTCCCGATTTTCCCACGGGAGGTATCATCCAGGGAACAAAAGGCATTAGAGATGCATTCGAAACAGGCCGTGGCCGCATCGTCATTCGCTCTAAGACCGACATCGAGATTTCAGATAGCGGACGTGAAACCATAGTGGTTAGCGAGATTCCCTATATGATAAACAAACGCGAGCTAATCGAGAAAATCGCCGAGCTGGTCGAGGACAAGAAACTCGATGGGATTGCCTATATCAATGATGAGAGTGATCGTAGCGGTATGCGCATAGTCATAAAGCTCAAGATGGGCGCAGTAGCCAATGTGGTGCTTAACAACTTATTCAGGTTTACACCACTTCAGTCCAGTTTCTCAGTCAACAACATTGCGCTCGTGGACGGTCGTCCCAGATTGCTCAATCTTAAAAATATCATCAAGAGTTTTGTGCGTCACCGCCACGATGTGGTTATTCGCAGGACCACTTTCGAACTGGATAAAGCCCTCAAGAGGGCTCACATTCTCGAAGGACTGTTAAAGGCACTGGACATAATCGACGAGATTATCGCTCTCATCAGGGCCTCCAAGAGTGTTCAGGAGGCAAGAGAAGGTCTTGTAGGGCAATTCGGATTCTCACCTGAGCAGGCTGAGGCCATAGTGGAGATGAGACTCCGCCAACTGACAGGACTCGAGAGGAGCAAGCTTCAGGAAGAGTACGGTGAACTCCAGGCACTTATCAGTCGCCTTAAGGCTATCCTATCTGATGTTGCCCTCCAGATGGATATCATTAAGCAGGAGCTGATAACTCTTAAAGAGAAATATGGCGATAGTCGCCGCACCGAAATCGAGCTATCTGCCGAAGATTTCAACCCCGAGGATTTCTATCCCAATGAGGATGTAGTCATCACGATTTCCCATATGGGATACATCAAGAGGACTCCTCTCACCGAGTATCGACTGCAGAACCGCGGCGGAGTAGGCGCAAAGGGCAGCACAACTCGCGAGGAGGACTTCATAGAGCACATCTATGTAGCCAATATGCACAGTACTATGATGTTTTTCACCAAGAACGGCAAGTGTTACTGGCTAAAGGTGTACGACGTACCCGAAGGTTCAAAGGCTTCCAAGGGTCGCGCTATCCAGAATGTCATCAATATTGAGCCGGATGATGCGGTACAGGCCTATATGAATGTGGAAAATCTTGATGATTCCGACTATATCAATAATCACTATGTGGTTCTTGCCACACGCAAGGGTACCATCAAAAAGACCTCCCTCGAGGCTTATTCACGCCCCAGAGCAAACGGTATCATCGCAATAAATGTCCGTGAGGATGATTCGCTTATTGAGGCTCTGCTGACAGATGGAAAAAAAGACATTCTGCTGGCAGGCCGCAAGGGTCGCTGCTGTCGTTTCCACGAATCAACCGTACGCGCAATGGGCCGTACGGCTGCAGGAGTGCGCGGAATCAGGATAGACGATGATGACGAGGTGGTTGGTATGATTTGTGTAGAAGCTAGCGTTGTAGACGGTAGCATTGAAACTGAAACTGAGTCTAAGGAACTCATTCTTGTGATAAGTGAAAATGGTTTCGGCAAGTGTTCGTCCCCGGAAGAATATCGTACTACCAACCGCGGAGGTAAGGGTGTCAAGACCATCAACATTACCGAAAAGACAGGTTCTTTGATAGCAATAAAATCAGTCACACGGGAGGACGATCTGATGATCATCAACAAGTCCGGCATTACCATCAGAGTATCGGTTGCCGACATCAGGGTTGCAGGCAGGGCCACGCAGGGTGTCAAGGTCATAAGTCTCAGGGAAGGTGACAGCATCGCCGCTGTCTGCTCTGTGGAACGAAGAGAAGATGAAATGGAAGAAGAGTCTGCAGCAGTAGAGGAGAATGAAGAGTTAAAAGTACTGAGTTCCGAGTGATGAGTTACTGATTTTGAATGAGTGTTAATATGTGTTAAAAAACAAAGAATACAGGTTAAAAATAATTAGCAAAACGGCCAACGGCCAACATCAATGAACAATTAACAACAATAAATACTATTTTAATTTTAATGACTATGAAGAAAGTTTTATTAGCAATGGCACTTGTCTTTTCTGTTACCTTTGCAAGTGCGCAATCTAAAGCGGTATCAGATGCCCGAAAAGCTATAGATAAGGCAGTGGCAGCAAGTCTGAATCCTAAAAAGGCAACTAAGCCCGCTACCTGGATTTCTCTTGCCAAAGCATACATCTCAGCATACGAGCTCCCTAGCAAAGGTATCGAGCCGGGCTTTGACCAGATGTTGCTCAAGACCATCCTCAAGGACCAGCAGGTACTGTCTTCCACTCAGAAAACCCTTCCTCAGGGTACTTTCACTGTTGACACCTACGTTGACAAGGAACTTTATTACAATGATTTCGGGCAGCTCGTGTTCTTGATTGTTACCAAGCCCATAGAAGAAAATCTCCTTGGTAAAGCCCAGAATGCACTTTTCAAGGCTGCAGAAGTTGATCCTAAAGGTTCCAAGCTTAAAGATATCCAAGCTTTATTTGAGCAGATTCACAACTTCAACTACGAAGATGCTGCATCATACTACAACCTCGGTGATTATGATAAGGCTACGGCTATATTCGAAGAGTGTCTCGGCAATTACGACAACAAGGTGATGCGTAAAGTTGATACGATGGTGCTCTACAACACCGCCCTTCTTTCAAGCATGAGCGGGGACAACGCAAAAGCCGAGAGATACTACAAACAGTGCCTCGACTATGGTTACTACTCTGATGGCAACGTGTTCTCAAACCTTGCGGAGATCTATAGACTCAATGCAGACACCCTTAGCCAGAAAAAGACACTTGAGGCAGGATTTGAGCAGTTCCCCAACAACCAGGGTATTCTTGTAGGTCTGATCAACCTCTACACTACAACCAAAGAGGATCCACAGAAGCTATTCGACATAATACACTCGGCACAGGAAAATGAGCCCAACAACGGTTCCCTCTATTATGCTGAAGGTAATGTTTACAAAGAGTTGGGTAATATCGAAAAAGCAGTAGAGCTCTATAATAAGTCAACCGAAATTCAGCCCGATTACGTGTATGGTGTTTTGAGTGTGGGTGTTCTATACTACGAACAGGCTATGGATATTGCTGAAAAGGCTGACTCCGAGTTTGATCAGGTCAAATACGATGCTCTCGTTGAAGAGTTTAACCAGAACCTTGAAAATGCAATACCTCCATTTGAGAAAGCATTCTCAATATCCGACAATTTGGAAATTAAGAGGAATGCAGCAGAATTCCTTAAGTTCATCTATTTCCGTTTCCGTGACAAATCACCAGAGTATATGGCTGCTTACGAGAAATACAATGCATTTCTTGCAGAATAAAGTCTGATGACATATATCAAAATCGGGACGACCATGTGTCGTCCCGATTTTTTTGTACATTTGTACTTTGCACCAATTATTATTCAAGACTGATGAAAAAACTACTACTATTTGTTCTCGCTTTGACCTTTGCCGGATCTGCTTTTGCGGATAACGGGATGTGGCTTCCTTCAGAGATTGCCAAAAGAATCGGAGATATGCAGGCCAAAGGTCTCAGGCTTACTGCTGAAGATATTTATAGTATCAATGAGGCCTCACTTAAGGATGCTTCGGTCCATTTCAACGGGGGATGCTCTGCTGAGTTGATTTCGGACAACGGGCTTTTGATTACCAACCACCATTGCGGTTACGATTGGATACAAGAACACAGTTCCGTGGAACACGATTACCTAAAGGATGGGTTCTGGGCTATGAATATTGAGGATGAACTACCCAATAAAAATATATTCGTTAGATTTCTTGTCAGAATGGCCGATGTTACCGAGAAGGTGCTCAAAGGTTATGATCCTTCAATGACCGAGATTCAGCGCGATTCACTCATAAAGGCCAACAGCGCACCTCTGATTGAAGCTGCCTCCAAGGAGGGCGCCGGATATAGTGCATCCGTACTACCTCTTTATTATGGCAACCAATATTTCATTTGGGTCTACCAGACCTTTACAGACGTACGTCTTGTGGGCGCACCGCCCTCATCAATAGGTAAATTTGGCGGTGATACCGACAACTGGATGTGGCCACGTCATACCGGAGACTTCTCTCTATTCAGAATCTATGCTGACAAGGACAATAATCCCGCACCATACTCCGAAGAGAATGTCCCATACAAGCCCAAAAAATATTTCAAGCTCTCCATCAAAGAGCGCAAAGAGGGTGATTTTACCTTTGTCTACGGCTATCCCGGCAGAACGCAGGAGTATATACACTCTGAGGCAGTGAGATACATCTCAGATCTTTCAAACCCCCACAAACGCAATCTCCGCACACGGCGTCTCAACGTGCAGGAGAAATATATGTCTCAGAGCCAGAAAGTTAGAATCCAGTACTCTTCAAAGAATTCGAGTGTTTCCAATGCATGGAAAAAATGGCTCGGCGAGATGAACGGAATTATCAAACTCAAAACTTATGAGAAAAAGAAGGCTTACGAGCAGGAATTTCATAAGTGGGCGGCAGACAAACCTGATTATAGAGATTTGATCCCGATGCTCGATAAACTCTATGCAGAGTTGGAGGACTACGCATTTGCCAACGATTATTACAATGAGAGCATCCGTGCAAATGAGATTACCCGTTTTGCGGAAAATATTACCACAGCTTTCAATCGCAATCGCGACAAGGCCTATTTTGACCAGATGATTGAGTCCTATTTCAAGGATTATTTCCTCCCTATCGACAAGGAAAGTTTCCGCCTTCTTCTGGCAGAGTATGACAAGAATGTGCCTCAGCATCTCCGTCCGGCCTATTTTGCGGAACAAATGACCGCTTTCGGCAGCACCGATGCCTGGGTAGAACACATTTTCAATACTTCCGCCCTTACAACCGAAGGGGGGACACGCACCCTTATAGAAAAAGCTCTTTCTGCAGAGAATTTCCAAGATATACTCTCAGATGATCCCGCTGTTGCATTCTCAAATGAATTCAGAGAGCACTATCAAAATGAGATTAGCAAACCATATACTGAGATAAACAGACAGATCACTCTGCTTTATCGCACATACATGAAGGGTCAGATGGAATTCAGTCCCGAAAAGCCATTCTTTCCCGATGCCAACTCCACTCTAAGAGTCTCTTACGGTCATATCAAGGGTTATTCTCCTGCGGACGGTATTTTCTTCAAGCCTGTTTCTACCATCGAGGGTATTATGGAGAAGGACAATCCCGATATTTTCGACTACAATATACCCCAGGAACTTAGGGATATCTACGCGCGTAAAGATTATGGCAAATGGGGAGTGGACGGTACAATGCCGGTCTGCTTTATCGCAACAAATCACACTTCAGGCGGTAATTCAGGCAGCCCTGTCATTGATGCCGACGGTAATCTGATCGGTATCAACTTCGATAGGGTATGGGAAGGTACGATGAGTGATATTGACTTCGACCCCGATGTGTGTCGCAATATTTCCATAGATATCAGATATGCGCTCTTCATCATTGACAAGCTTGCAGGCGCACAACGCATCCTCGATGAAATAGAGATTGTGGAGTAGAGGGAGGTTATGAGTATGTAGTATGTAGTATGTAGTATGTAGTATGTAGTATGTAGTATGTAGTATGTAGTGCTGCGAATTGTGTGGTTTTCTGCGGAATTCGCACCCCGTACCCCGTAAATTCGACTGCACCACACAAAACCGTCAGAAACTCTGATACAATTGGAGAGCAACGACCCCGCAGCGCTTCTGCGCTGCTTTGGTTCCCCAAGGGAACCATTAAAAGGAGGGGTAGATAAGGAGCGCAGCGACTTCACCACAAAAAAACCGTCAGAAACATGTGACGCAATTGGAGAGCAACGACCCCGCAGCGCTTCTGCGCTGCTTTGGTTCCCCAAGGGAACCATTAAAAGGAGGGGTAGACAAGGAGCGCAGCGACTTCACCACAAAAAAACCGTCAGAAACATGTGACGCAATTGGAGAGCAACGACCCCGCAGCGCTTCTGCGCTGCTTTGGTTCCCCAAGGGAACCATTAAAAGGAGGGGTAGACAAGGAGCGCAGCGACTGCACCACAAAAAAACCGTCAGAAACTCTGACGGTTTTTTGTGGTGCCACCGAGATTCGAACTAGGGACACACGGATTTTCAGTCCGTTGCTCTACCAACTGAGCTATGGCACCTTGTATCGGTCATTTTTGACCAACGGGATTGCAAAGGTAGGTTTTTATTCCATATCTGCAAAAAAAAGTGTTATTTTAGCACTCCGTATATGGAAAAGAAGAGATCATATGTAAAGGTGCTGTTGCCTCTGAAAATGAGCAAGGAATTCTCCTATTCCGTGCCCGAGGAGTTTGAGAGAGAGATTTCTGTTGGCAGTTGGGTGCAGGTAAAACTTGTGGGAAAGAGTCGGTATGCAATAGTAACCGGAATATCACATCAGCCACCTGCAGATGTGGATACTTCTAAAATCAGAGCGGTGGAATCTCTCCTTGATATGCCCTCTGTGACTTCAGCCCAATTGGATTTTTATCGTGCCTTAGCCGATTATTATATGTGCAGTGTGGGTGAGGTCTTCAAGGCAGCTTATTCCACTGCTTTCCGTAAGCAGATAAAGGTGCGTTCCAGGAAGTCGGATAAAGAGTTTCGGAACCCCGATTTTAGCGCAATTCCTTCGCTTTCCCCTGCGCAGCAGGAGGCGTATGACGCCATCAGAGTCCATTTTTCCGAGGGTCGCAGAGTACTTCTGTGCGGTGTAACGGGATCCGGTAAGACTGAGATCTATTTTCATCTGATGAGGGATGCACTTGAGAGCGGCGGATCGGTATTGTTTCTCGTCCCCGAAATAGCTATCTCCAGACAACTCACTTCCAGGCTTGAAAAGGTCTTCGGCAGTGCTCTGCTACCCTATCACTCAAAGCAGACTGCAGCTGTGAAAAAACGAATATACCTCCGTCTTGCAGCCGCTGAACGGCCCTATGTCATATTAGGTACAAGGTCGGCACTGTTGCTGCCCCTGCCCCATCTTTCGCTGATAGTGGTGGACGAGGAGCACGACTCTTCTTACAAGCAGTCTGATCCGGCGCCGAGATACAACGGACGCGATGGTGCGCTTATGCTCTCTTCGCATATGGGAGCCAATCTGGTGATGGGTAGCGCCACTCCTTCATTCGAGTCGCTCTACAATGTCTCTATCGGTAAGCTTGGCCGGGTAGATCTGCTGGAGAAATATCATAAGGCGGCGGATGCGCAGGTGGAAATTGTGGACATGACGGTTGCTCGGCGCTTGCGTAATGTCAACGGACCTTTCTCCATCCGTTTGCTCAATGAGATAAGCGGGGTGATCAATGGTGGTGGGCAGGTGATGGTATTCCGCTCGAGGAGGGCTTATGCTCCCTATGCTCAATGTACTGAGTGTGGCGCAGTGGTTAAATGTCCTTCGTGTGATGTTGCTTTAAGCTATCACAAGTTTGACAATAAGCTCAAGTGCCACTATTGCTCATATCAGATACCTTTTGAACTAAAGTGTCCCCAGTGTGCTTCACCTTCGATTGTTGACCGTGGGGCGGGAACGGAGAAGATTGAAGAGCTGTTGCGTGAATACTTTCCGGATTATGTCACAGAACGGTTTGACCCCGATACTATCTCCGGTAAAGGCGAAGAACAGCGTATTCTCAGAAACTTTGCTGAGGGAAAGATCGATATACTGGTAGGAACTCAGATGATTACCAAGGGATTCGACTTTGATCGCCTCTCCCTGGTTGCGGTTATCGGTTGCGATTCTCTATTTTCCGTACAGGATTTTCGGGCGGACGAACGTGCACTCCAACTTCTGTGGCAGTTGCGTGGCAGGGCAGGCCGCAGAAAGGATGGAGCCAGAATGATCATACAGACTGATCAGAAGGATCATCCGGTTTTGAAAGCCCTTACCGATGAAGGCAATTCATATGATCTCTCCGCAGCTTTTGAGGAACGTAAAATATTTGGTTATCCTCCCTTCATACGCTTGGTGGTTATTTCTTTGAAGGATAAAAATGAAAAAAGGATGTGGAGTTGCGCATATGATCTGTCCGATGCAATCAGAGGTGTTGGCATTAGAGATTTCAACGGTCCGATAGTGCCCCCGATAGCAAAAACGGGTGATCATTATCAGGTTCAATTCCGTTTGCGGCTTAAACGCAATAACTCTCTTTCTCGTATAAAAAAAGCCCTGTTTATGGAAACAGAGCTTTTGAATCGTAAGTACAACGGGATGACGACCATCAATATCGACGTGGATCCCTATTAACGCTGTCTTTCTATTGTTTGCCCGTAAACCGCTCTCTAACCCTCTCTTTTAGGGCATCAATTTGGCGTGTTACATCTTCGGGATTATCGGTTGTGAGAAAAGAAGGATTGCCCACTAGAAGAGTTTCAATAAGCAGTGAGTCGTTGACTGTCCAAACGTTGGATGTCATATTATAATTGCGTGCCTCATCCACCCAAAAAGGGTTCATAAGGACTTCATTGTAATGGTAGTCGAAACCGTTAATTCCCATTTCCAGCAGTTCTATCGGCATATAGTAGCCTCCCAGATAGGCAACAGAGGCCCTTGGCATCAGTGCCGCGAATCTTTTGCAGGCTTCCAGACTGAATGATATATAATCCACTCTCTGTTCAAGTCCCATTTTCTTGACCATTTCAACACATTTCTCCACGGCATATTGCTCAAGTGCAGGATTCTCTTTGACCGGTTTTAGTTCGAGTACAAGTTGGAGTCCTTTGAGTTTTTTCCCGGCAGCGAGATATTCCTCAAGTGTCGGAAGTTTTTCGCCATTTGAAAGGAGAGAGTCCTTAATTACCTCATAGAGTGTAAGGTTGATTACATGTCCCTTGAATTCATTATCATGGTTGACAATCAGTACACTGTCTGCAGTAATCTGAACATCGAATTCAGAACCGTAGACTCCCGCCTGATGTGCATTGCGGAGGGAGGAAATTGAATTCTGCGCACTTCCTTCACATTTCCAGTAGCCTCTGTGTGCGATCACCTGTGTGCCGACCATTTGATTCACCATTTTGTCAATTTTATGATCTTTGCACCCTGAAACGAGAAAAAGCAGCACACAAGCCGCCAGCATCCATGTTTTTTTCATAAAAAATTATATTAGTGCTATTATTCAGGGGCAAATTTATCAAAAAAACAGCTTTATATGAAAATAGTTTGTGATTTTTAATTATTATAATTAACTTCACCGCCCAAAACCCAACTGATATGATAGAAAACGCCGTAGATATAAAAAAAATACTAAGGAGATATGGGCTCAAGTCCACTCCGCAACGCGTTGCCGTGTATTCTGCCATGAGAGAGTTAGGACATGCATCCGCAGATATGGTCTTCCAGCATGCAAGCGCCGGGCTTGAGACACTGACGGTGGCCACGGTTTACAATGTTCTGGAATCATTCGTGCAGGTAGGATTGCTCCAGCGTCGCATGAGTTCCAACAACAAGATGTATATGGATGTAAACACTTACAACCATTGCCATCTTTATTGTGAGGAGACTCATAGTTACAGGGATTATGATGACCCGGAGCTTATGCTTCTAATCCACGATCATTTTCGAAACAAAAGAATAAGAGGATTCGACCTTCATCGCATAGATGTACAGCTTGTGGGGCGAAACCGCAGTTCAAGCAGGTCAAAATGACATTTTTGTTAAACAATACAATCAATAATATCAACTTTTTTAAAACAAAACGAAATGAAATCATTAAAAGGAACAAAGACAGAAAAGAACCTGCTCCAATCATTTGCGGGTGAATCACAGGCACGCAATAGGTACGTTTTCTTTGCCAGTAAGGCTAAGAAAGAGGGCTATGAGCAGATTGCAGCCATTTTCGCCGAGACCGCAGAACAGGAAAAGGAGCACGCAGAGACCTTTTTTAAATATCTTGAAGGGGGTATGGTGGAAGTAAAAGCTTCATTCCCAGCCGGTGTCATATCCACTACTGCAGATAACCTGAAGGCGGCAGCAGAGGGTGAGAATGAGGAGTGGAGTATGCTTTATCCCGAGTTTGCAAAGGTTGCTGAGGCTGAAGGTTTCCCCGAAATTGCCGCAACATTCAGGAATATCGCAATTGCTGAAAAGGCGCACGAGGAACGCTACCTGAAACTATTAGCCAATGTAGTTGCAGGCAAGGTGTTTGAGAAGGATGGCGAGATTGAGTGGCAGTGCCGTAATTGTGGATTTGTGTACAAGGGAAAGAAGGCTCCCGCTGAGTGCCCTGCTTGTAAACATGCTCAGGCCTATTTCGAAGTAAAGAGGACCAATTACTAATTTTTTTCTACCTTTGCGGTCATGAAAAGAAAGGCCGCTGATACAGAAGGTTATGCCCTTATTACCGGCACATGGTCAGGTATGGGAAGAGAATATGCCCGACAGCTTTACGCTCTCGGGCATAATTTGATTGTAATTGACATAAACCGGCAATTTGCCGATGAGGTGCGTACCGAGTTGGAGTCTCTTGATGTGATTCCTTCCGGTCGACGTCCCGATGTGATTGCAATAGGAGTGGATCTGGCCTGTATTGGCGCTGTCACCTTAATTGCGGAAAAAGTTGGAGAGCGTAGGGTGGATATTTTGATCAATAATGCCGGTGTTTTGCCTTATGGGGACTTTCTTGACTATTCGCAGGATGAGATTTCCAGAGCAATGGTACTCCACAATCTTACGTTAGTGCAACTATGTCACCTATTTGCTCCCGGGATGAAGGAGCGGGGATACGGCTACGTGCTCAATGTCTCTTCCCTTTGTAGCTGGATGCCTTACCCCGTGCTCTCCGTGTATTCTGCTACCAAGCGTTTTATCAAATCCTTTTCGCGTTCCCTGAGAATAGAATTGATGGGGAGCGGAGTTTCGGTGACTACTGCCTATTTCGGTGCTGTTTCAACCAATCTTTTTCCCTTACGGGAGGATCTGCGCAAGCTTGCATTCCGTCTCGGCATTATGATATCCGCAGAAGAAGCTGCCAGGAAGGCCCTCAAGGCTACCTTTCGTGGAAGAGCCAATGTAATGCCCGGTCTTATTAACTGGATAGCGCTGGCAATACTACCTATTGTTCCAAAACGCCTGCTATATTTCCTTTACAAGAAATATGGCGGCAAGATCAAATTCAAAAATGAAACCTGAAACCAAGCAGAGGATAATCTCTTGTGTTAAAGAGGTGCTTCCCACAACTACCAAGACCTGTATCTGGATTTTGAAGATTACGGTCGGCATCTCCTTTGCTATGATGCTGCTCAAGTACTTTAATATCCTGCCCTATATTTCCGATGCCGTAAGTCCCATTTTCCGCCATTTCGGCCTGCCCGGATCGGCGGCACTTGCCTATCTGTCGGGATACCTTATCAATGTCTATTCTGCGATGGCGGTGATGAGTACCCTTGCACTGGATGCGCGCGAGCTGACTATCCTCTGTACTATGGTGCTTTGTTCGCACTCCATGATATTGGAGACGGCGGTACTTAAAAAGACCGGTGTTTCGGGGACGAGGATGGTGATTATCAGGACTCTGAGCGCACTCTTTCTCGGTTGGTTCCTCAACCTCATACTGCCTGCGGGTAGTGGGGAGGTGGTCACAGCCGCCGTTGCACAGGAGCAGCTTAGCTTCTGGCTAACTCTGCGCGAATGGCTTTGGGCTACATTCAAACTTGTGCTATTGATAACCGTTATCATCTATGCCCTCAACATTGTCCAGCGACTCCTTTCCGAATTCGGTGTGATGAAGATGATTTCGAAATTGCTGAAGCCGCTGATGATTTTTTTCGGATTGCCACCTAGAACGGCTTTCCTTTGGATAGTTGCAAATATCATCGGCCTGGCTTATGGTGCTGCGGCCATGTTGGATGAAATTGCACGTGGCAAGCTGGAACGCCGTGACGTAATGCTTATTAACACTCATATTTGTATTGCGCACAGCAATCTTGAGGATTTGATATTACTTACTGCAGTGGGAGCAATAGGATGGATAATGTTGCTGATAAGATGGGCTATGTCAATGGTATTGGTATGGGAATTGAGGTTGGAATTTTACATCAAAGATGCGATTGCCAAAAGAAAAAATCGTAACTTTGCAGTTTAAACCGTTTAGGACAATGTTTTTATGAATAACGAAAGAATAAAATGTCTTATTATAGGTAGTGGGCCCGCAGGGTTTACTGCTGCAATTTATGCATCCAGAGCAGCTTTGCAGCCCGTAGTATATGAGGGGATGCAGCCCGGTGGACAACTTACCACTACTACTGAAGTTGAAAATTTTCCCGGTTATCCACAAGGCGTTTCTGGTAACCAGATGATGGCTGATCTGCGTGCTCAGGCCGAGCGTTTGGGTACTGATATTAGATATGGTATGGTAACAGAGGCTGATTTGTCTGAAAGGCCTTTTAAGGTCACCATAGATGATGAAAAGGTTTTAGAGGCAGAGACTTTGATTATAGCCACAGGTGCTACTGCGAGATATCTCGGTTTGCCTTCGGAGAGTAAGTACAGAGGAATGGGAGTTTCTGCCTGTGCAACTTGTGACGGATTCTTCTATCGTGGTAAGACAGTTGCAGTGGTAGGAGGCGGAGACACAGCTTGTGAAGAGGCTCTCTACCTGGCTTCCCTTTGCAAAAAGGTCTACATGGTTGTGAGAAGAGATGTTTTCAGAGCCTCAAAAGCCATGCAGGAAAGGATCGCTACCACTGAGAACATAGAAGTTCTCTGGAACAGCAATACGCAGGAGGTGCTGGGAGATGATATGGGGGTAAACGGAATGCGCCTTATTCGAAAAGACGGAGTAGTGTATGAAAAGGCGATCGACGGTTTTTTCCTTGCTATAGGCCATCATCCCAATTCGGATATATTTAAAGAGCGGATTAACACCGATGAGAATGGTTATATAGTCACAGACGGACGTTCATCCAAAACCAATGTCCCCGGCGTTTTTGCTGCCGGAGATGTGCAGGATCCTAATTACCGTCAGGCTATCACTGCGGCAGCAAGTGGCTGTAAGGCGGCCCTTGATGCTGAAAAGTTTCTTTTGGAAAACAAATAACAACATGATAAAAAAGTACAGACCTATTCTGGCTCTCATTTCTTTTTCCATTATCGGCCTTACTGCTTGCAAGTCGCAGTACGACGCCGTTCTTCACGGAAATGATATCCCCGCAAAATATGCGCTGGCATTCGAAATGTTTGAAGCCAAGAAATATCTAAAGGCAGCTGAACTCTTCGAAGCGCTGACCATTGCCACAAATGGCACCCCTCAGGATGACACTGTACAATATTACTGGGGCCTGAGCAACTACTACTACGGTGATTTTACAACTGCCGAGAGTAATTTCAGCCAGTTTATAAGCGTTTATCCTCTCAGTCCCTTCACTGAGAAGGCCAAGTTTTATCGACTGGATTGTCTGTACAAAGGCACTTACCGCTATGAACTTGACCAGCGCCCGACCTACAAGGCTCTCGGTGCCATCCATGAATTCGTGGTTGAGAATCCCAAGTCTGAGTATGTTGCCAGATGTCACGAGATGGCGGATGAGCTCAATGGCCGTCTGGAGCTCAAGTCATACAAATCTGCCTATCTTTATTACCATATGGAGGACTATCTGGCAGCCCATCATGCGTTGAAAAATGTTCTCAAGGAGAATGCTGACAACCGTTATCGCGAAGCAGTGCTCTACTATACCGCAATGTCGGCATACAAGTATGCCTCTATGAGTATCCCAGACAAACAGCGTGAGCGTTACCTTACATTTGTAGATGACTATTTCAATGTTATCAGCGAATATCCCGAGTCGCAATACCGCAAGGAACTCGATGGACTTTATGCCAAAGTACAAACAATTCTCAAGAAGAATTCCCCCGAAGAAAATAATTAAAACAATAAATATATAATGAGCAACACTAAACCTATAAGCAACAACACGGAAACACGAAATCTTTCCGAGCTCGCAGAGCCTACAGGCAACATCTACGAAACCGTGAAGATTGTTTCCATCAGGTCCAACCAAATTGCTGCTTCAGTCAAAAAGGAACTCAGCGAAAAGCTCGCACAGTTCAAGAGTGATGCAGACGCCCTTGAAGAGACCTTCGAAAACAAAGAGCAGGCGGAAATCTCCAAGTATTACGAAGCTCAGCCCAAGCCCACTCTCGTTGCTATAAACGAGTTTGAGGAAAACCAGATCTATTACCGTAAGGCGGAGGAATAACACTGCCGCCCACGCATAGAGTATCCGTATGCTCAGTAGATTGACAATACAGAACTATGCCCTGATCGATTGTTTGGATATCATTTTCCCGGACAATCTTATCATCATTACAGGTGAGACGGGCGCAGGAAAGTCAATCCTACTAGGTGCTTTGTCTCTGGTGCTGGGAGGCCGCTCGGATATCTCCACGCTTAAAGACCGTACACGCAATTGCGTGGTAGAAGCAATTTTTACCCTTGAAGAGGGTCAAGAATGCATCCTGAGAAGGGTAATATCTCCGGGAGGTCGTTCGCGCATATTCATCGACGATGAGCCGGCCACTCTGGAGCAGATTAAAAATCTTTCGGAATCTCTTGTAGATATCCACTCGCAGCATCAGCATCTGCTGCTCTCACGGACCGGATTTCAAACTTCTATATTGGACCACTTTGCCGGGTTGACTCTCCAAGTCAGCGAATACGAGGCAGAGCACGCGCAGTACTTGAATGTTTGTCGCGAAATATCGGATCTTGAACAGAAAATAGCTGAGGCAGCCCGCACAAGCGACTATCTGGAGTACCAATTTGCGCAGTTGGAGGGGGCTGCTCTTGTAGAAGGCGAGCTGGAAGAACTCGAGGCAGAGCAAGCACAGTTGGCCAACAGTGAAGAAATATTGCAGAGCATTTCCCGTATTGAATCGCTCTTCGAAGGAGAAGCGGGAAGTATATCCTCTCGTCTAAAGGAGATAGAGTCACTATTGTCCAGGCTTTCTTCCTTTATTCCTGAGTTCGGACCGCTTGTCGAGCGTATCTCCTCATCCAGGATTGAGCTTAAGGACATAGAAAGCGAGATTATGAGCAAGGGAGGCTCCGTTGTCTCTTCTCCTCAGCGCTTACAGATTGTAGATGAACGCCTTTCGCTCCTTTATGACCTTATGCGCAAGCATGCCGTGGGTGGCATCGGTGAGTTGATATCCCTAAGAGAGTCGCTCGGGGCGCAATTGGGTAAATCACTTGACCTTTCGATAGAGAAAGAGGCGGCTGAAAAGCGTAGAGATGCACTCAAAAGCAGTTGTGATGCTCGTGCAGAGGCCATTTTCAATCAGCGTTCCCAGTCAGCTCCTTTACTTTCAAAGGAGATAGAGGACGCAGTCAGGGCTTTGGAGATGCCGTTCGCACTTTTCTCAGTACAAGTGGAGCGCGATGGAGCAGTTTTTCTCTTTTCAGCCAATGGAGGTGAGCCCAAGGAGCTTTCCAAGTGTGCTTCAGGTGGTGAACTGTCGAGGATAATGCTTGTCATTAAGGGATTGATGGCGCAATATATAGGGATGCCGACAATGATTTTTGATGAAATAGATGCCGGAGTTTCCGGTAGCGTTGCCGACAAGATGGGGCGCAAGATAGTGGATATGGGACGAAAAATGCAGATATTTGCCATCACGCATTTACCGCAGGTGGCCAGCAAAGGTTCTGCTCACTACCTGGTCTATAAGACTTTTGATGAGGGGGACGAACCGAGCACCCAAATAAAATTTATTGAGGGAGAGGAACGTGTCAGAGAAATCGCACGCATGTTGAGCGGTTCAAAACTCACCGATGAGGCATTTGCAAATGCGCGCGTCCTACTGCAATCCGAATAAAAAAATAATATATAAAAATGTAATACCATGAGACTTATTATCCAAGAATCTTACGGAAAGATGTCACAATGGGCTGCCGCCTACATTACAAAGAAAATCAATGACTTTGCACCTACAGCGGAGCGCCCTTTCGTGCTCGGCCTCCCTACCGGATCAACTCCCCTGGGCACTTATAAGGAACTGATCCATCTTTATAATACAGGTAAGGTGTCATTCAAAAATGTTGTCACCTTCAACATGGACGAATATATCGGCATCCCTGCAGACCATTCCGAGAGCTACAGAACATTTATGTGGACTAATTTCTTCTCTCACATAGATATTCCCAAACAGAATGTCAACATTCTAAACGGAAACGCAGAAGATCTACATAAGGAGTGTGAAGAATATGAGCAGAAAATTGTCTCTTACGGGGGTATAAAACTCTTTATGGGCGGTATAGGCGCTGACGGTCACATCGCTTTCAACGAGCCGGGTTCATCACTTACCTCACGCACCCGTGTCAAGTCACTTACCACCGACACCATCATAGCCAACTCCCGCTTTTTTGATCACGATATAAACAAAGTGCCCAAAACAGCCCTAACAGTAGGCGTAGGCACAATTATGGACTCCGAAGAGGTGCTAATCCTCGTGAACGGACACAATAAGGCAAGGGCTCTATATCACGCCGTTGAGGGTTCTGTCAACCATATCTGGACCATTTCCATACTCCAGATGCATCGCAAGGGGATCATTGTATGCGACGATGCCGCAACGGTGGAGCTCAAGGTGGGAACTGTAAACTATTTCAAGGATATCGAGAAATACAACCTCGATCCCGCTTCACTTCTTTAATAATAAAGAACTTATGCTGGACAGAGTACGTGCATATCTTTCTGCCGAAAGAGCGGATGCTATCATCGTTCCCTCCAACGATCCCCATTTTGGGGAGTATGTGCAGCAACATTTCTGCATACGTGCTATTTTGAGCGGATTTGACGGTTCTGCCGGTACTCTTGTCATAACACTTTCGGAGGCGGCTCTCTGGACCGATTCACGATATTTTATCCAGGCTGAGGCCCAGCTTCAAGGCACAGGCATCGAACTTATGAAGATGGGGGTTGAGGGTGTGCCGACTATAATGTCATGGCTGAATGCACGCACAGATGACTGTGGTACGATACTGATTGACGGAGCGCTCTTTTCTGCTGCTGAGTATGCATCTTACCGCAAGAACCTGAAAGCACGGGTAGTGGGGATTGCAGATCCTTTTGATAACATTCTTCCCGGACGCGCTCCTCTGCGTTTCGGACCGGTAATTCTACAGAAAGAGTCACATTCAGGACTTTCCGTGGCAGCCAAACTTGAAATGGTCTTTTCCGGAGATCCGGCTAATATGCGAGTTTGCCGTATACTGACGCGATGTGACGATATAATGTGGCTCTGCAATATTCGTGGAAGCGACATTGACTACAATCCGGTTGCACTCTCTTATGCTTTGGTGTTTAGTGATAAGATTTTGCTCTTTGCCTGTAAAGAGGCATTTGAAGAGGAAGCTCTCGTTTATCTTGCATCACAACAGGTAGAAATTCTCCCTTATGCCTCATTCTACGAAGTGTGCCAAGAGTTGGCCTCAGATGAGTCAATTCATTTTTTATCTCCGGCAACATCTACTTCCATGCGTTTGGAATCCATTTTTGCCGATGCCAAGCACTTTGGCTATGAATCCAGAGCCGAAGGTGAGGTCACATATCGCAAGAGCATCAAAAACCGAGTTGAGCTGGAGGGTTTTTGCGAGGCAAATCTCCTCGACGGTATTGCCTGGTGCAGAATACTCAAGTATATAGAAGATAACATTGCTGGTGGCACCCTCAATGAATATTCCATAGCTCAGCAGCTCATTGCATACCGTCGGACAAGTCCGGATTATCGAGGTGAGAGCTTTGAACCGATAGTAGCTTTTAATGCAAACGCTGCCTCACCGCACTATAGCGCCACTTCTGATGAAGAGGCAGCAGTTGTCACTGCTCGTGGATTCCTCCTGATGGACACTGGAGCACACTATCCCTGCGGCACCACTGATACTACGCGTACGATACCTCTCTCAGAGCTTACGCCGATTCAAATTGCGGACTATACTGCGGTGCTGAAGGGTATGATACGGCTTTCCATGGCCTCCTTTGTCAAAGGAACCACCGGATATCAGCTCGATATTCTTGCACGACAACCGCTGATCTCTCGCGGCAGACTCTTTTTCCATGGCACCGGCCACGGTATAGGTCACTACCTCTGTGTACATGAAGGGCCCCAGAACATTCGTATGGACAGGGACAGCGGGGTGGCACTACTCCCCGGAATGGTACAGTCTAACGAGCCGGCGCTCTATATCGAAGGAGAATATGGCATCCGCATTGAAAATGTACTTGCAGTTGAACCCTTTACCGAGAATGAGTTCGGCATATTCTACAGATTTGAAACTCTTACTCTTGTTCCAATCGCCACCTCTTGTATTGACCGCGAACAATTAGGGGATGAATGTGTAGAATGGCTTAACAATTACCACCGCCGAGTTTATGAAAAAATCGCCCCCCATCTCAAAGATGAAGAGGCGATATGGCTGAAAAACAAGTGCTGTCCTATTTGACGGTAATCCTACTGTCGGGTGTGTACTCCAAATCCCTACTGTCAATATTTACAAATCCTCCGTCGGGCCCTGTTCTACGGAAATGAATGTCATTTTGGAGCATATTCATCGGGCAATAATAGATCAAATTGGAGAAATCCTTGCCTAAATCATTTATGACCGTGATGAAATAGAGGAATGTGTCATATCCGTGAAAGGCAAATGGAGTGGGCTCTGTTTTGAAAAGGGCACGATAGCCGAGGATGAATTCCTTTGTAGCCTTGTCTCCGTAATCGACGAAATAATTGGTGGAAATGTGAGCGTTGACCTCGTGTAAAAGGTTTCCTTCAATGGTCTCGAAATTTCTGATTCTGTTGGAACAGTAGAGTTTGATATTATACCCGTGAAACTTCAGTACCCCCATGTTCCTGATTACATCCGAAGCAAATGCTTCCTGCTCTGAAGCCACTACAATATGGTGTTCAACATCGGGACTCATTGTAGTGATGAGTGAATCTATGATGGTCCTGCCGCTGACGATATGGTATCTGATCTCATTGCGGGGGAGTCCGGCCGAATCAATTGCCGCCAGAATGCTGCGTCTGTAGGTCTCTTCACTGCCGGAGGCGTCAGAGAAAATTGTCAACTTCGAATTATCGCCGAGATTTATCCTGCCGATAAGGTTCTTTGTTTGGGTGGCTGCCGTCACGGGCATTTGAAAGAAATAGCGGTTATGAAATGCGAGTGAGTCGGTTTGCAGATCGAGAGGAGATACAAAAGGTATTTTGTTATAACTGCAGTAGTCAGTGAAGGTGTTGATTTGATTTGCATCGATATGCCCAACCACAAGATTGCAATCCTTTATCATATTATTCTGGAAGATTTCTCCCAGCCAGGAGTATGCGGATATGTCTATGGTGTTTAGAGCTATTTGCAATCCGGCCTCTTTAAGCTTTTCTACTGCCATAAGAGCTCCGCTGTAGAAATCGAGGTAATTTGCGGAGGGTGTGGAAGTGTGTGTGTCAAAGGGGAGTATCAGGGCTATTTTTATCGGATTTCTCCTGTCAAAATGGGTAAGGCCCTTAAGCAGTTCTATCTTGGCGAGAGCTTCAGTGTCGCTCATCTGTTCAAATGGAATACCTTCCGGAATATCATTCACAATCTCCTCGACAACTTTTTCTTCATCTTCGAGCTCCTCTTCCGGCTTCTCCGATTCCTTTTTTATTGGGATTCGGAGTATCTGTCTGAACGAAATGAAGCTGCTCTCAAGTTCGTTGAACTCCATAATCTTCCTTACGGAAACATTATATTTTCGAGAGATGGAGTTGAGGGTTTCGAATAGTTTGACCCTGTGCTCCACATAATCTTTTTCAGGTACCTCATGTTCTAAGCTTTCCGGCTCCTTTTCTATCTTTTTTTGTTCCTCCTCAGCAGATTGGATCGGGGCATTCGGTTGGGAAATCTCTGCTTTAGCCGATGTGGGGATATAGATGATTTTACCCGCCTTAAGCCCCTCTTTTAGTTGGGGATTAGCTTTGAAAAGCTCTTCGGATTCAACCTTATAAGCTCTGCAGAGTGAGTAGATGGTTTCTCCCGACTCCACCTTGTGGATAAGGTAGATGTTTCCGCCAATGTTGACTTTCTCAGTGGAAATGGTGATTTGGGGAGGCACGGTGTTCTGCGCTCCCAGAGGGAGGAAGAGCAGCACTAGGAGGGTTGTTATTACTGTTTTTTTCATAAGGGAAGTCTGGCGAGCATGTTTTTGATGTTCTCTTCTATTCGTTCGTAGATCTCATCGTAGCTCTCTTTGCTGAACTCTTTGCCTGTGAGCTTTTCGTAGAGTTCGATATATCTCTCGGAGATGATGTCTACTCGCTCCGGAGTCATTTCGGGGAGACTCTGACCGTGCTTTCCGCTAAAACCGTTCTCCATAAGCCACTCCCTTACAAATTCCTTTGAGAGCTGTCTCTGCTGCTCACCCTTGTCAAAGAGTTCCCGATAAGAGTCGGCGTAGAAATATCTTGAGGAGTCTGGGGTGTGAATTTCATCTATGAGGTAGATTTCACCATCCTTTTTGCCGAACTCATATTTGGTGTCTACCAGTATCAGTCCGCGTGAGGCTGCAATCTCGCAACCCCTTTTGTAAAGAGCGAGGGAGATGCGCTCAAGTTCTTCGTAATCCTCACGGGATACAAGTCCTCGGTTTATGATCTCCTCCTTGCTGATATCCTGGTCGTGCTCTCCTATTTCGGCTTTGGTGGTTGGGGTGATGATGGGTTGATCGAATTTTTGATGTTCCCTCATTCCTTCGGGAATATGAACGCCGCAGATCATTCTTTCACCTGATTTGTAGGTTCTCCAAGAACTGCCGGTAAGGTAGCCGCGTACTATCATTTCTATGGGGAGAGGGTCACACTTGTGACCTACAGTCACCATTGGATCGGGAGATGCGATTTTCCAGTTTTTGACAATGTCGGAAGTCTGGTCTAGGAAAGACGAGGCAATCTGGTTGAGCACCTGTCCTTTGTAGGGAATACCTTTGGGGAGGACGACGTCAAATGCTGAAATCCTGTCTGTGGCTACCATTACGAGGTATTTGTCCTCTATGAAATAGACATCCCTAACTTTGCCGACATATTTCGATGTTTGTCCTGAAAAATCAAATTCGGTGTGTGTTATTGCATTCATAATCAAATAAGGGCCTGTTTATGAAAATTGCCGCATCAGTCAGTCGTTATACTGGGCTGATACGGCAATGTATTGTCCGGTATAAGCTAGTTTTTGTTCCTAACCTTGATATATTCGGCGTTGAGACCTTCAACCACATCCTGAGTGATATCGAGGGCTACATTACCCACAATCACGGTGTTGGTTACATCTGTGGTGGTTAGAATGGCTGAGTAACCCCGTATTTTATTATATTCCTCAAGGTAAGACTTTATAGCATGGATTATCTGGTTGTTCATCACATACTCTTTCTCCTGTAGCTCAAGCTGTTTCTGATTTGCCAAGTTCTGGAGCTCCTGCTGGCGTTTGAGGAGGGCATTCTGCTGCTGCTCAGCGTTTGAGCGGGTGAGAAGACCTTTCTGATACTGGTTCTCGAAACTCTTCATATCGCTTTCAAGCTTTCTTCCCCTCTTATTCAGGTCGTCCTGAACGGCCTGAGCTTCTGCCTGGAAAGTTGAAGAGAGGTCGCTTGCCATATCATATTGCATGATAAGGGTATCCATACGCACATAGACTATGTCACCCCTCTGGGCTGTCACTTCTGAATCGCCTTCGGGAATGGTAACTTTGGAGCCTTTGTCACCTACAAATTGAAGTATCAATCCAATCGCACAGAGAATAATGGCGAGAACGCTGAGGATTATCGGAGTCCTGTTGCTGCAGGATGCTTGAACGTTGTTTTCCATAAAAAATCTTTAAAAAATGTGATTTATATTATTCTAATGATGTTTTTGCAAAAGCAAATATCGTGCAAATATAGTTAAAAATCGGACAATTGCTCCAAATATGCCGCAATTGTATTTTCGAGTCCGAGGTATAGGGCGTCGCTGATAAGGGCGTGGCCTATCGAAACCTCAAGCAGGTTGGGAATCATCTTACGCAGATAGCGGAGATTTTCCAGACTAAGGTCGTGGCCGGCATTAAGACCCAGACCAAGGCGGGTGGCCTCTTCTGCCGCTCTTATATATGGTTCAATTGCTTTTTCACGTCCTGTGGCATAACCGGAGGCATAGGCTTCGGTGTAGAGTTCAACACGGTTGCAGCCGGTTTCAGCAGCATACCGTATCATCTCAATGACAGGATCTATGAAGATGGAGGTACGGATACCGGCATCATTAAATAGTTTGCATATCTTCTGCAGATATGTCAGGTTGCGTTTTGTATCCCAGCCGGCATTGGAAGTCAAGACATCTTCGGCATCCGGCACAAGTGTCACCTGTGCAGGCCGTATCTCCATTACAAGATCAATGAATGAAGGAACAGGGTTGCCTTCAATGTTGAATTCGGTAGTAAGAACCGGTTTGAGCTGACGCACGTCACTATATCTGATGTGTCTTTCATCCGGTCTCGGATGAACGGTTATGCCCTGAGCGCCAAACTTTTCGCAATTGATTGCCGCCTTCACCACATCGGGAAGATTTCCGCCGCGCGCATTGCGGATCGTTGCAATCTTATTGATATTTACACTTAATTTTGTCATATTTACAAAAATACATAATTTTGACAAATTTAGCGTTATAAATGAAACGGAGTACAAAGATTGCCATTTTGGGTAGAGAGGTCCGGAGTGGGTATCTCGACCAATTCACTCTTCTTCTGGAGGCGCTTTCATCCAGAAAAGTGATGTTCGTATGGTATGCGCCTTTTCTTGAGCAACTCTCGCAAAGGGGCCTGAAACTGCCTCATGGAGAGATTTTTACTTCCAGTGAAGATCTTCCTCAAGATGTGACTCTTTTCCTCTCCCTCGGCGGAGACGGCACCTTTCTCTCTTCAGTTACATATGTCAGGGACAGAGGTATACCGGTGGCCGGCATAAACTTCGGCCGACTTGGATTTCTGACCACCGCTAAGGTAGGAGGCGAGCCTCCCTTATGGATAGATGACCTGCTGGAGGGACGCTATTCGTTGGAGCAGCGTGACCTTCTCAGGATTGATTGCGGTTCTGTGCCCGAAGGATTTTATCCTTATGCAATGAACGAAATTTCCATTCACCGCCAAGGCCCTGCAATGCTCTCCATCAGTATGAAGATTGACGGCCGTCCACTGCCACTATACCGTGCGGATGGTATTGTCATAGCTACCCCCACCGGTAGTACTGCCTACTCTCTCAGTGTAGGCGGACCGATAGTGATGCCCGATTCTCCGGTGCTTATAATAGCTCCCATAGCGCCACACAACCTCAATGTGCGTCCGCTGGTAGCTCCGCTGACCTCAACACTCGAACTCACTCTATCATCGAGGGACTTGCCTGCTATAGTTACAGTGGACAATCGTTCTTTTACGCTCCCCTCCGGCGGATCGGCACGGATTACAAGAGGTGAATTCCCTTTCGGTTATGTCTCCCTTTTCGACAATAATTTTATTAAAGCCATAAAAGACAAGCTCCTTTGGGGCGAAGACAAGCGCAATGACATCTGAAATCACAGGCATCCCGACACATGTGTCAATAATAATGGACGGCAATGGCCGTTGGGCTCGTAAAAAAGGTTATGAACGTCTATTCGGCCACAATGCCGGCGTGGAGAGCGTAAAAATTGCCGTTGAGTACGCAAGAGAGAAAGGCATCAGATATTTGAGTCTATTCGCCTTTTCCGAGGAGAACTGGGGACGGCCGGATGAAGAGGTGTCAGGGCTTATGACTCTCATGGCTAAGGCGGTGGTTGCCGAAAGACCCACCTTTGCAAAGTATGACATCAGGTTTCGCATCATCGGCAATAGAGAGCAACTTCCGGATGACTTGATTGCAGCTGTTGAGGAGGTGGAGATCGAGACTCTTTCAAACTCGTCACTGGACCTGATAGTTATGTTAAGTTACAGTGGAAGGTGGGATATTCTCCAGGCGGCGCGACGATATGGCGAAATATGTGCAAATGCTACCAAAGAGGGAGTCCCGATTCCCTATTTGGATCAAGATTCATTCATGGGGCTGCTCAGCACGGAGGGTCTTCCCGATCCCGATCTCATAATACGTACAAGCGGAGAACAGCGCATCAGCAATTATATGTTGTGGCAGGCAGCCTACACGGAGTTCTACTTTACGGAGGTTCTTTGGCCTGATTTTCGCAAAACTGATTTTGACAAGGCGCTGGTAAGCTTCAACAACAGGCAGCGACGCTTTGGCAAACTAAAATAAAAGGTTATCTTTGCAGACTTATTACTTGCTGTTTGATGAGACACATTAGACTGATTCTGATCCTGCTTTTTCTGCTTCCCTGTGCTGTAGTATCGGCGCAGGAAGTTATTTCAGGACGGGGCGTGGAGATTGATTATTCAAATCCCAGAACCTATACTATAGGAGGCGTCACAATAGATGGTCTCAAATCCCGAAGAGCCGAACAAGTGCTTTCGGTGCTTGGCATTCACGAGGGTGACAATGTGCAGATTCCCGGTGCAGATGTTTCTGCCGCACTCAAGAGAATATGGCTCCAGAGGGCATTCTCCACAGTCGGACTTTATGTCGACTCACTTTCGGCATCACGCGACACCGCTTACCTTGTGCTCAAGGTTACGGAACGCCCCAGGGTTATCAGATGGGATTTCAAGGGCATAAGGAACTCAGACCGTGACGAGATCAGGGATAGACTTACGCTCAAAAGGGGAGGAGAACTATCCGATTATGTGATTTCCACATCCACCAACATTATCAAGAGGTATTTTAAAGAGAAAGGTTTTATAAACGCCGAGGTTAATGTAATTCAACAGGTCGACTCCATCATCAACAACGCGGTATCGGTCACCTTCGATATAAACAGGGGTAAGAAAGTCAAGGTGAGGACCATCACTTACGAGGGTAACGGCGAGCTTAAAAAGTTCAAGCTCGACAGGGCGATGAAGAAAACCAAGGACTCCAAGTGGTATAACCTATTCTCATCCAAAAAATTCAATGAGGATGAGTACGAGAATGACAAACAGTCCCTCATCGATGCATTCAATGAGGCCGGTTATCGTGACGCAAGGATTATCCGTGATTCGATTTATCAGATAGAGGAGGGCAGGTTGGGTATTCATTTTACCATCGACCAGGGTAAGAGATATTATTTCAGGGATATCACCTGGACCGGAAATTCAGAGTACACCGAGGAACAGCTCAACTCCGTACTTCGTATTGAAAAGGGTTCCATATATGACGTGGTGACAATGGAAAAACGCCTTTTCGGCGGCGACAAGGAGAATGACTTGACCATCTCAAAACTTTACCGTGATCAGGGTTACCTCTTTTTCAATGTAACTCCCGTGGAACTTACAATTGATGGAGACTCGGTTGATGTGGAGATGCGTATGATTGAGGGGAAACCTGCCACATTCAACAATATCATAATCAACGGTAACACCATAACAAATGAGAATGTGGTGCGAAGAGCCGTTTTTACGCGTCCGGGCTATCTCTTCCGCCAGACTGATTTTGAGCGTTCCGTTCGTGAAATTGCCTCTATGAGCCATTTTGATGCAGAATATGCTGCGGATCCCTCTAAGGGCTATGCATTGATCCCAAATCCCATGAACAACACTGTGGATATAACATATAATGTTGAGGAAAAGGCCAACAGTCAGTTGGAACTTTCCGGCGGATGGGGCAACAACACATTCGTAGGTACTCTCGGTGTAAGTTTCAATAACTTTTCCACCTCTAATTTCTTTAAAAAGGAGGCATGGAGACCGGTTCCATTGGGTGATGCCCAGCAGTTGGCAGTCAGATTCCAGACCAACGGTTCTTACTACACCGCATTTACGGCAAGTTTCGTAGAACCTTGGCTCACCGGCAAGAAACCGACTTCACTGAACATTTCCGCATATTTCACACGTCAGACCAACTCTTACTCCACCTATTATTATCAGGTGCTCAATGATGACGAGTACATGGAGATTTTCGGCGCTGCAGTCGGGCTTGGTACGCGCCTCAAATGGCCGGACAACTATTTTGTGCTCTACAATCAGCTCGGTTGGCAGTCATACCGCCTTCAGGACTGGTCTTACAACTTTATTTTTGATACAGGTATCTCGCACAACATAAGCTGGACCACGACTTTGACACGTAACTCTACCGACCAGTCGATTTATCCCCGAAGCGGTGCCGACTTGTCATTTTCCGTCCAGGTAACTCCACCTTTCTCGCTTTTGGGCGCCAACCGTAATAAGGATTACAGTAAGATGAGCGTTCAGGATCACTACAAGTGGATCGAGTACCATAAGTGGACCTTCCGAGGGTCTCTTTTCACCAAACTAATAGGCGATCTTGTGCTTATGACGAGGGCGCAGTTCGGTTATTTGGGCTTTTACAACAAAAACTACGGCTACTCCCCGTTCGAGGGCTTTATACTTGGCGGTGACGGCATGTCGGGATACAATACTTACGGTTCCGAGGTTGTCGGCCTCAGGGGTTACGAGAATTACTCTCTCACTCCCTATATAGGCAATGCCTATGCGGGTAATGTCTATGACAAGTTTACTGTCGAACTAAGATATCCCGTAATAATGCAGCCTAATTCCACGATTTACGCACTTGTCTTCCTCGAAGGAGGTAACTGTTGGTCGGATATCCGCAATTTCAACCCCTTCCACATAAAGCGCTCTGCGGGAGCAGGAGTAAGGGTATTGTTGCCTATAGTGGGTATGCTCGGTATCGACTGGGGCTATGGATTTGATTCCGACAATCCTGATGAGAGAAGTCAATTCCACTTTGTGATAGGACAACAATTTTAACTAATATAAATGATGTTCAAGATGAAAAAGTTTTTACTGTCATTTGCAGCACTTATGATTTTCGTTTTTTGTGCAGATGCACAGAAGGTGGCTTACATCAACACTGAGGTGATATTGGATGCCATTCCTGAATATCAGGCCGCACAGAATGAGCTCAATGAGCTTTCAGACAAGTACAAGGCCACCTTAGAGGCCGAAATAGGCGAGATAGACCAGCTCTATCAGACATATCAGCAAATAAAACATTCACTTAACGCCTCTCAGCGCGCAGCCAGGGAGCAGGAGATTATATCTAAAGAGCAGGTGGTGAAGAGCAAACAACGCATCTACTTTGGGGAAGATGGCATTTTGGCCAAAAAATCGGAAGAACTGATCGGCCCCATTCAGGCCAGGGTCAATTCGGCAATTGAAGTTGTCGCCGCACAGGATGACTATGTGATCATAATCGACCTTGCAATTACTCCCGGTGTGGTTTATAAAAACTCAAAGTATGACCTTACTGAGCGGGTCTTGCAATTAATTCAAAACAAATAAATTCTAACAACTAATACACAGATGAAACGTATTACAATTATTATTTTCCTCCTTGCCGGGCTCGGATTCTCGGCAAAGGCTCAGGAACTCAAGATCGGTCACATCAACACTCAGGAAGTAATTTACCTTATGGCTGAAATGGACACTGTGCGCATGAGGCTTCAAGTGATTCAGACTGATCTGATTGAGACCATGCAGGGTATGGAGGATGAATACCAAACAAAGTATACCGAGTACAATCGCAAGCAGGCTACCTGGACCCCAGCCGTAAAAGAGGCAAAGGAAAAGGAAATTCAAGATCTTATAGCACGTCTGCAACAGTTCCAGCAAACTGCACAGCAGGAGCTTGCACAGCAGGAGCAGGAGCTCTCGGCACCCGTTTATCAAAAGGCACAAATTGCGATTAATAAGGTTGCAAAGGAGCTCTCCTTGACCTATGTCTTCAATACCGCTGCGGGCGCCATCATCTATTTGGATGAGGCTGCATCAGTGAACCTGCTCCCGCTTGTAAAGAAAGAGCTCGGCATTCCGGAAGAGAAGGTGACACCTACACAAATTCCACAGCAGTAATAAGGTCAAAGCGCTGACTATTAATCAATTAATTAATTACATAAAAACTATTCTTATTTTATGCAACACAAAGTTATTGACATGCAAAATGTCGTAATTCGTTTTGCTGGTGACTCCGGAGACGGGATGCAGCTTACAGGTACCCTGTTTGCGGATGCGTCCGCTCTTTTTGGAAATGAAATTTCCACCTTCCCTGACTATCCTTCCGAGATTCGTGCCCCTCAAGGTACGGTATCAGGGGTTTCAGGCTTCCAGGTTCACATAGGAAGTGTTGAAGTAAACACTCCCGGTGATTTCTGCGATGTGTTGGTGGCAATGAATCCGGCCGCACTTAAGGCAAATGCCAAGTGGACGAAACCCACTGCAACAATCATCATCGATATTGATGCATTTGACGAGGCGGGTATAAAGAGGGCGGGTTATGCTACTCTCGACCCCTTTGCCGAACTCAAAATCGAGGACAGAAACATTATCCCTTCTCCCATCACCACCCTCACAAAAGAGAGTCTCAAAGAGAGCGGTCTTGACAACAAGGCGATCTTGCGCAGCAAGAACATGTTTACTCTCGGTATGTGTTTCTTTCTCTTCAACAGATCCCTCGATCACACCTATGAGTATCTCGAGGATAAGTTCAAGAAGAAACCACAGCTGATCGATTCCAATAAAAAAGTGCTCTTCGACGGCTTCAACTATGCAAGTAACATCCATGCCATCCCTAATACCTATACGGTGCAGCCCGCTCCGCAGGAGAAGGGCGTTTATCGTAATATTAACGGTAACCAGGCCACTGCATGGGGTTTGATGGCAGCAGCTGAGAAGAGCGGAATTCCCCTTTTCTGCGGCTCGTACCCTATTACTCCCGCAACCGGAATCCTTGAGGAACTTGCGATACATAAAAATCTCGGTGTTAAGACTATGCAGGCTGAGGATGAGATTGCAGGCATCTGCACCGCTATAGGAGCAGCCTATGCGGGCAACTTTGCAGTGACTACTACTTCGGGTCCCGGTCTCTCTCTAAAATCCGAGGCTATGGGTCTTGCAATGATTACCGAGCTCCCACTTGTGATTGTGGATGTTCAGAGGGGCGGACCTTCGACAGGTATCCCCACCAAAACGGAGCAAACTGACCTTTCACAGGCTCTTTACGGCCGCAACGGCGAGTGCCCTATTGCTGTTATGGCGGCACACTCTCCCTCGCACTGCTTTGATGCTGCATTTTATGCGGGCAAATATGCAATGGAGCATATGATGCCCGTAATTCTCCTCACCGAAGGTTTTCTCGGCAACGGTTCCGAACCCTGGAAAATTCCTTCAATGAAGGATTATCCCGAGATCCATCCTCCTATAATCGACTCCTGCGAAGGTGTTTACAAGCCTTATCACAGAGATCCCGAAACATTTGTGCGTAAATGGGCATTGCCCGGAAAGACCGGTCTCGAGCACAGAGTAGGCGGTTTGGAGAAGAATCCCGATGGTGTTATCTCTTCGGATCCCATCAACCACGAGAAGATGTGTGCGGCGAGGGCCGAAAAGGTTGCATGTATGGCTAATCATATTCCAAGGCAGGAGGTCATCGGAGCTGATAAAGCAGAGGTGCTTGTAGTAGGCTGGGGTGGCACTTTCGGCCATCTTTACAGTGCTGTACAGCAGATGCGGTCAGAAGGAAAGAGCGTAGCTCTTGCCCATTTTGACTATATCAATCCTCTCCCCAAAAACACTGCAGATGTGTTTGCACGCTACAAGAAGATCATAGTGTGTGAGCTTAACTCCGGTCAGTTTGTGGATTATCTGAGAGCAAAATTGCCCGATTTCAAATATTTACAATACAACAAAGTACAGGGACAGCCCTTTATTGTGAAGGAAATCGTGGATGCAGTTAACAATATTCTTTAATCTTTGAAAATATACTATTATGGCATATACAGCACAAGATTTTAAAAGTAATCAGGAAGTAAGATGGTGTCCGGGGTGTGGAGACCATGCAGTACTGGCATCCATCCACAGGGCCCTCCCCGAAGTTTGTGAAGCTTTGGGTTACACTAAAGAAAGAATCGTATTTGTATCAGGTATCGGCTGTTCTTCCAGATTGCCCTACTATATGAACACATTCGGATTCCACGGCATACACGGACGTGCAACCGCCATTTCCACAGGTATGAAGGTGGCAAATCCCAAACTCAGTATCTGGCAGGCTACAGGTGACGGTGATGCGCTCGCCATTGGCGGCAATCACTTCATCCACGCAATCCGCAGGAATATTGATATCAATATCATACTCTTCAATAACCAGATTTACGGCCTCACCAAGGGACAGTATTCCCCCACATCCAAACTGGGAACAATAACCAAGACATCCCCTTACGGTACTGTCGAGAATCCTTTCAATCCGGGTGCGCTTGCACTCGGTGCCGGAGCTACATTTTTCGCGCGCAGCCTCGACTCCGAACTCAAACTCAGTCAGGATATTTTGGTGGCAGCCGCAAAGCATGATGGGACTTCGGTGGTTGAGATGCTTGTCAACTGCGTCATCTTCAATGATGGTGCCCACGCTACAATTTCCGATCGCGAGTACCGTGCCGACAGGACTATAATCCTACGTCACGGAGAGCCTATGGTATTCGGAAAGAACAATGACAAGGGTCTGATATTCCGTAACAGGAAACTTGAAGTGGTGACCATTGGTCAGAATGGCATTTCTGTGGGTGACCTGCTCGTTCATGACGCAAACTGCAAGGATGTCGGTATTCAAAACCTACTTGTAAATATGAAATATCCCGACTTCCCTGTTGCACTTGGAGTTATCCGTAATGTCAATGAGAGCACCTATGACGACAACGTAAGAGACCAGTTGAAGGAAGTAGAGGCAAAATCCAAGATAAAATGTATGGATGACCTGCTTCACAGTGGTGCGACCTGGGTTGTTAAATAGTAACATAGAAAGTTATAACTAACCAATTTAATATAATTATTAATCTAATAAATTAAGTAAAAATCATGAAAGTAGCAGAGATTATGGCCAATCTTGAGAAGAAATATGGCCATGAGAAAGAGTACTTGCAAGCAGTACATGAGGTACTCGAGTCAATCGAAGAGGTTTACAACCAGCATCCCGAATTCGAGAAGGCCAGCATTATCGAAAGAATGGTTGAGCCCGACCGCGTTTTCACTTTCCGTGTTTCTTGGGTAGACGATAAAGGTGAGGTTCAGACCAACATCGGTTATCGCGTACAGTTCAACAGCGCTATCGGCCCCTATAAGGGCGGTATCCGTTTTCACCCTGCAGTGAACCCTTCAATGTTGAAATTCCTCGGCTTTGAGCAGACTTTCAAGAACGCACTCACCACACTTCCTATGGGCGGTGGTAAAGGTGGTGCCGATTTCGACCCCGTAGGTAAATCAAACGGTGAAATCATGCGTTTCTGCCAGGCTTACATGCTCGAGTTGTGGCATTGTATCGGTCCCGATCAGGACGTTCCCGCAGGTGACGTAGGTGTTGGCGGTCGTGAGATCGGTTTCTTCGTAGGCATGTATTCCAAGCTTGCACGCCAGTACAATACAGGTGTTCTCACCGGTAAGGGTGCAACATGGGGTGGCTCCATCCTGCGTCCCGAGGCTACAGGTTATGGCGCTCTTTACTTTACCGAGCACGTACTTGCAAAAGCAGGCAAGAACATCAAAGGTAAAACGGTTGCTATCTCAGGCTTTGGTAACGTAGCATGGGGTGCAGCCGGTAAGGCTACCGAACTTGGTGCAAAAGTTATTGCAATCTCAGGTCCGGACGGCGTTTGCTCTATTCCTAAAGGTATTACCCAGGAGATGATCGACTATATGCTCGTTATGCGTTCTTCAAACCGCAATAAAGTGCAGGATATGGCCGACAAATTCCCCGGTGCTGCTATTTTCACTCCCGGAAAGAAGGCATGGAGCATTAAGTGCGACATCGCTCTTCCTTGCGCATTCCAGAATGAGCTTAACGGTGATGATGCAAAAGAGCTTATCGCTAACGGCACATGGTGCTGCTGTGAGGTTTCCAACATGGGTTGTACTCCCGAGGCCATTGCAGCATTCCAGGGCACAAAGGGCTTCCTCTTTGCCCCCGGTAAGGCTGTTAACGCAGGTGGCGTAGCTACTTCGGGCCTTGAAATGACCCAGAATGCTTCACACATCAGCTGGTCAGGTAAGGAAGTTGACGAGAAACTCCACTTCATCATGGAGAGCATACACGCACAGTGCGTGAAATTCGGCCAAAGGAAAGATGGTACAGTTGACTATGTTAAGGGTGCCAACATCGCCGGTTTCATGAAGGTTGCACAGGCAATGCTTGAGCAGGGCGTAATCTAATCAATAATCTAAAAGAGATTCTTTTTTGCAGGGGTGACCGGGAGGTCACCCCTTGGTTTTTGTTTTTTACTTATAATATTTTCAAGATTTTCTCCGTGCTGCTTACAATTTTTAACAAAAATGGGCTTTTTCTTATGAAAATGTTATTTAAATGAGATTTTTAATGTTTTTAATATTTGAATTATTATTTTTTTTTATTTACTTTGCAAGATGAAATACTATGCATTACTGGCCTCTGACTGGTTTGCACACAAGAGAAATATTATTATAAACACCAATTAATTAACCAAAAAATTATCTACATGAAAAGAATCAGACTAATTCTGACGACTCTATTGCTTGTAGTATCTGCAACTGCTTTTGCACAGCAGACCATACAAGTGAAAGGTGTCGTTAAAGATGCAGCTACCGGAGAGGGTATTCCCTTTGCAGCCATCCAGCTCAAGGGTACCATGACCGGAGCAGCGACAGATGCTGAGGGAGTTTACACCATTCAAGCTCCAAGTAACGGTGTTCTCATTTTCAGCTCGGTAGGTTACCAGACGACGGAGATTCCCATCAATGGCAGAAGCGTTATCGATGTAGCGCTCAATGTTGATGCCGAATATCTGGAGGACGTGATCGTAGTTGCCTACGGTACATCCACCAAGGCATCTTTTACAGGATCCGCTTCAATGGTAAAGAGTGAGGAAATCCAGAAGAAGATTACCACCAACGTTACCAGCGCTCTCGCAGGTACATCCCCCGGTGTGCAGATCATTTCTTCCAGCGGTGACCCTACCTCTAACGCAGCAACAATCCGCATCCGTGGTGTCGGCTCAATGAGTGCGAGCAACAGCCCCCTCATCGTAGTCGATGGTGCCCCGTTTGCTGGAGCTATCTCTGACATCAACCCTAATGACGTTGAGTCAATGTCAGTTCTGAAAGACGCATCCGCAGCAGCCATTTACGGTAACCGCGGCGCAAACGGTGTAATCCTCATCACCACAAAGAAAGGTGTTGGTGACGCTCAAATTAAATTTGATGCCCGTTTCGGTTCAAACTCTCGTCTAATTCCCAATTATGACTTGATTGACGACCCTGCACAGTACTATGAGACTTATTACAAACTGATGTTTAACCAGCAATACTATGCGGGTTACACAGAGGCAGAGAGTTATGCTCATGCTGACAAATATCTCTTCGACCAGAATAACGGCGGTCTCGGTTACCAGGTGTTTACCATTCCCGCAGGTCAGAAGTTTGTCGGCACCAACTTCAAAATGAACCCTAATGCGACTCTCGGTTATTCGGACGGTGAGTATTACTACATTCCCGATAACTGGTACGACGAAGTGTTCCACCCTTCATTCCGTCAGGAGTACAATCTTTCCGTTAGCGGTTCGGGTGAGAGATTTAACTACTATGCCAGCGGCGGCTTCCTCGATGACGGCGGTGTTATCAACAACTCCAGATATAAACGTTATACAGGGCGTATCAACGCCGACTATCAGGTGAAGGAGTGGTTCAAGCTCGTAAGCAGCATGATGTTCACTCATTCTGACTCACAGACCAACCCTTACACAGGTTCTTGGGGTTCTTCAGGTAACGTGTTCTACATTGCAAACAATGTGGGCCCGATTTATCCACTTTACGTGCGCAACGCGGACGGATCTAAAAAACTGGATAACGGTCGTCTTGTTTATGACTCCAACAATACCAACTTCATTCGTCCTTCATTCGTGGGTAACGCTGTTCGCGACAACGAGTATGACTCTTCCAGATACTTTGCCGACGTATTCGTTGGTAAAGCCGGTGCAATCATAACTCCATTCAAGGGCTTTACCCTCACGGCCAACCTAAACCTTTTGAGCGACAATACCCGACAGAATAACCTTTACAGTATTTTCGGTAGTGGTGCATCAACGGATGGTATGGCGTATGTGTCTCACTCAAGGACATGGGACGTTAACCTGCAGTATCTTGCAAACTATAAGACTGATTTCAACGGATCCAAGAGCAATCTCGACGTTCTTTTGGGTTATGAGCAGCAAAACCGCAAAATGCAGACACTCTGGGGCCAGAACGACCACCTCTTCAATCCTCTGGTAGGAGAGTTGGGCAATGCGGACGGCACTTCCGGCAAGCAGGTGTCATCATACGCCAACAATTATATGGCTCAGGGTTACTTTGCACGTGCTCAGTATGACTATGACGGCAGATACTTCGTGAGTTCATCTTTCCGTCGTGACGCATCTTCACGCTTTGCAAAAGAGAACCGCTGGGGTAACTTCGGCAGCATCGGTGCTGCATGGCTTATAAGCGAAGAGAGTTGGCTCAGGGGAGTCAATATGGTAGACATGCTTAAACTCAAAGTCAGCTACGGTGTCCAGGGTAACGACAACCTTGGCGGATACTATCCCTATTCAGACCAATACACACACTCGTACAACGAGGAAACAGGTGAGTACTCCCTGACACTAACTTCAAGAGGTAACAAAGATCTTACCTGGGAGACATCAAAAGCCTTCAACGTGGGTCTTGACTTCGAGCTCTTCAGCGGCTATTTCAACGGTACAATCGAGTGGTATGCCCGTAAGACTGAAGACCTTCTCTATTCCAAGAACCTTCCTCTTTCAATGGGAGCACCCTCCACAATGCCTATCAACGTGGGCAGTATCATGAATAAAGGTATTGAGGTTTCTATTTATGGCAATATCATCAATACTGCGAATGTGCACTGGACCTGGAATCTCAATATGAGCCACTACAAAAACACAATTCTTGAACTTGATCCTAGTGTTTCAGAGAAGGGCATAAGGGGATCCAACTATATCTACAAGGTAGGCGGTTCTCTATATGACGCGTATATGTACAAATATGCAGGCGTTGATTCTGAGAATGGTCAGGCTCTCTATTGGAAACACAATGATGAAACAGGCGAGGATACCACAACTCCCGTATTCTCCGATGCGACGAGGTATGAGCTCGGTACCGTTATGCCTAAACTCTATGGCGGTTTCGGCACCTCTCTCACTGCATATGGCTTTGACTTCTCCGCACAGGCTTCATTCCAGCTCGGCGGTAAATTCTATGATGGCGGTTATCAGTCTCTGATGTGGACACAAAAGTCGGCAGGAAGTGCATGGCATAAAGATGCTCTCAAAGCATGGACTCCCGAGAACCCCAATACAGACGTCCCCCGTATGGATGGTGACACTCAGGTTGCCCAGAGTGCGGTTGACCGTTTCCTCATTACCTCAAACTACCTTAGCCTCAACAACGTGACCTTGGGTTACACATTCCCTAAGAGTCTCCTTAACAAGATTAAGGTGTCAGGCCTCCGCGTTTATGTGGCCGGTGAGAACCTTGGAGTGCTCGCTGCACGCAAGGGTATTGACCCTCGCTTCAGCATGGGTCTCGGCTCCTATACATCAGGCTCCGGTATCGGTTCGAGCTATTACTCAGCTATGCGCACGTTCACCGGCGGTATCACTCTTACATTCTAATTTTTAAATCTAACAAGGAATTAAAATGAAAATAAATAAATTATTATTAGTCATACCATTGGCAGTCGGACTCGCACTTACAGCTTGTGCCGACATGGACAATGTACTCCCTGAGAGTGGTACGTTGTTGGAGTCACAGCTCCAGGAGACAAATGCAATTGCTCCTCAGCGTGCTCAGGCAGCTTTTTCCGGTCTGTTCTCAGATCTCGGTAAGCCTGCAAAGATGTACTCCACTCCGGATGATTGGGGTTTTCTTATGATCAATTTCTGTAACGATATTGAAGGCCCCGATGCTCTGATTCCCGATAACAATTACAACTGGTTCGGTGTTTGCGGTGAGCTCTCCTCACGTAATGCGAACTACCGTAACCCTGCTATCCGTTATCGTACTCCCTATAACCTCATTTCCGATGCCAATACATTCATAAAGAGTGTGGGTGAAACGGAATCTCAGGAACTTATATATATGCTTGCTCAGGCAAGAGCTCTTCGTGCCTATGCATATATGACTCTCGCACCCGCATTCCAGTTTAACTACCAGGTTGCAGGTGATAAGCCTTGCGTTCCTATCCTGGCTCTGGATACCGAGGATTTTACAAACAATCCACGTGCAACTGTTAAAGATGTATATGCAGCGATTATTGAAGACCTCGACTATGCCATCAACAATCTCACCGGCTCTACTCGTAAGACTAAAATGTACGTCAACAAGGATGTGGCACATGGACTTCGCGCACGTGCGTACCTCGCTATGGGTGAGTGGCAAAAAGCTTACGATGATGCTCAAGCTGCTGCCGCCAACTATACTCCTGCAACCAGGGAAGAGGTGTCAAAACCTCATTTCATGGATATTAAGGAGCATAACTGGATCTGGGGATATGATATGACAACGGATATGGCTATGAGATATCGTTATGCCACCACTTCATCATGGTTGCGTTCATTCTCAGCCTGGGGTTATGCTCCCGCAACCCAGTGTTATACCTGTATCAACACGCTCCTTTACGACAAGATTCCCGACACTGATATCCGCAAACAGTGGTGGGTTAACGAGAATCTTGAGTCGACACTTCTCGACGGTCTCAAATGGCCCGGTTACGACGATGTTGCCCACGCTGATGACGGTGGAGATGCAAAACTTCCTTATCTGCCTTACACAAACGTAAAGTTCGGTTGTCTGACAATAGGTACTACATCAAACGACGAGGATACTCCGTTGATGCGTGTTGAGGAGATGATACTTATCCAGGCAGAGTGCCAGGCACGTTTAGGCAATGAGGGCGGAGCTCGTGAGACTCTTGGAAACTTTGTAAGGACTTATCGCGATCCTCAATACAGCGTTGCCGGTCGCGGTCTTTCGCTTCTTGACGAGATTTGGTTCCAGCGCCGTGTTGAACTCTGGGGAGAAGGCTTCTCAGTTCCCGATGCACGCCGTCTCAACAAGCCTCTGGTTCGTTTCCACGATGAGACCAACAACATGCCGGCAGCATTCCGCTTCAACCTTGCAGCCGATGATCCCTGGCTTCTGATGAGATTCCCTCAGGCAGAGATGAATACCAACTTCGGCATTGTTGACAATACGGGTGGACAGCAGCCCACCACCGGTGAAGGTAAATCACTTCGCGACGGTGTTACAGACTAACTTTCAGACTTAATTCAGAACAACAATTATGAGAAAGATATTAAACATATTTACATCAATGATGCTTGTTTTCCTTGCCGTTGGCTGCTACGAGAATTATGCTCCATACCAGCCGGCAGAGAAGGAAACAGGTCCTCAGGTATATTTTTACGATGGTACAAAGAGTTTGAATCTTGCTTCAGATAAGACCTCTTTTGACCTCCAGCTTGGCCGTATCATCACTTCAGATGCTCTGACAGTAGGTCTGACAGTCCAAGGCGCAGGTACTGAGTTTCTCGCAATACCTTCAAGCGTGACTTTCCCTGCCGGTTCGGCCACGACAAAACTCACTATCGGCTACAACTTCGATAAGATGGGTTATGACAATCCCCAATCAGTGGTTATTTCAATCACTGATCCAAGCCAGACTACCGAATATGGCAGCAAGGCTTGTAATCTCAAAGCTGTTATCCTTTCACCGTGGACATCACTTGGTAAGGGAACTCTAATTGACAAATTCTACACCGGAGAGGAGTTGCAGGTTGAGATTCTCCAAAATGACATCAACCCCAAGCTTTTCAGACTAATCTCCCCGTTTGGTCAAGGTGATAAGCCTGAGGTGAGGATTCTCGAGGTGGGCGAGACCTATAGAGGCCTTGAAATTACCGAGCCCGATCTTGTGGGATTTGATAACATGAAAGTGGCCATAAACTCCAATTACAATGCCATGGTAATGATGATGCACCCCGGTAACTTTACGAGCCGGGCTACTGCAGAGAACTTTGCTCTCAACAAAGTGCTCTTTTATCAGGATGACGGAGTTACCCCCGGTTTGATCCAGATTGCTCCTATGTTCTATATGGACGGTATCGGCGGCTGGAATGCCATCTCTGCAGGTCAGGTATTAATCAATTTCCCCGGCTTTGAGCAGAAGGACTACTCGGTAGAGGCTGATTATGCGGGTTCATTCACCGATTCGGACGGTGTCACATATGTGGTTGCCGACGTTGTGCTTGGAGAGGATGTTGAAGAGGTAAGGCTGGCAGCTGCTCAAGGCTCCGATGCAGAATCATGCATCGACAACATCATAAAAGATGCTATTGAGTACGTATCCGCTACGGCTTCGGGCAGAGTATTTGTTCCTATGCCTCAATCCGGTTCGGGACTCTACAACTTGTCCGCTGTTGCATACGCTGGAGACAAAGCACAGAGTTTCACTTCTACCATCTTTATGTATGTCGATCCTTCACAGTCCGATGATTTGATAGTCGGTACATATAAGGTTGACAGTACTGAGTTTGTTATTTCTCCTACAACAGAGGTATATAAATATCTCATAACAGGCATCGGTATTGAGGACGGATCGATGTGGTGGGCATATTACAATCCTTCCAACCATACCTTCGTAAATACAGGTGTCGAGTACGGATATGAGGAGTATGACAATCAGTTCGGAGGCATTTATGGTTTTTACGGATCCAAAAAGACTCATGTCTATGCGTATGAAAACTATGCGTCGGATTCCAGCGATGGTACCGACCCTATGGTATTCAAAGTTGATGCTGAGAGCAAAAAACTCTCATCCGTTGTTACTAACTATAAGATTAACGTGTATAAGTATGCAGCTGGTTATCCCTTTGAAAAGACTCACTATGAGATTCCAGCCGGCACACCGGTACAGTATGTGCCTAAAGTGAAAACCAAATCCGGCACATCATCAGTATCAGTGACTATCATTGAAACATTCAGAGGCGTAGTAGGTGACGATATGGCTTCTAAAGCCAATTTCGTTGTAGAAAACTAATTTTTCCGAATATGTATTTAAACTGGGGATGGTCAAAGCCATCCCCAGTTTTTTTTTGCACTTCATATTGGAGATATCAAAGATTTGTCTATATTTGTGCTTTATACATAAGAAAAACTTTATTAACCAAATTTCTATATTCTATGAAGAGAATTAAGTTTCTGTTCACTCTTGCAGCCATATTGCTGACAGGAGTTGTTTCTGCGCAGAATATCACTGTTAAAGGTACAGTGGCAGATAGAGAGACAGGTGAGCCTATACCTTTTGCATCCATTCAGGTAAAGGGTACGACCACCGGTGTTTCGGCTGACATTGACGGCCGTTTCAGCCTAAATGTCCCTTCAAATGCCACTCTTATCTTCAGCTTCGTGGGTTATAAAACCATCGAAGTGCCGGTATCTGGCAGAAGTACTATTCATGTAGATCTGGAGGTTGATACGGAAACACTCGAAGAAGTGGTTTTCGTTGCCTTCGGTACAGTAGCCAAAAAAGATTTCACGGGATCGGCGGTAGCTCTCGAGAGCAAAAAGATTGAGAGTCGTCCTCTGACAAACGTGGCTAACGCATTGGAAGGTATTGCTGCCGGTGTGCAGTTTACTTCGGCAGGCGGACAGCCCGGTTCATCAGGAGGAATCCGTATCCGTGGTTTCGGATCTATCAACGCCAGTTCATCTCCCCTCTACGTAGTGGACGGTGTACCGTTTGATGCTATCTCTAACCTCAATGCTGATGATATTGAGAACATAACCATCCTCAAGGATGCCGCTTCTTCAGCTCTTTACGGTAGCCGTGCCGCTAACGGTGTGGTACTCGTAACTACTAAGAAAGGTCGCAGTGAGAAGGTGCAGTTCAACGTAAAAGTCAATCAAGGTATCAGTACGAGGGCCATTCAAGAGTACGAAAGACTTGACCCGTACCAGTACTATCCCATGGAGTGGGAGGCATTGCGCAACGCGTATCTTTCGGCCGACGGCTCAACTTATACAATGGAAACCGCCTCCTTGGAAGCTTCGAAGAAAATCTATTCACAGCTGCTGAACAACCCCTTCAATGTGGCCAATGACCAAATAGTAAGCGCTGACGGCAAGCTCAACCCAGCAGCAAAACTTCTCTATACTGAGGATCTTGACTGGGCTAAAGGCATCTCGCGTATCGGTCACAAGCAGGAGTACTCACTTTCTGCAGGCGGTGCAACCGCCAAGACCGACTACTATATGTCGATCGGTTATATGGATGAAGAGGGTTTCTCCATTAAATCTTATATGGAGAGAGCCAATGCGCGCCTTAACATGAATGTGCAGCCACGCAAATGGATTAAGGCAGGTGTAAACCTCGCAGCTACGATGGCAAACTCCAACGTTACCAGCGACGGTAGCAGTACGGCTTACGTCAATCCCTTCTACTTCTCAAGGTTCATTGGTCCGATTTATCCAATCTATGAGCACGACGCTTCAGGTGCGATCAAACTCGATGCCAAAGGTGAGAAGATTTATGACTGGGCCAATCGTGGTGCAAGCGCAAGCCCGGGTCGTCACGTAATTGCAGAGACTCTCTGGAATGATAACCTCTACAAGAGAAACTTGGTAAATGCGAGGGCCTATATTGACATCACCTTCTTTGAGGGATTCAAGTTCTCCATAAACGGAGGTTATGACTTCAGAAACTACCTCAATTCCGACTATGAAAACCCTCGTGTGGGTGACGGTGCTCCCGCAGGCCGCGCCAGCATTGAAAATTACCGTTACGATACCTACAACTTTAACCAGTTGCTGACCTACGTAAAATCATTCAACAATCACAATATTGATGTTCTACTCGGACATGAGAGCTACAAGAATGATTATAAGTACACCTACGGTATGAAGCAGGGCCTGATTGCAGAGGGTAACCCAGAGCTGATCAACTTTACTACAATCAACTCACTCTACACCTACTCGCAGGCATACAGGACTGAGGGTTATATGGCACGTGCCAACTATAACTACAACCACAAGTACTATGTATCCGCCTCTTTCAGAAGGGATGCAACCTCGCGCTTCTATAAAGATGCACGTTGGGGTAACTTCTGGTCGGTAGGTGGATCATGGAGACTTGACCAGGAGTCCTTCATTGCAAGTCAGCCATGGATATCCGCTCTGAAACTCAGGGCATCTTATGGCTCTGTAGGTAATGACGGCACCAGCTCATGGTATCAATGGCAGTCACTCTACGGTATCCTTAACAATGCAAACGCTTCCGGTTTCATCCAGTCAACCCAGGCCGGTAACAAGGAGCTCCAGTGGGAGAAAAACCGTAGCTTTGACGTTGCATTGGAGTTCGGTTTCTTTGACAACCGCCTTAACGGACAAATTGAGTTTTTCCACAGGATTTCCGATAACCTCCTTTTCGAAGTTCCCCTTCCAACCTCTTCAGGTGTGCTTTCACAGTGGCAGAATATCGGTTCAATGTACAACCAAGGTATTGAACTGCAGCTTGCCGGTGATGTCGTACGCACAAAGGATTTCACATGGAATATTTTGATCAACGCTTCCCATATCAAGAATGAAATCACAAAGCTTCCACAGGAAGAGATCATAAGCGGCACCAAGAAATATATGGTGGGTCACTCTATGTATGATTTCTGGCTCAGAAAATGGGAAGGTGTGGATCCCCAGACAGGTGATGCACTATATCTTAAGGATATAAAGGATGCTGAAGGTAATGTTACAGGCAGTGAGATTGTCAATGACTACACAAAAGCAGATTATTACTATGTGGGTACTTCAATTCCGGACCTTTATGGTTCAATCCAGAACTCACTCACCTGGAAGGGTTTCGAACTCTCCGTACTGACTACCTATCAGATTGGCGGTCAGGTATATGACAGCGTTTACGGCTCACTGATGGGCCATTCAGGTTATGGTTCAGCCATGCACATTGACATCCTCAATAGATGGCAGAAACCGGGTGATATTACTGAAGTTCCCAGAATTGACACTACCAAAAACCCTAACCAGAATGCAGGTTCCAGCAGATGGCTTACAAGTGCTTCATACTTCTCATTCAAGAACATAACACTTGCATATTCATTCCCAAGGAAGTGGGCTGAAAAGCTGGATCTCTCGGGTATCAGAATTTACGCCAGTGGTGAGAACGTATATGCGTTCACTGCTCGCAAGGGTATGGACCCTCAGTATTCGTTTGCGGGTACACAGTCCAACGTTTATTCCCCTGCACGTACCATCACGTTCGGTTTGAATGTTCAGTTTTAATCAGTAAAAATCAAACATTAACAAACAAGAATAATATAGTATGAAAAATATATTAAAAATATTGGCTTGTCTTGCGATTTTCGCAGGTATGGCTTCTTGTAGTCCTGATTTTCTTGAAACTACCCCTACATCATCTTATGATGCGAGCTTCATTTTCACTACTACGGAAAATGCTTTTGCTGCAGTAAACGGTCTCCACAAATCAATGGTGAGACAGTATTACTCAAGACAGAACATCAGTGGCTACCCTGCATTCCAGATTGCAATGGATGCTATGGGAGAGGATCTCGTATTCCCCACAGCAGGTAACGGATGGTGGACCAACACCGGTGAGGTGAAATGGAATGGCCAGAGAAATGCAAACGGCTGGCTTACCGCATTCCCCTTCAGAATCTCCTACATGTGGATTTCCAATGCCAACCAGATCCTCGATAATGTGGATGCTGCTGAGGGTCCCGAGGCTGACAAGCAGATGATCAAAGGCCAGGCCCTCGCATACAGAGGTATGGCTTATTTCTGGTTGGTTCAGCTCTATGGTGACAGATATGAGCCCGGTAAACAAAACAATCAGCTTGCTACACCTCTTGTTGTCAACACTGTAGAGGTTAAAAAACCTCTTGAAACAGTAGAAAATATCTACGCTCAGATTGTAACAGACCTTGAGCAGGCAATTACACTGCTCGGCACAAGCTCATTTACATCAAAAACGCACTTTGTGGCCGCCACGGTTATGGGTCTCAGGGCTCGTGTTGCTTTGGCAATGCACGATTGGGCAAACGCCAAAAAGTATGCGGAGATGGCAATCAACACTACCAGTGCAAAATTGATGAGTCAGAGTGATTATACGAAGGGCTTCAATAATGCTTCCAATGTTGAGTGGATGTGGGGATTCCATATGATTCCCGATCAGACCCTCTATTTCTATGGATTTATGGCTTATATGTCCATTAACTTCAACTCTTCCAACATCAGGAGCTGTCCCAAGTGTATCAACAAAAATCTTTACGATCCACTACCTGATACGGACATTCGTAAGACTCTGTGGGATCCGACCGGTAAGGCTTTCCAGGTGCCTGCATCAAATTACACTAAAAAGCCTTATATGAATAGGAAGTTTCAAGTTGCTGACCCGTCAAGTTCAGTGGCTGATCACAGCTATATGAGACTTGGTGAGATGTATCTGATAGCAGCAGAGGCTTGTGCAAAACTCAATGAGAATGGTGCAGCCCAGACTCACCTCTACACTCTCAACAAGACACGTGATGACGCCTATGTGAAGAGTACCAAGACAGGTAAAGATCTTCTTGATGAAATTTACTTCTACAGAAGAATCGAGCTTTGGGGAGAGGGACATCGTTTCCTTGACCTGAAACGTCTCGGCTTGGCTCTTGACAGACGCAACTCCAACCATGATCCTGCAGTTTCAACTGCTATGTTTGTTGAGGCCAGTGATCCACGCTGGAAGTTGTCAATTCCTCAAGAGGAGATTGACTCTAACGATCTGATTCCTAAGAATATCAATGATTAATCATTGATGTTCGGGACGGTTTCGTCCGATAAAAGGCCTCGAAAGTGTAACTTTCGGGGCCTTTGTTGTATAATCAGGAGATTTTTTTAGTAACTTTGACCGATGATTGGCATTTTCGATTCCGGAGTAGGCGGATTGTCCGTTTGGCGTGAGATTTATCGCCTGATGCCTGGTGAATCCTGTCTCTATCTTTCTGACGGGGCTTTTTGTCCTTACGGACCAAAAGATCCGGTATTTATCAGGGAGAGGGCGGTTAGTATATCCGATTATCTCATTAATAAAGGGGCAGAGATTGTTGTAGTTGCTTGCAATACGGCTACTGCAGCAGCCATCGGTTCACTAAGGGAGGAATTTGATGTTCCCTTTGTAGGGATGGAGCCGGCTATTAAACCTGCTGCATTGCACTCAAAAAGTGGTGTGGTAGGGGTTCTTGCCACTGCCGGGACATTTAGAGGAACTCTTTATCTCGATACGCTGACGCGCTTTGCAGGGGATGTAAGAGTGGTTGAGCAGGTGGGAGAGGGGCTCGTGGAGGCGATTGAGAGAGGTGTTTTCGACTCGCCGGAAATTGATAATCTACTGCACCACCATATTGATGGTATGGTTGCCGCAGGAGCGGACCACATAGTTTTGGGTTGTACCCATTATCCATTTTTGGAAGAGGCAATACGCAGAATTGCAGGCCCTGAAGTCGTGATCGTCAATCCTGCGCCGGCAGTTGCTGCTCAGACTATGAGAGTACTCTCTCATTTGCGGGATATATCTCAAGGGAGTGGAGAGTCTTTTTTCTGTTCTACGGGAGATATGACCGTACTCAAGATGTTGGTTCGTCGTGAAATACCAGAGTTAGATGATTTATTTTTTACTGAAATTTCAATTTAAATTATAAAATCACTCCAATACTACGCTACGCTACACTACATTATACAACACAACACTTTTTAAAATTGTACTATACATTACATTGTACACTACATTAAAGGGCGCTGCACGAATCTACACCAACCTAACCAAGCTACACTGCATACTCCATACTCCAAACTACCCACTATTCACTTAAAACTCAAAACATACCCCGTACCCCGTAACTCAACACCCGATACTCACAACTTATAACTCCAAACTAATCACTACTCATAACTACCCACTTATAACTCAAAACTACACCATCATGACTCCAATCTTTTTTGTAATTCCGGTATGCTCAATTTTCGCACTGGTATTTGCTTTTATATTTTACCGTCGTATGAAGCGTTCGGATGAAGGAACTCCGACAATGAGGGAGATAGCATCTCATGTTAGAAAGGGGGCAATGGCCTATATAAAGCAACAGTACAAGATAGTTTCCATCGTATTTCTCGTTCTCGCCCTATTCTTTGCCATTCTTGCATACGGTTTTGGAGTACAAAATCCTTGGGTGCCTTTTGCATTTTTGACGGGAGGCTTTTTCTCCGGCCTTGCCGGATTTATCGGTATGAAAACCGCAACTCATGCCTCTGCGCGTACAGCGAATGCTTGCAGAAATTCTCTTAATTCGGGACTCAGAGTGGCATTTCGCTCGGGAGCGGTAATGGGCCTTACAGTTGTAGGACTTGGCCTGTTGGATATCTCGCTCTGGTATATCATACTTGAGACCTTTGTTAAGGAGACTACGCCTGAACAAAAAATGATGGTTATAACCACCACGATGCTGACCTTCGGTATGGGAGCCTCCACTCAGGCACTTTTTGCGCGCGTTGGTGGGGGTATTTATACTAAAGCTGCCGACGTTGGAGCCGACTTGGTGGGTAAAGTTGAAGCAGGTATTCCTGAAGATGACCCTCGTAACCCTGCAACAATTGCAGACAACGTTGGAGATAATGTTGGTGACGTTGCAGGTATGGGAGCAGACCTCTATGAGTCTTATTGTGGTGCAATCCTCGCTACTGCAGCTCTTGGGGCTTCCGCTTTCTTCTCAGTGGGACATCAAGCTCAGATGAATGCCGTATTTGCGCCGATGTTGATTGCAGCGGTGGGAATTGTTCTTTCGATTATTGGTATCTTTACAGTACGGACCAAGGAAAATGCCGGAATGGACAAGCTCCTTAAGTCGCTCGGTTTTGGAGTAAATCTTAGTGCAGTACTCATTGCGGTCTTTACCTTCGTTATATTATGGCTTCTCAAACTGGAAAACTGGGTTTGGATCTCTTGTTCGGTAATTGTCGGACTGCTGACTGGTATTATAATAGGACGCTCGACGGAATACTACACATCTCACTCCTACAAACCTACTCGCAAAGTGGCTAAAAGTGCAGAAACAGGTCCCGCAACAGTGATTATCTCAGGTGTTGGTGCAGGTATGATCTCAACAGCAATTCCTGTTGTTACCATTGCATTAGCTATTATTCTTGCATATCTCTTTGCCATCAAATTTGAATTATCTGCAATGCTTTCAGCACATAACCTGAGTCTTGGACTTTACGGTATAGGTATCGCGGCAGTAGGTATGCTTTCTACTTTGGGTATTACCCTTGCGACAGATGCGTATGGTCCTATAGCTGATAATGCAGGAGGTAATGCGCAGATGAGTAATCTTGATCCTGAAGTACGGAAGAGGACTGACCTTCTAGATGCACTTGGTAACACAACAGCTGCTACCGGTAAGGGATTTGCCATCGGCTCGGCAGCTTTGACAGCGCTTGCTTTGTTAGCATCCTATTTGGAGGAGATTAAGATCGGTCTTGCGAACATCGGGCAGACAGTAATTGACATTTATGGTCGCCAGGTGGAGGTAGCACAAGCTACAATCCCTGATCTTATGGAGTATTATCAACTCAATGTGATGAACCCCAAGCTACTGGCCGGACTATTCATCGGTGCTATGATGTCATTTCTATTCTGTGGTTTGACCATGAACGCTGTTGGACGCGCTGCCCAAAAGATGGTGGATGAGGTGCGCAGACAGTTCCGTGAGATTAAGGGTATACTTACCGGTGAGGCAACTCCTGATTATGCAAGATGTGTAGAGATTTCTACCCGTGGAGCACAGAGGGAGATGCTAATGCCTTCACTTATTGCAATAATAGTTCCCATTGTCGTAGGAATTGTCTTCAATGTAGCCGGTGTTGTCGGATTGTTGCTGGGAAGTTTGGGCTCCGGATTCGTACTTGCAGTATTTATGGCCAACTCCGGTGGTGCTTGGGATAATGCCAAAAAATATGTAGAGGAGGGCAATTTGGGCGGCAAGGGATCTGAAGCACATAAGGCTACGGTTGTCGGTGACACTGTAGGTGACCCCTTTAAAGATACCTCAGGCCCTTCACTCAACATTCTAATCAAGCTGATGTCCATGGTTTCGATTGTAATGGCCGGCTTGACTGTGGCTTTTTCGATATTGTAAATAATATGAATCGTAAAGAATGATATAACCCCAAAAGTTGAAAAAACTTTTGGGGTTATGTCGTCAATAGTTATCTTTTATCGAATGCAATCGAATTAGTCGGACGGAGCAATCAATAGAATACGCTTATAGTGTATGGAACACCGTTCAGGACATCAGTACGACCTGTGTACTGTTGTCCGTATGAAGTTGGCTCCGTATCCACTGTTGTTGCACAAAAAACTGAAATGTACAGTTTGCCGGCAGTCGGTTTGGTTATTTTCAATTCCTTGGCAACTCCGTTGGCGACATTAAAATACAAAGAGTTGTCATTGAAAGCAAAAGATTCGGGATTAGCAAATAAGTATAAATCGAATCTTTCCCAACCTTTCTGAGGAGTAATGACGATTGTCACCTTATCGATATTCTTCGGTATATCTACGGCAAAATGATGATACTGTCTATCTCCGATTTTTGTAAATGCCGGATTGTTATCAGAGGTTGAACACTTCATCTCTCGAGGTTCACCATTTTTAAGAACACCTTTCAATTTCGGACGTCCGTTTCCGTCAAGGGCGTACTTAATCATAGCGGACATCAATTCCAGTCTTTCTCCGGAAACCACTCTTTCAGGATGAGAGCCGATAAGAACCACGCGACCATCATATTCGGAGGCCTTATATGCCCATCCTGCCACTTCTTTATGGATGTTTCTCTCAATTTTTAGGGTATCTCCGTCATAGCGTAATGTAACCTCAGTACCTTCAGGTACATTATCCTCCATCCATGCAAAGCATCCGCCGTTGTGTCGTACACTGTCGATCACCATATCACCGCCGAAAGAATAATATTTGAGCAGAGGGGATCTTTTCTCTACAATCAGTGATGTGAAGGACTTATTCAGAGTAGTTCCCCTCGTATAACCCGGCCATATTCCATAGTACTCCGGAACGTCTACTATGCCGCTGTCTTTCATGAAACCTTTTGAGGCTATGTATGCACCGGCACAGGTGCCGAGGTAGCTGCCGCCTTCTGAAACAAATCGACGTATGTTTTCACGCCCTTTTTCTCCGAGAGAACGTCCGTGCTGTGTAGCCTTTCCGCCGTTTGTGTATATCATTCTGAATCTCGGTGTTCCATCGGGATAGAGAAGGATGCCGTTCTCATCCATTTCAGAGCCGCAATACAATAAGGTCTGAATAAGCGTGTCCAGAGCATTTAGATCCTCGCTTTTGGACGAATTAAACATCTCGATGGATAGATTCAAATAGTTTGCTGCAGGAAGATCAGAATAAGAGTTGAGAAATATACCTCCGTCAAAGAATATATCTTTGTAATAACCCTTTGCGTGGTTCTGGCCAAAGGAAACAGATGATACGGAGAGTAGAATTACGAATGATAGACAATACCGAAGTTTCTGCATGATGATGTGAGTTTTTTACTTCTTGTTGGGTTCGTCCAGCTCCAGATGGGGGTTCCTTTTTGCAGAACGCGCCAGGAGGATGGAAACTGTTATGGCAATCATGCCGAGTACGATAAATATGTACTCTGCATTAACAGCTGCAGTTACTTCCTGCTGTGCAAAGAACTCTGAACCAACCTCGGCAGTAATGGTCTTTTTGAAAATTCTGCCGACAAACATAGGCACAAGGAGCATACCCATATTCTGAATCCAGTAGATAAGAGAATATGCTGTTCCGAGGTTCTTTTCAGGTACAATCTTGGGGACTGAAGGCCACATTGCTGCGGGTACAAGTGAATAACCTGTTCCGAGAATGGCAATTCCGACATATCCGTACAGAGGAACACCAGCAGGTGCGAAAGCTATTATGAGGTGTGCTACAAATACCATAACAGCACCGGCTATCATCCACCTTGTCGCTTTTCCGAGTTTGTCAACCAGAACACCGAAGAGGGGAGTACCGACAACGGTGAAAAAAGGTATCATTGAGATCATCCAGGTAGCAGCCTCCAGCTCTATTCCGAAACGAGGTATGAGGATGGATGTCGCAAACTTCTTGAATGAAATGATGCAAACATAGAAGAAGACGCAGAGAAGCGAAATAAGGATAAAATGTTTGTTGCCAAGAACCCTGAAAATGTCGGAGAATTTGAACTTGTCTTCATCGGAAGTGACAACTTTGTCAGTTGCACCGGTTATCCGGTCAAACTTTGCGTCCATTGCAACGAAGATGGCCCAAAGGATACCTCCAATCAGGAGGAGCCCTAGTCCGAACAAAGCAGGCTTACTGGTCTCACTAAGAGGATACATACCGTTTGCAGCGGCAGAAACGAGTCTGGGTGATAGTATAAATGCAGTTGCCGTGCCGAGTCTGGCAATGGCCAGCTGGAGTCCCATTGCGAGTGCAGTGTAACTGCCTTTAAACCATTTGGCAATGGAACGGGTAACACCCACTCCTGCAATCTCACTGCCGAGTCCGAAGAGCATACAGCCAATGTAAGCCACAGTAAGGGAGTGACCTGCAGCCACAATGGAAGGTGTGGAGATGGCCACATAGACCAGTGCCGCACCGGCAATCATCAAACCTACGAATATGGATCCTGTTATGCGTACACCCCATTTGTCGAGAAGCATACCGCAGATAATCAGGCCGCCCCATACGCAGAGGAAGGAGTAGCCTCCCGCATAAAAGCCATAGTTGGCAGCGTCCCAACCGAGCTCCAGCATTTCGGGATGCTTAAAGATGTGGGAGAGAGTTGAGAACATGTCATCGAAGAAGTAGGAAGCAAACATCGGTACCACGAGGCACGCGAGAGCAATCCAGGCCCATCTGTGTATGTTCTTTTTCTTGGCTCGAATTTGTTGTTCAGTCATAAAATGTTGTTATAAAGTTATTAGTTTTATTCGGGGTTATTTCCTTATATTGGGCAATTCGAGGCCGTAGCCTTTGCGACGGTCTTCCGCCTTTAAGAGGAAAGTGAAAATGAAAGCAAGCACGCCGAAGCTCGAGAAGATGAGCATTGGAGCGAAATATCCACCGGTATGGAGGAGTACCTTTCCGATGAGAAGAGGCACGAAGCTCAGACCGATGTTCTGCACCCAGAAGATAAGACAGTAGGCTGATCCGAGGATCTTTTCGTCAATAATCTTGGGAACTGAAGGCCAGAGGGCTGCAGGCACAAGAGAGAAAGATACTCCAAGTATCACTATCAGCAGAAATGCAAACCATTTATGAGGGTATAGGGGCAGTATGAATGCGAAACTCAGGTGACATACTATCATTATGATGGATCCGAGCATCAGCATGGATGCTCCCTTTCCCTTAAGGTCAAGGAAAATTCCAAGCACGGGAGTTAGGATCATTGCCAGGATAGGGAAAAAGCTGAATAGTCGTGAAGCCGTACCGGCATCGATATTCAGAGTCACCTCGAGAAAGTTGGGTGCATATCTCTGGAAGGGGAAAATAGCGCTGTAGTAGAGCACGCAGAGCAGAGCCACAATCCAGAACATCTTGCTCGAGAAAATTTTTCCAAGATCCTTTACCCGGAATTCGTCCTCGGAGTTCTTCTCTCCGGAGGCAATACCGGCCTGAACAAACTGTTTGTCAAGCTTGCGATCCATTACGGTGAATACTAGGAAGAAGATCAGACCGACACACAGTAGTGCGGAGCAAAATGCTACAGGGGCAAGTACAGAAGCGTTGTAACGGGCGGCAATGATAGGGGCAAGCCACATTACGGCGAATACGCCAAGACGGGCGATAGCCATTTCGAGACCCATTGCGAGGGCCATTTCCTTGCCTTTAAACCATTTTGCAATAATCTTAGAAACCGTAGTACCGGCCATTTCAGCGCCGCATCCGAAAATCATGAAACCGAGGGATGCCATCTTGGCGCTGCTGGGAAGAGCTGTCCACCAGCTACCGAGCCATGCGCTGAATTCGGTAGTCTGAAACCAGTCAGTGATACCTACAAACTTTATGGCTGCTCCGATCACCATCAGTGAAGCGGAGAGTGTGCCGGTAAAACGGACGCCCATTTTGTCGAGGATAATACCTGCGATGATAAGAAATCCACATACATTAAGGATGTATTCGGATGCGGCATAAGTGCCGAATACGCCGCTATCCCATCCGAGAGAACTTTCCACGAGGGATTTGAGCGGTGACATTACATCAACGAACATGTATGCGAAAAACATCATCAGAGAGATGAGTATCAGAGCACTCCACCTTGCCAAAGGTGAGTCGTTGATCAGTTTAGCCAATTTTTCTGCCATAATTATCTTTTTTTATGATTTTTTTCAAAGAAATGTTAAAAATAGTGCATTTCAACGAAACGGCAAAATATAATTGGGACCCTCCAGTTTTATTTCTGCAATTGGAATATAAGTTGTACCTTAGCATGTTAATTCAAAATCCATATAATTATATATTATGACACTTGATGTAGTTCTGGGACTCCAATGGGGAGACGAAGGCAAGGGAAAAATCGTTGATGTGCTTGCAGACACATATCCTGTCATAGCTCGTTTCCAGGGAGGACCCAATGCGGGTCATTCTCTTCATTTCGAAGGCCATAAAATTGTATTACATACTGTTCCTTCGGGGGTTTTCCGTTCCAATGCCACAAATATCATAGGCAACGGTGTTGTGCTGGATCCCATTATTTTCAAAGGGGAATGCGAAACCATCATAAAAATGGGCGTACCCGTAAGGAAGCGTCTTGCCATTTCCAAAAAGGCTCATTTGATTTTACCCACACACCGTACGATAGATGCTGCTCAGGAGGCTGCTAAAGGAGCAGCAAAGATCGGATCCACTCTTAAGGGCATCACCCCTACTTATATGGACAAGATAGGTCGTAATGGACTCAGGGTGGGCGACATCCTCTTGCCTGATTTCATCTCCAGATACAACGATCTGAAAAAACAACATATTGAATATCTCGGACAATTTGACTTTGAATATGATATCATGCAAAATGAGGCCGAGTGGTTTGAGGCAGTAGAATATCTCAGAAGTTTCAATATTGTTGACAGCGAATATATGGTCAATGAGCTGCTCACTTCAGGGAAAAAAGTTCTAGCTGAAGGGGCGCAGGGCCTGATGCTCGACATTGATTTTGGCTCATATCCCTTTGTTACTTCATCATCTACCGCTTGTGCGGGTGCCTGCATTGGGCTAGGAGTCTCTCCAAAACTTGTGGGCCGTGTATATGGTATTTTCAAAGCTTATTGTACCAGAGTAGGTAGCGGCCCTTTTCCAACGGAGCTCTTTGATGAAAGAGGGGAAGAACTACGTAGTCGCGGATTTGAGTTCGGTGCTACCACCGGCCGTCCGCGTCGCACCGGCTGGCTTGACCTTGTGGCTCTCAAATATGCGATAATGATTAACGGAGTCACCGATTTGATAATGATGAAATCCGATGTTCTCGATTCATTCGATACCGTAAAGGTAGCAACGTCGTATGTAATTGATGGACATAACTCTTCTCAGGTGCCTTACGATTCCTCTTCCGAAGTGACTCCCGTATACCGTGAATTTCCGGGATGGAAGAGAGATCTCACCGGAGTACGGGAAGAAGAGGAACTTCCTTACGAATTCGTACGTTATGTCAAGTTCATCGAAGAGGAAACAGGTGTTCCTATAAAAATTATATCCATCGGCCCCGACAGGGATCAGACCATAATCAGATAGGACGAATCCGGTGGCATTGCTTGAAAAGATAGAATTCCCTGCAGACATTAAAGATTTGTCGCTAGAAGAGCTGGAGCAGTTGTGTTCCGAGCTTAGGGAGTATATTGTCAGCTGTTGCGCAGAAAATCCGGGTCATATAGGAGCAAGTCTTGGGGTTGTGGAAATTGCAGTAGCTCTGCACAAGGTATTTGATACCCCAAAAGACAAAATAGTCTGGGATGTTGGTCACCAGGCATATGCGCACAAGATTCTTACCGGCAGGCGTGAGGCCTTTAAGACCAATCGAAAGGCAGGTGGAATAAGTGGTTTCCCCAAGCGTTCGGAGAGCGAATATGATGCATTTGGGACGGGACACTCCTCTACATCCATTTCTGCAGCGCTTGGATTGGCTGTTGGGGCGCAGATGCAGGGAAGCACGGAACATTTTGTGGCAGTCATTGGTGACGGTTCCATGACAGGAGGACTGGCCTTTGAAGGACTTAACAATGCAGGTTCTCTCAAGACAAATCTGCTGGTTATCCTGAATGACAATCAGATCTCAATTGATAAAAGCATAGGTGCGCTGCACAATCATCTCATGAAGGTGACCACCAGTCGCAAGTACAATCGTCTAAAGAAAACAATCTGGGACCGCCTCGGCGCTAGAAAGATCCGTACCCATATTCAAAATTTCCTCAAATACATAAAAAAGGGTATTCTGCGCAATACCAGCACGAGCAATCTTTTCGACTCCCTCGGATTCAGATACTTCGGCCCTATGGATGGTAACGATATCGGGCAAATGGTCAATATTCTTAGTCGTCTAAAAGATATTGATGGGCCCAAACTCCTTCATGTCATAACCAAAAAAGGAAAGGGCTACAAGCCGGCTGAGGACAATCAAACGATTTGGCATGCTCCGGGCCAGTTTGATCCCGTCACAGGTGCCAGAATCTCAGGCAATGCGGGCGCATCAAAATTTCAGGATGTATTTGGACAGACACTGCTGGATCTTGCAAAGGAAAATGAAAAAATTATCGGTATTACCCCCGCTATGGCTACCGGCTGCAGCATGAACATAATGATGTGCGAAATGCCGGACCGTGTGTTTGATGTGGGTATTGCCGAACAGCACGCAGTTACATTCTCTGCAGGCCTGGCGGCTACAGGTATGCTGCCTTTCTGTAATATCTACTCCTCATTCGCCCAGCGTGCATATGACAATGTCATACATGACGTGGCCCTTCAGGAACTCAAGGTGGTTTTTTGTCTTGATAGGGCGGGAATTGTTGGAGAGGATGGGCCCACACATCATGGTGCCTTTGATTTCTCTTGTTTCAGACCGGTTCCCAATGTAACGATAGCAGCACCGCTCAATGAACTTGACCTTCGAAATATGATGTATTCCGCAACGCTGCCGGAGTACGGAACTACTATAATAAGGTATCCGCGCGGTACCGGCAATGGCACTGCCTGGAGGGATGAACCTTTCCGGAGAATCGAACCCGGACGTGGAGTTATCCTCCAAGAGGGAAATGATGTCGCCCTGCTTAGCATCGGTGCCATAGGTCACAATGGTTGCCTTGCGGTAAAGGCAGCGCAGGAGAGGGGAGTCAGCGTGTTTCACTGTGACATGAGATTTCTCAAGCCGATTGACGAGAAGATACTAAGGGAGGTATGCTCCAAAGTAAGTCGTATAGTCACACTCGAAGATGGTACACTCATCGGCGGTCTTTACGGTGCCGTATCGGAGTATGTGGCTTCCCACAAACTCCCCTGCAAAGTGACAGGACTCGGGATCCCCGACAGGTTTATAGGCCAGGGTACACCTGCGCAACTATACAAGGAGTGCGGATACGATGTTGATGGGATATTAAAAGTACTTATAAATGCTTAAACACAGGCACGACCATACCGGAGGTATCCATAATATGGGAGGTGACAGTGACGGCGACGCTCCATTGCTGACCCACAAGTTTTGGGGCCTTCTGATTTTTCTGGCCGTCATCTGGCTGATGTTCTTCTCTACTTTCAAGCTCGGTTCCTACCCTCAACGATGGATTGAGGCTCTGATGGGAAAATTTTCATTCTTTCTCGGGCAAAAGATGCAGGATGGATGGCTTCTGGATTTTCTTCAAAACGGTATAATTAATGGTATTGGCGCGGTGCTCGCATTCCTGCCCAACATACTTATTCTCTTTTTCTTCATATTTCTTCTTGAAGAGACGAGGTATTTGCCCAGAGCCGCCAAACTGATGGATAAGTATATGCACGGAATCGGCCTTCACGGCTGTTCTTTTATTCCTCTACTGATGGGATTTGGGTGCAATGTGCCGGCGATAATGGCGACAAGGAGCATAAAGAGGCGTGGAGACCGTATCCTTACGATGATGATGATCCCCTATATCCCCTGTAGTGCGCGTATTCCGACGTTTCTGCTTTTTTCGGGGATATTTTTCCCGAAGCACAGCACTTTGGTAATGATGCTGCTCTATCTGGTGGGCATTCTGACCGGTATTGTGATAGCGCTTATAAATAAAAAGATTTTTTTTAGAGAAAAATCAGAGGATTATGAGACGGAGTTGCCTCCTCTAAGGGTTCCGAATATCCTGGCGGCTCTCAGAGGTATGTGGCGTGCGGCATCCGAGTATCTTAAGAAAATCGGTACGGTGGTACTGCTTGCAGTGGTTATTGTCTGGGCACTGGATTATTTCCCCATCAACGAGGGTGTACCGGTAGAGGAAGCCTCTCCATCCTATCTGCATCGCTTCGGTCAGGCAGTGGAGCCCATTATGGCTCCCCTTGGTTTTGACTGGAAAATGAGTGCGGCACTGATAGCCGGCATCACGGCCAAGGAGTTTATCATCAGTACCCTGGGAGTTCTCTATCAGGAGAGTGGTGAGGAGTTGGATACAACTGCGCTTTCGGCAAGAATAGCATCAGACGACACTGTCAATCCGGCCAATGCCCTTTCTTTCATGGTCTTTTCTTTGCTATATATTCCTTGTGTGGCTACTGCTGCAGTCATCCGCCGCGAGAGCGGCAGTTGGAAATGGTCCCTGATTTCCATAATCACTACACTGGTGGTAGCATGGCTCTTCGCTTTCGTTGCCTTCAGGATAGGAAGTCTGTTGTGGTAATGAAAAAAGTGCATAAATTCTTGAAAAATTTTGCCGATTAAGATAAATGCCATATATTTGCACTCCCAATTTAAAAAGCCGACATAGCTCAGCTGGCCAGAGCAGCTGATTTGTAATCAGCAGGCCGTGGGTTCGAATCCCTCTGTCGGCTCGTTTGAAAGTTTGAAAAAGCCTGGGGAGATACCAAAGTGGCCAACTGGGGCAGACTGTAAATCTGCTGGCGCACGCCTTCGTAAGTTCGAATCTTGCTCTCCCCACTTTTTTTTGTTGATTAGGCGGAAGTAGCTCAGTTGGCAGAGCATCAGCCTTCCAAGCTGAGGGTCGCGAGTTCGAACCTCGTCTTCCGCTCAAATTGAATTATTGCCAGTGTAGCTCAGAGGTAGAGCGCTTCCTTGGTAAGGAAGAGGTCGAGAGTTCAATTCTCTCCACCGGCTCCAGCAATTAATAACAATATAAAAACAAAATTATGGCAAAAGAAAGTTTTAAAAGAGATAAACCGCATGTGAACATCGGTACTATCGGCCACGTAGACCATGGCAAAACTACTTTGACCGCTGCTATCACCAAAGTATTGGCAAAGCAGGGTCTCTCTGAGGTTAAATCATTCGATCAGATTGACAACGCTCCCGAAGAGAAAGAGCGTGGTATTACCATTAATACTTCTCACGTTGAGTATCAGACTGCAAACCGTCACTATGCTCACGTAGACTGCCCGGGTCACGCCGACTATGTAAAGAACATGGTTACAGGTGCTGCTCAGATGGACGGTGCTATACTGGTTGTAGCATCTACGGACGGCCCGATGCCCCAGACCCGTGAGCACATCCTTCTCGCCCGTCAGGTGAACGTTCCCCGTATCGTTGTTTTCCTGAACAAGGTGGACATTGTTGACGATCCCGAAATGATTGAACTCGTTGAGATGGAAGTTCGTGAACTCCTCAGCTTCTATGAGTTTGACGGTGACAATGCTCCCGTTATTCGCGGCTCCGCCCTCGGCGCTCTCAACGGTGATCCTCAGTGGGAGGAAAAGGTAGTTGAGCTTATGGATGCAGTTGATAACTATATTCCTATTCCCAAGCGTGACAATGAAAAACCTTTCCTATTGCCTGTAGAGGATATCTTCTCGATTACCGGTCGTGGTACAGTTGCTACGGGTCGTATTGAGACAGGTGTTGTAAAGACAGGTGACGAGGTTCAGATCATCGGTCTTGGTGAACAACCTAAGAAGTCAGTCGTTACAGGTGTGGAGATGTTCCGTAAGATCCTCAATCAGGGTGAAGCCGGTGATAACGTAGGTCTTCTCCTCCGTGGTATTGATAAAAAAGAGATTAAGAGAGGTCAGGTTATTGCCCACCCTAATACCATTACTCCTCATAGAAAATTTGAGGCTGCAATTTACGTATTGAAGAAAGATGAAGGTGGTCGCCACACTCCTTTCCACAACAAGTATCGTCCTCAGTTCTTCATCCGCACACTTGATATTACCGGTGAGATTGAACTTCCGGCAGGCGTTGAAATGGTAATGCCCGGTGACAACGTGACAATTAAGGTTGAGCTTATTTATCCTGTGGCTCTGAACGAAGGTCTCCGTTTCGCAATCCGCGAAGGTGGTCGTACGGTAGGTTCAGGTCAGGTTACTAAGATTATCAGCTAATCAACAATAGCGTTATCAAGAGGGTGACACATATTTGCGCCGCCCTCTTGTTATCATAGGGGAATAGTTCAAGGGTAGAATAGTGGTCTCCAAAACCATCGATGGGAGTTCGAATCTCTCTTCCCCTGCAACTGCCGATGGTTACGCGTTGGCATGTTATTAACCGGCAAAACAAAAGCTTCCAATTGTCTTTGCCAACAAAATAATAACAATGAGCAAATTAGGAACTTACGTAAAAGAGTCTTTCAAAGAACTTACAACAAAAGTTGCCTGGCCGACTTGGAGCAAGCTCCAGAGTTCAGCCATTCTGGTGATGGTCAGTACACTGATTTTGTCAGTTGTAATCTGGCTTGTCGATTTCGTCATCAAAACCATTATGACCGGTCTTTACCAATTGTAATGTTATGAGTGAAATCACCAAGAAGTGGTATGTTGTCCGTATAATTGGCAACAAAGAGAAAATCGCCAAAGAACATATTGAAAAGGAGATGGGCAAGGGAATGCTTAAGCATATTACCGATGTCCTTGTTCCTACTGAAAAGTATTTTGTGATAAAAAATGGCAAGCGCGTAAGCGCCGAGCGCAATTTTTTCCCCGGTTATCTCTTTGTTGAGATCACATTTCCCTCTTTTAAGTCCGACAATCCAGACGACACGAACGAACGTAATAGGTTTGAGAAGGAAATCATAGGCATAGCCCAGGATGGCCTTCGCGAACTTCCCAATATCATCGGTTTCCTCACTGAAGGCAAAGAAAGGGTAATCAACCCAGTGCGTCAGTCTGAGATTGACCGAATAATGGGTCGTGTGGACGAACTGAGTGATCAGGATGGAGAGATCTTGGTACCGTTTGTTGTGGGAGAAGCTGTAAAGATCATTGACGGTCCTTTCAAAGATTTCAGCGGTAATGTTGAGGAAATTCTCGAAGAGAGAAGAAAACTCAAGGTTATGGTTAAAATCTTCGGCAGGAAGTCAGTCATTGAGTTGAATTTTGCTCAGGTAACAAAAGAATAATAAACAAAAGACATTATGGCTAAAGAAATTGCCGGGTTTATTAAATTGCAGATCAAAGGCGGAGCCGCCAATCCTTCACCTCCGGTAGGACCGGCCCTCGGTTCCAAGGGTGTGAATATCATGGACTTCTGCAAGCAGTTTAATGCCCGCACTCAAGACAAAGCCGGCAAGGTATTACCTGTGGTAATTACCGTTTACAGTGACAAGTCTTTTTCTTTCGTTGTAAAGCAGCCCCCTGTAGCTGTCCTCGTAAAAGAGGCTGCAAAAGTACAGACCGGATCTGCCGAACCCAACAGGAAAAAGGTTGCCGCCATTACCTGGAATCAGATACGTGAGATTGCCAGGGAAAAAATGCCGGATCTTAATGCATTCACCGAGAAATCAGCAATGAATATGGTAGCCGGTACTGCTCGCAGTATGGGTATCAGTGTTGAAGGTGAATTTCCTGCCGATGTACAATAAAATCACAACGCTATGAGTAAATTGACAAAAAATCAGAAGGCATCAGTTGCCAAAGTTGACTCAGGCAGACAGTACAAGCTACTTGAGGCATGTGCTCTGGTAAAGGAGATTTCCTACACCAAGTTCGATGCTTCGGTTGAATTGGCAGTCCGTTTGGGTGTTGATCCTCGTAAGGCGAACCAGATGGTCCGCGGCGTCGTGACTCTTCCTCATGGTACTGGTAAGGTAACTCGCGTATTGGTTCTGTGTACACCTGACAAAGAGGCTGAAGCTCAGGAAGCAGGTGCAGACTTCGTTGGTCTTGATGATTATATTGAAAAGATCAAAGGTGGTTGGACTGACGTTGATGTCATTATCTGTACTCCCTCTGTCATGGCAAAAATTGGTGCGATCGGTCGTATTTTGGGTCCCCGCGGCTTAATGCCGAATCCCAAGTCAGGAACCGTTACAATGGATGTCGGCAAGGCAGTTCAGGAAGTGAAAGCAGGTAAGATTGATTTTAAAGTTGACAAACAGGGTATCGTACACGCAGCTATTGGCAAGGTGTCATTTGACACTCAGCAACTTGCGGAGAATGCCGTTGAAATGCTCAACACCATCATCAAACTCAAACCGCAGGCTCTCAAAGGTACGTATGTGAGAAGTATTTATCTCTCATCCACTATGAGTCCAGGCATTAGTGTAGATAGCAAGACAATAAGTGCTGTTGAATAAAATATTCGAATGTTATGAGAAAAGAAGAAAAAGCTCAGATTATTGAAACCATAGCAGCACAGATAGCGGAGAACCCTAATTTCTACCTTGCAGACATTTCCGGTCTCAATGCAGAGAATACATCAAATCTCCGCCGTGCTTGCTTTGAAAAGGAGGTCAAGCTCATCGTTGTAAAGAACACTCTCCTCCAGAGGGCTATCGAAGGTTTGGTCGCTGAAGGCCAAGGCATCAACAACGAAGAAATCAAGACTCTATATCCTACTCTAAAAGGCTCAACGGCTATTATGTTTACTGCAGTTCCCAGTGCTCCCGCCAAAATTATCAAGGAATTCGGAGCCAGACTCGGCAAACTGGAGCTTAAGAGCGCATATCTCCAGGAGTGTGCATATGTCGGTGCAAACCACCTTGCTACTCTTGTAAATATCAAGTCTCACGATGAACTTATCGGTGAGATTATCGGTCTTCTCCAGTCGCCTATCAGACGGATTGTTTCCGCTCTGCAGGAAGCAAAGAAAGAAGTTACCGAGTAATAGTTTAAATAGTAATAATTATATAATTAAAATCAATAAACAATCATGGCAGACATCAAAACTCTTGCGGAAGAATTGGTTAATCTTACCGTAAAAGAGGTTCAAGAACTTGCAAATATTCTTAAAGAAGAGTACGGTATCGAACCTGCAGCTGCTGCAGTCGTAGTAGCAGCTAGCGAAGGCGGTGCCAGCGCAGCAGAAGCTGAGCAGACTGAATTTGACGTAATCCTCATATCAGCCGGTCAGGCAAAACTCCAGATGGTTAAAGCTGTCAAGGAGATCACCGGTCTCGGTTTGAAAGAGTCCAAAGATCTCGTAGATCAGGCACCTAACGCCAAGATCAGGGAGAAAGTGTCAAAGGCAGAAGCTGAACAGGTTAAAGCTGCTCTTGAAGAGGCAGGCGGAGAAGTTGAAGTTAAATAAAACACTCCCCTCCCGATATAGGGACTAAGAAATCCGGGTTTAGAGCCGATGAGGGCTCTAAACCTTTTTGTCATTTTTTAAGATTTTTTTCATCAACCTTTAAGTAATGCCGCAAATATCTAGTAATCAGCGTATTTCGTTCGCAACTTCTAAGACCCTTCTCGACTATCCCGATTTTCTGGAGGTTCAGTTGAAATCTTTCCGTGATTTCTTTCAGCTGGATACAACTGCTGACAGTCGTCGCGATGAGGGTCTTTTCAAAGTATTTCAGGAGATATTCCCGATCGAAGATACACGCAACAATTTCACTCTGGAGTTCATAGACTATTTCGTGGATCCTTCACGTTACTCCATCGAAGAGTGTCTCGAAATGGGTTTGACGTACAAGGTTCCGTTGAAGGCCAAACTCAAACTATCCTGCAATGACAAGGAGCATGAGGATTTTGAGACCGTCATTCAGGATGTCTATCTTGGTGATATCCCCTACATGACACCCAGAGGCACATTCATAATTAACGGTTCCGAAAGAATTGTGGTTTCCCAGTTGCATCGTTCTCCCGGCGTATTCTTCGGACAAAGCCTCCACGCCAACGGAACCAAACTCTATTCCGCCCGTATAATTCCATTTAAGGGATCCTGGATCGAGTTTGCAACGGACATCAACAATGTGATGTATGCATACATCGACCGTAAAAAGAAATTGCCCGTAACCACCCTTCTTAGGGCAATCGGTTATGAGAGCGACAAGGATATTCTTGACATATTCGGCCTCGCAAACGAGATCGAGGTCACAAAAGAAAACCTTGAGAAGCATATTGGCTCCAAACTCGCGGCAAGAGTTCTCAAAACCTGGAATGAAGACTTCGTAGATGAAGACACAGGAGAGGTTGTATACATAGAGCGCAACAAGACTATAGTTGACCGTGAAGTAATCCTCGAGGAATCACATATCGAGGATATTCTGGAATCCGGAGCAAACACCATTCTCATTCACGCCGATGGCGAAGACGCGGAAGAATTCGCCATAATACACAATACGCTCCAAAAAGACCAGTGCAACAACGAAGTTGAAGCAATATACTATACATATAGACAGTTACGTAATTCGGAACCGCCTGATGAGTCCACTGCACGTGACGTAATTGATAAACTGTTCTTCTCTGACAAGAGATATGATCTTGGTGAAGTGGGCCGTTACAGACTAAACCGTAAACTCAATCTTGACACTTCTACTGATGTACGAGTTCTCACCAAGACTGACATAATCGAGATTATCAGATATCTCGTACAACTGATCAATTCCAAAGCGACGGTGGATGATATCGACCACCTTAGCAACAGACGTATCAGGACTGTAGGTGAGCAACTCGCCAATCAGTTCAGTGTAGGTCTGTCACGAATGGCACGTACTATTCGTGAGAGGATGAATGTTAGGGACAACGAAGTTTTTACTCCGATGGAACTCATCAATGCTAAGACACTCTCGTCAGTCATCAGCACATTCTTTGGCACAAGCCAACTCTCACAGTTCATGGACCAGACCAACCCACTCGCAGAAATGACTCACAAACGTCGTCTTTCGGCATTGGGACCCGGTGGTCTTTCAAGAGACAGGGCCGGTTTCGAGGTTCGTGACGTGCATTATACTCACTATGGACGTCTCTGTCCCATTGAGACCCCCGAGGGACCGAACATCGGTCTGATTTCATCTCTTTGCGTTTATGCTAAGATCAATGACCTCGGGTTCATTGAGACTCCTTACCGTAAGGTTAAGGATGGGGTTGTGGATATGAGTGACGATGGTTTTGTTTATATGAGCGCAGAGGAAGAGGAGTACAAGATGGTGGCACAGGCAAATGTGACAATTTCCGATGATGGTGTCATTCTTGATGAGCGCATCAAATGTCGTAAGGAGGCTGATTACCCGGTTGTAACCAAAGATCATGTACACCTTATGGACGTGGCTCCCAACCAGATAGCATCAATAGCCGCTTCATTGATTCCTTTCCTTGAGCACGATGACGCCAACCGTGCGCTTATGGGATCCAATATGATGAGGCAGGCGGTGCCAATTATCAAGCCTGAGGCTCCCATAGTGGGAACGGGACTTGAGGCCGCAGTAGTTAGGGACTCAAGGACCCAGATTGTATCCGAAGGGGTAGGAGAGGTGGTATACGTAGATGCACGTGAAATTCATATAAAGTACGAGCAGTCGGAGGCAGAGAAGTTTGTAAGTTTCAGTCCCGATGTAACAGTTTATAAACTCCCTCAGTATCGCAAAACCAACCAAAGTACCTCAATACACCTTACTCCGGTTGTAAGGAAGGGGGACAAGGTTGTTGCAGGACAGATCCTTACAGAGGGCTATGCCACCCAGAATGGAGAGCTTGCTCTTGGACGTAACCTTAAAGTGGCCTTTATGCCATGGAAAGGTTACAACTTCGAGGATGCAATCGTGATTTCGGAGAAGATTATAAGAGAGGATATTTTTACCTCCATACACGTGGATGAATATTTGATGGAGGTACGCGAGACCAAGCGCGGTCCCGAAGAACTTACAGCCGATATTCCCAATGTAAGTGAGGAAGCTACCAAAGAACTGGATGAGAATGGTATCATCCGTATCGGTGCCAGTGTGGAACCTGGCGATATTCTCATTGGAAAAATCACCCCCAAGGGAGAGAGTGATCCTTCACCTGAAGAGAAACTTCTTAGGGCCATCTTCGGTGACAAGGCGGGCGATGTGAAGGATGCATCCCTCAAGGCATCACCTTCACTCTCAGGTACCATCATAGATAAACGACTCTATGAGCGCGTAACCAAGGACAATTCCCGTCAGGGCAAGCAGGCGCTCAAGGATAGGATTCAGAAAGCAAAAGATAGCTTCGAGAAGCGCGGAGCAGAGCTTAAAAAACTCTTCATCGACAAGCTCTGGACCCTCGTTTCCGACAAGAAATGCTCCGGTCTGAACGACCTCTATGGTACAAGTATCATAGGTAAAGGTGAGAAATTTAACCGTACCGCACTTGATATAATTGATTACAACAATATCAATCCTGTTAAGTGGACTTCCGATAAGAAGACCAACGAGCAGATCAAGAAACTCATAAACAACTATCTCCTCGCCTCCAAAGAGTTGGATGCCGAATTCAAGCGTGTGGATTATAACCTTACCATTGGTGACGAGCTTCCTACGGGCATCATGAAGATCGCAAAGGTCTATGTTGCCAAGAAGAGGAAAATCAGAGTGGGAGACAAGATGGCCGGTCGTCACGGCAATAAAGGTATCGTTGCCAAAGTAGTTCGCGACGAAGATATGCCTTTCCTTGAGGATGGTACTTCCGTTGATATAGTGCTCAACCCTCTCGGTGTGCCTTCGCGTATGAACCTCGGTCAAATTTATGAGACCGTACTCGGCTGGGCCGGTAAGGAGCTCGGATTGAAGTTCAGTACACCCATCTTTGATGGTGCAACTCTTGAAGATATAACAAAATATACGGATCAGGCGGGTCTTCCGAGATATGGCAGGACCTATCTGCGCGACGGCGGCACCGGCGAATTGTTTGACCAGCCGGCAACGGTGGGTGTCATCTATATGATTAAGTTAGGCCACATGGTTGACGATAAGATGCATGCCCGTTCCATCGGTCCATACTCTCTCATAACACAGCAGCCTCTCGGAGGTAAAGCACAGTTTGGAGGCCAGAGATTCGGAGAGATGGAGGTCTGGGCACTCGAGGCATTTGGAGCTGCGAACATCCTTCAGGAGATTCTGACCATCAAGTCAGATGACGTCAACGGACGTTCAAAGGCATATGAAGCCATAGTAAAAGGCGATCCCATGCCGATACCAGGCATTCCCGAGTCTCTCAATGTGCTCTTACATGAGCTTCGCGGCTTAGGTCTGAATGTAATGTTAGATTAAATCACCGTTTGTTAGAAAACTATATAACTATGTCATATCACAACAAAGACGTAAAGGTTAAGTCAAATTTCAATAGGATTACCATCGGCCTGGCCTCCCCCGAGGAGATTCTTGCAAGGTCTTCAGGAGAGGTTCTCAAGCCGGAAACCGTCAATTACCGCACATACAAGCCGGAAAGGGATGGTCTCTTCTGCGAAAGGATTTTCGGTCCTTCCAAAGATTTCGAGTGCCATTGCGGCAAGTACAAGAGGATACGTTACCGTGGCATCACATGCGATCGTTGCGGTGTTGAGGTTACTGAGAAAAAGGTGCGCAGGGAGCGTATGGGACATATAGAACTGACAGTTCCGGTGGCTCATATATGGTATTTCCGTTCAACGCCCAACAAAATAGGTTACCTGCTCGGCATTCCTTCAAAGAAACTTGAGTCAATCCTTTATTATGAAAAATATGTGATTGTCAATGCTGGAGCTGCTACAAGTATACTGGGTTATAACCAGTGTGACCTTATTTCTGAGGAGGAATACTATCAAGTTCTTGATCAACTTCCCAAGGAGAACCAGCAACTCCCTGACGATGATCCCAATAAGTTTATTGCCGGAATGGGAGCGGAGGCTGTATATGAACTCCTCAAAAGGATTGACCTTGATGCAATCTCTTATGATTTGCGCAGCAAGGCTGAGACAGAAGGTTCTCAGCAGCGTAAAGCAGAGGCTCTGAAACGTTTGAGCGTTATTGAAGCATTCCGCGAATCCAAGGATATGAATAAGCCGGAGTGGATGATAATGAAAGTTATCCCCGTTATTCCCCCCGATCTCCGTCCCCTTGTTCCCCTCGACGGAGGCCGTTTCGCTACGTCCGATATCAACGACCTTTACCGTAGGGTGATTATACGTAACAACCGTCTAAAGAGACTCATAGAGATCAAAGCTCCGGAGGTAATTCTCCGCAACGAGAAACGTATGCTTCAGGAGGCTGTTGACTCCCTATTCGACAACTCACGTAAATCAAATGCAGTAAAGACAGAGGCTAACAGGACCCTTAAATCACTCTCGGATAGTCTCAAAGGTAAGCAGGGCCGGTTCCGCCAGAACCTCCTTGGTAAGCGCGTCGACTATTCTGCACGTTCAGTTATTGTCGTAGGTCCCGAGCTAAAAATGCATGAGTGTGGCCTGCCAAAACTTATGGCAGCGGAGCTTTACAAACCATTTATCATTCGAAAGCTTATTGAGAGAGGCAAGGTAAAGACCGTAAAGTCCGCAAGAAAACTTGTTGACAGGAAAGACGCTGAAATATGGGAAATCCTGGAAAATGTCATGAAGGGTCATCCCGTGCTCCTCAACCGTGCACCTACCCTTCACCGTCTCGGTATCCAAGCATTCCAGCCAAAGATGATTGAAGGTAAGGCCATCCAACTTCATCCGCTTGCATGTACCGCCTTCAATGCGGACTTCGACGGTGACCAAATGGCTGTCCATCTTCCTCTCGGAAATGCTGCAATCCTCGAAGCACAGCTCCTGATGCTCGGTTCGCACAATATTCTCAATCCGGCAAATGGCGCCCCTATAACCGTTCCTTCACAGGATATGGTGCTCGGGCTCTACTATATCACTAAGGAGAGAGTGGGTGCAAAGGGTGAGGGTATGAAATTCTATGGTCCTGAAGAGGCTATTATCGCTTATAACGAAAAAATAGTTGAACTCCAGTCCAAGGTGAAGGTGCGCCTTCCTATAGATCGTGCACATCCTGAGAAGGGATATCATATGGTAGACACCACTGTGGGCAAGATTCTCTTCAATCAGCTTGTTCCGGCTGAGGTAGGCTATATCAATGAACTCCTCAAGAAAAAATCACTCCGTGATATTATCGGAAAGGTGCTCAAGACATCGGATGTTGCCCGCACGGCACAGTTCCTTGACGACATCAAGGATCTCGGTTACAAAATGGCATTCCAGGGAGGTCTCTCATTTAATCTCGGTGATGTTATCGTACCCGAAGAGAAACATCGTCTTGTGGATGCAGGTTATGAAGAGGTGGAGAGCATACAGGCCAGCTTCAATATGGGCCTTCTCACCAACAATGAGCGTTACAATCAGATTATTGACGTTTGGACTAAGACCAACAACAATCTGACCCGAATCGTTGAGGAACAGATTCGCAAAGACAATCAAGGATTCAACCCCGTATTTATGATGCTCGACTCCGGTGCCCGCGGTTCTAAGGAGCAGATTCGTCAGCTTTGCGGTATGCGTGGTCTTATGGCCAAGCCGCAGAAGTCCGGTTCCACAAGTGCGGAGATCATTGAAAACCCGATTCTCGCCAACTTCAAGGAAGGTCTTTCTGTTCTCGAGTACTTTATTTCCACCCACGGTGCCCGTAAAGGTCTTGCGGATACCGCACTCAAGACAGCCGACGCAGGTTATCTGACGCGCCGTCTTGTAGACGTTTCCCACGATGTCATTATCAATGAGGAAGATTGCGGTACGCTCAGAGGTCTGATCGCCACCGCAATCAAAAATAAGGACGAAATTGTGGAGACTCTCAATGAGAGAATTCTTGGTCGTACTTCCGTACATGATATTTACAACCCTCTTACCGCTGAGAAAATTCTTTCGGCAGGTGAAGAAATTACCGAAGAGATTGCCGATCTGATCGATACTCTTCCTATCGAAAGTGTTGAGATTCGTTCAGTGCTTACCTGTGAATCACGGAAGGGTGTTTGTGCCAAGTGTTATGGTCGCAACCTCGCAACCGGCCGCATGGTGGAAAAAGGAGAGGTTGTGGGCGTTATTGCGGCACAGTCCATCGGTGAGCCCGGTACACAGCTTACCCTCCGTACATTCCATGTCGGTGGTACTGCGGGCAATATCACTTCCGAAAGTGAAATCATCTCCAAGTATGAAGGAAAACTCGAATTTGACGACCTTAGGACCATTACCAAAGTTGACGGTAAGGGTGAGCGTACTATTGTGGTAAGCCGTGCTACGGAAATGAAGATTGTGCATGATACCACAGGCATTAACCTCTCACAGTACACTATTCCTTACGGTGCCGAACTCTTCAAAGCCCCCGGTGATCTTGTAGTCAAAGGAGATAGGATTTGCAGTTGGGACGCATACAATTCCCTCAACATTTCCGAATATACCGGTACTGCCGTTTATGAGCATCTCATCAACGGTGTTACCTACCGTGAAGAAAGGGACGAAACTTCAGGACATATCGAGAGAGTTGTAATCGAGTCTCGTGACAAGTCCAAGACTCCATGTGTTAAGATTGTTGACGAAAATGAAAATGTAATCCAGACATACAACCTTCCTGTAAATGCCCACATCATGGTGGAGAATAAGCAGAAGATTGTTGCCGGAGATATTATACACAAAATTCCTAGGGCAATCGGTAAATCCGGTGACATCACAGGCGGTCTTCCCCGCGTTACAGAACTTTTCGAGGCCAGAAATCCTTCCAATCCTGCTACTGTGTCCGAGATCGACGGTGAGGTTTCACTCGGCAAGATCAAACGAGGCAACAAAGAGGTTATTATTACACCCAAGAACGGGGAGAAGAAGGTCTATCTGGTACCCCTTTCCAAGCAGATTCTTGTGAATGACAATGACCATGTCAAGGCCGGTACACCTCTTTCTGATGGAGTAATATCTTCTTCCGATATCCTCGCAATACAGGGTCCGGTAAAGGTACAGGAGTATATCGTAAATGAGATTCAAGAGGTTTACCGTATGCAGGGCGTAAAGATCAACGATAAACATTTCGAAATTATTGTGCGTCAGATGATGCGCAAAGTTGAGATCGTTGAGCCCGGTGATACCAGTTTCCTTCCTGAACAACTTGTTGACAAGTGGGAATTTATGGAGGAGAATGACGAAATCTTCGACAAGAAAGTTGTTACCGATGCCGGAGATTCCACCGAACTGCACAAAGGTGAGATTGTCACTGTTCGTAAATTACGTGATGAGAATTCAATCCTCAAACGTCAGGACAAGAAGCCGGTCATTGCACGCGATGCTACGCCAGCTACCTCAAAACAGGTGCTACAGGGTATTACACGTGCTGCTTTGAGGACCAACAGCTTTATGTCTGCCGCATCATTCCAGGAGACTACCAAGGTATTGAGTGATGCTGCAATACGCGGCAAGCAGGACACCCTCGAAGGTCTAAAGGAGAATGTCATCTGCGGACACCTAATTCCCGCCGGTACGGGCCAGCGTTCATTTGAGAAACTTGTCGTAGGCAATATGGAAGATGTCCAGAAGGCGTTGAGTATTGCAAGACCTCGCAGGCGTGAACGACCTGTGGAAAGGGAGTAAAAAACTAAAATGGCAGCAATTTGGCTGCCATTTTAGTTTGTGGTGCGAGTTGCAGGGTACGGGGTGCAGGTTATTTTTCCGCTTTTTTCAGTTTATTGAAGCAGTGGCGGCAAATGGGTTCGTAAATATCTTTTTCACCGAGTTCTACAAGTTTGTCGCTGGAGGAGAGACGATGTGAATGGTGAGCAATGTCGCCGCATCTGACGCATATTGCGTGTACTTTCGTTACATATTCGGCTACTGCCATCAGAGCCGGCATCGGACCGAAGGGTTTTCCGAGATAATCCATATCAAGTCCGGCTATTATCACCCTTATGCCCTGTGAGGCCAGTTGCTGCACAACCTCCACTATGCCAGGGTCGAAAAACTGCGCTTCGTCAATGCCTACCACATCTACATTGCCTGTAAGGAGCAATATATTGTTGGATGAATCGACGGGGGTAGAAAGTATGGTATTCGAGTCATGCGAAACCACCTCTGCATCGGAATATCTGACATCTATTTTGGGTTTGAATATCTCAACATTCTGATTGGCGAATTTTGCCCTCTTCAGACGGCGAATCAACTCCTCTGTTTTACCCGAAAACATTGATCCGCATATGACCTCAATCCAGCCCGGATTTTTTGCACTTTCTATAAACATTTTTCTTACTTTTGCATGGAACTCCAGACAAAGGTAATCAAAAATGTCCAGACTTTACATAGTCCCTACGCCAATAGGTAATCTTGAAGATATAACTTTGAGAGCAATAAGAATTCTCAAGGAGGTGGATCTTATTTTAGCGGAGGATACCAGGACAAGTTCGATATTGTTGCGCAAATATGGGATTTCCACCAGGATGGAGTCACATCACAAGTTTAACGAGCATAGGACCGTCGCTACCGTTACAGAGAAGATTCTTTCCGGAATACAAGTTGCGTTGATCAGTGATGCAGGTACGCCGGGAATATCCGACCCTGGTTTTCTCTTGGTTAGAAGTTGTGTAGAGGCCGGCATAGAGGTTGAAACACTCCCCGGTGCCACTGCATTTGTCCCCGCACTGGTCAATTCGGGTTTTCCCTGCGACAGATTTGTCTTTGAAGGATTTCTTCCACAGAAGAAAGGGCGTATGACACGCCTCAAGGCGCTTCAGGGGGAGACCAGGACTATGATTTTTTATGAATCGCCTTATCGTTTGGCAAAAACGCTGGCACAGTTTGCGGAGTTTTTTGGAGCGGAGCGTCCTGCAAGCGTCTCGAGAGAGATTTCCAAAATATACGATACCACTCATCGCGGTACTCTCGCATCGCTGGCGGAATATTTCACCTCGCATGAGCCCAGAGGTGAAATAGTTATAGTAGTTTCTGCGCAGCATCCGTCAAATAATCCGGAGCAGGAGGGCTGACATCCGACAACTTTTTAACAAACACTTTTATGAGCAAGGTAGATATGAAGAGAAAAGAAAAGGTGAAAAAGAGCGCTGCATCAGGTGTTATTGCGCTCATATTCCTGATTATTGGATTTCAGGCGGCGATTTTCTTTGAAAAAGTGATCAACAGACCGACTTCGCAAATGGATTTAGAAGAGGCTACGGATGTATCAGAGTATCACTTAAGGAGAGATGATTCACTGGTGACACCTATATCGCAATCCTCTACGGAGTCCTCTTCCGGAGCATATCCCCGAAGAAATATTGTAGAAAGGAGCAATTATGGGACAAATAATGGTCGAAGAACACGTTTTGGAGGTTATTCAGCCCCTGCCAAGAGTTATGGCAAGTCAAGCCGGCCACCGCGAAAAGCGGAGTCATTTCCATTCGATCCCAACACAATCACGTTAGAAGAGCTCATTAGACTAGGACTATCGGAACGTCAGGCGGAGGTTATCCTGAATTACCGAAACAAAGGTGGAGCATTTCGCAGAAAGGAGGACTTCGCCAGAATGTATGTAGTCTCGGATACTCTTTACCAGCGTCTTGAACCATTCATCGAGATACCTAAATTGGAACTCAATACTGCCGACAGTGCGGATTTAGTCACGCTAAGAGGTATAGGTCCCTACTATGCTCGCCGTATTATCGAGTACAGGGAGCGTTTAGGCGGTTTTTTTGATCCGCAGCAATTGATGGAGATTGACGGTATAGACCGGGAACGTTACGACGGTTTCGCTTTTTCCGTACAAGCCGACAGCAGCCACGTAACACGTCTTAATTTCTGGTCATTGACAAAAGAGGAGCTTGAGGCACACCCTTATGTAGGTACTTATGCGGCAAAAGGCATCCTTCGTTATCGCAGTGTCACCGATACATCGGAATGGAGTTTTACCGATCTTGTACGCAACAACGTATTGACTCCCGACCGAGGTTCAAAACTTTCACGATATCATAAATAACCTTGATTACTGAGAACAGACGGATATTTTGCTTACCTTTACACGATTTTTGTTAAAAAACTGTAAAAAATGTTGGAATGCAGATCCGTCACCAAAAATTTCGGTGACTTCAAGGCGCTTGACAATGTCTCTATAGAGGCACAAAAGGGGCGTGTTTTTGGTCTGCTGGGCCCGAATGGGGCCGGTAAGACCACTCTCATACGTATCATCAACCGCATTACCATCCCTACAGATGGTGAGGTTATATATAACGGCAGATTGATGAACGACGAAATGGTGCGCGAAATCGGCTATTTGCCGGAGGAACGCGGTCTCTACAAAAAGATGAAGGTAGGTGAGCAGGCAATCTATCTTGCCCGTCTGAAAGGGCTCTCCATGGCGGATGCGAGGAAAGAACTCAAAGAGTGGTTTGTTAAATTCGGCATCCGCAGTTGGTGGGACAAGAAGGTTGAAGAACTCTCCAAGGGCATGGCCCAGAAGGTTCAGTTCATTACAACAGTGCTCCATAAACCTTCTCTGCTGATCCTGGACGAACCCTTTTCAGGTTTTGATCCGGTCAATGTACAGCTCATCAGAAACGAAATCCTCCGGATGAAAGATGAGGGTGCTACCATAATCCTTTCCACCCATAATATGGAATCGGTTGAGGAGCTCTGCGACGATATTGCACTTATCAACCGTGCTAAATTAGTGGTATCGGGTCCTACGGGGCAGATTCGTGAGAAATATGGCTCCAATCAGGTGGAGGTGCTCTATCGCTCTTCTCAACCTTTTGCCACATGGTCTAAATATTTCACCATTTCTCTGGACGAAGAATACAAACACTTAAGGAGAGCGGTGCTTGATGTGAACGACGGAGTCGGATCGCAGCAGATCCTTCCGGAATTGCTGAGCAGTGTAGATGTCGTTTCATACAGGGAACTTGTACCGCGAATGAACGACATTTTTATAAAACTAGTAAGCGAAAAATAGGAGGGAGCCATGAATTTTAATAAGATAGGTATAATATTGGGACGCGAATATTCGGTACGCGTCAAGAAGAGATCATTTATCCTGACAACCATCCTCACCCCGGTTTTGCTGGCTGCTCTCTTCATAGTGCCTACCGTGTTGATGGTGGTGGGCGGCAAGGATACGGAGAAGGTGATGATACAGGATGGTTCGGGCATTGTAGCCCCTTATCTCGAGAGCAGTTCCACCGTAGAATATGTCGTTGCACCTGTGGGCAGTACCCTGGAGCAATTAAAGGAAGATTTCAATAATCTGGATGTTTATGCGCTTGTGGGAATATCCGAGCTCGACTCCGGCAACAACGTACAAGTAGTGGCCTACTCTACAGAGCCTTTAAATGTGGATATCAAGAGCGATATTTCGCGTAAAGTCAACAAGGCAGTGGAGGCAATGAAACTTTCACTCTACAATATTACAGATCTCGACCGCATTCTTGCGGAGGTGAAGAGCGATGTGCAAATCACAACCCTGACTCTTACGGATGAGGGTGAAAAAGAGGAGTCCGCCGAGATCTATATGGCGCTCTCATACATAATGAGCTTATTGATTTATATGTTCATCTTTATGTTTGGCAATATGGTGATGAGAGGAGTTATTGAGGAGAAGAGCGGTCGCATAGTCGAAGTGATTGTCTCATCCGTTAAATCTGTTGAGTTGATGATCGGTAAGATTTTAGGAATTGCCCTTGTTGCCCTGACGCAGTTTCTGATATGGGTGGTGCTCACTCTGGTTCTCGTCACGGTGGCAGGTTTTCTGATGGGTGGCGATATCGTTGGAACTATGGAGTCAGCGGATGTGGCAGGTATGGGTTCAATTCTTAAAGGCATTTCCGAGATTAGGTTCGGCTATGTGCTTATCTGCTTCTTAATCTATTTTGTTCTGGGTTATTTGTTATATGCCGGTATGTTTGCGGCGGTGGGTGCCGCAGTGGACAATGAGGCGGATACATCACAACTTTCAATGCCGGTGACCATTCCTCTTATTTTGGGCCTCTTCCTGATGATTCCTACTTTCCAGAATCCTACAGGCCAGCTCGCTTTCTGGGCTTCAATAGTACCCTTCACCTCTCCGATGGTGATGATGGCGCGTATTCCTTTCGGTGTAGTGCCCTTCTGGGAGCTTGCTCTTTCGATACTTCTGCTGTTTGCAACCTTTATTTTTATGGCAGTGATTTCGGCGAAGATATATAAGGTGGGAATTCTTACCTACGGCAAAAAGGCCTCCTTCAAGGATCTTTGGAAATGGATTAAGACAAAGAATTAGCACAATGGATGTAAGAAGAGTTTTTGTCAGCGTACTTCTATTGCTTGTAATGACAGCGGCGCATGCCCAGCTCAAGTATAGTTGGACAACAGTCGCTATGGATGCAACATGGGGCGATATAAAGGATTTTACCGCTACTAAAATAATTAGCAAATATGAACCTATGGTGGCTCCTTTGATGGAAATCATCGGCTATTCCGAAGATGAATACGATAAAGGCACTCCGGAAGGCCCTCTTTCCAATTTTGCGGTGGATGTAATCCGTGCAATTGCCGAAAAGGAGACGGGTACTAATGTAGATGTGGCTATGACCAACTTCGGAGGTATCCGCACCTCTCTTCCGAAGGGAGCAGTGAGGGTTTATGACATATTTTCGATTTTTCCGTTCGACAATTATCTTGTGACCTTTGATATTTTGGGATCGGATTTGGATAAATTTCTCAGAAATATGGCGTCACGTGGCCGTGTAGAGGCGTTGAGCAATGTGCAAGTGGTATTTGACGGACGCCAACTCGAGTCGCTTACTGTGGGAGGAGAACCTATAGATCCGGAAAAGAATTATAGATTTGCCACCATCAATTTCCTTATGGATGGTGGTGACAGGTTGAGTGTGGGCGATTTTGCCAGAAACATCAATAATCTGGAGAGTATTTTTATTCGTGATGCTATTGTGGACTATATTAGGGAGATGACAGTACGAGGTGAAACTATCTCTCTTAAAAATGACGGCCGAGTGATTGTAAAAAATATGGAGGAGCCTCGAAGATGAGACAGAATAGAATCACATATCTCTTTTTATGTATTGCGGTAGCCGTAATGGCAGTTTCCTGTTCACCGAGGCACCTTGTAATTCTCCACACAAATGATACCCACAGTCAGATAGAGCCGGTTAGAGTGGGTCGTGATCGTGATAAAGGCGGCGTTGAACGTCGCCTGCAGTACATTAATTCAGTAAGGGAAAAGGCTGGCCGCCGCAATGTTTTATTGCTTGATGCCGGTGATTACAATCAAGGTACACCATATTTTACCGTGGCAAAAGGCGACCTGGAGATTGAACTTATGAATGCTCTCGGATATGATGTTGCAACTCTGGGCAATCATGAGTTTGATAATGGACAGGAAGAGCTTGCAAGACGTCTTTCATCTGCTGAATTTGTCACCGTTACCTGCAATTATGATTTCTCAGGTTCGGTTTTAAAGGATTATATCAAGCCTTACACAATTATTCGACGTGCGGGACTGAAAATCGGTATAGTAGGAGCGACATCATATCTTGAAGGAGTTGTACTCAAAAGCCATCTGGAAGGCCTCGTACGTCTGGATGCAATTTCCGAAGTCAACAAATGGGCTGCCTGGCTCAAGCATAAGAAAAACTGTGATCTGGTAATACTCCTATCGCATTTCGGCCATCAAGGCGGTTCAATGGAGCATCCTTCGGATATTCTAATGGCACAAAATTCAAATGATATAGACATTATCATAGGAGGTCATTCCCACACTTTTCTTAAGGACGCAGTAGAGATAGAAAACCTTGCCGGACGCAAAGTTGTTATTACCCAATGCGGAGGACAAGGCGTAATCGTGGGCAGAATGGATATTTCTACTCCCGTTCGACCTTAAGCTGTTGGATTGAATTGACCCCGTCAGAGGTCTTGACGTAGAGTATCACTCTGAATTTTTCACCACCTGCAGTAAGTGATCCAACCGCATATTTCATGGGGGCTTTTCCACTCTTGTGGATTATGGTGAACTTTTTAGGGGTATAGTTTGTGAAAAAGTTCTTGATGATCAGACGTGCCTGATTGCGGGTACAATTGTTGATGGCACCCAGAATATTCAATTCAAGGTTGTCGGCAAACCAGGCGGAAAGTTTTTCATAGTCGCCAGATTGGATATATTTGCCGATAGGAGTGAATACATCCTGATCGGTGTTGTTTTCGACATTTGTCTGGGAAGTCCTGATCAGCTGCATAGTCTGAGCCGGTGTAGCAATAGAAAGAATCCCGAACATTGCCAAGAGTAAAATCTTCTTCATTTGGCGTTATAGGTTTAAGAAATACTAAAACTGCTTATTACATTGTAAATTTACAAAAATCAAGCCATCTAAAGAAATAATCCTACTAAAAATATTATTTTTGTAGTATGAAAGTCAAACTTCTCCTTGTCGGTAAGAGCGTGGAGGGCTGGCTCCAGTCTGGGATCAGGCTCTATACCAACCGTCTAAAGCACTATGTGCCATTCGAAATGACGGTTATTCCCGAGCTGAAACAGACATCGGCGCTCTCTGTAGAACAAATCAAAGAGAGGGAAGGAGAACTGATTTTTGCCAGACTAAAGAGTTCGGATGATGTGATCTTGCTTGATGAGCGCGGTAAGATGTACTCTTCTGAAGAGTGGGCACGACATTTGGAGCAAAAAATGACATACGGATCACAAGACTTGGTCTTTGTGATCGGAGGTGCATACGGATTTTCGGAAAAAGTCTATCAGCGTGCAGATGGTAAACTTTCCCTGTCACAGATGACATTTTCCCACCAGATGGTGCGCCTGATTTTTGTTGAACAATTATACAGGGCATTTACTATCATTAAAGGCGAGCCATACCACCACAAGTGAAAAAAATCGGGATTATATATAAACGGATTACGGGAGCCGGAAATAAGTATCTGACGATAGTTATGACGGTAATGGCTCTCGTGTTTGCCATTATCTCTTTTGTGGGCAGCACGGGTACCTATAATCTACGCCGTGAAGTACGCAAGGTGCAAAAACAGGTTCATTACCGGCAGCACATGATCGAAAGATTTGCCCAACGTGCCATCAATACACCGGATGACCAGTGGGTGGATCTCAGCGACCTTCCGGATGATATGGTCATATACAAATATGTTTCAGATACACTCCAGTCATGGACCAACCAGTTTCCGATAAGTAATGATGAAGTGGATGCTTACGCTTTTACCTACCGCCTCCACTATTTGAGTAACGCCAACCTTTTCAGTTCGCCGTTGGCTTATTTGGGACTTGAGGAGCAGTACGTTAATCTCGGTTCGGCATGGTATATTGTCAATACCTATATTTCTCCTTCATACCGAAGCAAAGTAATTACGGGTATTTTGGTAAAAACCGAGTATCTTGATGATAAGGGTCTAAAAAACTACTCTAATAAGAAACTTCGCATTGGTGCCGGTTTTGATCCCGTAAGTGTTAATGTAGATGATGCCGGTGTGGTCTATGGTATTGAGGGTTTGCCTCTTTTTTCACTGGTTTCCGAGAGTCCGAGTCCTGTCAGGAGTACGAATCTCACACCGATGTGGATTTCGATACTATTTTCGGTTATAGCTCTCTTTCTATTCCACGTAAGAAACCGCAGTTGGATGTCATTTCTGATATCGGCTATCGTTCTTCTCGCAATTAGGATAGTGGCATTCATAGTAGTGGGCAACAACGATATGTCGGGAGAATTATTTTCTCCGATCTATTATGCGGACAATCGTTTTTTTGACTCTCTGGGCAACTTCCTGCTAAATAATGTGTTAATTGCCCTATTAGTTTATTGCGTATTCATAATCCGTCTCCAAATAGTCGAGCGTATCACACAATCCGGTAAGACAATGAGGATTGTGCGCACCGGAGTCGCCATTGTAGCAACCCTACTTCTGGTGCTTTATATCCATTTGACGCTTCGTTCGCTAATCATTAACTCAAATATTGTTCTGGAGCCCTTCCGCATCGACGAGCTTTCGTGGTATTCAATTTTGGCATATTTCTCTTCGGCGATGATATTTCTGGGGCTTCTGCTGATGTTACAGCTGCTGGTGCTTATTTTCCGTAATAGACGGACATTCTCACTCTTGAGTTGGTTCAATATGACGCTCTATGTGTTGATAATATCGCTCTACTGCGTGACGATGATAGTAATATACGGTTTCGAAAAGGAGTATGAGATAAACAGGGTCAGAACCAACAAACTTGCGATGGAACGGGATCTGAGCCTTGAGCTCCAGTTGCGCAACGTTGAGGAGAATGTAGCCCACGATCCCATCATTGCACTGCTTACGGCAGTCGACAGGAGGGACGTGATCCGCAGCCGCCTGCTTGAACGCTATTTGTATCGTAATATTGCCCATAAATATAATATCGAGCTTACAGTTTGTTCTCCCAATGACCTTTTGGATTTGGGACAGGGTAATGAACTTGTGCCATGCTATCCCTTCTATCAGGACCAGATAACAAGGTTCGGCACACCGCTAGCACCCGGTTCGAGATTTTTCTATATGAACAAATACAATGGTCTGACGTCATATATTGGATTGTTTACATTTTTCGACCCTGTGAGCTCGAGGGTCACACGACTCTTTGTGGAAATTGAGTCAAAATACTCTTCAGAGTTGGAAGGTTTGCCGACCATATTGAGTGGAGGCGAGGGTTACAATGACCTACATCTTCCGCGCAACTATTCTTTCGCAAGATATAGCAACGGCCGTATAATTAACTACAGGGGCGATTATGAGTATCCTGTAGTCTTTGACGAGAGTTGTCCTGATGGCTATTCGATGCAAATCAAAAAGGGTTACGTCCACTTCATCAACAAGTTTTCAGCTGATGAGATAACACTTGTAAGCCGTCCCAGTCACAAGTTTTTCTCAAATGTGGTCTCATTTTCCTATATAGCAATTTTCTTTGGTCTCTTCTTCTCGATAATGACATTCTGGGGAAGAGATAGCATGCTATTCTCCCTTCCCAAAAATTCCATAAAGAGGAAGATCACCATCATCATTACCTCAGCGATGATCTTCTCCATTCTCTTTCTTGGAGTAGCGAGCATACACTATGTAAGCAGATTGAACAAAACCGGCAACGAACGTGAGATGGATGAGAAAATCACTACTGCCCGCAGCGTGCTTTCCGAGTATTGCAAATATGCGAACGTTTACAGCCAGGTGCAGTCGCTGGAGTTCTTCAACGCAATGGATGAACTGGCAAAAGTCATTAGAACCGACATCAACCTCTATGACATTCACGGAGGTCTTATCCGAACAACACAACCCGATATATACGAACAGTTCCTGATGGGCAAACGTATGAATGGTAATGCATTTCATGAGATTGCACAAAAAAACGCACTTAAATACACTACTATGGAGGCGGTGGCCGGCATGAAGTACTTCTCTGTCTATGCGCCAATCTTCAACAGTCAAGGCTCAATGGTGGCTATAATCAACCTTCCCTACTTCTCCCGCTCGGCTGATATGTTGAGTGCTTCATCTTCGATGATTGCCACTATTATCAATATCTACCTTGTCCTGATCATCCTTGCATTCATAATAAGTGTGCTGCTCTCTAACTCGCTCTCAAGGCCTCTAGTAGTGATTAAGGAGAGAATCCAGGGTCTGACCACATCATCCAACAGGAACAAATATATCTCCTACCATAACAATAGGGACGAAATAGGAGTGCTTGTAAGTGCCTACAACAAAATGGTTGACGACCTTGATCATAGCAGGTTGCAGTTGGCACAAGCTGAACGTGAACAGGCTTGGAAAGAGATGGCCCGACAGATTGCGCACGAAATCAAGAATCCTCTCACACCGATGAAACTCCGCATACAATATCTGATCAGAATGAAGGATGAAGGACGTTCAGGTTGGGAAGAACAAGTTGAACCCACTCTCAACTCCATTCTGGGACAGATAGCGAATCTTAGCGAAGTGGCGGATGCGTTTTCATCATTCTCAAGATTCTACAACGAAGAGGTGGTTGATGTGAACCTGAATGCAGCCATTTCAGAGCAGGTATTTTTCTTTGATACAAATGACGATATCACAATCGAAATCCGGAACAATGTTCCAGATCCTGTGGTTTCCGCAAGGAGACAACAGCTCTCCCGTGTCTTTGTCAACATTCTTCAGAATGCTATTGAGTCCATCCAAAATGCACGCGGAACGGGCGAAATCCTCGTTACTATCGATGCTGTAGATCGAGAAGAAGGGCGCTATTACAAGGTGGATTTCGAAGATGACGGTCTTGGAGTTGCCGAAGAACATTTGGAGAGACTGTTCAATCCTAATTTCACTACAAAAAGTGGTGGCACCGGTCTCGGACTGGCTATCTGTCGCAACATTATAGAGCAATCCCAGGGTATGATATCCTACTCCAGGTCATCTCTTGGAGGGGCTTGCTTTACAATCCTTCTTCCTGCGAAAAAAACTACTTCTTTCTGAGGTAAATTTGAATCGTACAACCGCTGAAATCGAAATGTTCCCTAAGTCTGTTTTCTAGAAACCTCTTGTAGGGATCTCTCACATATTGAGGCAGATTGCAGAAAAAAGCGAATGAGGGGAATTGTGTGGGCAGCTGTGTCACGTATTTGATTCTTATATATTTGCCTTTCCATGCAGGGGGAGGGTAGCTCTCGATCTCAGGAAGCATCACTTCATTGAGTTCGGATGTTGGGATTCTCCGGGAGTAATTGGAATAGACTGAGGCCGCGGCATTGAGCACGTCGAATATCCTCTGCTTGTTTATTACTGATGTGAATATAATTGGAACGTCGCTAAATGGTGCAATACGCTTTTTGATCGTCTCGGCAAACTCTTTCATCGTGTTGTTGCTTTTTTCAACGGTGTCCCATTTGTTGACAACTATCACGCATCCCTTTTTATTGCGGGCAATAAGGTTGAAAATAGCCATATCCTGTGACTCGATACCTGTTGAGGCATCAACCATCAGGATACATACATCGGAATTTTCTATGGCTCTGATAGAACGCATCACCGAATAAAATTCCAGATCCTCTTTGACACGAGTTTTCTTGCGAAGACCTGCTGTGTCGATAAGCATGAATTCGTGTCCGAATTTGTTGTAATAGGTGGAAATTGAGTCGCGTGTAGTGCCGGCAATTGGAGTTACGATATTTCGTTCTTCACCCAGAAATGCATTGACAAGTGAAGATTTACCCACATTGGGCTTACCCACGATGGCGAGGCGCGGTATGTTTGAGTAGGGATCATTCTGATCACTATTTTCAGAGGGAAGCAATTCTACGATTCTGTCCAGAAGGTCGCCGGTCCCGCTTCCGTTAGCTGAGGAGATGCACCAGGGATCACCCAATCCAAGGGCGTGGAATTCATATGCTCCATACATCTTTTCACCGGTGTCAACCTTGTTGACTGCAAGTACGACAGGCTTTTTGCTTCTGCGGAGTATGCCTGCAATCTCGGCATCAAAGTCGGTGATGCCGGTGCCTACCTCCACGACAAAGAGTACAAGGTCGCATTCCTCTATGGCAATCATCACCTGTTTGCGGATTTCTTCTTCGAATATGTCATCGGATTTGGACGTAAATCCTCCGGTGTCCACCACTGAAAATTCGTTACCGCACCATTCACAGGTACCATAATGTCGATCGCGTGTCACGCCCGCCGTCTCATCGACTATTGCCTGCCTCATGCCTACAAGGCGGTTGAAAAGGGTAGATTTACCTACATTCGGTCTTCCTACTATTGCTACCAGATTCATATTGATGTCTATATTAGATCGCCGGAGTTGCGTATGCTATTATATCTTCTTTGGTAATTTTAGGCCCGCAGAGAATCATCAGACGTTCTGTGACATTACGGAGTTCACGTATATTACCTCTCCATGGGAGTTTGTTCAGCTCCTCATAGGCTTCGGAAGTTACTTTTTTGGGAGCGATTCCCATTTCCTTACTTATCTGTTTTATGAAATGTTCAACCAGAAGGGGAATATCTTCGATGCGTTCGGCAAGTTTTGGCACATGGACCAGTATGACGCTCAGACGGTGGTAGAGGTCTTCTCTAAAATTGCCTTTCTCAATCTCCTCGGTGATATTTTTGTTGGTGGCGGCCACTACCCTGACATTAACGGTGATATCCTTGTCGCTACCGACTCTGGTTATTTTGTTCTCTTGGAGTACTCTCAACACCTTAGCTTGTGCGGCAAGGCTCATATCACCGATTTCGTCGAGGAATAGAGTACCGCCGTCAGCCTGTTCAAATTTACCCTTGTGCTGTCTTACGGCGGAGGTAAATGCTCCCTTTTCGTGTCCGAAAAGTTCGCTTTCGATAAGTTCACTGGGAATAGCTGCGCAATTGACCTCAATGAAGGGAGCCGAGGAGCGAGTGCTCTTTTCGTGAAGGCGTCTGGCCACAAGTTCTTTACCCGTACCGTTGGATCCGGTTATGAGGACTCTGGCCTCTGTTGGGGCTACTCTGTCCACTATATCCTTAATGTGCTTTATGGCTGTCGATTCACCTATGATTTCATATTTTGCGCTGACCTTCTTCTTTAGAATGGTGGTTTCTTTTACCAGTTGTGTCTTGTCAGTGGCATTTTTTAGGGTTATGAGTATTCTGTTGAGATCGAGTGGCTTTTCGATGAAGTCGAATGCACCCTTTTTAATGCACTCCACGGCCGTGTCTATAGTGCCATGTCCCGAAATCATAATTATCGAGGATTCGCAACCTTCCCTGGCGAGGGTGTCAAGCACCTCTATTCCATCCATTCTCGGCATTTTGATATCACAGAATATGGCATCGTAGTTACCGCTGAGAGCTGCCTCCACACCTTCTTTGCCATCACAGGCCAACGCCACTGTGTGATTGTCCATTTCCAGGATATCTTTCAGAGCATTGCGGATACTGCGTTCGTCATCAATAATCAGGATTTTCATGAGCGGTTATATATTTGTTGTAAAGGACAAAGATAGAGTTTTTTTGTCTATTTTTGTGTTTTAACACCAAATAGAGAGAGATATGATTATTGCAATAGACGGCTATTCTTCAACTGGCAAAAGTACATTTGCTAAGCTAATAGCAGCACGTTTGGGGTTGATTTACCTCGATTCCGGCGCTATTTACCGTGCTGTTACCCTTTTCGCTCTTCAGCACGGCTATATTAAGGACAATGTAATAGATACTCCCTCTCTAGAGCAAGATCTTGTTGCAGGTAAAGTAGAGATTTCCTATAACAGGGATAATCCTGAGGGTAGGGCTGAGATCTGTCTCAACGGAGTGAATGTCGAGTCGCGCATACGCCTGCTGGATGTTTCCAATAGTGTAAGTCCGATAGCAACACTTCCATTCGTCCGTAATTTTGTGGACTCACTCCTTCGTGGCTATGGTCCTATGGGAGTGGTGATGGATGGTCGCGACATCGGCACTGCAGTTTTTCCGGAGGCGGACCTGAAGATTTTTATGGTGGCTGATGCTAAAATCAGGGCGCAGAGACGTGTTGATCAGTTGGTGGCCAAAGGTGAGAAGGCTGATTTCGATGAGATTTACCGCAATGTGCTTGAGAGGGATTATATTGATTCGCATCGTGAAATGAATCCCCTGCGTCAGGCTGAGGATGCGGTAGTACTTGATAACAGCTATATCTCGGTGAGCCAGCAGATGATATGGCTGGGTTGGGTGCTCAAGGCCAAGTTTGATATGGATTTTTGATGAATGTTAAACTGGAAATAGATTCATCTTCCGGTTTTTGTCCAGGAGTGGTAAGAGCGGTTCGGCAGGCTGAAAAATACCTTGCCCTTCATAATACTCTCTACTCTTTGGGCCCCATTGTGCACAATTCACTCGAAATAGATCGGCTCAAGTCCAAGGGGCTGCGCATTGTGGATATTGATTCCATGGATAGCATCTCCGGCAGTGTACTTTTGATTAGAGCTCATGGTGAGCCCCCTTCCACTTATGCAAAGGCTGATGCAATGGGAATTGCTCTGATTGACTGCACCTGTCCGGTAGTGCTTCGTCTTCAACAGGAGGTGCGCAAGGCTTTTCTCCGTATGAAGAGTGTAGGTGGTACGGTGGTAATCTTTGGTAAACATGGACACGCTGAAGTCAATGGACTTGTTGGGCAGACCGAAGGTTGTGCGGTGGTTATAGGCAGTACTGACGATGTTTTCGAAGTGGACTTTTCCATGCCGATAGAGCTCTTCTCACAGACCACACAGGACCCTTTGGAGTATGAAACTATAGTGGAAATTATGAGGTCCAAGGGAAAGGATGTAACGGTGCATAATACCATTTGTGCACAGGTGAGTACAAGACACGAGTCTCTTGTGAACTTTGCGCGGAGTCACTCGATGATACTCTTCATCAGCGGCAGGGAGAGTTCCAACGGTAAAGTGCTGTTTGACCTTTGCAAAAGTGTCAATCCCCGTTCCTGGTGGATTGAGGAGGCTTCACAGGTGGACCCTGCTTGGATTAGCGATGGTGATAGCATTGGCATTTGCGGCGCTACTTCCACTCCTGCGTGGCAATTGGAGGAGGCAATGGAATGCCTTTCTTCCATATTGAAATAAATTCAGTATATTTGTAAGTTGAATTTTTCGGGACAATTATCAAATTATATATACTTTTTATGGCAACAACAGCAGATTTTAAGAACGGACTCTATTTGAATTTTAACGGAAAACCCTGCTCTATAGTATGGTTCCAGCATGTGAAACCAGGCAAAGGTCCCGCTTTTGTAAAATCCAAACTACGCAACCTTGAGAATGGACGTATTCTCGAGAATACCTTTACTGCAGGAGAAAAAATTGATACTATTACAGTTGAGCATCGCACTTACCAGTTCCTATATTCTGATGAGGATGGATTCCATTTCATGAACACTGAGACTTATGATCAGGTACACCTCGAGAAGGATATGGTTGAAAACAATGACCTTATGAAGGATGGACAGACTGTGCAAATGGTATATTGGGCTGACGAAGATAGGTATCTTACCTGTGAGCTTCCTACTTATGTTGAGCTTGAGGTTACCTATACCGAACCCGCAGTTAAGGGTGACACCGCTTCCACAAATGCACTGAAGGCTGCCACTCTTGAGACAGGTGCAGAAATAATGGTTCCTCTTTTCATCAACCAGGGCGATCGCATCAGAGTAAATACAACTGACAGATCATACGGCGAAAGAGTGAGATAGTCCTTTTTTATGAGTTAACCTTTTAGACATATACGCTATGCGTAAACTATTCCTAATACTAATGTCCATATCCGTGGTATGCGGGTGTGGACGTTTTTCTTCTTCAGATCCTTCGATCAATATTTCAGAAGAGGAAAGAGAGGCGAGAATCGCCATTGATTTTTCCCGCGACAGCAGTTACATTGTCAATTATCTGAAACTCTATTACCCGGAGTTGACAGCGGAGCAGGTTGCCGCATGGGAGGCTACTAATGTCCTTGAGAGTAGATTTATCGATGGGCAAAAGCGTTATTTCCGCAATGCGGGACGAAATCTCTTCCGTATCGACAAGGAGGCAAAAAAAGTATTTGAACAGGTTGAAGGAGTACAGGTGGATCAGCTTCACATCTTCCTTGATGGCTACAATAAAGAGGTAATCAAGGCCATAAGAGAGCAGAAGAAAAGTCTTGTCATGCCAGTTACTATGACCATCAAGTACACTTTGACTGTAAAACCCGATGTTGTGCCTGACAGCACGGTGCTTCGTGCCTGGATGCCTTATCCTCGCGAAGACCAGAACAGTGTCAAGGATATACGCCTGATTTCCACCTCAGAGCCGAAATACAAGATCTCTTCTGACAAATACGTCCACAAGAGCATCTATATGGAGAAAATTGCGGTTGCCGGACAGCCGACTGTTTTCTCATACGAACTCTCTTTCAAGTGTTACAACGAGTGGTATGACTTCAATCCGGAGGATATAAAACCATATGATACAGGAAGTCGACTATACAAGGAATACACCGCAGAAAAGGCTACCCATGTCATTTTCACTGACCGTATAAAGAAGATAACCGACTCTATCGTAGGTACGGAAACCAATCCTTACATTAAGGTTAAGAAGATCTATCGCTGGATTGCCGACAACTACCCCTGGGCCAGCGCGCGCGAGTATTCCACTATAGAGAATATTCCCGAGTATGTGCTTGACAACAATCATGGTGATTGCGGACAAGTGGGCTTGCTTTTGATTACTATGGCGCGCTATGCCGGTGTGCCGGCAAGATGGCAGAGCGGCTGGATGCTTCATCCGAATAGCGTCAATATGCACGATTGGCTTGAGGTATATTATGAGGGTATCGGATGGGTGCCCACCGACCAGTCATTCGGACGCGGACGCTATAATGTTAAGGATAATGATGACGAATATCACTTCTATACAAAGGGTCTGGATGCTTACCGCTGGATTGTGAACAGTGACTATTCAGGTGAGTTTTCTCCCGCCAAGAAGTTCATCCGCAGCGAGACCGTGGATTTCCAGCGCGGCGAAGTTGAGTGGGAGGGAGGCAATCTCTATTTCGACAAATGGAGCGGCTGGATTTCGGATATTCAGTATAGTTACGAGGAGAAGTAGGGATTGTTTGGTTATACTTTTGATATAGATGACGCGATTAACTCTGTTATTCGCGTCATTTTTTGAGGGGAATAGGGGGAATTGCGTCAGTTGGCTTGCAAAAATGAATATTATCACTATTTTTGCATTATTATCATTACATGTGATAATAGAGCAAAATTATGAGATAATAGCTGATTATGAGTAATATGATTTCAATATTAGGTATTCAAAAAGAGTTGATTCCTATAAAAAAAGAAAAGCTGCGTGGCCTTAGTGCTGATTTAATTTTGAGGTTTTCATTTTATACTATGGACTTTAATAATCAAATTTTGTGTGTCATAAAGGCCAAAAACGCACTTGATTACATTACCCCAAGGATTTATAAGAAGATTGCTCGACAGGTAGAGACTGTTATGAATATACCTGTTGTTTTCCTTTTAGATTCGCCGGCCTATTATGAACGTACACGCCTAATTAATCAAGAGGTTTATTTTATTGTTTCGGATAAATATGCTTTCCTGCCTACTTTAATCGTGAATGTTCAAGCTAAAAAACAAGATAAGAAACCAAGGAGATTAACACCTGCAGCGCAATATCTATTGCTATATCATCTTTTAGAAAGTAATAGCGACAATGGATTTACGATTAAGATGTTGGAAGGAATAGTTCCTTTCAATTATTTGACATTGGCACGTGCAGTCACAAATCTTGAAAAGTGCCAATTATGTGACTCTGAAATTCAAAGTGATACAAGAATTAAATTGATTCGCTTTAAGGGTTCAAAGCGTGATTTATGGACAAAAGCTCAAAGTTATTTGTTGCCACCTGTAAAGAAAGTGTTATATTGTGACGAAATGCCTGAAGTTAATTTCGCTATAAGTGGGGTAAATGCCTTGTCACACTATTCTCACTTAAAGCCTGAAAAATATGGAACAATGGCAGTTTGGGACAGGCACTTTAACCAGACGGATGGTGAGTATAACGAAATAGAGGGTTTGTATAGAGTCGAGGTGTGGAAATACCCGGTTACAATACCCTATCAAATGAATGGTGGAATAGTTGATAAACTTTCGTTGTACCTCTCTATGAAGGATGATCCGGATCCACGAATTGAAAAAGAATTGGAAATAATGATGGAGGAGTTGAAATGGTAAAGGGGTTGGAGAAATTTAAGAATCACTTCGCCGGATTCGAAGATAACTATGTGATAATAGGTGGAACGGCTTGCGATATCGCTTTGCAGGATACAGAAATGAATCCACGTGCAACCGACGATATTGATTTGATATTGGTCATTGAAAATATGACACCAGAATTTGGAAAACGCTTTTGGGATTTTATTACTGAGGGAGAGTATGAAACTCGCCAAAGGAAACGGGAAGGGAAAAATCGATCAAACGAATTATTCAGGTTTATCAATCCAAAGAATGGGTTTCCGGTTCGAGTAGAATTGTTATCTAAATTTCCCGAAGTTTTAGAAGCGCCAACAGGCTTTCATTTAACTCCTATTCCTTTAGGAGAAGGAATATCAAGCCTTTCAGCAATATTGCTGGATGAAGAATACTATCGTCACGTCATTGACGGCAGTATAATCGAAGCAGGTGTTCGCATTGCTGATCCGCTTTCCCTTCTCTGTTTGAAAATTAAGGCATTTTTAAATCTGACTGAAGAAAAGAAAACCAATCCGCATGTTCATAGTGCCGATATTAAAAAGCATCGTGATGATGTTTTCAAACTTTTGGCTATGCGTATTGACCCTTTAACACCGGTAGAATTACCGGCTATCATAAAAAATGATGTGAGCTTATTCATTAGTATGATAGAAAAATCTTTACCGAATCAGTCTTTGCGTGATAGTTTGAAACGTACAGATGATGATATTAGTGGTTATCTTGGCATTATGAAAGAAATATTTGGAATAGAATAAACTATAATAATATGAGAATTCAATACGCGTCGGACTTACATTTGGAATTTTCAGATAATTACAGTTATTTAAAAGGGAATCCATTGAAAGCTTTAGGCGATATCCTTGTTCTGGCAGGCGATATTGGTTATCTTAACGATAGTAATTATATCAAGCATCCGTTTTGGAATTGGGCGTCAAAAAATTATAAGCAAGTGATTGTAGCTGTAGGGAATCACGAATTATACAAGTATTACGATTTGGCTAATATGCCGCATGGCTTGGTTTGTTCTATTCGAGATAATGTAAACTGCTATTATAATGCTGTCGTTAGAATTGAAAACGTTGACTTTATTGTTTCAACTTTATGGGCCAAAATACCGTTGGAAGAAGCCTATCTTACCGAACATTATGTCAATGATTTTCACAGGATTTTATATAATGCAGAACTATTAACATGGGACAAATTTAACTGTGAACACGATAAATGTTTTCGATTTATTCAGAGTGAAGTGGCTAAAAGTACAGCTGAATATATAATTGTAGTTACCCATCATGTTCCATCTTTTCAATTAGCTTCTCCTGATTTTGCTGAAAGCAAAATAAATGGGGCATTTACGGTTGAATTAGCAGATTATATAGAGAAAAGTCCGATAGATTACTGGATTTATGGACATTCACATCGGAACATCGACAAATTTATCGGAAAAACTGAATGTGTGAGCAATCAGTTAGGATATGTATTTCATAACGAACATCGTAGTTTCGATCCTGAAAAAATAATAGAAGTAGAGTCAACTGTGAAGAGTATAACAGGTTGAAATGATTTCCTCTCCTCGGGATTTCGTCGCTTCGCTTCGACAATTCCGTTCGAGAATCCCTCTCTCTCCGGGATTTCGTCGCTTCGCTTCGACAATTCCGTTCGAGAATCCCTCTCTCTCCGGGATTTGCTCGCTGCGCTCGCACATCCCTTTTTACTCGCCGTTGGGGCCCTTGCAATGCTCAAGGCATGAAGTTGCGCAATAACGCCTCTCTCTCCGGGATTTGCTCGTTTCACTCGCACAATTCCGTTCGAGAATCCCTCTCTCTCCGGGATTTGCTCGTTTCACTCGCACAATTCCGTTCAAGAATCTCTCTCTACGGGATTTGCTCGTTTCACTCGCACAATTCCGTTCAAGAATCTCTCTATCCGGGATTTGCTCACTGCGTTCGCACATCCCTCCCCGCCTGCGGCGGGGCGATGCTAGGTGCGAAATAAAAAATGGCGCTCAAGTGAACTTGGCGCTCTATGAGGGATTTGGTCACTTCGTTCCCACGTCCCTTTCTACTCGCCGTGGGGCCCTTGCAATGCTCAAGGCATGAAGCTGCGCTAGAATGTCCCTCTCTCTCCGGGATTTGCTCGTTTCACTCGCACAATTCCGTTCAAGAATCTCTCTCTACGGGATTTGCTCACTGCGTTCGCACATCCCTCCCCGCCTGCGGCGGGGCGATGCTAGGTGCGAAATAAAAAATGGGATGACTAAAAAGTCAAACAGACTTTAATCTCACCCACTTTTTCTTGTATGACCATTCAGGAGATTATTTTAATTGGCATCAACAAATATTAAATATATGTTCCGATATGCAAGTTGTTCTCGTTCAAGGTTTTGCTGTACATGATTTTTTCTATACTTTTGTTAAAGTAAGAGAAGATTATAATGACATCGCAGCCTTTGTTCAGGCCAGAAGATTATCCAAATCAACTGGGCCTTTTGCATTTGACGTCAAGTGATATTGAACGCCAGATAGTTTCGTATTCGCTCTCGTTTCCTCAAACAAGAGATATCAAGGTCGAGAAAAGGATTAAATTTCCGCAATTCGTAAGAGCGTTTTACAATTTCATTTATAATAAGGCGAAAGTGCCAACGCAGCAGGAATTCTACGAATATTATATTTCTGTGAATCATGAGCATTTTTCGACAGCTCAATATCCTGATGAAATTTATAATGGTCTACGTGCAAGGGTGTTCAGGACATATCCGTCACTCGTTAGAGATTTCCACTTTAATAAGGTTTTGACAGAAAGGATTCAAGGATATGAGATTGTGTATAATTCCAATTTGGACATCGAGCATGATATTGACACTCTGCTTGTACTCAACAATCAGTATTGGGCAGCCTGCTTATACACTCAGACGAGAAGAGCATTTGTTGCGAGAGGATGGAAAGAGAATAGGCACATTCGCTTTTCGAATGTGACATATATAGAATTTCCGGTAAAGTTGAAAGATCAGTCAAAATTGGGCGATTTCTTTCTATACGGAGAACGAGAGTTGGAAAAATTAATTGCAAGTATCAACAACTAAATACTATCATAATTAACATATAACGATTATTGCCATGCCTAAAAATGCTGGAGAATATGATGAATTACGTATAAAATTACGCCTTATCGAGTTGCGTGATAGTAACAATACTGTAACAATTTACGGAAAACGGTTTAATATTAATTCCGTTGGACTTGAGAGCGAATTTGCATCACTGCCAAATGGTACGAGCTTAAGGGCGCTATCTGATGCACAAATAGAATCATTAGCCAATATGGTTGGGGCCGGTAAGGCGAGAGGTAGCCATAAGGCTGATGTAAATATCAACGGAGATGGTTTTTCTGTAAAGTCGCATAGGTCGGCTCCTCCTGCAATTGTTAATCATACTCCAAGATGGGGGTGGGTAAGAATTTGCAATCATTTGCACGTTAGTATTGACCGCTTGGACAAAATGGTACAGGAGTATTTTCAACTGAGACTAAGTGGACAGATAGGCGAGGATATTTATAATAATGATCCACGTTCTCCATTCAAGAATGAAAAAGAATATTTGCGCCCAATAATCAATTACTTCTTGTTCTCCGGAACAGGAGAAAAAGATTCAGATTATCCCGCAAAGTATGTTCTTGATTGTGCTGATCCATATGATATTTCTACCTGGGAGATATATGATGAAACCAACTATCTCGACCTATTCTGGGATGATATGAAATTCAGTATGAGAGAAAAAGGTTTTGAGGCATATCCATATTCTCGTCCATGTGATGCTTGGAAGACTCCATTGGCGAGGCCGTGGGCAACCAAGATTGATGGCCAGTATAAAGGTTCTTTGCATATACGGGTAAGATAATATGTTCAAATTCATTGACTTATTCTCAGGTATCGGAGGTTTTCATACCGGAGCATCAAAAGCTGGTGGCAAGTGTGTTATGGCATCTGATATCAACGAAACTGCAAATCAGTCATATTTCGAGAATTATGGTATTAAACCACGAGGAGACATATATCAAATTAAGTCGGAAGACATACCTGATTTCGACCTTCTTTGCGCCGGATTTCCTTGCCAGCCGTTCAGCCAAGTTGGACCTAAGGGAGCGTTCGAAGATGAACGCGGTTTACTGATTTTTCAAATTTTGAGAATCCTTACAGACCGACAACCGAAAGCTTTTCTTCTTGAGAATGTCAAAGGACTCCAATCCATTCAGGGTGGGCTTGTTTTTAAGACGATTGTCGATGAACTTGAGAATGCAGGATATAAAGTCCAGACAAAAGTGCTTGAAGCAAAAGACTACGGAACTCCACAATTGAGAAAACGCTTGTTTTTTGTTGGTATCAGAAATGACATAAAGGTTGATTTTAATTTCCCTGCACCTGTTCCATTGAAATATACATTTTCTGAAATTATGGGTGGCAAAACTGAGCGTGATTATTCTTTCACTATCAGAATTGGTGGAAGGCGCTCTGGAATCAACAACAGATTCAATTGGGACTGTTATATGGTTGATGGGAAACCTCGATATATCACGCCTGAAGAATGTTTGATGCTTCAAGGCTTTGACAGAAACTTCAAATTGTGCGGTAATGAAAACGAGAGATACGCACAAGTCGGCAACAGCGTACCAACAACAATTGTATACGCGATTGTTAAGAATATGGTCAAGTCTGGAGTGTTTAAGAAAAGCGAGTAGTGATCTAACCGCTATTTCATTAGAATAAAGTCAACTGCTCAGGTTCACTTTTCTTCACGTATGGATGAGGATTTGCAAGTTCCTCAATCATGTTGTGGCATATCTTTCTGATTACAGGAACCGCCACAGAATTACCCATTTGTTTGTACCTATGCTGGTCTGCAATGCCTGCGGTCCAATTATCCGGGAATCCCTGGAGCCTTTCCCACTCCAAAGGAGTCATCTTTCTCCAACCATCTTTATTGACAGAACCCTTTATGTGGGTAGTAGGAGTCAAATCCGTTTGCCTTTGATCAATAATGAGGTTCCTTTCTTTGCCCATTCCACCGCAGACGATAGTGTTTGCTATGTCGTCAAGAGGCCTGATTTCATAGCCGAACCCATGACCTGCCGCCTCGTGACGGGCGCGATGCCTCTTGATTGATTCAATATATACATCTGACAAATAATATTTGGCCGGAACTGGCTTTTCTTCCATAATGTCCCTGATGCACTTTTGAACCGCATCCTTCTGTGGAAAATCAAAACCACCACCGTTATCTCTAAATCCTACTATATAGATTCTCTCTCTGTTCTGAGCGAGACCATAATCCTTTGCGTTCAAAATGCGATAATAGACATTATAGTGCAAGTCTTCTGTAAGAACGTTTAGAATTGTGGCGAAAGTGCGTCCGCGATTGTGATTGGTCAAGCCTTTTACGTTTTCAAGAAGAAATGCTGCAGGTTGTTTTTCTTTGATAATTCTGGCCACATCAAAGAACAATGTGCCTCTTGTGTCTTCAAAGCCTCCTCTTTTCCCGGCAATAGAGAACGCTTGACATGGAAAACCGGCTAGTAACACATCGAAATCAGGGAGATCTGTTTCGACAACTTTTGTAACGTCAAACTTTGGAGAATGCTTGTCTTCCGGGAAATTTTTACTATAGGTCTTGCAGGCCCAGTCGTCAATTTCACTGGTGAAAACACATTCGGAGTCATATCCAAGTTCTTTTGCTGCTTGTTGGAAGCCCAATCTGATACCACCTACACCAGCGAAAAGGTCGATAAATTTCAAGTTTGCCATAAAATGCAATGTTACAATTTCCAAAATACACGCAAGGATACTAAATATCAGTGATCTGGCCGCAGAAATATGGCTTTGGAGAACAGCGCATTATTCCGCATTATACCCTGCCAACGGTTCATTTGCGAACAAATATACAACATTTGTTCTATATAAGGCCTTTTTCATCTACTATTGTTTAACATTTGTTTTCTTTTTGTAACTTTGTGAAGCAAGAGAAATCATGTTAAAGTCAGGTAGAACTGTCATTCACGTAGAGGTGAAAGATACGCACGACCATTTATATTTTGGGTCAGTTGCGGCAATGTACGAGGATCCCAGGGTAAAAAACCTTATCGGAATAGCGTATCAGACTTTTCGTACCAAGAAATTATCAGAAATCAATCCCTATGAGAATGACCTGATTATTGTACGAAAAGGAAAATTGAATACCATTCTGCACGAGGAAAAATAGTTTATGGCTGATAAGTTCACATCATCCCAAAGACACAACTGTATGTCTAGAATACGCTCGACAAGCACCAAGCCGGAGAAGAAGGTGCGTCAGTCACTATTCAGCTCTGGTTTCCGCTTTCGTGCAAATGTAAAAACTCTGCCTGGAACGCCCGATATCGTCTTGCCGAAATATCGCACAGTGATATTCGTAAATGGCTGCTTCTGGCACGGCCACAAGGGCTGCAAATACTACACAGTACCTGAAACTAATGTTGATTTCTGGGTGGATAAAGTCCGAAAGAATAAGGAAAGGGACGCCCTGAACAATCAGCAGCTAGAATCATTGTCGTGGAGCATTGTCACCATATGGGAGTGTGAGCTTAAGAGCAAAGTCTTTGGCGCAACAATGGAAAGGGTGGTGTCAGAACTTCATCAGAACAAGGCCAAATGGGAGCAATATCAGCAACGCAGACGATCTGACCGCGAGTTCGCTAGAAATGAAGCTAAGCGAAAGAGACTCATTCGAGAAGAAGTCGAACGCGAACTGGAGGAGCAATTCCACATCCCTGTCAAGATACGGAAAGCATCACGCGAAGACACTGAATTGTAAAAAATCCCGTATTTTTGTCAGTGGAAATATTATAGCTGCAACACAAACCTTGCAGCTTTATGAAAATTCTTATCGACAACGGCCACGGCATAGAAACGCCCTGCAAGCGCAGCCCCGATGGCAAAATTCTGCACCATCTTAATCTGTCACAAGGTGAGAAATTAACTAATGCTGCTCTGCTGCTTTTTGGAAAAAATCCACAACGCTTTTTCCCCACAGCAACCGCTAAGTGCGCAATATTTCATGGATTAAGTAAATCAAAGCCTATACCGTCATATAAAATTTTTGGTGGTGACATTTTTGAGCAGATTAATCAGGCTGTCGAATTTGTGATGTCCCAACTTAATTTCAGTGTTGGTACGCGTTCAGAATCTAATATTGCTCCCGGTAGTTATGAAATTCCCAGAGAGGTGGTGGCAGAGGGCATTGTAAATGCCATTGTTCATAGAGATTACGCTAATAATGCCAGCGTGGAAGTTATTTTGTATAAAGATAGATTAGAAATTTCTAATCCGGGCTCTTTACCTTTGGGCTGGACAACCGAAAGGCTGAAACAGTTGCACAATTCTGTACCTCACAACCCGTTTATTGCTCATCCAATGTATCTTGCGGGGTACATTGAACAACTTGGTACTGGCACCGAAGATATGGTCGAAAGAATGATTAAAAATGGCCTCCCAGAACCTTTATTTGTTCAGGAACAGGATTTTAGAACGATTATTTATCGTCATGCCCTGCGAGGTGCCGTTCAAGACACCCCAAAAGTTACCGAACAAGCTATAGAACAAGTTACCGAACAAGCTTATAGACTGATATTGACTTTGGAAAGTGAAATGACAAGAGACGAGCTTATGGACAAATTAAATTTAAGACATAGACCAACTTTTGTTTATAATTATACAAATCCTGCATTGAGTGGGGAATGGATTGAAATGACGGAAACTGAACCCAATCATCCAAGACAAAAATATCGCTTGACTGCAAAAGGACTGAAGGCAAAACAGCAGTGGGAAAAGTAGTGTTTTAGGGGGATTTGCTCGCAATGCTCCGACAATTCCATTCGAGAATCCCTCTCTCTCCGGGATTTGCTCGTTTCACTCGCACAATTCCGTTCAAGAATCTCTCTCTCCGGGATTTGCTCACTGCGTTCGCACATCCCTCCCCGCCTGCGGCGGGGCGATGCTAGGTGCGAAATAAAAAATGGCGTTCAAGTAAACTTGACGCCATTTTTTCCGCACCTAGCGGAGAGAGAGGGATTCGAACCCTCGATACGCTTTTGGCGTACACACGCTTTCCAGGCGTGCCTCTTCAGCCACTCGAGCATCTCTCCGTGGAATTGCAAATGTAGTGTATTTCCTGCAATAAATGGAATTTTCTTGTGATTTTACAGAAATCATAAAGGTTGTGCAACGACCTAAGCTACTCGAAAAGCTCATGTAGGCGTTGACTTATTTTGTAAAGGATTGATTATTTTCTTAATTTTAGGGTATGGAATGTGACAAAGGTACCAAACTGGCTCTTGCCATAAAGTCGGGAGATGAACGAGCTCTGGAGGTTTTCTTCCGTATGGAATACAATAACTTGGTCCATTTTATTAATTCGTATATTACAGACAGTTCTGCTGCTGAGGATATTGTTCAGGATACATTCATAACTCTATGGGACAAACGCTTTCTTATCGACGAGCAGCAAAATCTTCGTAGTTATACCTACAAAATTGCCCGCAACAAGATGCTTAATTACCTTCGCGACGATAAATATCGCAGAAATTGTGTAGAAGCTGACCTCGAACAACTCAATCTTATCGCACTTTCCGACGATTATGTGCTCGAAAGGATAGATGCACTCTCGTTGGAGGAACTAATAAATAAGACATACCTCCAGCTCCCAGAGGATGTGCGCTCTACTTTTAAGCTAAACCGCGAGTTTGGCATGACCTACTCACAGATAGCTGCTACCCAGAAAGTTCCAGTAAAGGCGGTCGAGTACAAGATACGCAAGGCGCTGCATTACTTTCGCAAAAAACTTCGCACAGATTTTTTAGGTAAAGAGTCCCAAATCGGTGTATAACTAATGAAAAAAATCGAGTAAATGGTTTATTTTGAAAGCAAATATCATCAGGACAAGAAATTTGCCCGCCTAAAAGCTGATGAGACATTCGGCAATATGCCCTATAGTGCTGACAATGGAAGTGCAGTTAATCGTTTGATATTCCGCATACGAAGCCGTAGAGTTACAAATATGCTTTTAAAAGTTGCTGCAGTGCTCTTTATACCTATGACCGCATTCTCTGCTTGGTTGCTGCTAAAGGAGCCGAAGATGCCTCAGGTTGCCCCGGATCCGTCGGTTACGCAGATTATTGAGCGATATCAGAGTGAACAGTTCATAGAGTACATAGTTCATTCGGGAGTAAAGGGTAAAGTGTTGCTCCCTGACAGCTCCGAAGTTTGGCTCAACAGCAATAGCACTCTCAAGTGTCCGGCGGAGTTCTCTTCTGAGGTACGCTATGTAGAACTTGATGGAGAGGGATACTTCAAGGTGCGCTCTGAAAGCGATTGGCCGATGTATATTAAAACTTCCAAGGGCGTTACCGCCAGGATTCTTGGGACGGAATTCAATTTATCTTCTTACTCCAATGACTCTGAGGTCAAACTGACACTTGTAAATGGTAAGGTGGAGGTCTATAATCAGAACAATAAAAAGATAGATGTCTTGCCAAATGAGCGTCTGGTCATCAGCGACCATGCCGTACCTGCACGAAAGAGTCATCTTATGAGCACTGAGGATGATGCAGCTTGGAAAGAAGGTTACTTGATTTTTGCCAATACTCCGATGCAGGAGGTGGTTAAAAAACTCGAGCGCTGGTACGGGGTACATATCACTCTTTCCGACAAAGAACTATTTGGGTACAGTTTTACGGCGCGTTTCCAATCAGAGTCTGTCACCCAAGTGCTTGATTTGTTGAAGATTTCTTCAAATATCCGCTACAGGATTAAGGAAAAGAATGTTACTCTGTATAAATAGTTACATTCTGTAACATATTTACGACAAAAATTAGGGAGAGATCCCTTTTTTTGTGTAGTGATATTGTAAACTATCAATCTCATAAATCTATGAAGAAAAGAACAAACAATCTCTTGAAGATGGGAATCTTTTTCCAGTTCATGGTTGTGTCACTCTTCTTCTCCACAGAAGTCTCTGCGCAGCAGATTTCACTTGATTTCAAGGGAGAAAAGATGATAACAGTCCTTCAGGAAATCCAGAAACAGAGCTCTTACAACTTCATTTACAACAACACCCTTGTTGATGTAAACCAGGTTGTCAACATCTCTGTTTCAAATGCATCTATTAATCAAGTGCTGGATAGCCTATTTTCAGGCACATCTATCGCTTATCGCATCATTGACAAACAGATTACTATTTTTCCAAAGGAATTCAATGAAACCCAGCAGCAGAAACCTGCGTCAGTCCCACGTGTAGTGTCTGGTACTGTTGTTGACGACAAAGGAGTGCCTCTGGTGGGAGTCAGCATCCAAAATGTGACCACCAAGGAGTTTACTATAACTGATTTCGAGGGCAACTACTCCATCAAGGCCAACCAGGGCAATGTGCTCACCTTTACTTATATAGGTATGGAGCCACAGAATCTTACAGTCGGATCCTCGGGTGTTATGAATGTAACGATGCATAGTGACGTGCAAACTATTGAAGAGCTCGTAGTTGTCGGCTACGGTAGTGCCAAAAAGATAAGTTCCGTAGTCGGTGCTTCGACTCTTGTAAAGTCTGATGCATTTACAAGTATCCCCGCAGCCAGCTCCGGTGATGCTCTTCAGGGAAAGGTAGCAGGACTGCAGGTCTTCACCAGTTCCGGTGAACCCAGTGCGACCGTTTCCATGCGTTTGCGCGGAGTCAATTCCATCAACGCATCCAACACTCCGCTCTTTATCCTCGACGGTTCACCTGTTGACGTGGCCATTTTCACAGCCCTAAATCCAAACGATATAGAGAATGTAATGGTAATGAAAGATGCATCCTCCACAGCAATCTATGGATCACGTGCTGCAAACGGTGTAATCTATATTACCACCAAGAAAGGTTCAGGTGAGAAACCCACGATCACAGCCAGCACATCTTACGGTATATCTTCACTGGCGCAATTTCCAATGGATCTCATGAGTTCTGAGGAATGGTTCCAATTTCGTGAAATAGCTGACCCGAGCCTTCTTGAAAACGAACAGTTCCAGAAGCTTAAGAATTTTCGTCTTAAGAATAATATCGGTACAGACTGGAGAAAATGGATTCTAAACGAAAAAGCTCCTACCTGGAAGGCAGACATTAGCGCTTCCGGCAGAAGTGAAAGAACTGATTTCTACATATCTCTGGGTGCATTCGCTCGCGAGGGTGTTGAGCCCTACTCCGATATGTCAAGATATTCCATACGCTCCAATACAAATACCAGAATATCCGATTGGTTCAAATTTGGGATTAATCTTAATCTTGCTTTTCAGACTCAGCGCAATGCAGGATACTCGACAGTCAGTACAGGTTATTACAACCCTATGAACATTATTGCATGGGGTCTTCCTTATGCAACACCTTATGAAATTCTTACAGACGCAAATGGTAATTTCACCGGATACGGTGAAGAGCTGGACTTCATTACTGATCTTGGTATGAAGAACTACTTCACCATGATGGAGCACAGTCCAACGCGTAAACAAACAGTAAGGGTCAATGCCAATATGTATCAAGAGATCACACCTATCAAGGGTCTCGTATTAAGAGCGGTACAGGCTGTTGAGGGTTATGACTATCGCTACACCGGTAAAACTATTCCTACAGAAAGAATTTCCGTTACCCCAGTTACTGAGGAAGCATTTGAGAGATTCTATCGTCTGACTTCAACCAATACCGCAGAGTACAAGTTTGCAATTGCTGAGAAAAACCATTTCGACATCCTTGTGGGTCATGAGTCTATAGTTTCTAAAGACGATTACCTTTCTACCTATACTCAGGGGCAGACTGATCCACGCCTCACTAACATAGATCATGGTACGGAGGCATTTATTCCCTCTTATTCCGAGTCCAAGATTGCGTATAATTCCTTCTTCTCTCGTCTTTCATATGACTATGCGGACAAATATTTCCTCGATCTTACCTATCGTGTTGACGGCTCATCTCTCTTTGGCGCAGACAGGAGATATGCCAACTTCTGGTCCGTGGGTGCGATGTGGAAAATGTCCAATGAAGATTTTATAAAAGGGATTTCCTGGATAAACAATCTCCAGCTAAAAGCATCATACGGAACTATGGGTAACTCCGGCATCAGCAACTACCTCTCTTACGGTCTTACCAAGACTGGCAAAACGTATGATGGAGAGTCTTCATGGTACATATCTTCACTGGGCAATCCCAATCTTACCTGGGAGACCTTGGAAGCCTTTAACTTAGGTGTCAATGGTACGGTATTCGACTTTTTGACCTTCAACTTGGAGTTCTACAACAAAAACACTAAGGACATGTTGATGTACATTCCTTATTCATTCATATCCGGTTTTTCCGGTGGATGGGGTAATGTGGGAACTATGAGAAACCGTGGTGTTGATGTTGAACTTAGGTTTGATATCATACAGGATAGAGATCTCTATTTGGGTGCGAGCTTCAATATGAATTATAATAAGAATACCATTACTGAACTCTATGACGGACGTGATGAGTTTGTAGATGGAGACAGTGGCCTGAAATTCCAGACGGGACACGCTTATGGTGAATACTTTGTAGTGAGGTTTGCAGGTGTAGATCCTGCTAACGGCAAATCACTCTGGTATGACGCTGATGGCAATATTACCAGCACTTATTCAGAAAGTCATGCTGCATTTCTCGGTCGCAATCGTTTTGCTCCCTGGTCAGGTGGTGCCTCTCTCGATCTAAGTTGGAAAGGCTTCTCCTTAAACGCTACCTTTGCAGGAGTTTTCGGAAAATATATTGAGAACTATGACCGCTACTTTGTTGAAAATCCGACATTCGCAGACGAGTCAAACATGACAAAAAGGATGATGAACATCTGGACAACTCCGGGTCAGATTACTGATATTCCCAAGGCGTCAGAGCCGGTAAAGCACGATAGTCGTTTCATAGAAAATGCAAGTTTTGTACGACTCAAGAATCTTCAGATTTCCTATACTTTACCGAAGAAAATAATTGCAAAAACAAACATTTTCAGTGGAGCCAAGATTTACGTTTCCGGACGTAACCTCCTTACCTTCACTAAATACACAGGGTGGGACCCTGAAATTGACCAAATCACCGCGATGGGTAACTATCCTAACACAAGGCAGTACATCGTTGGTCTCGAATTAAATTTTTAACACTAATTCAAGTTGATTATGAAAAAATATATCTTCATTATATGTGCAGCGATGCTTCTGGTCTGCTCTTGTGATTTGGACATTCTCCCATCCAACTCCATAACGACAGACTCCTCTCTCTCTTCAGTAGAGGATGCTCAGAAGTTCAGACGCGATCTATATATCACGGTCAGGGATTACATCGCATCAGGACCACCTATTTATCTGCCTGAGTTGATGAGCGACTCGTTTCATGCCTCGATTATTTTCGGTAATAGAAACGGTGAATATTACAAATGGGAGATGCGCTCCACTTTCGGTAGCGTGGAATCACTCTGGTCACATAGCTACTATTGTGTGATGCTCGCTAACTTCCTAGAACAAGGAATTCCTGCTATGGACCAGACCAAATTAAGTAACTCCGATAAGGCGCAGCTCGATATCATTCTCGGTGAGTGTGCATTCGTTAAGGCATATACGATGTTTGTGCTTGCAGAACTCTTTTGCAACAATTATTCTTCCAATGCCTCTTCTGACTTTGGTGTGATGCTTAGTGATGAGCCTTTTACCACTCCGAGCGACCAGGCATCATACCCGGGTAGGTCAACTCTCTCAGAGACCTACGACTATATCAGTCGCAACCTCAGCAAGGCTGAAATTCTTCTCGGCAATGTAAACGGAGTTGAGGGTTCAATTTATTTCACAAGAGATGCGGTTACAGCTCTCAAGGCACGTATAGCCCTTACAAAAGGCGACTACAGCACTGCCATCATGGCATCCACTTCTCTGATCACCCCAGGCAATTACTCACTGATTGATAATAAGTCAGACTTTACTAATCTTTGGACAAATGATAGCGGGAGAGAGTGTATTGTGCAGATGTGGGCTGACTACCAGTCCTTACCGTATTCTAACTGCTATGATTATGTCGGCCTCCAGTCCAACGGCACTTACTCGCCGAACTATATGCCCGAACAGTGGATTATCGATGAGTTTACTTCCGATGATATTCGCTTTCAGACTTGGTTTAAGAAGACCCCGGTTGTATTCGGTACGTTGAACAGTAACCTATATATTTTTATAAAATTTCCGGGTAACCCCGAACTTATGCCTGGCGAGACTATCTCAACTTATATCAATAAGGTGAAACCTTTTAGGATTGCGGAACAGTACCTCATTGCAGCAGAGGCTTATGCTGTTTCCGGTGATGCTGTGAATGCCAACAAATACCTGAATGCACTCCGTGCAAAACGCCTCGAATCATACTCCGAACGCAACTACTCTGGTGAAGAGCTAATGAAACAAATCAAGAAAGAGCGTGCAAAAGAACTATTCGGCGAAGGGTTCAGACTCAAGGACCTCAAACGTTGGAATAAGGGTTTCGCACGTTCTGCAGCACAGGATGACCAAATCATCAACAATGCTGGCAGCACCCTTACCGAGTTTCTCAGTAAGAGTGCAGACGATCCCTTCTTCCTCTGGCCGATTCCTCAATCTGAGATTGATTCCAATCCCCAGATTCGCGGACAGCAAAACCCCGGATATTGATTTGACCTTTTCCAGAATAAAAAATAGTTAGATATATGAAACATTTTATCAAAACCATAGCATTGCTTGCGGTACTATTGTTCGGATTGACTGCATGTCAGTCTGAGAGCTATATGTGGTATCCTGACAATGAGTGCCTGACTTTCAGCGCTAACACCGGTAACTATTTGCTTCACGAAGAACCGGTGATTGGTTTCAAGTTAGTGCGCGGTGTTATTGACGTTCCGCTCACTGTTAAACTTTCCTTCACTGGTGACCCTATTTTCTCTCTCAGCACTCCCGCTACTATTTCATTTGCACCGGGAGAATATGAGGCAGATGTAGCGGTCACATACGATATCTCTCTAGTGGAGGCCGGTGAAATTTACACTTTTGTTGTTTCGTTTGACAAAAGTATGGTCTCTCCGAGTGGATGGTACCAATTTGTCGGCCAAGCAGTAATGCCCGGAGGCGACGATTCGGAATATGAAGACTACGCTACCGTGGAATTCTATCAGTCACGCCTCAACGATTTCGTCACACTCTATGACGAACTTAATTCAACTCTTATGGTCTCTAAGTATAACAAGAGCAAATACCGCATCCGAAATGCGATGAATTCAGATATTAATCTGGACTTCACTCTTACAAAAGAGGGCGAATTGACTCTTGTATCTCCTGAACCCACCCTTTGTCCTCATGACGGCGGCAGTTACATCAGGATTCCCAGCACAATTGAGTATGAAGGTGAGCCTGTGACATTTTGGATTGATCCTGACCCAGGCTATCTCTACGTTGACAATCTCGCCTCAGGTGACTATCCCATGGGCATGACCGAAGATGGAGGTACATCCATTTACTGGTATGTATGGATGGAAACCGCATCCAAGGGTATTCTAAAGTTTGTAGATGGTGATGATGGATGGTGGAAACAGTATTATGATGTAGTCAATTTTAACCCCATTACCAACAAGGATATCGATTACACCAAATATGCACAAGTGGAATTCTACCAGTCTAGGCTGAACGCCTACGTAAATTCGGAAAAAGTACTTCACTCAAATCTGTGGATTAACAACTACGACAATACCAAGTATCGTATCAAACATGTGATGGGTTCGGATATTGATCTTGATTTTACCCTAACTGCTGATGGAGTACTGACACTTGTGGCACCGGAACCTACCCTTTGTCCTTTTGACAACAACCAGTATATCCGTATTCCTTCAGCTATCGAATATGAGGGAGAAAAAGTTATTTTTTGGATTGACACTACTCCCAGATATCTATATGCCGATAATGTAGCCAGTGGCAACCCTATGGGCATGACTGATGAAGGCGGTACCTCCATATACTGGTATGTATGGATGGAAACCGCCTCCAAGGGTATCCTAAAGTTTGTAGAAGGTGATGATGGCTGGTGGAAACAATACTATGATGTAGTTAAGCTATATTAGACCACTGTAACTTCAGTAATACCATCTTAGAAATCATTTATCTCAACAAAGGCCACGGTATTTTCCCGCGGCCTTCGTTGATATGATTTTATAAATTGTTTATACCAGCGCTTGAGAAACGTTGATGATGTAGTCACCCATTCTTTCGAGTTCGGAGATGAGGTCGAGATAATAGACACTTGTCAGAAAGTCGGACTTGCCCTCCATCTTGTACATTTCCTCATCACGTAGGTCGTTGCGCAACTGGTTGATTTGCACCTCTGCATTTTGAGCAGAAATAAGATCCACCGGTTTACCGTCGGCAGCACAGGTCAGATTCGCAATCATCACATTGTATGCGATATTGACTCTTTCAAACATATTGGCAATGTTCTTCAGCTCTGCCTCGTTGAATGTCTTGTTATGGAGGTTGCGACGGACGATGATGTTGCCGATGGTCTCACCACTGTCGCCCAGGCTCTCAAGTTCACCGATAATGCTATAGAGTGTGCGGATTTTTTCTGAAGTGGCAGTGCTGATCTCGGCAGTGGGGATTTTATGGAGATAGTTAGCTATTTCGAGCTCCATTCTATCCGAGATTTCTTCATATTTCACCAGTTTTTTTCGGTAGGTATCAAATTCATCGCCGGTTTTGCTGCTAACGGCCTTCAATGCATAGTCCAGACCTTTCTGAGAGATGCGTCCAAAGTGTACTACTTCCCTTAGTGCCTGTTTAATGGAGAGTTCTGCAGTGGAAACGGGGCCACCTTCTATGTATTTGAGACGGAAGACTTCGTGTTCCTCACTGCCCTTTGGCATCTTGATGATTGCGCTGACCAGTTTCACAATCTGGGGACAGAACCATACCAGAATGAAAGTGGTTATTACGTTGAATACGGTGTGGAGCATCGACAGACCGTAGAGAAGAGCGGTCTGATTGGCATCGGATGTTACTTCAAGACCTATTTCAGTAGGGTTGGGGAGTCCTAGTGAGCTTATTATGTTACCTATAAATCCCACAAAAGGGCGAAAAAATATCAGTGCCCATACAACTCCGAAGACATTGAATACTGTGTGGGCTAGCGCAGCTCTCTTTGCGGATGTGTTGCCGACTGTAGCTGCAATGTTGGCTGTGATGGTTGTGCCTATATTCTCGCCTAAAATCATTGCTGCTGCAAATTCGAAGGGCATCCAGCCCATAGTGAGCATGACCATCGTCAGGGCAATTGTAGCACTTGAAGATTGAAGGATTAGTGTAAGGATTGTGCCAATAAGGAGAAAAAGCAGCACCGAGCCGAATCCGTAACTCGTCCATCCCTGGATGAATGAGAGCACTTCGGGTGTTGACTCCAGGTCGGGCACGGAGGATTTCATAAATGAAAGTCCCAGGAAGAGCAGCGCAAATCCTATTACAAACTCTCCGATATTTTTTCTCTTTTCGGACTTCATCATGCTGAGAATAAATCCCAAAGCCATCAGAGGAACTGCAATAATGGAGATGTCCGCTTTAAATCCCAGCAGCGAGATGATCCACGCTGTCATCGTGGTACCGATATTGGCACCCATTATCACTCCCACGGCCTGTATGAGCGTCAGCAGCCCTGCATTGACAAAGCCTACGACCATTACTGTTGTAGCGCTGGAAGACTGTATAAGTGCTGTTATGCCTAGACCGGTTATCACTCCTCTGAAGCGATTTGATGTAATTGAAGAGAGGAGCTTGCGAAGTCTATCCCCTGATGCCTTTTGGAGACCGGAACTCATCATGTTCATACCGAACAGGAACATTCCGAGGGCTCCTAAAAGTGTGAGAATCTGTAATAGCATAATCTTTTCTTTTCGGTTGCAAAAGTGCTAATAATATTTTTTACCGCCGTTTAACTTATGTTACAATTGTATTACAATTTGCCTATATTAGTGTAAAGTAGAAGATTTAGAAACATAAAATGCAAAGAAGGCCGGTTAATTGCTATCTCGAGGCTGTCTCTGATGTCGTTTTATATAAAAAAATTATCTCAGCGCCTGAGATACATTGATGATGTAGTCGCCCATTCTTTCCAGTTCAGAGATAAGGTCAAGGTAATAGACACTTGTCAGAAAGTCACCCTTGCCTTCCATCTTATACATCTCTTCATCACGGAGGTCGTTACGCATCTGGTTGATATGTACCTCTGCATTTTGAGCAGAAATGAGGTCCACCGGTTTGCCGTCGGCAGCAAGGGAGAGATTGGCAATCATAACATCGTATGCGTTGTTGACCTTGTCAAACATATTGGAGATGTTCTTGAGTTCTTCCTCTTTGAATGTCTTGTTGTGAAGGTTACGACGGACGATAATGTTGCCTATTCTCTCACCGCTGTCGCCCAGGCTCTCAAGCTCGCTGCTAATCCTGTAGATTGTGCGAATTTGTTCTGAAGTGCCGGTACTAATATCGGTTGAAGGAATTTTATGGAGGTAGGTGGCGATTTCGCGCTCCATCCTGTCAGATATTTCTTCGTATTTCACCAGTTTTTGGCGGTAGGTGTCAAACTCGTCTCCGGTTTTGCTGTTCACGGCCTTTAATGCATAGTCGAGACCTTTCTGGGAGATGCGTCCAAAGTGTACTACCTCCTTAAGTGCCTGTTTGATAGAGAGCTCTGCAGTGGAGACCGGACCGCCCTCTATGTATTTGAGGCGGAAAACTTCTTGTTCATCAGTGCTCTTAGGCATCTTGAGGATGGTGCTCACAAGTTTTGCAATCTGTGGACAGAACCATACCAATATGAGGGTGGTTATTATATTGAATAAGGTGTGGAGCATAGACAGACCATAAAGAAGTGCGGTCTGATTAGCTTCTGTGGCTACTTCCAGTCCGATTTTAGCTGGGTTGGGGAGCCCCATTGAGCCTATGATGCTGCCAACAAATCCCACGAAGGGGCGAAAAAGTATCAGTGCCCAGACAACTCCGAAGACATTGAATACTGTGTGAGCCAGTGCTGCTCGCTTTGCAGATGTATTGCCGACTGCTGCTGCTATATTTGCCGTGATGGTGGTACCTATATTTTCACCGAGAACCATTGCTGCCGCATGTTCGAAGGGCATCCAGCCCAAAGTGAGCATAATCATTGTCAAAGCTACTGTAGCGCTGGAGGATTGGAGTATGAGGGTGAGAACTGTGCCAAGAAGCACGAAAAGCAGCACTGAACCGAATCCGTAATCGCCCCATCCCCGGATAAATGAGAGAATCTCGGGTGAGGACTGCAGGTCGGGTACTGAGGATTTCATAAATGAGAGTCCGAGAAAAAGAAGAGCGAATCCTATTACAAACTCGCCGATGTGTTTTCTTTTGTTGGACTTCATCATGCTGAGAATGAATCCCAAAGCCATCAGAGGAACTGCGAGGATGGAGATGTCCGCCTTGAATCCCAGCAGTGAAATGATCCATGCGGTCATTGTAGTACCGATATTGGCACCCATTATCACTCCTATAGCCTGTAAAAGCGTCAGCAGTCCGGCATTGACAAACCCTACGACCATCACTGTGGTAGCACTTGAAGACTGTATTATGGATGTGATGACAAGACCGGTCATCACTCCTTTGAAGCGATTGGATGTGATTGAGGATAGGAGCTTTCGGAGTCTGTCTCCTGCTGCCTTTTGAAGACCGGAACTCATCATGTTCATACCGAACAAAAACATTCCAAGTGCTCCTAAAAGGGTGAGGATCTGTAATAGCATTTCTTTACTTTTGATAATGGTACAATAGGTTGCAAAAGTGCTAATAATATTTTACACTAACGTTTAAGTTGTATTACAATTGTGTGACATTTATTGTAAAATCAAAAAATAGCCTTGTAATGGCGCAGATATTTGTAAATTTGCACAAAATACCCTTTTAATGGCACGTATACTGGTAATCGAAGATGAGGTTGATATTTGCGAGATTTTACAGTTCAATCTGGAGCAGGATGGACATCAAGTGGATATCGCTAATTCAGCGGAAGCCGCAATGAAAATGGATATTGCCTCGTACGATCTGTTGCTGCTCGATGTGATGTTGGGAGGCATATCAGGCTTTCGTTTGGCGTCAATCTTACGCGAAAATCCCTCCACCGCTAATATACCTATTATCTTCACTACTGCGCTGGGTGAGAGTTCCGATGTGGTCAGAGGTTTGGAAGCGGGTGGTGACGACTATATCTGCAAACCGGTCAGAATAGCGGAACTCAAAGCGCGTATTCGTGCGGTACTCAGGCGTTGTGTACCGCAGCAGGGAAATGAGGCCTCTAGTGAGAATGATTTGGTGCATTCCGGGATTGCACTGACCATAGATGCAGAGCAAAAGGCGGCTTTTGCTGACGGACGCGATCTTAGGCTAACCAAACTTGAGTTTGAAGTGCTGCAGTTGCTTTTCAGCAACTCTCCTAAGGTATTCTCAAGAGAACAAATCATATCAACGGTGTGGCCTTCGGATGTGATAGTGACCGACCGAACGGTGGATGTGAACATAACTCGTTTGCGTCGCAAGTTGGGTCCTCTTGGGAGTTGCATCAAGACCAGAATTGGGTATGGATATTCATTTGAAATAGAATGATATGCAAAACAGTCTCCTTATCATAAGTATAATTGCGCTAGTGCTGCTGCTCTTGGCGGTAATACTGATGTTCTATAATGTGAAACTATATAGAAGTCTGTCGCGCAGTGAGAAGGATAAGAGCCGAATTAAACGGCAGCTGACACAGAATGTTGCGCACGAAATCAAGACTCCCATAGCGAGCATTCACGGTTATTTGGAGACTCTGGTAGCCAATCCTGACCTTCCCGATGAGAAGCGTCGCCACTTTCTTGAGCGTTGTCTTTCGCAAAGTGATCGAATGACGCGTCTTATGGCCTATATGTCCACCGTTTCTCGTCTTGATGAAGGGAGATTCACAATGGAGGATGGAGTGGACCTGGAGCGTATTATCAATGATGTTATAGAAGATTTCAAGGGCAAACTCGACTCCTCAGGTATTGTTGTAAAGCTGGATATTCCTGATTATCTTTTTGTCAGAGGTGATCAGGGACTTCTCTACTCAATTTTTCGCAATCTGGTGGAAAATGCAGTGATGTATGCATCAGGAGCAGATACTTTGAGGATTACCTGTATCAGAAGAGAGGATTGCATTGAGTTTGAAGTTTCCGATAATGGCTCCGGAATTCCCGAAAAGCATCTGAACCGTATTTTCGAACGGTTTTATCGTGTTGACAAGGGTCGTACACGCGGAGAGGGGGCTTCCGGTGGTACCGGCCTTGGCCTTTCTATTGTCAAAAATGCTGTTCAGGCCCACGGAGGCACCATTTCCGCCTCTGCCGGCCCATCTGGAATCGGTCTCATTGTCAGATTCTCTTTACCGGCGTAGATAATTTAAGGAAGCCGGAAAATGTTGTTTCGAGTAATAATTCTTACGGAAGTTTTGTCAGAGGTTCTATCAAAGGAGTGAAAAATGATCCCTGTCTCCAAGAGCCGGAAACTTTTTCCTGTAATTTTTGAGCATCCGAAGGTCGGTTTCACAGATGATGACCTCTTCTTTGTTGTCATTGCAGGAAGCGACAGGATGTCCATAAGGGTCAATGAAGACCGTACCACCATCATATTCGCAGTTGGGGTCGGTGCCGATACGGTTTACTGCTGCCATATAGCACTGGTTTTCGATAGCTCTTGCTCTGATGAGTGTGTCCCAATGATAACGGCGGGGAATTGACCAGCTGGCTACGCAAATTATCATATCATAGTCACCGCGATAGCGACTCCATACCGGGAAACGCAGGTCGTAGCAGATGATGGGAAGTATCCTCACTCCTCGCCACTCAATTATAACTCGTTCATTTCCGGGTTTGAAGGTCAGATGTTCGCCCCCGTATGTGAAAAGGTGGCGTTTATCATAGATAATTACATCTCCGTCAGGTTTTACAAAATAGAATCGATTGATATAGCCTTCTTTTGTTTTCAATGCCACACTTCCGGCTATGGCGCAATCCATTTTAGCAGCACTCTTCTTCATCCATTCGAGAGAGTAACTGGGCTCATTTTCAGCAATACCTTCGGGCTCTGTGGCAAATCCTGTTGAGAACATTTCCGGTAGTACTACAAGGTCTACCTGTGGTATTCCATCAAGCAATCGGGATATGTTGTTACAATTAATCTCTGGCTTCGCCCATACGATATCATGTTGTACAAGTGCTGTTTTCATACTAATTTGTTAATAATGGGTGTCAAAATTAGAAAATTTATTCTGATTTTGCTATATTTGCTAAATAATTAAAACAACAATCAATATGAAAAATGCAATATTTTCTTTTCCGCTGCCGGCAAATGAACCGGTAAAAACATATCTCAAAGGTTCTCCTGAAAGGGAAGCGCTTGAGGCAGAACTCAAGAAACAGAGTTCTCAAGTGATAGAGATCCCCCTGATCATCGGAGGCAAGGAGGTACGAACCGGTAACACTGGCAAAGTGGTGATGCCACATAACCATCAGCATGTGCTCGCCACCTACCACAAGGCGGGGGAGAAGGAGGTACAGATGGCTATAGATGCAGCAATGGAGGCTCATAAAGAGTGGTCGGAGCTCGACTGGACTGTTCGCGCCACTATCCTGCTTAAGATTGCCGACTTGATTGCGGGAAAGTACCGTGCTGTCATCAATGCTGCCACAATGCTTGGACAGAGCAAAAATATCTACCAGTCTGAAATTGATGCAGCTTGTGAACTTATCGACTTCCTGCGCTACAATGCACATTTCGCCGGCAAACTCTACGGATTCCAGCCGAAGAGCGGTCCCGGACAGATCAACGGCGTTGAGTACAGAGCACTGGAGGGCTTTGTGTTTGCTGTAAGTCCCTTCAACTTTACCTCCATCGCAGCTAACCTGAATATGTCCCCCATATTGATGGGCAACGTGACCGTATGGAAGCCTGCTACTACCGCATTGCTCTCCAACTACTATCTGATGAAGGTCTTTAAGGAGGCAGGTGTGCCGGATGGCGTGATCAACTATCTTCCCGGTCCGGGTAAAGTGATTGGTAATGTTGTGTTTAACTCCAAATACCTGGCAGGTGTTCACTTCACCGGATCCAACGTTACCTTCAATAACCTTTGGAAGCAGGCAGCTGAGAATCTTGAGAAATACATCTCCTATCCTCGTTTGGTCGGAGAGACGGGCGGAAAGGACTTTATCTTTGTACATCCTTCAGCACCTGTACAGGAAGTTGCTACTGCAGCATTCTGCGGGGCATTTGAATTCCAGGGCCAGAAGTGCTCAGCAGCTTCTAGAATGTATGTCCCCGCTTCTCTTTGGCCTGCAATTCTTGAGGGCATTAAGGCACAGGCATCGGAGATCAAGATGGGTGATGTTTGCGATCCTTCCAACTTTGTAAATGCAGTGATCGACGAGGCCTCTTTTGACAATATCTCCTCTTACATCGAATATGCCCGCAAGAGTAAAGATGCTAAAATTGTAATGGGTGGCGGATGCGACAAGAGCAAGGGTTATTTTGTGCAGCCTACCGTCATTGAGACTACGGATCCTCATTTCAAATCTATGGTTGAGGAGATTTTCGGTCCCGTACTTACAGTATATGTATATAAAGATGCAGAAATTGATAAGGCAGTGGAACTTTGCGATACCTCTACCATCTACGGCCTTACCGGAGCAGTGTTTGGACGAGACAGGATGGCAGTTCAGAAGATAGCCGACAGACTGCGCTATACGGCAGGTAACTTCTACATCAACGACAAGCCTACCGGAGCGGTTGTAGGAATGCAGCCATTTGGCGGCTCCCGCGCCTCAGGTACCAACGACAAGGCGGGCGGAGAGTTCAACCTCATTCGCTGGACAATCCCCCGTACAATAAAAGAGACTCTGGTTTCTCCTACTGATTACAGATACTCTTATATGAAATAAAAATAGCTTAAAGCGATGTGAACCCTGGAAGTTAGACAAAAACTTTCAGGGTTTATGTTAAAATGACAAAATAAGATGAAAACGAGGAATATATATCTTTTTATTTTGGTTTGTTTATTTACATTGATTGGTTGTTCTCAAGTCAAGAAATCAAAAAACAACCATGCCTCCGACACCACAAACAACTTGATTGAGTTTGAAGATATCTATTCAAGTCAACAACAAAGTGGAGATGAGTTAGGACCATGGTGGATTTTTTATAAAGTCAAGATAGATAACAGCACAGATTCCACAATCAGTTTATATCCTAAAAAAGAGCTTGTGTCCGTAAAAGATGTTGAGTCAATCAGGAATCGAAAAGAGGCACTTAAAAGCGATGAGTTGTTAAAGCAGCTTATCAGTACATCAGATTCAGGTGTGGGGGACGCATTCCTTTTATTTAAAAATGATACGATTCCTTTATATTGTAGGTACAGTCCGATAACATTGTCTCGGGATTCATGTAACCACTATCTTTTTTACACTAATCCGGTTGAAACAAAACGATTATATGATTCGTATGTTCAAGAATATGAAGAATTCCAATCTTTCTTTTCAGATATTGTAAAAAAATCCGCTTTCGTTGTGATTTTTAATAAAAAAGAGACTTGTTATTATTCTCCTGACATCGAATTACATTTTTACGGTGATCCCAAAGAGCAGTCAGAATGGGATTTCCTACCAAACAACTGCTTCTGATGCTACACTTTCGTTCCAGCATCTGTCAACCACAGTTACCACATACTTGAATTTACGATCTCTCTTTCCTTCGGGTTTGAAGCTCCGTTCTTTGGTGATTTTGACAATGTATTGGCTGTCATCCAAATTGATCTCTTCATTTTCCGGGAATCTGTAAACTACATAAAAATGTGGTTCCTGCATCACGTCATCGGTGGGTTCCACCTCCCATACGATAGAGCCATGTCTGATCTTCATAGACTCTACGGGGTCGGGATTGATGGCATCAAGGTCAGTGTATGCCGGTATTAAAGCAATGTAGCGCTGATACACATTTTGTAGAGAATCAGTTATGGATAAGGGAAGAGAAGGCGTCTGTTCAGCTCTGCGGGGAGGGTCTTGGCGTTGTCCCTCTGCTTTGATTACCGGGGGTGGTGTTAAAGTCCAGCCGGGCCACCATACATTACCGTCAACATTTGGTAGAGTGCGCACAAGCTCCATTTTTCTGGGCATCTGAGTAATCTTGGGATTGTCGAGGTCAGGCTCGTTGAATGTTGAGATGCTCTGTCCGATATAAAGATGTCCTTTGAAATTGCTATCGTTCCACCAATTTATAAGCACATCGTAATCTGCGGCAGGATGACCTATTTTCCAATAAAGCTGTGGTACAATATAGTCGATGATGCCTTTCTCAGCCCAGCCCGGAACATCTGCGAAGAGTTGTTCATAGTTGGAGAGACCGTTGGTCTTACTGCCGCTGCCGTCCGGAGTATCCTTTAAATTTCTGTGGATGCCGAAAGGTGAAATGCCAAACCTTATCCAGGGTTTGACAGCCTTTATGGCCGTATTTATTTCACGCATCAGAGTCTCCACATTGTTTCTTCTCCAGTCATTCTTTTGCCAATACTCAAACCCCTGAGACTTTCCATATTTCACGAAAGAGTCATCATCGTGGAACTCTTCGTATGGCACCGGATAAGGATAGAAATAGTCGTCAAAATGAATTGCATCCACGTCATACCTATTGACGATATCCACGATAACCTTTACTGTGTGTGCCACCGATTCGGGTTCGCCCGGATCAAAATAGAGCTGTTTGCCATATTTCTTAAATATTTCAGGTTTCTTGAAATATAGGTGATCGGGGTGGAGCGTCTCGGTGTCGTTTGAAGTTACTCTATAAGGGTTGAGCCAGGCATGAAACTCCATACCTCGCGCATGAGTCTCTTTAATCAGAAATGCCATCGGATCCCAGTAAGGATCAGGAGCTTTGCCCTGCTCTCCGGTCAAAAAACGGGTCCAGGGCTCTATATCCGACTCATAGAAAGCATCTGCTTGAGGCCTTACCTGAAATAGAATCGCATTGCAGCCAAGTTCCTGGAGTTTATCCAGTGATTTTATAAACCATTCTTGGATTTCCTCCATCGTCATGGTCCGCATCTGCTGGTTGCCGACAATATGTAACCAGGCGCCGCGGAACTCACGTTTTGGCAATTCTTGGGAAAAAGAAACGCTGATGACAACCATCAGCATGATAAATGTGGAAATGAGTCTTTTCATTACAGTAGTTGCTGTTAATTGATGAATCAGCGGCAAATATAATGAAAAAAGAGAGTTATTTCAGTGTGAAAATATAGGTAATGGTACCTTCCTGTGAGATGGTACTGCTGGTGTTGAATTTTGCCTTTAGGGCAGCCTCTTTGGCAGCATCCCATAGGATTTTATTTGTGACCGTAGTCCCTGTTGCACCGGGAATGGCGGAAGTGACATTGCCATTTCTATCCACCATTATCCTGACTACCACGCGGCCGGAGGCCTGTACGGAATAGGTAGGAAGTGGCAGTGACCCCATCACCGATCGTCCTTTGAGCTGTGCACTGGGAGTGCCGTCAGTTGAGCCTGTCCGCGTATTACCCTGAGCGTGGCCTGCCGTGAGATTGTCCGAAGGAGTCTCGGCGGTTTGAGGTGCAAGAGTGTCCTTTTTATTATTGTCAGCTGCGGAGAAAAGAGCCCTGCGGTTGATTTCCTTACGGGGCGGTTCAGGTACCTCCACATCTCCATCATCACCTACGGTCGCCTCTAACGCCTCGTTGCTCTTGGTACCTTCTACCGGACCATCGGAGCGCTGTACAAGCCTAACTTCCTCTTCAGGATTTGGGTTTGGAACCCTAGGCTCGATGCCGGCCGCCACTTCAATGGGCTTAGGTTCCTCTTCGGAAATAAAATCCATTAGAATTGCCTTCTCTTCGGGCGGAGGGTAGTTGTATTTGAGTCCGGAGCCGACGCCAATAAAGAGCAGAGCGATATGGAATATCACCGTCAATACAATGCCAAACATATTGGATTTGCCGTCCCTGATCCCGGATTCCATTTCTAAAAATTATTATTCCGGCGAGGTCGCCATTATCACTTTGTATTTGTTGCGCTTAGCAATGTTCATCAGTGCCACAACCTCCTTGATAGGAACAGTCTCATCTGCATAGATGGAAAAAGTGGGGTCATCTTCATTCTGTAGTAGCTCTATGACGCTTCCTTCAATTTGATCAAAGCGGACGGGCGTACTGTTGCCGTTGATATGGTATGATACCATGTTCTGCTCGGGATAGTGCTTTATTGAGACGCTCACCGTGGCCTTGGCAGACACTTGCCCCGTACTCTTTGGCAGCAGAAGCTTCAGTGCATTGGGATTGACAAGAGTCGAAGTTATCAGGAAAAATAGGAGCAGCAGAAACACGATGTCCGTCATTGAGGACATCGAAAATGATGCTTCCGGCTTAGTTTTACGTTTTATGGCCATAACCGGATCAATAAATAGTTGAGTCCTGTTTGGACTGTAAAGTGTCAAGAAGATCGATGGTGATGTTTTCCATCTTGAATACCACATCGGAGACCCTTGCGGTTAGGTAGTTGTAGCCGAAATATGCCATAATGCCGACTATCAGACCACCTACGGTAGTAACCATAGCGGTATAAATACCTCCAGAAAGGAGGGTAATGTCTATATTGTTCCCTGCCTGTGACATATTGAAGAATGCCTGGATCATACCCATTACCGTACCGAGAAATCCTATCATGGGAGCACCGCCGGCGATTGTGGCCAGGAAGGGAAGCCCCTTCTCAAGCTTTGCAACTTCGAGGTTGCCGACATTCTCCACAGCTGTCTGTATGTCAGTGAGGGGTTTGTCAATTCTTTCGATTCCTTTCTCTACCAGCCTGGCAATAGGGGACGAGGTTTTTTTGCATAGACCCAGAGCTGACTTGATTTTACCGTCCAGGATGTAATCGTTGATGTCTTTTGTAAATGTCTTACTGATCTTTCCGGCTCTTCTGATGGCCCACCATCTTTCACCAAAAATATATAGGCCAATGACTGAAAGTAGTGCTAGCACTATCATCAGCCATCCACCTTTGATTGCCATATCAATCAATGACATGTTCTCCTGCACCGGGGCTATTGTGCCCTCAATTACTTCAGTGCTTGTCTGTAGAAATGTAAAAAGCATAAATGTATCTGTTTTTATTTTTTATTGTTTTCAAAAATCGGATAAGGATATCTGACTTCCGTCAGGAAAAGCGCATGGCCGGGAACTGACTGTCCTGCCCTGCAGCGCTCTTTTTCCTCTATCAGTTGTGCTACCCATTCGGGTTCTCTCTTTCCTCTGCCGACATCCAAAAGTGTGCCAACCATCGCCCTGACCATATTTCTCAAAAAACGGTCTGCAGTTACGCAAAAGCAGAGGTGTGTCTCATCAATCCGTTCCCAGAGAGCCGATGTGACACTGCAGACGGATGTTTTGTTGTCGCCTCCGAGCTTTTCAAAACTCGAGAAATCCTTTGTTCCGAGCAGGTGCTTGGCAGCAATGTTCATCCTTTCCATATCAAGGCGATGTCTGTAGTGATATGAAAAAATGGCAAAAGGATCCTTTTCGGTGTGGACATAATAACTGTATGTACGGCTTATGGCATCAAAACGGGCGTGCGCATCGTCAGAAACCTGACAAATATTCTGAGCAATGATATCGGAAGGCAGAATGGCATTTATTTTGCGTAATATCTCCTTTGGCTTTTTATTGCATTTCTCTGAAATGTCAAAATGGGCTATAAAACCTTGAGCATTGACTCCGGCATCCGTTCTTCCGGCGCCTGTAACGGAAATAACCTCTCCTGTTGCGAGAGTCAATGCCCTCTCCAAAACGGCCTGTACGGAGACAGCATTCTTCTGTATCTGCCATCCGCTGTAAGCGCAGCCGTTAAAAGAGATTGAAACAAAGAGCCGCATTGGAAAAAAATATTAATTTTGTAGGTTACAAATTACAAAAGTACAAAAATATTCAATTTATCTATATGGACAGCGTAAACATCAAAGAACTCAACGACCGCATAGAACGCGAAAGTGCCTTCGTCGATATTGTTACAATGGAGATGAATAAGGTTATTGTGGGACAGAAACATCTGGTGGAGAACCTCCTGATCGGGCTTCTGGCCGATGGCCACATCCTCCTCGAAGGCGTGCCCGGTCTTGCCAAGACTTTGGCCATCAATACTCTCGCATCCATTGTGGATGCAAAATTCAGCAGAATACAGTTTACTCCGGATCTCCTGCCGGCAGACGTCATCGGTACACTCATTTATAGCCAGAAGAGCGAACAGTTCCAGATTAAGAAGGGTCCCATTTTCGCCAACTTCGTGCTTGCGGATGAGATTAACCGTTCGCCTGCAAAAGTGCAGTCTGCATTGCTTGAGGCGATGCAGGAGCGTCAGGTAACCATCGGTGATGACAGTTTCCCTCTACCGCAACCTTTCCTCGTAATGGCAACTCAGAACCCTATTGAGCAGGAGGGCACCTATCCACTGCCTGAGGCCCAGGTAGACAGATTTATGCTCAAAGTAGTGGTAAGTTACCCCAAGAAGGAGGAGGAAAAACTCATTATCCGTATGAACAATTCAGGCACTTTCCCTAAACCCTCCACAGTACTCAAACCCGAGGACATTGTCCGTGCAAGAGAGGTGGTGAGGGATGTCTATATGGATGAAAAAATTGAAAAATACATAGTCGACATAGTTTTCGCCACACGTTATCCTGAAGATTACAATTTGCCAAGACTCAAGGATATGATAGCATTCGGAGGTTCACCCCGTGCCAGCATATCTCTCTCATTGGCAGCTAAGGCCTATGCTTTTATCAAGCGCAGAGGCTATGTTATTCCGGAGGATGTCAGGGCGGTTTGCTATGAGGTGCTTAGACATAGAATTGGCCTGACCTATGAGGCTGAAGCCGAAAATGTTACTACAGAGGCCATTATTGCCGATATTTTAAATGCAGTTGAAGTTCCATAGCAGATGATTATTGATGGAAACGGATTTGTTGAAAAAAGTCAGGAAGATTGAGATAAAGACCCGCGCTTTGTCTCATCAGATATTTGCAGGTGAGTATCACTCCGCCTTCAAAGGGCGTGGTATGGCTTTCAGTGAGGTACGTGAGTACCAATACGGCGATGATGTACGCAGTATGGACTGGAATGTCACTGCCCGTCTAAGAACTCCCTATATTAAGGTTTTCGAAGAGGAGAGAGAGCTTACGGTGATGCTCCTGATAGATGTGAGTGGTTCCAGGGCATTTGGTACTGTTGGTAAGTCCAAAAAGGATCTGATGGCGGAGGTTGCTGCCGTGCTTTCATTTTCTGCATCAATCAACAACGACAAGGTTGGAGCTCTTTTTTTCAGCAGTACGGTAGAGAAGTTCATTCCTCCAAAGAAGGGGCGCAGCCACTTGTTGAGGATTATCAGGGAGATTCTCGAATTCAAACCTCAGGAGAAGGGAACTGACATAGGAGAAGCGTTGCGCTATCTTACCAACGCCATTAAAAAGCGTTGTACTGCATTTCTGCTCTCCGATATGCTGGATACTGACGAAAATTCAGCTCCGCGTTATGAAGAAGCTCTTAAGATTGCAGCCGGACGGCACGATCTCTCTGTAATCAATATCTACGACCCCCGCGAAAGGGAAATTCCTGATGTCGGCCTGATAAGGATACGTGATGCGGAGACCGGCCATGGAATGTGGGTCGACTCCTCTTCTCCCAAGGTGCGTCGCAGCTTTGCGCAGTGGAATAAGGATCTTTACGAAGATACAATTCATCTGCTGCGCAGGTATAAAGTGGATAATGTCAGTATCAGCACTAATCAGGATTATGTCAAAGAGTTGATTTCCTTTTTCAAAAACAGAGCTTGATGAAAAGAAGATATTTATTGACCATAATGACGCTCTTTTTCTGTGCGATTAACCTATTCGCTCAGAAGGCTAATGAGCCTCAATATAAATCGGTGCTCAGCAGGGATTCGATACTGATTGGTGACCAGATTGAGTGGCGTATTCCCGTTAAGATTTCCGAAGGGGAAGATTATTATATAGAGAGACCCGATGATCCGGTAGCTCCCGGAGTTGAGACTATCAAGGAATTTCACATAGATACCATTTCTTTCAGGCGAGGAAGACTTGAAGTGGAGGGGAGAATGACGCTTACGGCATTCGATAGCGGTAGTTATTTCCTGCCGCCGGTGATTGTCCATATTGAGAGAAGTGACGGTTCAGTCGATACTCTCTTCTACGACGGACCGATCCTCGATGTCAATACCATTCAGATAGATACTGCCACATTCGTTCCCTTTGATATCAAGGGACAGATAAGATATCCGGTAACCTTCTCCGAAATACTTTTCTGGGGAGGAATTGTTCTGATTGCAGTTGCTCTCGGATGGCTAATCATACGTTTTATCAAAAGAGCCAGGGAGGGACGCTCCTTCTTCGGCCGTCCGGTAGTCAAGGATCCTCCGCATATAGTTGCATTGCGTTCGCTTGAAAAGATCCGTGGCCAAAAACTCTGGCAGAACAATCGCCATAAGCAATTCTATACGGCTGTGACTGACACTTTGCGCAAATATATAAGCGACAGATACCATATTGCAGCGATGGAGCAAACCTCAAACGAGATGTTTGATGACCTGAAAGACAAAGATATCGATCCTAAATTGATGGGACAACTGAGAGAACTCTTTACCACGGCTGATTTTGTAAAGTTTGCGAAACATACCCCTTCGATTGGGGAGAATGAGGAGGCAATTCCTACCGCAGTAAGATTTGTCAACGCAACCTTCTTGCAGGAAATTGAAAAAGAAAAGGAGGAGTAGTAAATGTTTTTTGAATATCCATATCTGCTCTGGCTGGAGTTTATACTCGTCCCATTGATCGCCCTTTACATCTGGAGGGAATTCAGAGGGTCTTCACCATCTATGATTGTGTCAAATTCCACCCCTTGGAAGGTAAAAGGTGGCACATTTAAAAAAGTGTTGCGCCATGTACCCTTCGTGTTGAGGATGATTGCAATTGCTGCAATCATCGTGGCTATTGCCCGTCCGCGCACATCGGAAACCTTCGAGACCGTGGATACCGAAGGTATAGACATCGTGCTGACAATGGATATCTCCACTTCGATGCTTGCCCGTGACTTCAAACCGGATCGAATCGGTGCTGCTAAGGATATTGCGATTGAGTTTTTAGCCTCAAGACCTACCGACCGTATCGGAATAGTGGTTTTCGCCGGTGAAAGTTTTACTCAATCACCGCTAACTACCGACAGGGTGACGCTTATCAACCTTATGAAGGAGATAGAGACCGGACTGATTGAGGATGGCACTGCCATTGGAAACGGACTTGCCACGGCGGTTGCTCGTCTCAAGGACTCCGATGCCAAGAGCAAAGTGGTAATCCTGCTTACTGACGGCGTCAACAATCGCGGTGAAATCGCCCCGCTGATGGCTGCGGAGATAGCCAAAACTTATAATGTTCGAGTATATACCATAGGGGTGGGAGCGATGGGTACGGCACCTTATCCGGTTATGACCCCATGGGGAGTCCGTCTGCAGGATATAGAGGTGGAAATTGACGAGAAACTACTCCAGGAAATAGCCGCTCAAACCGGCGGAAAGTATTTCAGGGCCACTGACAATACGAAACTTCTTGAGATTTACGGTGAGATCAACGCAATGGAGAAGAGTAAAACGACCGTAGATAGTTTTCCTATCTATTCGGAACTCTTTATGAAGTATGCGGTAATAGCGCTGCTTGCCCTACTGGCGGAACTTTTATTCAGATTGTTTGTAATAAGGAGGATACCATAGAATGATACACCTTGCACAAGGAGAATATCTGCTCCTCTTACTTGTAATACCATTCCTCTTCATTTTCTATGGAGTTTCACTCCGTATCAAAAAAAGGAGGATTGCCAGACTTGGTGACACGGCACTTGTAGCTAAACTGATGCCGGATGTCTCCAGAGGCAGGGGGTGGTTCAAAATCACCTTGATGGCGATTGCCTGGTTCTTTTTCGTGCTGGGACTTGTCAGGCCACAACTCGGAGCCCGTCTCAAAGAGAGGCAGAGCAAGGGAGTGGAAGTGATGGTAGCACTGGATGTCTCCAACTCCATGCTTGCTGAGGATTACTCTCCAAACCGTCTCGAAAGGTCCAAACTTGCAATCGAACGACTGGTTGACCGTCTCCAAGGTGACCGTATCGGATTGATCCTCTTTGCAGGGCAATCTTTCGTTCAACTTCCTATAACTACCGATTATGTGTCGGCCAAGATTTTCCTCAATAGCATCACTACAGGGTCGGTGCCTATACAAGGCACTGCGCTGGCCGATGCCATAGCAACCTCCGCTCGCAGTTTCAGCACACAGAGTGAGAACAGCCGTGCAATCATTGTTATTTCCGACGGAGAAGATCACGAGGGAGATGTTATGGAAGTGGCCCGCACTGTGGTTGACAGCGGGATCAGGATCTATTGCATCGGTGTAGGGTCTCCTGAAGGCAAACCTATTCCCATGAATGGAGAGTTGCTCAAGGATAAGAACGGGGAAATAGTTGTAACCCGATTGGATGAAAACACACTCAAAAAGATAGCCGATATAGGAGATGGGCTTTATGTGCGTGCAGGAAACAGCGAATTTGGCTTAAATCCAATTATTGACCATATTAAGGAGATGGACGAGCAGGAGTTTCAGTCTGTGGTTTTCGAGGATTTTGACGAGCAGTATATGTACTTTTTCGGCATCGCACTCTTTTTTCTTATACTCGAACTGCTGATTTCCAATAAAAAAGGCCGCAGACAATTGTTCAAAATGGAGGATAAATGATGAAAAGGATTATTTTGATATTGTTTTCGCTCAGCCTGACTGCAGTAGTGACCTTTGCGCAGACCGACCGTTCCCAGGTTCGCCGGGGCAATAGAGATTTCCGTAAGGAAAAGTATCAGGAGGCTGAAATCAACTACAAGAAGGCTCTTGTGACCGACTCTCTTTCAAATGCAGCCGGTTACAATCTCGGCAATACCTTTTTCCGCATGGAAAACTTTACAGAAGCGGATAAATACTACTCATCGGTGGCAGATTCACTTGGAAAAGGGAAACGCGGTTCCGATCTTTATCACAATATGGGAAACTCATTGCTCAGTCAGAAAAAGTATGCTGAGGCTATAGAGGCCTTAAAGAATTCCCTGCGTCGCAATCCCGATGATATGGAGACAAAGTCCAACCTGGCATACGCTCAGAAGATGCTTCAGGATCAGCAGCAGAATCAAGACCAAAATCAGGATCAGAACCAGGATCAGAACCAGGATCAAAACCAAGACCAAAATCAGAACGATAATAAGGATCAAGACAAGGACCAGAATCAGGACCAGAATCAGGACCAGAACCAGGAACAAAACGATAATGACAACAAACAGGACCGGCGCGATGGCCGGACTCCTCCTCCTAAAATAACCCCACAAGCCGCCCAGCAGATGTTACAGGCGATTCAGGAGAAAGAAAAGGAGACCCAGGAGAAGGTCAAGAAGGAAAAGGCCCTCTTATTGAAATCCAAACAGAAAGAAAAAAACTGGTAATCACACCGGATGAGATAGTATGAAACGAACACTGACATTTCTCTTTTTATTGTTTTTATCGGCCAAGGCTGCATTTGGTCAGGGACTTACTGTTGAGGCTCCAAGCGTAGTGGCGATGGACGAGACATTCAGAATAGTCTTCACTTCGGATGGCAAGATGTCTGACTTTAATTGGCCGGGGAGCGACGATTTCAATGTAGTGTGGGGCCCGCAAAAAGGCACTTCCAGCAGTGTCAGCATTATCAACGGCAAACGCACTTCTACACACAATGAGACTGTAACTTATTTGCTCCAGGCTAAGGGAGTGGGGAATTTTACCATACCGGTTGCAACTGCTACCATAGAAAAGCAACAGTATAGCACACGCAGCGTCACCATAGAGGTGGTCGGCAGCCAGCAGGAGAGACAAAGCCAGAATCAGGATCAGCAGGCAAACGCACAGCAGAGCCGGAGCGATTCAAGGATGCAAAGTGCCTCGTCCGATGACATTTTCCTCAGATTGACGCTTAACAAGCGCAATGTGGTCAAGGGTGAGCCCATAATAGCTACGCTAAAGCTATACACCAAGGTGGACATTGCGAGTTTTGAGGATGTGAAATTTCCCACCTTCAACGGCTTTTGGAGCAGGGAGATTGATACACCGCAAAATATAGAATTCAATAGGGAAAATTTGGACGGCACTATATATAATGCGGCATTGCTTCGCAGATATATGCTTATTCCTCAGCAGACAGGCAAGATTAATATCGAGTCTGCGGAGATAATCTGTGTGGTAAGGATACGTGCCGGTACCACCGGACCAAGAAGCATTTTCGATGACTTTTTTGATAATTTTCAGACAGTCAGAAAGCGTCTGTTTACCCCTGAAACTACGGTTACGGTAAATGCTTTGCCGTCTGCCCCTGCCTCTTTCGGAGGTGGAGTCGGAGATTTTAAGATCAGCTCATCATTAAGTAAAGACAGCCTTGTTGCACATGAGGCTGCTTCGCTGATGGTTACAATCAGTGGAACCGGCAATATTTCAATGCTGGAAGCTCCTAAAATGGAATTTCCATCCGATTTTGAGCTCTATGATGTAAAAACTACCGAAAAGGTGTCGTATGACGGCACTTCAGGTAGCAAAACATTTGAATATCCATTTATACCACGCAGCCACGGTGATTTTGAAATCGCTCCGATTGAATATTCATATTATGATCTTTCCGGCAAACAATACAGGACTATAAATACGGGCGCTCTCACAGTTAAGGTGGGACGTGGTAGTGGAATCGATAATGGAGGTGTGGTGATGTCCGGTGTCACTCGCCAGAGTGTCAAGAATCTGGCTGAAGATATTCGATATATCTCGACAGGTGCCCCTTTGCTGAGGGATAGAGGGAGTTTCTTTGCGGGATCACTCCATTTCTACGGGTTGATTGCACTTATCGTGCTGCTATTTTTTGTGGTAGGCGCAATCCTCAGAAAAAGAGCCGTGCTGCGCACTGACGTGGTGGGTACCCGTAATCGCAAGGCTAAAAAAATGGCCCGTGTGCGTCTGCAACAGGCCGGCACCTATCTCAAACAGGGGCTCAGCGGAGCATATTACGAGGAACTCCACAAGGCGATGCTCGGTTATGTTTCCGACAAACTGATTATCCCTGTGGCTGATCTTTCTAAAGAGAGAATTTCATCATCACTGGTAGAAAAGAGTGTTCCGGAACAACTGATAACCCGATTCATATCCATTCTTGACAGATGTGAATTTGCAAGATATGCTCCTGATGCCAAGACAGCGGAGATGGAGAGTCTCTATGAAGAAGCAATGAGTGTCCTTTCAGAAATTGAATCTAAATTGAAAGGTGCAACCAAACGTTTAAGGAGCACTGTAGCACCACTCATTGCGCTGATATTGTTGCTCAGCCATTATGCTGTTTCCGCTCAGGAAAGTGTCGATGACCTTTGGAAAATGGCAGCCGATTACTATGCAGAAGAAGACTATGTCAACGCGCTTAACTTCTATCTTATGATAGAAGGCGAGCAGAAGGTCTCTCCGGATCTCTATTACAATATTGCGAATTGTTATTTCAAGAGTAATGACAATACGCACGCTATCCTCTATTATGAGAGAGCGCTCAAGCTCGATCCTTCACATGCTGATGCGGCGAATAATCTCGCAATTGCACAGAGATTCACTCTCGACAAGATAGATGTCCTGCCCGATTTTATACTTGTGACCTGGGTAAAGAAGATTAAATATCTTTTTTCAGCGGATGTTTGGGCATGGATTTCAATTATTTTGGTCGCAGTAGTGGCTGTGCTGATGCTTGGATTCCGTTTTGGTTCTTCATTACGTAGTCGTAAAACCTCTTTTGTGCTTGCGTGTGTTGTCCTGCTCTTTGCTTTTGTCTCATTTGCATTCTCATTAAGTGTGAGAAAAGATGCGATAAAAGAGGATTCTGCAATTGTGATGGCTCCTGTCGCCTCGGTAAAAAGCTCACCCGGAGAGGCCGGAAAGTCCATTTTCGTACTTCATGAAGGGACTAAGGTATCTCTGCTTGACGAACTTGCCGAATGGACAAAAATTGAACTTTCTGACGGACGCCAGGGCTGGATTGCCGCTGAGAGCATCAACAAAATCTAATTTTGTGTGGAATGAAAAGAATGATTCCGATACTATTGGCCACTTTGGCCGCAGTAATGCCGCTTAGAGCTCAATATTATTTTGCCACCCATGCGGGATCACAGGTGTCGTATAGGATTTACAACAATAAAGGTGACTTAATGGGTTCTTATGATGAGACTATCAAAAGCATAAGAGCTGAGTCAACGGATGATATTTTCGTGGTTTTAGAACAGGTTTATTTTGACAAAGATGGGAAACACCTCTTTAAAGACAAATCGTCGAATTTGTCACTTTATGTCAAAGATGGAGAGGTGACCGTCAATATCGAGACCATCAAAAAAGGAATGACTACACAGGACCTTATGATGAAAGGTTGTGTTATATATGTTCCTTCAGATATAAAGACAGGTGACGTACTACCCGATAGAAATTTGTCGGTCAGGGTTGGCAATATCGGTGGCACTATCAGGTTAACGGAGCGTAAGGTGCTTGGTATGGAAAAAGTGACCGTACCTGCGGGCACATTTCAGGCTGCCAAAGTACAGGAAAAACAGAAAACCAGAGTGGCAATAGTTACTGAAGAAGTGACTATAATTACCTGGATGGTAAAGGACCTTGGCTGTGTCAGACAGGAGTCTTACGATAGTAAGGGCCGACTTATCCATACTATTGAGATGGTCAAAAAGTGACGGACAACATTGTCACTACTCCATCCATAGTTGAAATCAGGAGTTTGTCTTGACCGACAGGTTCGATGGAGTTGATCAATGCAACGGAAATCTTGTGCTTCCAAACAAGGTTTCCGTTTTTGCTGTCGAAGCAGAAGATATTTCCTTTGTCGGTGGGGACGAGAAGCATCTCCCTGCCATCTTTCAAGAGAATTGTGACAGAAGGAGTAGGAGCTATGTCGTAGCCCAGACCGCTTTTAATGTTCCAATCAAGACCGGGATCATCCGACAGGGTCGACCGGCACTGTATGGAGTTGAACATATTCTTAACAAAGATCTTTGTGCCATCTTTTGAAAGTGCAATAGATTCACGCCCTCCGTCAACAGTCCAGATCTCTTTTCCGGTACTTGCATCGAGTGCGTGACATTTCCTGGCAGGAGTAACTATGAAAATCCTGCCGTTACTCTTGACAGGCCAGACTGCCGCAGGGGAGAGCATTCTGCTGCCCTTATTGCGCCATACCCACTGCTCTTTGCCTGTGGTAGGGTCAAGAGAGTAGAGGGAATTGGCCCAGTCTCCGAAAACAATCTGTTCTTTGTCAGCAAAAGGCTTGCACTCGACAAATCCTTTCACAGAGTCATATTTCCACAAAAGTTTCCCTTTACGAAGGCTGATAGCCCTGAATACATTGTCAGAAGCGCCGATATAGACCGTGTTGTCCATAATTACAGGCGAGCCGAGAACGGATTTGTTGCACTTATATTTCCACAAAAGTTTGCCTTTGCGAAGATGGAGACAGTATATATAGCCGTCCGTAGAACCGATAACCACTCTAGACCCCGACACTGCCGGAGTGGAGAAAACCTTGCCTCCTGTAGCAAAACTCCATTTGAGGGTACCTGTAGCAGTATCCAGCGCCTTTACGACTCCTTGTGTGTTGGCATATAGCACATACTTTCCGGCATATACAGCACCGCATCCGATATCGCTCTCATCCTGATTTTCCCAAATAGCCTCTACCTGGTGATATTCGCTGTTGACATCGAATGTCATCCAAGGAAAGTCCGCGGGAAGTGCATATTTGTTATTTCTGCCCGAGGCTATGTCAGGAGTGAATTGCGGTTCTGGAAACATCTCCCTGGAGTACCAGACTTTGCCTGTTTTTCCACCTTTGCCATTACCATCAGCCGCCTTGCGTTCGTTGATGGAGATACGATTGTTACTTATGGTTACGATGTTGTATCCCACATTGCCGTTGCGTCCGGCAGCAGGAGCTCTTCCGAGCACTCCCGGCACCCCGTCATAATCGAGTGTGGTGTTGCGATGCCAGTGACCGCCCATTACAAGTTGAATGTTTGTCTGTTTGAGAGTGTTGAGTACCTGAAAATAGTTGAGCATCGAGGTGTCCTGGGGGTAGTGGTTGACAAATATAACAGGTTGCTTGCGGGGAATCGCTTTTGCAATGGAATCCAGCCATACAAGACTTTCGTGGGGCATCAATGCCGGCGCCATTCTCATATTGGGACCGCTGTTGCTGCCCAGAAATTTGATACCTCCGGCTTCAAATTCAAAATATTCATATCCGAATACCTTTGCGAAGGTATTACAGCCGCTTTCAGACCATTTAGAATCGTGGTTACCGGCTACAATATAATAGGGAATCTCCAGTTTGTCGATAATTTCTTTAGCAAGAAAAATCTCTTCGTCGTTTCCGAATTCCGTTATATCTCCGGCGAAAATGACAAACTGCAACTCTTTCTGCAAGTTGTTGATATCGTTGATGCATTGTAAAAGGTCATCGTTGGTGGCGGAGCCTTCGGCAATGTGCGTGTCCGCGATGAATGCAAATTTTACAGTAGTAGTTTGCGCAGCGAGCCACAGTGTAGATAAACATAGTGCTGCAATGAATATGCTTCTTTTCATATTGTCAGTCTTGAATGTTGTTCCATTGGTATTTTTTCTCCAGCGGCCTGACCCCGGTCATTTGAAGCAGTCTTGCGACAAATGAATCAGCAAGGTCATTTATTGTCGCGGGATTGTTATAAAAAGAAGGCGAGGCGGGGCATATCACTGCACCTGCCTGCGTCAGCAGTTTCATATTTTGGAGGTGTATCAGGTTGAGGGGAGTTTCGCGAGGCACTATTATAAGTTGTTTGCTTTCTTTGAGCTGTACGTCCGCAATCCTGGTGATGGCATCCGAGGCAAGTCCGCCCGCTATTCTTGCAAGAGCTCCCATAGAGCAGGGGAGTACCAGCAGAACATCTGCCGCAGCGGACCCGGAGCAGAAAGGGGCATCGAAGTTATTATTTGGCAGGAGTGAGGCACCGCATTCAGATATTATTTCTTCGGGATAATATCCGAGTTCTCGCAACCATACGGTGCGTGCAGTCTCGGTGAAAATCACACTGAGTGAAATCTCCCGCATCCGAGCGCATCCGCGGATATAACTCTCCGCATATATTGCTCCGCTGGCGCCGGTGATACCGAGTACTATTTGCCTTGCATTACTCATCCAGAAGCTCTTTTTTGAGCCTTTCCATACCGGTTGTGGCCTTCTCGACAAACTGCTTGAGTCCGGAATGGTGGAGTCCGGAAGGTTTTGGGTCGATCAGATAGATGGGAATACCTGCAGGAGCATAGTGTATCAGCCCTGCAGCAGGATAGACAGCCATAGATGTGCCTACAATTACCAGAATATCGGCTCCGGAGACCAAGGCTGCTGCTTTTTCAATCATGGGCACAGCTTCCCCGAACCATACTATATGCGGTCGCAGTTGCACTCCGCGGCTATCCTTATCGTTGATGCTTAAATCTGCGTAACCGATTTCTATGGCATCAAGTTCGTCTCCATCCACGGGGCGAATTTTGGTCAGTTCTCCGTGGAGATGGATTATATTGGTGCTGCCGGCTCTCTCGTGTAGATTATCCACATTTTGGGTTACAACCGTTACTTCAAAGTATTTTTCCAGTTCTGCGATAATCTCGTGTGCGCGGTTGGGTTTTACGGTTTCAAGCTGCCTACGGCGTTCATTATAAAAGTCGATAACCAGTTTGGGGTTGCGGTACCATCCTTCGATGGATGCGACATCTTCTACTCTGTGATTTTCCCACAATCCGTCGCTATCTCGAAATGTCTTTATGCCGCTTTCAGCGCTGATGCCTGCGCCTGTCAGAAATACTAATTTTTTCATAATCAGGTGAGCTAGTTAAAATATGTGTTTTTTAGCCAGTAGGCAAAGAGTGTATCCAGTATGATGGCGTTATCCTCCTTGTCAAAGGTGAGCACTTCCTTCTTCTTGAGTGCATCTTTCAGACGGAAAACATTGGCCGAGGAGTTGAGGTGGTATCCTTCTAGAATTTCCTGACTGCTGAATCGCTGTACCCCGTCTACCACTGCTTTTAGAAAATTGATCTGGTTGGGTGTCAAATCCATCATGATCTGCATAAATCGGGGCGTGTGGAGGGAAATGAGACTTTCTGTAGCCTGTTTGATGATGTTATTGTTAACATAACCTATCGGCATGGACATGCAAATGGAACACAGGTGTTTAATATACCAGATATTGCCGTCCGCAAGATAATAAATCAGAGCCGCCTGCTCATCTTGTATCACTCTGCCCAACATCTGAAATGAGCGTACAATGAACTCTACGCACTCCTTTTTCTTAAGTTTTTCGAGAGGAATCACGTCGCACATATAGTAGAAATATTTCTTTTCTTCGAATATGTACTTCATTTGGTTGACAAATGAACCGCTGAAAATGTAGCGGACATTGGTCTGTTTTGACCAGATTTTGTCCAAGTCATCCAGCTCCAGTTCGTCGCTGCTACATTGAAGTAAGTTCTGGAACTCTTTGAAATAGACTATGATCGTCTTGCCGGCATCGGTAGCTATTATCTCCGGAAGGTTGAGAATTTTTCGTTCATCCAATGAGTCAACGTGGATTTCAAAGGGAAGTATGGAATTGTAGTGGATTTCATTGTAACATTCGAGCATCTTCTCCTTGAAAAATGAGATGAAGTCTTCTATCGTGCGGATGTTGAAGAGGTCTATTTCGCATAGAATGAAATTTTGCCCGCGGGATTCAAGAGCATCGAGAGAATATCTGATGAATGACTCTTTTCCGCTTTTGGGCGCACCATAGATGGCTACGCTCCGTTTTCTGTCGCTGAGGCTCTTGAAAAAGAGATCAGCTTCATCTCTTCGCCCTATGATATCTTGGTTTTTTGCAATGCGGTCGTAGTTGAAAGGCAGGTTCATTTGTAGCACAAAGGTTATTATCACAATAATGTTACAAAAATAACCAATAGGGCACTATTTGACAAAAAAATTTGCAGTAATTATCAAAATTATTATATTTGCAGTCCGAAAATGTTGATAGACAACCGTTAAGCTGTTGAAAAAGAGATACTTAAGCTGTATCCGCTTGCGGTTATAAATTTTTAAAATTTATTTTATGTACGCAATTGTAGATATTGCAGGACAGCAATTCAAAGTTGAAGCAGGCAGAAAAATCTTCGTCCATCGCCTTGCGGCTGAAGTAGGTGCCTCTATTGACTTTGATAAAGTATTATTGACTGACAATGATGGTGCAGTCAAAGTTGGTTCTCCTTATGTGGAAGGTGCGGTTGTGAAAGCTACCGTTCTCGACCATCTCAAAGGTGATAAGGTTATCGTTTTCAAAAAGAAACGCCGTAAAGGTTATCAGAAGAAAAACGGTCATCGCCAGTATTTGACTCAAATTCAAATTGAAACAATCGCTTAATTAAAACGTATTAGATTATGGCTCACAAAAAAGGTGTCGGTAGTTCCAAAAACGGCCGCGAATCACACAGCAAACGCTTGGGCGTTAAATTGTTCGGTGGACAGATCGCCAAGGCAGGCAATATCTTGGTTCGCCAGAGAGGAACAGTTCACAATCCGGGTGAAAATGTTGGAATGGGTAAAGACCATACTCTTTTCGCTTTGATTGACGGTACTGTAGTTTTCAAGAAGAAGGCTAACAATAAGTCTTACGTGTCAGTGTTCCCTCAGGCATAACGGGATCATTATCGAAAAATAGAGCCGCTTCATGCAGAAGTGGCTCTTTTTTTATACCTTTGCGTACCAAATAACGATTTTATGTTGACATTAAAACTTTTGAGAGAGCAGCCCGAATTTGTAATCGAGCGTCTTGCAGTAAAGCATTTCGATGCAAAAGAGATTGTTTACGATATAATAGAACTTGATAAGAAACGCCGTTCGGCGCAGCAGGAGCTTGATTCGTGTCTTGCGGAACAGAAGATAAAAGCCTCTGAAATCGGAAAACTGATGAAAGAAGGGCGTAGGGATGAGGCTGAACAGGTTAAATTGCATGTTGCATCTCTCAAGGAGCGCTCAAAAGCTCTTGAAGAGGAGATGGCGACCGCACAGCAGGAGCATGATGGTAAATTGTTGCTTCTTCCCAACCTTCCTTATGGGCAAGTTCCGGCAGGACGTACGGCCGAGGATAATGTGATTGTACGTCAGGGAGGTAAAATTCCCGATTTAGATGAAGCGGCCAAGCCTCACTGGGAACTTGTAAAGGAGCTGGATATAATCGACTTCGATCTGGGAGTTAAACTTACAGGAGCAGGATTTCCCGTTTACAAAGGTGCGGGAGCAAAGATACAGAGAGCGCTTATAAGCTTTTTCCTTGAACGAAATACCGATGCCGGATATCTGGAGTATCAGCCTCCTTATATGGTAAATGAAGATTCCGGTTTTGGTACCGGACAGCTTCCGGACAAGGAGGGGCAGATGTACCATGTTACCCTTGATGGTTTCTATATGATTCCTACTGCCGAGGTGCCTGTCACCAATATCTACCGCGATGTAATCCTGCAACCCTCCGACTTCCCGATAAAGATGACCGCATATACTCCCTGCTGGCGTCGCGAAGCAGGTTCTTATGGCAAAGACGTTAGGGGTCTTAACCGTCTTCACCAGTTTGACAAAGTTGAGATTGTGCGCATCGAGCTTCCGGATGATTCTTATCAAGCACTTGATGAGATGGTGGCTCATGTTGAATCTTTGGTCCAGGCTCTTAAGCTTCCTTATCGCATATTGCGCCTTTGCGGTGGAGATATGAGTTTTACCTCCGCCATAACCTACGACTTTGAGGTGTGGTCAGCAGCACAGCAGAGATGGCTTGAAGTGAGCTCGGTTTCCAACTTCGAGTCTTATCAGGCCAACCGTCTCAAACTCAGATACAAGGATGAACAGGGTAAATCGCAGCTCGCCCACACTCTGAACGGTAGTGCGCTTGCTTTACCGAGGATTCTTGCTGCAATTATAGAAAACTATCAGACTCCTGACGGCAAGATTGTTGTGCCTGAAGTGTTGCGTAAGTATACCGGTTTCGATGTAATAGAATAATGACTGAGAGTCCGCAGAGAATAATCATGGGAGTTGACCCCGGTACCACTATTTTGGGTTACGGGGTCATTCTTGTCGACAAGAAGAGGGTTCATTATGTGGATATGGGGGTGATAGATCTGCGTAAGGAAAAAGACCATTTTCTAAAGCTAAGACGTATTTTCAAGGAAATAGGGGACCTTATGGATAAGTATGCTCCTGATGATTTGGCAATTGAAGCTCCCTTTTACGGTAAGAATCCACAGGTTATGCTCAAGTTGGGCCGTGCCCAGGGTTCTGCTATAGCGGCAGCTCTTAATCGCGGCATTCCCGTCTCGGAATATGCTCCCAGAAAAGTCAAAATGGCAATAACGGGTCGTGGTGACGCCTCCAAGGAACAGGTAAGAATTCTGATGGAGAAAACCCTGGGCATTAAGATGGAGAGTTCATTTCTGGATGCTTCGGATGCGCTTGCCATCGCTATGTGCCATTTCTACCAACTTTCAAGTCCGTTGGTGGACGTTTCCGCTTCTTCCAACTGGAAATCCTTTGTAGATGCCCATCCGGCAAGGGTAAAAAAGTGATCTCCGGATTTAACTTTTGCCCCATTTTCAAGTCTAAATTAACAAGTTGGTGAACTTAATTTATTTAGATGATATATTAATATTTGTAAATAATACCACTATATGAGATACAGATTTTTGAAAGCGGCCGCATTTGTTTTGCTCTTAATCCCGACACTCCTCAACGCACAGCGTGGAGGGTTTTCGGTAAAAGTTACCCTGATTGAGGCCGACACCGGATCCGGAGTTGAATTTGCAACAGTATCAATAACTGCAGAAGGTTCAGATAAGGCCTATAAATATGCTCTTACAAATGAGGATGGCTTTGTGGAGATCAAAGGCGTAAGAGCTGGTAAGTATCTCATAAAAGGTGAACTTATGGGATATGTGCCTTATCAGGATACAATTAATGTGGATAAGAACCTCGATCTGGGAAAGAAGAAGATGGATGTAGAGGTAAATTTCCTCGAAGGGGCAACAGTTACCGACCTCGGCAATCCCATTGTCATTAAGAAGGATACTATTGAGCACAATATAGGATTAATGAGAGTTACCGACAACGAGACCCTTGAGGATATTCTCAAGCGTCTCCCCGGTATTGAAGTCTCGTCGGATGGCACTATCACAGCAAATGGTAAGGAAATCAAGAAAATCACCATTGACGGCAGAACTTTTTTCCTCGATGACCCCCAGCTTGCCAGTAAAAATATTCCTGCAAAGATTATCGAAAAGGTGAAAGTTGTGGATAAACAGTCGGAGCAGGCCGAATTTACCGGTATTGATGATGGAGAAGAAGAGACCATCATTGACCTGAGCGTTATGAAAGGAATGATGAATGGATGGTTTGGCAACATAATGGCGGGTGGCGGCAGTGACCTTCGCGGTAAGGATGAGGATGGTGTGGCGATAAAGAATGATTTCCGTTTTCAGGGAGCTACCATGATAGCCAAATTTTCTGAGAGCGACCACATTGCATTTATCGGCAATGCCAACAACACCAACAACCGTGGATTCAATGACCTCGCCGGAAGTATGATGGGAGGTATGCGAGGCGGTGGAATGCGAGGTGGCGGTATGCCTGGCGGATGGGGAGGTCGCAATGGCATCTCCACTTCCTATATGGCGGGTCTCAATGGTGGTAAGATGTTTGACAACAAGTCGGAATTGACAGGCAACTATATGTTCAACGGCAATGAAAGAGTTGTTGAGGAGAGTACTGCAAAGACTACATTCAAACAGGACGGATCATCTCTCTTCGCCATCGATGACGGTTATAGTATAACCAACTCCTACGGGCATAGAGCCGGAGCACGTGCTGACTGGAAGATTTCAGATCAGACTTCCATCCTTTTTCAGCCCCAGTTCAACTTTGGCACCGGTAATTTTGAAGAGCGTTCGGATTTTGCTACCGACAATATTTCCGCTTCCGGACAGAAATCCAAGATCAACGATGGTTACAGTCTCTCGACCGGAGAGAATTCCAACCAGACTGCAAGAGGTTTTCTCCTTTTCAGACAGCGTCTGGGCAAGCCCGGAAGAACGATCTCCCTCAATATCGACTACGATTTATCGAAGAACCTGATGGACGGCATCAACCGCTCTCTAACCAACTCCTACAGAGATAATACGCTTGCCGACTCAAGTATAGTAGACCAGTTCTACCATCAGTCGGCCGAATCCTATGAAGTGGGTGGTCGTCTCTCATATACCGAACCTCTTGGCAAAAACTTTTTTGCCGAGGCTACCTACTCTTACGATTACAATTATAGGAACTCCTACAAGGTTACATACGACGATTTTGAGACCGGCGCTACCATAAATCATGAGTACACCAACGATATAACAAATGAATCGATGTTGCAGAGAGCAGGCATCAATATTATGAAGCAGGAGGAGAAATACAACATTACCGTAGGTGCTACAGCACAACCCTCAAGAACCATCAATGTTACTGAGGTGGGTGGAAAGTCCACGACCATTGACCGGAAAGTGGTGAACTGGGCTCCGAACGCCAGGGTGGATTTTAATTTCAGCGACTATGAGATGTTGAGATTCAGGTATAGAGGACGTACCGGTCAGCCTTCTATTTCTCAGCTGCAGACCGTACCCGACAACTCCAACCCTCAGAGAGTGACACTCGGAAATCCTTACCTCGACCCTTCATTCTCGCATAGGCTCAATATGATGTACAACAAGAATAATGTGCAGACATTCTCCTCGCTGATGCTCAATGCCGACTTCAACTACAATCAGCGAAATATTGTCAATGCAAGCTGGTATGACAAAAAAGGCGTGCAGTACACTATTCCGACGAACAATGACAAAGGTACATTCTCCACAATGGCAAGATTGACCTATAACTCACCTATTGCAAAGAGCAAATTTTCCGTTATGTCTTTCTTCAATGTGAGTTACTCTACAGGTGTAAGTTTTGTGGGTAAAGACGAATTGCTCGACATTGACAATCCATCAACTTACCTCAATGTGAACAATTTTGAAGAGAATGAATATCAAAACCTCTCTTTCTCAGAAAATCTTAGATTCGTCTATCGTGACGATATTTTTGAGGTATCTGTCGGTGGAAATGCGAGATATTCGCAGGCCTGGTATACTATTACGGCAGAAAACGTAAGACCTACCTGGGCCAATACCGTTAATGCAAATGTGATAGCCAATATTCCCAATATTTTTAACTTTTCGACTGATGCAGCCTACACGTTTTACTACGGTTATGAAGAGGGCTACAACGAGCCCACACTCGTTTGGAATGCCGAACTTAGTCGTCAGATTCTTAAAAACCTGACTCTTAGCATCAAATGCTATGACATCCTTAACCAGTCCAGGAACACTTACCGCACAACAACGGACAACTATGTCCAGGATACCCGTAACAATACTCTTGGGAGATATCTGATGGTAAATTTGACCTATCGTTTCGGTACTTTCGGCAACCAGCCAATGGGTGGCCGTATGGGTGGACATGGCAGAGGTCCTGGCAGGGGATTTGGAGGCGGCATGAACCGCTAACTATCTCCAAAGTTGTATAGCAGTCAGGTTTCTCCTATTCCTCTTCGAGTTCGCGAACTCCTGCATATTTGCGCCATTTTTCGATCAGATCAGTCATGTCCGGTGGAATAGGGGAGTCGAATACCATCTCCCGTCCCGTACGTGGATGCACAAATCCAAGGCTCTTAGCGTGAAGTGCTTGACGCGGCAGCAGCGCGAAACAATTGTCGATAAATTGTCTGTATTTTGTATAGATTGTGCCCTTCAGTATCCTGTCACCGCCATAGCGCTCATCATTGAAGAGAGGATGGCCGATATGATTCATGTGGACCCGTATCTGATGCGTGCGTCCCGTTTCTAGATTACATTCCACCATTGTTACATATCCGAACCTTTCAATCACTTTATAATGGGTGATTGAAGGTTTTCCCTGCTCTTCATCTGAAAAAACCTTGAATTTTAGTCTGTCATTGGGGTCCCGTCCGATATTACCCTCGATTGTACCGCTATCTCCCTGAACGTTGCCCCAAACAAGTGCCACATATTTCCGCTGTACCGTACGGTCAAAAAACTGTTTTGTCAGATGGAATTGCGCATCCTCGTTCTTGGCCACGACAAGCAGTCCGGATGTCTCTTTGTCAAGGCGGTGAACAAGTACTCCCATTCTTTCGTCAATCTGATCGCTATTCGGCGAAATGCCCAGATGATAAGCCAACGCATTGACGAGAGTGCCGCTTGCATGACCGCGGCCTGGGTGAACCACCAGTCCCGGGGGTTTGTTTATTATAAGCACGTCCTCATCTTCATAGAGAATACCCAGTGGAATAGGCTCAGGTAGTACTTCAAATCCCCGCCTCTGATATGGCATCATGATGGTGACCACATCAAGTGGCTTGACTTTGTAGTTGGCCTTTACCGTACGGTCATTCACCAGCACATAGCCCGCGTCAATTGCCAATTGTACGCGATGCCGGGAAGTCTGCTCCATGCGGTTAGTTATAAACTTGTCCACACGCAGCAAAGTAAGGCCCTTTTCCGCCTCAAAGCGATAGTGCTCAAACAACTCCTGCTCCTCATCCTGGAGTAAATCGGAATCAGTAGGCAGGTCACTCATTATTATCCTGTTTGATTGCCAGTTTGGACTGGTCTTTAGTGAGATATATGCTCACTTTTGTGCCGCACACGAAGGGCAGTGATTCCGAAAATGCCGGAGATTGGCTATAAACCACTGCATCAAGGGAGTCGGAATAGCTGGTGACGGTCTCATCAAACCTTACAATACCCACATTGAGAGAGTTGTCTATTATGTAATCCTTTGCAACCTGATATGTATATCCGGTCAGATGGGGGATATAAGTCTGTGAATCTTCAGGATTGAGTCCGAGCAGGAGGTCGATCTCGCTTTCGCTCTCGAGAAGCATCTTTGGAGCAACGGGTTTGCCTTGGTAACGCTGTTCCAGCACATTGTTGGTGGCAATGTCTTCTACATATATAAGCGATCCGAGACTGAGTCCTTTGGAGGTGAGTTCGGTTTTTGCCTGTCTAAGCGAAAAACCCACAAGAGAGGGCATTTCCACCATCTGGGGGTTGATGGCATTGATAGTAATCAGAATACGACGGCCTTTCTTGACTTTACTGCCTGCAACGGGATTCTGTGAAAAGATATGGCCCCTGCCGAGGCGCTTGACAAATACGGAGTCGGTGACTTCGAGACGTACTTCTCGTTTTTCTGCAAGATTATGGGCATCCTCAAGGGACATATTGGTAAAATCAGGAACCGTCAGCTCCTTATTGTGTCTTGTGATAATGTTGAGAGAGCCGAAAGCTATTATGATAACGGCGACAATTATGCCGACGGCCAGTAGAATATTGCGTGCAATCCAGTTGATTTTCATATTGCGAAGTTAAGAAATAATTCTGTAAAAACTGTCTCTTTCTTTAATGTGAAATCCGCAGGCGGAGGCCAGTTCCCTTAGTTCTTCCACAGTAAGTGTCGGATGCTGCTCCTCGGAACCAGCCATGCTGTAGATTTTGGTGCTGTCTTCTATAGTGCCGTCCATGTCATCGGCACCATATTCCATGGCAAGTATGCCGGTTTTCTTGCCGAGCATAGGCCAATATGCCTTGATATGGGGAATATTGTCCAGCGCGAGGCGCGAAATGGCAATTGTACGCAGAATTTCCTCCTGTGAGACCTCTCCGATTTCCGAAAGGGAGTTGTTGGAGCAGGAGTACTTGAGAGGTATAAATGCGCTGAATCCGCCTGTTTCCTCCTGAAGTTCTCGCAGCTTCAGAATATGAGCAATCCTGTGCTCCCTGCTCTCAATGTGGCCGAAAAGCATCGTGCAGTTGGTTGGGATTCCCAATCTGTGGGCTGTGCGGTGAATCTCGAGATAACGCTCTGATGAGGTCTTGTCCGGACATATCTGCATTCTTACCGAATTATCAAAGATCTCAGCGCCACCTCCCGGAATAGCGTCAAGTCCTGCTTCTTTTAGTTGAGTCAACACCTGCTTTGGGGTTAGTCCTGATGATATGCACATATCGTCTATTTCCACGGCGGAATAAGCCTTAATAGCCACTTCTTTCGGCATTAGCTCTCTCACAAGTGAGATTATGGAGATGTAATAGTTGAAATCTCTCTCAGGATGTACACTACCAACGATGTGCACTTCGGTGATGCCCTTTCTATACTTTTGCAGACAATAATCTCGGACCTCATCAAGTTCCATACTCCATGCTCCCGGCTGCTCTTCGCTGTCGCGTCTGTAGGAGCAGAACCTGCATCTGTGTATGCAGACGTTGCTCGGCTCTATGTGGAAGTTACGGTTGAAGAAAATGGTTCGTCCGTATCTGGCCTCACGCTCTGCCAGTGCTAGTGCACGAAGTTGGTTCAGGTCGGCTGAATAGAGTTCCAGTAACCGGTTAAATCCATATCTTTTTGTGTGCTCCATGCAAACTATTCTTAATAATGAAAAATAGACCGACCATAGTCAGTCTATATCTCATTTCAAACCGTATTCAAATGCTACCAGAGTTCCTCTGACGATACGGAAAGTTTCTTGCGTCCGTGACGCCTACGTGCTGCCAATACACGGCGCCCGTTTGGAGTGGACATGCGCTCACGAAATCCGTGTTTGTTGCGTCTTTTTCGCTGTGAGGGTTGAAATGTACGTTTCATTATCTATTATTTTATTATTTACCGGATTTGGGAGTGCAAAGGTAATGTTTTTGTTTCAAAATACAAATTTATCGAGAGATTATAACAATCTTTTTTTCTATAAAATACTCTTCTTCGAAAAAAGAGGTGATATCGACGATATCGATACATTCTCCTTTTATGCGACAGACTCTCTTAAATTCCATTATTTCCTTCTTCAGGTCGCCACCCTTGAGACAGATGATTGATTTGCGGTATGAATCCTTGACCCAGGGATAAAGTTCACTGAGGCGTGCTACCGCACGTGATACCACATAGTCAAAACTTTCGCCTATATTTTCGGCCCTGCTGTTGAGACATCTGACATTCTTCAAACTAAGTGACTGTGCTACACAATCAGCTACTTTTATTTTCTTTCCGATGGAATCGCAAAGCGTAAATTTTGTTTCCGGAAAGAGTATGGCAAGCGGAATTCCCGGAAACCCTCCTCCGGTACCCAGGTCTAAGACTGAGCGGTCGGGAGAGAATGGTACTGCCTTGGCGATAGCCAGACTGTGCAATACATGGTGCGTTTTAAATGAACCGATGTCCTTTCTTGAAATTACATTGATCTTGGAATTCCATTCGACATAGAGATCTTCGAGTGCTGCAAGCCTCTCTTTCTGAAGTGGTGTCAGATCGGGAAAATATCGTATTATATTATCCATTTCACTAAATTGTTTCCCTCAAAATACTTTTTGCACGGTTGATCCTGGTTTTTACCGCACCCAGGGTAATCCGAAGCTCGTTTGCAATCTCTTCGTAAGCGTAATCACGAAGAAATCTAAGTTTGGCTACTTCGCGGTATTTTTCCGGCAGGTCGAGGATGCGTGTTGTAAAATGATCCATATCCTGTTTAATTATCACCATTTCTTCAGGACTGTATGTAACGGATACATCTCTCAAATCAGCGTCACCTCCACTTAGAGAGACGGATTTGAGTGCATTGCGAGCTTTGCGAATATGATCTATCGCTTCATTCTGGGCTATGATATAGAGCCATGTGGAGAATGCATATTGTGGATTATACCTGCCAATATTCATGAATGCCTTCTCGAAACTCCTTTGGCAAATATCTTCGGCATCTTCCGTGATGGATACATATTTGAGCAGGAATGCAAGTAATGCGCTGCGGTATTTATCGTACAAGGCGGCAAATGCCTTTTGATCACCGTTGCCGGCAGCAATTACAAGAGTGTAATCATCGCTGTTACTGTGCTTCGAGCCAATTTTTGCCATAACTGCATTCTGTTGTAAGTGGAATGGAGAGCTGTACCACACTTTCCATCTCTTGTTTAACTATGTCGCAGAGCCGGTTCAGCTCCGAAGGGATAACATCAAATACCAGTTCGTCGTGCACTTGCAGTACCATTTTGCTTTTTAGACCTTCTGCCTTCATTCTGCGGAAGACATTAATCATGGAGAGCTTTATTATGTCTGCCGCACTACCCTGAACAGGTGTATTGATAGCGTTTCTCTCGGCCAGGCCCCTAACCACATGATTTCGTGAAGTAATGTCCGGAAGATAGCGCCTGCGTCCGAAAATGGTTGAAACATAGCCTTTGCCACGTGCATCAGAGATACATTTGTCCATATAGCGTCTTACTCCCGGGTAGGTATCGAAATATTTGGTAATGAAATTTTTTGCCTCGTTGCGGGGAATCCCGAGCCTTTGGGAGAGCCCGAATGAGGAGATACCGTATATGATGCCAAAATTGGCTACTTTTGCCTGCCGGCGATGCTCCTTAGTCACCTCTTCGGGTGAAACATGAAATATGGCGGCGGCTGTAGCAGTATGAATGTCGTTTCCATGAAGAAAACTTTCGATTAGTCTGCTGTCACCGCTGAGTTCGGCCATTATTCGCAGTTCTATTTGCGAGTAATCTGCAGACAATATGTATCCGTCATCGTTGGATGGAACAAAGGCCATGCGGATCTTTTGTCCGCGTTCTGTCCTGATCGGGATGTTTTGGAGATTGGGCCTTACACTGCTGAGGCGTCCCGTGGCTGTGAGTGCCTGGTTGAATGTTGTGTGGATACGTCCGGTACCGGGATTGACCAGCGACGGGAGCGGATCAAGATAAGTCGAGATCAGCTTACGCAGTGAGCGGTATTCAAGCACTTTGTCCACAAACGGATGCTTATGTGCGAGGTCCAAGAGAGTTTCCTCGTCGGTAGGCCAATTGTCATTTTTCCTCTTCTTAGCCCTGGGATTGAGAGCCAGTTTTTCAAAAATAACCACTCCGACCTGTTTAGGGGAAGCGACATTTAACTGAGGCTCGTCAGCGAGAACACGCGCTTCTTCCTCTATAATGGCAAGTTCTGAGGAGAGCTCCTTGCTGTAGCTTTGCAGTTGCTCGGTATCAATTCTTACTCCATTGTACTCCATGTGGGCAAGGACCTCCATCAGCGGCATATCAATACGTCTGTAGAGATCACTGAGAGATTCCTCATCCATCTCCTTTGAGATTTTCTCATAGAGTTGCCATAATGCGACTGCTTCCCGCATAAGACGCCTCTCTGCCTCTATCTGCAGTTCCTCATCACCGGTACCTTCCGTCTCGGAAGCGGAGAAAAGATCCAATACCGGCTGCTCCTGCGGTGCCGGATGGGAGAGGGGGGAATCGAGTGACACGTTGAGGTAGCCCTGTACGAGGATCTCCAACTTATGGGTCCGCTCAGGGTTGAGCAAGTAGTGCATCAGTTCGATATCATAAAGGTCTCCCTCAAGAGTGATATCGTACTCTATAAGAGTCAGCATAGTACTTTTGAGGTTAAATCCTATCTTTTCTATGGAGGGGTTGCTGAGAATACGTTTCGCAATGGGACTTTCCGGCGGAAGAGTACAACAATACTCTCCGTCGCTGAGGATGATGCGCTCTCCCGACCTTAGGGCTACCTTACCGGAAATGCGCTTTTCGAACTCATCCGGAGTTACCTCCTTAAATGAAATCGTGGCTGACGTATAATTATGTTTGTCGCAGGTGTCGTCAGCCAGCAGCGATTTGAGTGAATTGAATTCATATTCATTGAAAAGCTCCCTTACTTTTTCATTGAAGCAAGCACTCCAGCGCAAATCCTCTTCTTTTACCTTTACATCCACATCGGTCTTGATTGTCACCAGAAATCTGCTCATAGGAAGATAATCCGCAGATTCTTCAAATCCCTTTCGTTGTTTTGGAGTAAGTTCGTCGATATTTTCAAGAATGTTTTCAATTGAGCCGTATTGGGAAATGAGCTTCTTCGCACCCACTTCACCTATACCGTAAACGCCTTTTATGTTGTCGGAAGAGTCTCCCCAGATGGTCAGAATGTCAATTATCTGTTTTGGATCGCTAATGCCATATTTGACGCAAATCTCTTCCTTGCCGATAATTTCATTTTCGTTACCCGACTTGCCCGGCTTGTATTGCCAGATATGGTCAGATATAACCTGTCCAAAATCCTTGTCCGGTGTGACCATATAGACATCGTAGCCTTTTGCAGCCCCTCTTACGGCAATTGTGGAAATTACATCGTCGGCCTCGTAACCTGGCGTGATCAGCACCGGGATCTCCATTGCATCAAGCAGACCTATGAGAGGCTCAAGCGAGCTGCGCACAAGTTCCGGGGTTTCGCCGCGGTTGGCTTTGTATTCGGGATAGACTTTGTGTCTGAATGTCTCTGCGGGAGGGTCGAAGGCAACCGCTATATGAGTAGGTTTTTCTCTGGAAACAAGTTCAAGCAGATATTTGGTGAAACCGAATAGGATTGAGGTATCACGGCCTTTGGTGTTGACCATCGGCCTTCTCAGAAAAGCATAATACATTCTGAATATTAGTGCGTGTCCATCAATAAGGAAGAGTTTCCCAAGTCTTTCATCCCGTTTCATCCTACAAATGTAATAAATAAATCAGTTTTCATACAAAAGTACCTCTGGAAAAACAGGCACTATTATTAAAATTGAGTAACTAAATGTCAAAATGAAAGATTTTTTACAAAGTTGCTTATTGTTGATAATAAAAATTTGCAGATTACTTTCAATTCATTATCTTTGCGTAGACTTGTAGAACTAATAAATAATATCAAAATGAATATTGACCATTTATTGTCGGCTAACGCGAAGAGTATGAGGCGTTCAGCTATCAGAGACCTATTGAGTGTGGCAAACAAGCCCGAAATCATTTCATTCGGGGGCGGTTTCCCCAGCCCGGACTCTTTCCCCATCGCCGAACTGAAGCAGATTATGATGGATGTGATGGATGAGCAGGGTGCGGCAGCTCTCCAGTATGGTTCGACAGAGGGATATGTTCCGCTTCGTGAAGAGATTTCCAAACTCTATCAAGAGGAAGGACTAAACATTCCCATCAAGAATATTCTTGTAACCACTGCCTCGCAGCAGGCAATAGATCTTTTGTCACGTATCTTCATCAATCCCAATGATATCATCATCTGCGGTTTGCCTTCCTACCTTGGAGCGTTGCAGGCATTCTGGGCATACCAGTGTCAGCCTTACGGCCTGCGCCAAGACGACCGCCTCGAAGAGGCTGTCAACGCCCTTGTGGCAGCCGGTAAGAGTCCCAAATTTATCTATTCAATCCCTGATTTTCAGAACCCTTCAGGTGTGACCATGACTATCGAGGAGAGAAAGAATGTGATTGCGGTTGCCGAGAAATATGATCTCCTCATAATAGAGGACAGTCCATATAAACAGATACGCTTTGAAGGCGAATCACTCCCTTCGATGTATTCCATGTGTCCCGAGAGGGTTGTTCTCCTTGGTACATTCTCCAAGATTTTCGTGCCAGGATTCCGTCTCGGATGGGTGGTGGCCAACGACAATGTTATAGATAGGCTTATTGTGGCAAAACAATCTGCCGACCTCTGTACACCGATATTCAACCAAATGGTGGCAGCCCGCTACCTCAAGTCGGGTAATTTCCATACGAACATTGTAAAGATTAAGGAGTTGTACAAGCACAAGAAAAACGTTATGATCAAGGCATTTGAAGATTATATGCCGGAAGGTGTTACCTGGACCAATCCCGAGGGAGGCCTTTTCCTATTCCTCAATCTACCGCCGCAGTATGATACACGTGAACTTTTTGACATTGCCATCAAGGAGAATGTGGCCTTCGTTATTGGAGAGGCATTCCACTGTGACGGCAGCGGTAAGAATACGATGCGTATGAACTTCTCATATGCCTCCGACGAGAAAATTATTGAGGGTATCAAGCGCCTCGCTAAAGCCATCAGAGAACTTTACGACAGACATTCATAGATTTCTATGATTACATAGTTTGTGTGTTTGGGTGGGGCCGACTATTTTTAGTCGGTCCCCTTTTTTATGACTAAAAAGAGTTACCTTTGTGAATCATGGCAAAACAGACGACAGATACAGTTCAACAGTTCAATGAAATCTCAAAAGAGATTATTTCCGGAGATATCAAGCCATTTTATCTGCTTTTTGGCAAGGAGCACTACTATATCGACAAATTGTGCGACCTTTTGATGGAAAAAGTTCTGCCTCCTGAGGAAAAAGATTTCGGTCAGTTGGTTTATTATGGATCGGATGTCTCTGCGAATCAGGTGGTCAATGCAGCCCGTCAATTCCCTATGATGATTTCCCGTCAGCTTGTCGTGGTGAAAGAGGCGCAGATGATGAAAAAGGTGGAGGATATAGATGTCTATTTTGAAGGTATTCAGCCTACAACTGTGCTCGTTATTTGTTACAAGACACCTAACGACCCTGCAAAATCCTCAAAAAATATAGATAAGCGCACATCGTTTTACAAACAGGCGCAGAAAATCGGTACGGTGTTCGAGTCCAACCAGATTCCGGACTATAAGATTGATAGATGGATCGAGGAATATGCTCGCGGCCAAGGCCTATCCATTGAGCCAATGGCTGCGAAATTAATGGTTGAATTTGCCGGAACCGACATTAACAAATTGGTGCTTGAACTGGATAAGCTTATCAAACTTCTCCCTGAAGGCAACAGGTCCATCACAGTTTCAACAGTTGAGGAAAATGTAGGTATAAGCCGCGACTATAGTGTTTTTGAGTTAACTAAGGCCCTTTCTGTAAAGGATATGCGAAAAGCATTCAGAATAGTCCACTTTTTCTCCGAATCGGGGAATAGATTTCCGATACAAATGATTATGGCTGCACTCTCGTCCCACTTTATCAGGATTCTCAGATATCATGCGCTGCTGCAGGAGGGAACGTCGAGGAATGAAATACTCTCACAGCTTGGCATACATCCCTATTTTGGGAGTGAATATGATACTGCCATTCGTCACTATCCGGTCAAGAAGACTATGAAGGTAATAGCCATACTCAAGGATTATGACCAAAAAAGCAAAAGCAACTCTCGCGGAAATGCTACCGACGGAGAGTTGCTTCAGGAACTTGTCCTCAAGATAGCGGATTCTTAGTCCACAATCACCCTTTTCACCCTTTTGCCTATTGATGTGAATATCTCGTAAGGAATTGTGTTAAGGTTCTTTGCGAGGTCGAGCGCACTTGGCTTTTTGCCAAAGATCGTGACAGTGTCGCCCATTTTGGCCTCAATTCCGGTGACATCCAGCATACACATATCCATACAGATATTTCCTATAGTAGGGGCCATCTGACCATTGACTTCAAATGAGGCTTTGCCTTTGCCAAGGCGGCGGTTGACTCCGTCAGCGTAGCCTACGCAGATGGTAGCAATCTTTTTGATTCCGGGACCGAGTTTTCCGCGGCGACCATATCCGACGGTACCGTCTTCAGCTTTAAGCTCTTTTATCTGAATAATCGGGCATCTGAAGTATGCTGAAGGGACCACTTTGCTTTGATCAACGCTACTGATGCCGTATATGCCTATGCCGAGGCGTACCATATCATACTGGTATTGTGGAAATCTCTCTATGCCTGCCGAATTGAGGCTGTGTCTCAAAGGTTTTTCAGGGAGAATGGTCATCAGATCGCTACTCAACCTGTCGTAAAGAGATAACTGGCCGAGCGTAAACTTGTCGTGATGAGGCGTATCAGCTCCTGCGAGGTGTGTGAAGATTGATTTAACGAAAAACTCCGGAGACTCCATTAAAAAATCCTTCAGAGCGGGAATTTCATGCTCCATAAAGCCGAGGCGATGCATGCCCGTATCAAGTTTTATGTGTACCGGCCATCTGTTGATGCCTTTCTCTCTGAGTACCTTTCTTAAGAGAATGAAGGATTCGAGGTTGGGCATTGAGGGTTCCAGATCATGTTCAACGATATCTCCATAACTCTCAAGACCACTGTCAAGCACTATTATGGGTAGTTTTATGCCATTTTCCTTAAGTTCCATTCCTTCAATAGGAGTAGCAACTCCAAAATAATCCGCACCCGCCTCTTCCATTACACGGGCAAATTCGATTGCGCCGTGTCCGTATGAATTGGCTTTTACAAGAATCATCAGTTTGGTGCTCTCTTTGAGTAATGAACGGAAATATTTGTAGTTATGAACCATTCCGCTTTTGCTTAGTTGCAGTTGGGCATGGGGTACACTTGTTGACATCTCGTATGTTTTTATTTTTGCAAAGTTAGAAAATAATTCTCCTTGTTCTCATTTTACAGCCTTGAAAGTAATTATGCCGGCGACAGGCTACGTCGGTAGACCCGTCATTGACAAAGAGTACGCAGATTGAATTGCATTGGGACTTTTGTAGATTATCGGAAAGTCTTGCCTCAACTCTTGGGATATTTTCCCTTTCGTTGAAAAAGGGGACGATTATCGGAAATACGTATTTTGAAGTAGGGTTCATTTGCAATTATTTGCACAAAGTTATGATTATGTTTTTTGAAAATTCAATATTTCTTTGTAATTATGTAGTTTTAATCGTCCACGTAATCGGCATATGCGACATCTCGCTGCAATACTCACAATACTCTTTTTGTTTGCCTTCGAGGCAGCTGGAGTCAGAAGTGTGCCATACCCTGTCAAGGTTTTCCAGCCGGACGGTTCCTTCTTGATGCTTAGGATAAACGGCGACGAATCATTCTCCTTCAAAACCACACTTGACGGGCATATCGTGGCACAGGCTGCCAACGGGTACTATTACTATGCCGATTTCAACAGCGGGGTGCTTAATATTTCGGCCAGACGCGTGGACAGTTCTCCTACCGGCGGATACGCACAATCCATACCTCCTTTCATACACAATCCCAAGAATCATATTGTTTCAGAGTCTTTCAAAAGTTTCCTTGTGGGCGACGTAACGACAAAGGCGGTCAGAACAATCCGCACAGTGGTCATTCCGGTGCAGTTTTCGGACCTGAAATTTACTACTCAGTCCATAAGGTCGCGTCTTTTCAACCTGTTCAACCAGATAAACTACTCTGAAGATGGTGCCACAGGAAGTGTCAGAGAGTATTTCAGGGACAACCTTGGAGAGAGATATGATCTAACATTCGACATTACAGATCCGGTAACACTGCCAAACGGTTACAGATATTACGGAGAACATACACCAACATCTTCCGATAGCAATGTGAAGGAAATGGTGGGACAGGCCTGCAATCTTGTGGACGGCAAAGTCAATTTTGCCAATTTTGACGCAGACGGCGATGGTGTCGTGGACAATGTGTTCATTATATTTGCCGGCTACAATGAAGCAGAAGGGGGCGGGGATGCCACCATCTGGCCACAGTCCTGGAATATATCCTCATCAGAACTCTATTTCGACGGGAAGAAGGTATCCAATTTCTCCTGTTATTCTGAGTTTTCAGGCTCTTCAGGTGGCAATTTTGCCGGAATCGGCTCCATATGCCACGAATATTGCCATATGTTGGGTCTTTTGGATATGTATGATATAAATGGTGATACGGAAGGATATAATCCCTTGCTCCTCGGTTCTCTTTCCATAATGGATAGCGGTAACTACAATAACGGTGGCAAAACTCCGCCGTATCTGACGGTTTTCGAACGCGAAATGCTGGGTTCGGTATCTCCAACCCGCCTTTATGGCGCCGCAAGCATCGAACTGTTGCCCGTTCATCATGAAACAAAGGCATATTTCATTCAAGCCTCTTCCAACGGGGAATACTTCTATCTTGAATACAGAGATGGTACCGTTTGGGACGCCCATGCCGGAGGTGAGGGTCTTGTGGTATATCACATCGACAAGTCCTTCAGGAACGCCTGCTCTATGACCGCGAGGATGCGTTGGACTAACAATGCGGTTAACGGTTGCTCCTCTCACCCCTGCGCACGTCCCATTGCCTCTTCCGGTAATAGTTACTCGGATGTTTCCATGCTCTTTTTCCCCGGCAAAAACAACGTTACTAACATTCATTCGTCACAATCTTTTCCTCTGATGGATTGGACCGGTCAAGGCATCGGATATGGCATAGCAAACATTCATAAAGGCTCTGCCGGAATGTTGTTCGAAGTAGTTGTCGACAACGGATGGGATGTACCCGTGGTCAACGAATACTCCATTGAACCACAGCAGCGGACAGCACTTTTGAAGTGGAGTACCGACAAGGAGGATCCAAGAGGCAAATGGAACATAGTCTGGAACTTGGAAAACAGTGTCTATGCCGATACCTCTGTCGTTGCCGCCACACGGAGAGACTATCTCTTTACCGACCTTACACCGGGGAGCACTTACAACTGCCGTCTATTCTATTCACGCAACGATATAATTGGAAAGAGTTATCAGATGAGTTTCTCCACAAGGGAGATGTTCTCCATTTTTCCAATGATTGCAGATATGGACAAATCATATAAGGTAGGGGATGAACTTCATCTGACCATTCTCAATATTGCTGAGGAAGTGATTTCCGTCCGTTGGATTGTGAATGGGGTGGAAGTACCGGACGGAAAAATAAAATTTGACAGGAACGGGACATTCGAGATAAAAGCCGAAATCACCTATCCGGACAATTCGGTGGAGTCTATTGTGAAGAAAAAAACGATCAAGTAACATGATTTCTAAGAACAGGATATGGTCATTTGTCAAAAAGTCATTGCTGCTGTTACTAACAGCAGTGACCATGGCCGTATCTTGTCCTGAACCTGACCCGCCGCCTATAGTTATAACACCTACGACTGAATCGTTCGAAAAAAAGGCCTTTATGGCCAATTCTAACGCAGGCCTATATGTTAAAGGCGCTTGTGTCGTCAGTTATGCGGAAGAGACATTCCAGAAATCATTCAATGAAAAACGAAGGACTTATCGCATGCAGAGCGATGACCAGATAATCTATCTCCACATCGCATTTATGAGTGAACTTCCTGCCGTTGTAGATCAAGAGGTAATTTGCAATATCACTTATACCAAGGAAAAAGGTGAAGAGACTATCCTTATCGTCAAGCTTGTTGTAGCCCAGATTAAAGGGCGCACTGTCTGGCTCTGGAATGAACTCCAAAAAACGGGTATAATATTGGATGATTGAATGGAAAATCAAAAGGGGTGTCCATCGGACACCCCTTAATCTTTCGGACAACCAAAGGTTACCTGGAAGCGTCCATAGATACCTTTCTGAAGTCTTTCATCATTTTGCTCAAGTTCAAAGCAGCTTTTCTTGCACGTGTGCCAGCAGCTTTGTTGCCCTTAACAAGCTGAGCTTCAGCGTTCTTGGAGAAAACTTCAATTTCAGCTTTGATTGCGTCAAGTAGTTCTTTCATATAATAATAGTTGTTAGGTGAATAAATATTTTCGGAAAGTTAGGAATAATTTTTTAATAAATAAAAAATATTTTTATTTTTTCATTAATTAACGATTTTTCCAAGGTATTGTGTATGAGCCATATTTGGGATCGGTTTCCTCATTTGTCAGAGCGATCTTGACAGCCTTTTCTCCTGATGTTTTGGTCAAAGCTTTGGTTTTCTTCGGTGGCAGGGGAGGATAAGCGCCGGAAACAATATGTGTCAGACATGCTTTAATATTGTCCTCGGAAGCGCCAAAATCATGGTAAAGATCATCGGGACGATAGTTTGATGGAACAATGCCTCCATCGGGGATGTCACGGAAATCCTTGTTTTGGTTATAGAAGCAAATGGGAAGAAATACCCATTTGAGTTTGCTGTAGTCACCTTTATTGTATCTGGTGTAATCGGCATCTTCACCCGGATACATCAGTACATACATTCCGTTTGGCTTACCGTATGTGGTATCGCCAACATGTCTTACATCCATTAAAGGGTCCAGACCGTTAAGAACCATTTCGCTGGCTGAGGCACTGCCTCTGCCGGTTATGAAATAGAGGGCATCAAGTTCGAGAGATCCGGAAATGCCGGCGACTTTGGAATACTGATCTTGAGAGGCGAGGAGATCATTGTGTTTGCGTATGACATAGGTCTCTCCGATAGCCGATTTTGGAGCCACATAGTCAACAAGGCGCTGGCTGGCACGACCGTCGCCGCCTCCATTATACCTCAGGTCAAGAATAAGGTGCTTTACACCTGCATCTTTAAATGTTTTCATCGCATTATCAATATCATCAAGCATATTGGCGTTGAATTTCAGATAGTGCATATATCCCACAGGAGTTGTCAATCCCTCAAAATCCTCGCCGGTGAAAACTTTGCTAATCAGAACACTTCTCGTGCTGAGTGATGTGGCGGCCGATGTGGTGAAGGTGTGTGTGTTGCCTTCCGTATCGGTAAACGTAAATTGCTGTGGACTTTTGTTATATTCGCTATTAAACTTGCCGGCCCTGATCAACTCCATCGTGGCAGTACCCCCGATTGCAGTCAGTGTCCAACCTCTGGTGACGCCCTCCTTGTCAAAAGGAGAGTTGGGATAGACAAACCGCACTTTTACATCATAATCACCGTAATATTTGAGCGGCTGTGTCATGCTTACGCCATATGTGCCGGTAACGGTGCCGGTCTCACCGGCGAGATAACTTTCTTTGTCTTCCATCCAACTCCATCTGTCCTTGACATAGAGCATTTTGTCAAAGAACTCATAGATATCATATTGTAGTGGGTCAAGCTTAGCATTGGCACCCTTTACATCCTTGTACCAATAATAATATACATCCATATATTCTCTTCTCAAAAAGACCTTGGCAAAGTAATCCGGGTCCTTAGTTTCAGGAGGGGGGTCAGGAGTTATGGGGTCCTTACAACTCGATGAAGAAAGCAATAAGGCTGCAATGGTAATTGCAAACGTGTTGAACAGTAACTTTCGGTTCATTTTTCTCTTTTTAGAATTAAATCATTTCTCTATCTTTGCAAAGGTATAAAAAATTTGTTCACTAATATCTTTTTTCTGTCGTATGGAAAACTTTGCCGAGATTATTTCCTCGTTTTCTTCGTTTATCTGGGGATGGCCAATGATCATTATGCTTATCGGAACCCACATTTTCATGACAATCCGTCTCAAATTTCCTCAGTTAAAAATATTCAAGGCAATCAAACTTTCCTTCAAAAAAGACAAAGGTGCATCAGGTGACGTTAGCCAGTTTGGAGCTCTTATGACCTCCCTTGCCGCCACCATCGGCACTGGAAATATAGTGGGAGTTGCAACAGCTGTCGCTCTTGGAGGCCCTGGTGCTGTGTTCTGGACCTGGATTACCGGTGTATTCGGTATTGCTACAAAATATTCGGAGGGACTTCTTGCGGTTAAGTACCGTGTCAAGACCAAAAGCGGTACAATGCTCGGTGGTCCGATGTATGCCCTGGAGAGAGGTCTGAATATGAAGTGGCTCGGAGTAATTTTTGCGATTTTCACTGCAATTGCAGCCTTCGGTATCGGCAATACCGTACAGGCTAACTCCATATCGATGCTTGTTGGTGAAACTTTTGATATCAGTACAAGGTTGGTGGCAATAATACTGGCAATAATGGTGATGCTTGTAATTGTTTTCGGCGTCAAAGGCATATCCAATGTTTGCTCGGCTTTGGTGCCTTTTATGGCTGTGATATATGTGCTTGGGTGTTTCGTGATTCTTGCCTTCAACTGGAGCTATCTGGGAGAAGCTCTATCTCTTATCTTTAAGTCTGCCTTCACGGCCCGTGCAGCCGGAGGTGGATTCATAGGGACTACCGTTTTGATGGCTTGCCGTTACGGTATTGCCCGCGGACTCTTCTCCAACGAGTCGGGTCTGGGATCAGCTCCAATCGTAGCTGCTGCCGCGAAGACCCGCAATCCCGTTCGTCAGGCACTTGTCTCCTCCACAGGTACTTTTTGGGATACTGTGGTAATATGTTTCATCACAGGTCTTGTACTTGTGAGCAGCGTTATTGCTCACCCTGATATCGACTATACTCAGGGTGCTGCCTTGACTCAGGCTGCTTTTAGCAAGATCCCGGTTATTGGCCCTTTCATACTTGCGTTTGGTATTATTACTTTCGCATTTTCTACAATACTCGGATGGGCTTATTATGGAGAGAGAGCTGTAGAGTACCTCTGCGGTCATAATTTCAAGCTCTCCCGCTTTATGGTATGGATTTACAGGTTCGTGTGGATTGTGGGAGTCTATTACGGTGCATTGCTGTCACTCGACCTTGTATGGAATATCTCGGATATCACAAATGCATTTATGGCAATTCCCAACCTTATCGCAGTTCTATTGCTTTCAGGTGTAATTGTTCGTGAAACGAAAAAATATCTTTGGGAAAATCGTTTGGACGAGGAGGATAATGAGCAAATTCCTACGATCTGATAGTAGCGTGGATTATTCCACTATATAAACGGTTTCGCCATCTTCAAGGAAGTAGTATTTTTCGCGGGCGAAACTTTCGATAGAGTCTTTCTTTGACTGAAGAGTGGTTAGCCGCTCTTCAGTCTGTTTTATCTCCTCGCGGAAGGATCTGATCTGACGCTCCTGGGAACGTAGAGTCGATCCTGTCCTGAACCATTGAGCTATGTTGTTGGTATCAAAAAGCAGATATAGCAGGAAAACAACTGTGACTATGGTGTATTTGCTGAAGACTATCCGCCACACTTTGTGTGACAAGACCCTTTGTCTTAATTCCAGAAAGTTGTTCCACAATCTCATTGCTGTTTCTTTTTTTGCAAAAATAGTCAAATAATGCTAATTTTGAAATAAAAAAGAGATGATACCGACACTACGAAATTTACGTTATTACGTACCTTCGTTGCGTCAGAGTTGGCTTCTGGTGCTAATTTTTGTTTTTCTAGGAACTATTTTCGGTGCTATTCCGAAGTTGTTTACCGGCGATTCGACTTTTTGGGGATCGACCTCTGTCATGTACTTTTGTACTATGATTCCCGTCTTCGTTTTTATCTATTTCAAGGCGACGTTGGAATATCAAAGATATGAGGTTACCGGCTTGGAAGCGCCACGCAAAATTAATTGCCCCTCCTTTGGCTCTTTGCATCCGGTGTTGGTTTTTCTTCTTGCCCTCCTTGCAACACTCTGCATTTCGGTACTTATCGATCCGCTTACCTCCCTTATACCTATGCCTGATAGTATAAAAAGGATATTCGAGAAGTTTTTAAGCGGTTCTTCTTTGGTGGATTCTCTTATCGCCACAACTATTCTTGCTCCGCTTTGCGAGGAGTTTCTATGCAGAGGAATTATGCTCAGGGGCATGTTGGAGTATGTTTCTCCCATCAAAGCGATTCTCTGGTCTGCGTTTCTGTTTGCGTTGATACATCTTAATCCATGGCAGGCAATACCGGCCTTTGCCCTCGGAGCATTTTTTGGTTGGGTCTACTGGAAGAGCCGTTCAATCTGGCTGGTGATATTCCTTCACTTTGTCAATAATTTCTCGGCGATGCTTCTGGCCAGGCTGTTTCCGGATATTCCCATTGATTCCGGACTTTCGGAGGTTCTTCCCACCGTCTGGTACGCATTGATATATGCTGTCGCACTGATTCTTTTTGTCCTAATCTCCATATTGTTTAAAAAGAAACTCAATTTCACCGATGACGAAAAAACTCTATCCGCTGAAATTCCAGCCGATTCTCAAAACTAAAATCTGGGGCGGTAACCGCCTTGTAAAGGAGTATTCCAAATATCCTGATCCCGAAGAGGAAATAGATATCTCGCATATCGGAGAGTCATGGGAAATAGTTGACCTTGGTGATGACAGCTCCATAATCAGCAATGGTTTCCTGGAAGGTAACTCTCTGTTCGATATCCTTGAGACCTACCTTGGAGACCTCGTGGGGGATAAGGTGTTTGACATGTATAATCTTCAGTTTCCTGTGCTTGTAAAATTACTTGATATTAGTAAAGATATTTCCGTACAGGTTCATCCGGATGACGAAATTGCCCTTGAGCGTTATGACAATTATGGAAAAGAGGAATTCTGGCATGTTCTCGATGCAGATGAGAGTGCACGAATCTACATTGGATTCAAAAGGAAGGTTACAGCAACGGAATTTTATGATAAATGTAAGGACGGCACTGTAGTCCAATTGCTCAATGAGATTCGTCCGCGCAAGGGAGACAACTTCCATATCAAGCCCGGCACCGTTCATTCAGCCGCAGGTGGTATCAGATTGGTGGAAATCCAGCAGCCTTCGGACATTACATTCCGTCTTTACGATTGGGAGCGTGAATTCGATCCAAAAACCGCCAGGGAAATGCATCTGGAAGAGGCAATCGATTGCATAAACTATTCTGCCAGCGATCCTTCATCGTTGGTAATACCAACAGACACTACTGGCGGACCATTGTGCGAAAGCGACAACTTCATAATCACCGCACTTGACCTGAAGGACACCTTGCACATCTATACAGAGCGTTTCGGCAGCTTCATAATCTATATATGCACACAAGGTTCTGCCTCATTCCGGATAGGTGAGGGAGATAAAAAAGTTTCATACGATCTTTCTAAGGGAGGCACACTCCTTATTCCTGCTTCTCTGGATGACTTCTTCATAGTTCCACTCGAAAAGAATACCCTTCTGCTTGAAGTTTGGCTCAGACCTGCTGAAGATGTGGATGACTATATCGACGAAAATGTCAGCGACGATTGCGGTGATGATGACTGCGATTATGACGAGGAGTGCGGGGAACATTGCGATTGCGGACATAACCACAAACATTGATACCATGGACTCTACACGCATAGACAAATATCTCTGGTCAATCAGAGTCTTCAAGACCCGCGCAGATGCCACCGATGCTTGCCGAGGCGGAAAAGTGACTGTCAATGGTAACGAAGCCAAGCCTTCGAAAGAGGTCAAAACAGGTGATACCATCTCCGTACGCAAAGGTTCCGTACACTATACATACAAGGTGTTGAGTCCGCTGGATAAGCGTCAGGGGGCTAAAGAGGTTGAAAAGTATGCTGAAAACCTCACCCCCCAGAGCGAATTGGACAAATTGAAAACTCCGACGGAAACATTTTTCATTAAGAGGGACAGGGGAGCGGGAAGACCCACCAAGAAAGAGCGTCGCCGGATGGACGAGCTCTATTCCTCCTTCTTTGTGGAGGATAATGGATGATTGAAGAGAGACATCGCCTGGTCGATGCCCTCAGTACCATAACATTTGATAGCATTGATTGCCGCATCAAGCACGGTTTGCAATTCGCGTTTTTCTTCGAGAATAAACTCTCCAAGTACGAAATCTACTTGACCGCCTTCGGCGAAACCTCCGTTGCCAATACCTATGCGTAATCTGGCATAATCGTTAGATGCCAGCGTGTAGTCTATGTTTTTAAGACCGTTGTGACCCCCGTCACTGCCCTTTTTCCTCATGCGAAGAGTGCCGAAAGGCAGTGCAAGGTCGTCCAACACCACTATGAGGTTTTCCTTGGTCAGTTTATGCTTCTGAAGCCAGTAATTTACAGACTTTCCGCTTAGATTCACATATGTGGAGGGCTTGAGCAGTATGAATTTTCTGCCTTTAAATGATATTTCTGTAACTGAGCCGTAGCGGTCTACCGTAAAGACGGCATTGGATGCCTGAGCCCAGGCATCCAATACCATAAAACCTATATTGTGGCGGGTCCCGGCGTATTCGGCGCCAATATTGCCCAATCCGACAACAAGATACTTCATAGACTATCTCATAGACTATTATTCCTTGGTTGCAGCAGCAGCAATTGCTGAACGGGTCATTCTGACAGCGCAGATAAGAGTGTTCTTAGGGGAAACTATCTGGACCTTGTCGAATGAAAGGTTGCCTGCATAAATCTGTTTGCCGAGCTGGAGATTAGTGACATCAACTGTAAGCTCGTCGGGAAGATTGTTTATCAAGCCGCAAACGCGGAGTTTACGTGCGCTTGTAATGAGCTTACCACCCATTTTTACGCCTTCAGAACTGCCTGTGATGACAACGGGAACATCTATGGTTACCGGTTTGTCAGCTGATATGGCGAGGAAATCAACGTGAATGGCTTTGTCAGTAACAGGGTGATACTGAACAGCATGGAATATCGCAAGCTGGTTATTTCCGTCAATGTTGAGATTAATGATGTAAGAATTGGGAGTGTGGGTGATAACCTTCAAATCCTTTGCGTCAACTGAGAAAGATGTATTCTCTACGCCATGTCCATAAAGGACGCAGGGTACTCTGTCTGCTCTGCGGATGCTTTTTACATCTGATTTTTTGCCGGTGGTTCTGATCTCACCTTTGAGTTCAATCTGTTTCATTGTGTATAAAAGTTAAAATGTGTTACTCAGTCCGGTCTTTCCGGACCCCATTGCACCAAAAGGAACAGATCCTTTTAAAGCGGCGCAAAGATAACAAAAT